>Ga0214473_10001140_pt1 | contig 35887 bp, 33 predicted proteins | sample RVTome_7_FD_203509 | JGI IMG/M metagenome (GOLD analysis project Ga0214473, IMG submission 203509) | Soil microbial communities from uranium-contaminated site in the Upper Colorado River Basin, Wyoming, United States - RVT98D197 | ecosystem: Environmental > Terrestrial > Soil > Contaminated >... | reverse complement strand
CAAAATGCAAATTTGAAAATGCAAATTTTAAGAACTTCTAAAACCCGGGGGCAAACCATTTTTCATTTTGCAGTTTGACTTTTGCATTAAGTGGCTCTACCTAATGGAGGAAAGATGAGTGAGACAACTACTTTGAAGGTTTCAGGCATGCATTGCCCCAGCTGCAAGGCTCTGATTGAAATGGATCTTCGAAAACAACAGGGGGTCAATTCGGTGGTCGTGAGTCTTGATGCCGAGGAAGCTTGGGTGCAGTTTGATCCATCAGTCATGAGCATCGAGAAGATCAAGGAGATTATCGAAGAGCTGGGCTATAGCGTCTCGTAGTGTTGTGCTATATTGTAGCGACAAAGCTTGCTTTGTCCTGCGCATCTTGAGCAGAGCAAGCTCTGCGGCTACATTCATGGCCGGCTTGTCAACAACCGACCGCCAAAATAATACAAAACCAACCACTAATCAACAATTATCAGCCGCATCTCAACGGGGAGGAATCAAAAGAATGCATGGAAGAAGAGGGGTTGACATTATCACGCAAGACCTATACCCTAGGTATAGGTAGCCGATATTAACAGTAAAGAATGGAGGCACCATGAATATGGAATCTGATCTTAAAATAACGGGCATGCATTGCACCGCTTGCGACAAACTCATCAAACAGACACTACTTGATACTGAGGGGGTAAGCAGCGCCGAAGTCTCATACGAAACCGGCGAAGCCAAAATCGTCGCGGATTCATCTCTCGTATCTCAAGATCAGATCTTGAGCTTAATAAAAGAGATGGGATACTCGGCGGAGGTCGTGAAAAGCGTGAACACGGAAAATAATGAGCCCGAAGCAGCTGAGGTAGTAGTAACCAAGAAAAAGAGTACTTCGGACAACGGGTCAATTGACGTGAGGCTCAAATCGGAATGGGAGTTTACCGGAAAAGTCAGCGAAGATGCGGGGGGAAAGCCGTCGTTTGACGGCAGCATCAAGAGCGGCCGCACCGTGGAATTCGGTTTGCCAAAAGACAACGGAAAGGCCGAGACGTTTGTTGACCATCTTCTGAAATCAGTGAAGTTCTCTAATCTGATCAAGGCCGTTGGGACTGTGGAAGAACCGCCGGTTACGCATGGCGCTGCAGCTGTATGTGAACCCACCGCACTGGCTGAGAAGGAGAAGCCGATCGCGCAAAAGGAATCGGCTAAGAGAGTCAATCTTTCGGTCTCAGGCATGCACTGCGCTTCATGTGCCGCTCTCATTGAGCGCGCACTTAAGAAAGTGCCTGGGGTTGCTCAAGCCAACGTCAATTTCGCGGCGGAAAAGGCGTATGTGGTATTTGATGAAACGGAATTGACCTTGGATAAACTCATTGAAGGCGTCAAGAAAGCGGGCTATAAGGCCGAGCTGGTTGATGAGAAAGACAGTGAGTTCGAGAGCAAGAAGAGGGAGCAGTTCATTGCCTCATACTGGTATAGGTTCATCTTCAGCTTGGTATTGAGCTTGCCAATGCTCTACTTCATGCTCCTTGATTTCTTCAAATGGCTGCCGGGTGCCGGTTCGTTGCCGCCGTACTTCGGGATTGCTTCAGTGATCTTGGCGACGCCTGTTCAGTTTATCGCCGGGGCTGGTTTCTACAAAGGCATGTGGTCAAGTCTGCGGATGAAGACTTTCAACATGGACAGCTTGATCGCCATCGGAACGTCGACCGCGTATTTTTACAGCTTGGTCAACTATGTGCTCTATGTGGTTGTGAACAACAGTCTGCTTGGTGTTGGGGGAGAGAAGATAGCCGACCTTTACTTTGAGACCGCTGCGTTTCTTATCACCTTTGTTATCTTGGGCAAATGGCTTGAGGCCCGCGCCAAAGGCCGAACATCCGACGCCATCAGGAAACTGATGGGCTTGCAGGCTAAGACGGCTCGAGTGATCAGGAACGGCGCAACGCAGGATATTCCCGCCGACGAAGTAGTGCACGGCGATACTATCCTGGTCCGGCCGGGCGAGAAGTTGCCGGTTGACGGTATCATCACCAAGGGTGGTTCCGCAATTGACGAGTCAATGGTTACCGGTGAGAGCATACCGGTTGAAAAAAATGTCGGTGATACGGTCATCGGCGCTACCATCAACAAAACCGGTAGTTTTGAATACGAGGCAACCAGGGTGGGGTCGGAAACGATGCTTGCTCAGATTGTCCGTCTGATTGAAGATGCACAGGGCTCTAAGGCACCGATACAGGCCTTTGCCGACAGAATTGCTGCATGGTTTGTACCCACGGTCATCAGCATTGCAGTTCTGACGTTTGTCGTGTGGTATCTCTTGCTTGGCGCTTCACTGCCGTTCTCCTTAATGGCTTTTACTGCCGTGATCGTCATTGCCTGTCCTTGTGCTCTGGGATTGGCGACTCCTACCGCTATCATGGTCGGCACCGGCAAGGGGGCCGAGTACGGAGTCCTCATCAAAGGCGGAGAGCCGCTGGAGGCCGCTGAGAGAATCAACGCCATTGTCTTTGACAAGACCGGAACCTTGACCAAGGGCACACCGGAAGTGACCGATGTAGTCAGTTTCAGTGGATTTGATGAAGATGACTTGATCCGGATTTCAGCGTCGCTTGAAAAATCGTCGGAACATCCTCTTGCTGAAGCAGTCTGTGATCACGCTGATGAGGAGTCAATTGAGGCCGGCGAAGTGTTCGATTTCAAGGCGATCCCCGGACATGGTGTGAGAGGCAAGGTCGACGGCAAAGAGTATTTCTTCGGTAATCGAAAGTTGATGACCGATGTAGTCCACCTGGATATCGGCCGAATAGACCGCAAGGTCGCACGATTGGAGGAGCGGGGCAAGACAGTAATGTTGCTTGCCTCAGAGACAGAGCTTCTGGGTGCGGTTGCAGTTGCAGATACGGCCAAAGATACGTCAAAGGAAGCGATCGCGCAGCTTAAGGGGCTAGGTATTGAGATATACATGATCACCGGCGATAATTCGCGGACGGCAGGTGCAATCGCATCAGAACTCGGCATCAGTAACGTGCTTGCCGAGGTGTTGCCGGAGGACAAGGCGCAAGAAGTTAAGAAACTGCAGGAAAGCGGCAAGGTTGTGGCCATGGTCGGCGACGGGATCAATGACGCCCCGGCGCTGGCTCAATCCGACCTTGGGATAGCCATGGGCTCCGGTACGGACATTGCGATGGAAACAGGTGGAATTGTAATGGTCAAGAACGACCTGAAGGATGTTGTGACCGCCATAACTCTGTCCAGACAGACCCTTGGTAAAGTGCGCCAGAATATGTTTTTTGCTCTCTTCTATAACGTGATGGGCATACCGATCGCGGCGCGGGTGTTTGCCTGGCTGGGTGTAGTATTGAGGCCGGAGCTGGCGGGAATCGCCATGGTTTTGAGCTCAATCTCGGTTGTTTCAAATTCCTTGCTGCTCAGGAGATTCAAGCCGTCGAAGAGAAACTATATTTCAATGATCGCACCGGTCGTAATGATACTGGCTTTTGGCTTCATTTTCGTACAATTTGCCCGTCTAAGCTCGACCATGATGGAAAGCACGGCTATGGCCAAGACTGCATCGCCGCAGGTTGTGGAAGACATCGCCAAGTTCATCGCAGAAGGTCAGACCAAGATCAATTTCGCGGAGGGCGATCCTAAGTTGTTCCTGGGGGTCAAGGTTTTGGATGACATGAACATTAGGGTCAAGGAGGGTACTCTGAGACTCGGAAAAGGTGAGGCGGTCCTCGGCGCTGAAGAGGCGGCAATGATGAAGGAGGAGAAGCTCATCCGAAAGGTCGGCGACAGGATTGAGGATTTCTTCGGCATTCGTTCGGTGAAGATTGTCGGAATATTGGAGCCGACTGGCACGATGCTGGATAACTACCATATTGTTAATAGGGCGACTCTTGCCGGGATTGACAGCTCGGCCAAGATTACGGTCATAGTAGCGGACGGCACACCCAAGTTCTTTTATCAAGTCACCGGCTTCAACGTCCCGGTTAAGTTCAGAAAAGTGATGGAAGTCGAGGATTTTAGGTCGGTCAAGATAGGCGGCAAAGACTATGAGCCTGTCTACCTTGGAGCGGCTGAGGCCGAGATGATGAAAGAGGCAAAACTATTTGCCGAAGAAGGCGATCTCTTGGATGACCTCTTTGGCAACAGAGTGATCGTGTCAGAAGTACTTCCGGAGACCGGCTCGGTGCTGGACAACTTCCATTTCTCCGACGCTGATCTTAGGATTGAGCAGGAATAGGAAAGAGAGCAGGGAGAAGGGAGCAGAGAGCAGTAAAGAGCAAGGAGCAACTTCGGTCTTACTCATCACTCATCCCTGATCACTCATCCCTGATCACTCATCCCTCAAAAGGTGGTTTACCGTGAACGAACAAAAAGCCAAAGCGCTGATCAACTACAAGAAGGCGCAGAGCCTCATTTCAACCATTATGGAAATGATCGAAAGAGATGACTATTGCATCGATATCATGCAGCAGAACCTGGCCGTTATCGGCCTGCTCAAGTCGGCTCACCAGATGCTAATGGAGGGCCACCTGAATAGTTGCTTCAAGACAGCGATGGGTTCCAAGAACGAGAAGAGAAAAGAAGACATGGTCCAGGAACTGCTCAGAGTAACCAAGTTGTATAATAAGTAAGGCAGCGTAGCTCCGGATCTATTCGCCTCTATGCGGCCAGGCGACATCCGCTGAAATACAACCCCGCATTTACCCGCCCGTATGTGTGGTTCTCTCTGCGAAGACACATAGGGGAATAACCAGTTTTATTGCCTAGGAAAACACTTGGTTTGCGCACAGCATCTTCATCGCGGCAAGACGCACAAGGCGCAGTTAGACGAAGAATGGAAGAAGCGCAAAGGACCTAGTCAATGAACTGGGTCTACTGCTAGTATCTTTGACAAGCCTGTTTGATTACTATTGTGACGATGATGCAGCATCAGCTCTATATATTCACGGATCGGAGGTGAAAAAGAAGGCAATCGCAGTTGCTGATCGGCAGTCATTTGAATGAAATCCGCGAATCTAAGGGGAAAACAGGGAAACTTCTAATTGCACCACCCCAGCACAGTCTGGAACCGATTCTTAGAACTCTTCAGGTAGAACCTTGTGTTCGACATACAAAAAAACGTTTTAGGGCTGGAAAGGCTGGAGTACCCGACATCGAACATTCAATATCAAGCCAAAAGTATCCAAAAAGGAGGAGATCAAATGTTAACAAGACGACAGTTTTTGAAATTGGGAGCTGCTGCCGGAGCAGGGTTTGTGATACCCCAGGCTCTTATGGACAAGGTCTATGCGTTTAACCTGCTCGGTCAAGCACTGCCGCTGAATCCGATGCTTTTGCCGAAATATATTGACCGGCTACCGATAATGCCTCTGATCAACGCCACTGCCGGTGGAACATTCCATATCGAGGCAAAGCCCACTCAGCATTTGCCCTCGAGCCAGATGGCCACGGTGGTTGCCCCCACCAATCCCACATATTCGGCAACGGATTTCTGGAGTTACCGTGCTCTTAGTCCGACTACAAGTGCGGGCGGCATCGGCAGTACTTATCTTGGCCCTTCATTTGTTATCAAACGCGGTGTTCTCATTAAGATTGAATGGCACAACAATTTGAAGGACGCGGGCGGCAACCCGATTGGACACCCGCTCCCGGTTGATCCGTCTTTGCACTGGGCCGCGGTGCCCGCAAGCGATAACATGATGGCGCCGCCTCAAGGCGGTTTTCCCGCAAATTTCAGCTATACGTTGCAGCGAGTGCCTATATCGCCGCACGTTCACGGTGGTGAGCAAGCGCCTGGGTCAGACGGCGGCCCGGACACATGGTTCACGCCAAACGCCCAAGATGTCGGCCCGGCATGGCAGTATGCGGGCGATGTTCAGGGAGGGGGTGCGACGAATCAGCACAACCTGTATCCATACTCGAACGGTCAACCCACTGCGACCATCTGGTATCATGACCATGCATTGGGTATTACGAGACTCAATGTATATATGGGCCTAGCAGGAGCATATGTCGTGACAGATGCGGCAGCTGAGCCAACGGGTTTGCCAAAGATCACCGATGTTGATTCCTCCGGCAATCCCTCAGACATTCCGTTAGCCATCCAAGACCGAATGTTTGATGTGAACGGGCAATTGTACTTTCCGGCGCTCGGCATCAATCCAACGGTTCATCCATTCTGGCTTCCTGAGTTCTTTGGCGATACTATGCTTGTTAATGGGGTAATCTGGCCGTATCTGGATGTTGACCCCAAGGCCTACCGATTCCGTTTGCTTAATGGAAGTAATGCCCGGTTCTACGAGCTGTCTATCCGGAATTTAGCAACCGGACTAGCGGGGCCGACCATGAAGCAAATTGCGACCGACGGTGGTTATCTATATAATCCCGTGACCCACGGCAACACAAATAATCAGCTCGTAATCGCACCGGGCGAGCGCGCAGAGGTCATCGTGGACTTCTCTGCATTTGCAGGCCAGACGCTCACGCTCAAGAACAGCGCCAAAGCGCCGTTTCCGAAAGGCACACCAGCTAATCCCAATACGGTTGGCCAAATCATCCAGTTCCGGGTCAAAGCCGGCACCGGCACAGTGTTTGCATTTCCGGCCAATCCACTCAATCCTTCGCTCGCGACCTTTGCAAATACTGGAGTGCCGACTCTCGGAACGACGCCATCTCCCGCAGGACTGGTACGGATTCTGACACTCAACGAGATAATGGGCCCAGGCGGTCCACTGGAGGTGCTGCTCAACTTGACTAAATGGATGGCACCCATTACTGAGAAGCCCAAGAAAGGGTCGACGGAGATCTGGAAGATCGTCAACACGACCGCCGACACGCATCCGATCCACTTGCACCTCACGCAATTCCAGCTTGTCAATAGGCAAGCATTCAATGCGAGCCAGTATATGAAAAAGTTCACAGCGGCGAATGGTATGATGGCAATTGACGGAATGATGAACATCGACCCGGTAACCGGACTGGCGCGAGTTTATCAAGAGGTCGACCCGACTCCTTACTTGCAAGGCAAGCCGGTTCTACCTGATGCGAATGAGCGAGGATGGAAAGATACGGTTCGGATGAACCCGGGCGAAGTGACAACGATCGTCGTGAAATTCGGTCCTATCGACGGCTCGCCTGACTATCCATACGATTGCACGGCGGAGCCTGGTTACGTGTGGCATTGTCATATCATAGACCATGAGGACAATGAAATGATGCGACCGTACAAATTGGTCCCCTAGTTTCTCTTTGTCACGCGGTGCTATGCCCTCTTTATCCCAGCCGCGCCGTTGGTAGTTGACCAAGCCGTACAACAAGTGAGCTCTAAAGAGGGGTCACGCAGGTCCCCCTTTGAAACAGGGGGACCCAGGGGATTTTTGTCTACTATGCAGAGAATTCCTATCTACTGCGTAAACCTTCCGACGATTACTGCTTTTCCCAGGATTTTTCCTTCAACGAAGCTTAGAAATTCGTTTAGTCCGGCGTTTTCCGTCATGCTCATACTGGGAATGCTTAGAGCATAGATTGTTATCTCATAGTCGTGAGCCTCACCGGGAGGAGGAGCCGGTCCGCCATAACCCGCCTGGCCGAAGGTGTTGTTGAACTCAGTAGCATCAGTCGGCATACTCTTGCCCGAAGCTCCCTCGCTGATTGTGGTCGTTTCGGGGGGAATATTCAGTACCAACCAGTGCTGGAAATTGTTGGCGCTCTTGTCAATCATTGCGACAGCAACCGACTTTGTGCCGTCAGGCAGATTATCCCACGCAAGGGGAATCGACGTGTTCTCACCGCCGGAGACGTCGGTATGGGCATACTTGATCGGAATATTCGCACCGTCCTCAAAACCTGGGGAAGTTACTGTAAATTCAGTCGTCTTCGGTTCGGTCTCGGTCTTGGTCTTAGGCTTGGGGGCGGACTCGGTTGGCTTCTTCTCCTCTTTCTTTTTGGTCTCCTTTTCTTCTTTCTGCGCACAACCAAAAGACGTCGCGACCAAAGCTAGAACCAGTAACACCGCCCACACTACTTTCAAAACCTTTTTCATTGCAGCTCCTCCACTGTCGGCTTTTTGCTTGCTTTGCTTATTCTCCAGCGTCAAACGAAGACCTCTTAAATTTTTTTTCACGATCAGACTCCGACCCTCAATTTTTCCGGACGAATCTCCTTCTTCTTAATTACTCTCAGCAACGCTTCAACGATGGCCGGATCCAATTGTGTCCCCGCGGCGCTTTTCAACTCCGCAATGGCTCGATCGAGGGATAGCGCCTTCCTGTGTGGTCGATCCGAGGTCATGGCCGCGAAAGTGTCACAGACGGCAAGGATGCGAGCAGCCAACGGGATGTCCTTTCCTTTCAGGCCGTCCGGATATCCATATCCATCGTACCTTTCGTGATGATGATAGACGACTGCGGCGACCTTCTCAAATCCCTTCATTGGCTGAATGATCGCAGCACCGATCGCCGGGTGTTGTTTGATCTGATCATGTTCATTGCCTGTTAAGAGTCCCTTTTTTAGCAGTATAAACTCGGAGACACCGATCTTTCCCACATCATGAAGAAGAGCCGAAGTTCGCAAAAGGTCCAATGCTTCTTCATGCAGACGAAGTTCAGTGCCGGCTTGGAGAGCAAGCTCCCCCACCCGCACTGAGTGGCCCCGTGTATAGCGGTCTTTTGCCTCGATCGCATTTACCAGCGTCATGATTGTGTGCAAATGGCTATCATTCAGATCCTTGAATAGCTGTGCATTTGCCAAAGACAGGGCAAAAAAGTCGGCAAGGATATTAAGGAGTTTTAGCACGCCTTGCCTAATAAACGCTTCGTCTTCTTCAAAGACAACAATGAGCGCGCCTATGGTTCTCTCTTTCGTGTGAAGCGGAGCTATGATGGCGCACTTCGGCCGGTTTTCCCTTTTTCCAAAGACAAGCGTCGGCACACAGACGGGTGTGTCATTGCTCACCGCCCATCCAAAAGTCCCGGATGCTATTTGGGCTCTGACCTCGCTTTTGCTTAGCGATGACAGCCGCCGGGGTATCGATGCGTGATGAACAAATTCCGCCTTCTCCTCATCTACCAGGAATAAAGAACAGGTTTCAGCTTCAACCAGCTCTCGAAGTTTATTTAGTCCGGTTGCGAGCAGGTGTGAAATATCGTGAGATAGAATCATCTCGGAATGAAACGTTGCCAGATTCTCTATCTTTTCTTGCAGCGCTACGAGAGCCTTGTTGGATCCTTCAAGGAAGTGGAGCTTTCTGACAAGCGATTCCAATTCGCCGTTGTCTATCTGCACCTTCTTTTTTCTCACCTTCGGCAACTCCTACGTCGTATCTTGGTATGGGCTAAGCTGCGAGAATAGCAACACTTTCGTCAAAATCCTCTCTGAGCTTCTCCATGATCGGCTCAAGATTGCTTAGCTTGAGCTCCAATATTTTCCATGCCGTATTGTTTATCACCGGGACTTTTATGTCTCCACCGGAACCCAAACGGAGAGCGATGGAAAGAATGTTTGCCAAATGCACAATTGCGGTCTCTTTTCTCAGTTGGCCGTTGGTGTCGGAAAAATGGTGGCCCCCGATAGCGTCAAGCAGCTTATCAGGCAATTGCCACTTTTGTCCTAACACCGTACCGGTGTGAGCATGATCAAAATCCAGGATCTGCTCTTCAGCCTCTCTCATCGGCATACCTGTTTTTTCAACGCATTCAATCACGCTGCCGAATTCGTCTTTTAGATAAATTGCGTGCACCAGTTTTCCGATGTCATGAAACAGTCCTCCGAGAAAAGCCACCTCTGGGTCTTTTGCGGATACAGTCTCGGCTATGATCTTGGACCCTACCGCACATGCGATAGAGTGTTCCCAGAGACTATGCATATCGAAGCTACCCTTGGTGTTGGATTTAAGGAATACGTCCAGGACAGAGGTTCCCAGGACCAAATTCCGGATCTCATTTAGTCCGAGAATCACTACCGCCTCCGACAAACTTGAGATTCTTCGAGGAAAACCGTAGAAGGCCGAATTGACCAGCCTTAATACCTTTGCCGCAATCGCCTGATCGTCAGCGATCGCATTGCCTATCATTGTCGCGGTCGCATTTGGATTCTGCAGCAAGTTGGAGAGCTTGATGTAGACAACCGGCAGAGTTTTTAGATCATCAATCCTATTTATTATGCTGCAAATCTCGATTTGGTTCATTCTTCCCCTGCTTGTTTCGAGTTAACTCACCCTTTATCATAAACTTCCTGGCGATCCTAAATATTTCTTTCATCACGTCGTTGTGGCCGAAATCAACGAAGTAGGCTTTAAGATCAGCCTCGACGGACTTTCTTATCTCAACAGGTACCGCCTTTGTCTCTTCAGCTTCTAACTGATCCCGGTCAAAACCTTTGATGTTGGTCTCAGTCACGCCCCAGGCCTTGAAGATCATAATGTGTTTCTTTGCCAGCTTGCTCCCTTTGTCCAGTAAAAGCATGCCCTGCTTGTTTCTTACAGGCTGATCAAGAACCATTCCCGGCTTAAGGTCGTTTATGTTTAGTATGCCCATTGTCAATCCGTTTTCTGAGGTTTGCTGATATGCTGGATGGTGAGAATCACCTTCGTGGCGACTTTTATCGGCAAATTTTCAAAACGAATTAACGAAATTGTCCTTTGTATGACTGAAGTCCGTGGAGCTATGAGAGGGATTGTGTTATGGCAAATGTTCTTTGTTAAGGATGTTGCGCTTTGGACCCAAGGAATTGACAGTCAAATGGGAAAGTGTTATGTTGGATTAAGACTATGTTATTAGTAACATAGATTAAGTAAAACACATACAGAAAGAACGCCGAGAGATAGGAGGAATTATGAACATCAAATATGCGATATTGGGTTTCTTGAGCTGGCGTCCATTGACCGGGTATGATCTGAAGAAAATGTTTTCAGACTCGACGTTTATCTATTGGTCGGGGAACAACAATCAAATCTATAAGACCCTGGTGCAGCTTCATCGCGACGAACTGGTCACGATCGAGGTGCAGCATCAAGAAAAGAATCCGTCCCGGAAAATCTACACCATCACGCAAAAGGGTCTGTTCGAACTGAGGAATTGGGTTCTTTCCCCGCCGGAGCTCCCACAGTACAAGAATTCATTTCTCATAAAGCTGGCATGGGCCGATCAATTGGAGCCAAGCGAGTTGGACACGCTGCTGAAGAAATACGAATACGAGGTTGAAATGCAGCTACTTATGTCCAGGGAGCAAAAAAGACGGAATCGGATAAACCCGGCCAGAACGGAACGGGAGGCCTATCTGTGGAGCACGATCTCCGATAACCGGATTGCATCCTTTGAGAACGAGCTGGTCTGGGTTCGCAAACTGCAGAGAGAACTCGGTGAGAAGTGAGGAACGTGAGCGGGAATTCAGAACTGCCGGCGGATTTCCGCGATATGCTGTAGCGACAAAGCTTGCTTTGTCCTCTTGCTTCAGTCTTTTGCTTTGAGCTGTAGACTGTCGGCTGTTGGCTGTAGGCTGGAACAGAGCAAGCTCTGCAGCTACGTTCTCGGGCAGTCTCTGAGAAATTGGTTCCTTTTGAACTTGGCTTCCACCTCACATCCACCTGTCCAGCCATTCCAGCATTTTTTCGGGCCTGTCCTGAAAATAGCTGTAAGTTTCGAATCGATGTTTGGTGTCTTCGATCCAGAAGAATTCCTTCGGCTCCGCGGTGTTCTTATAAAATCCTTCGATATCACTCATCTCAGTCCAGGGGTCATTTCTTGCCTGAACATAGAGAGTCGGGACTTTCACATCTTTCACGTAGTCCCTAGGGGAGAGACCTTCAATTTCACACCCGCTCTGCAATTTGACAAATCTCTCGATCGTCGGGAGAAGCAAACCGGCTGTGAAGGGAGTAAAGGTTTTACGGGCATACGTACGGACAAACACATTCATGGAAATAGGTTGGATTGCCATCAGGCATTTTACGTTCTTGAATTTGTCCGGTTCTTTGCTCATCGCAATAATTGTCGAAGTGGCTCCCATGCAGAAGCTGACAAAACCGACATTCATGCTTTTCAAATCTTCCCGTGATTGGATGAAATCCAGAGCAGCTAAGACGTCTTTGTATTCATGCAATCCCACCCCTGCGATCCCGCTATTCGGGCTTTTGTCGCTCTCGCCGTGATTCCTGAAGTCAAACATCAGAACGTTGTAGCCCTTTTTGTGAAGATGACGCGCGGTTTTTAGAAATTCGATTTCTTTGTTATAGAGTTTGAACAGGTTCTTGTATTTGACTGTAGAGCCGTATTTTGAAAGTCCTCCCACATGGGTCATGATTACGATTTTCTTAAGAGAGCCGGGGATGAACCAACCCCTGATTGTAATCCCATCGGACGGTTTCAGTTCAACGGCTTCGTAGTCCATGCCGTAATCTTCGGGTGTTTTGGGAACCGGCTGACGATTAAGGTGGACGACTCCATAGGCAGAAACATAAGTGACGATAAGATATGCGAACAATAGAAGAGCTAGGACGATTGCTATGTACGTCATTTGACTCAATGCTCCTTTGGTTCCGCGTTCATCTCTTGTCTTTTTTGCGCTTCATCGCTGATTTGCAGAACCTGCCGAACTGCCTGTCTTTTCGTCTTTTTTCCAAATACGACGTCTTGTGATGAGTGGACTCCTTGCGCATTTTTATGTAATTTTGAAAACGCTCCTCGGAAATGATTCCTTTGCCCAGCGCATCCAAGACCGCGCAGCCTTCCTCATGGGTATGCGTACAATCATTAAAGTGGCATTGACCTGATAACTCCGCTATCTCGCCAAAAGTATCAGAAAGACCTGATTCTGTCGCAATGATTCCAAGTTCCCTCATGCCGGGTGTATCTATGACCATCGCACCGTTTTCCAAAATAATCAGGTGACGACGTGCAGTGGTATGTTTTCCTCTTCCGTCTCTTTCTCTTACGGCTTGGGTTTCGAATCGTTCTTCACCTAGCAGATTGTTTAACAGGGTGGTCTTCCCAACACCCGAGGACCCGAGCAGGCAAAATGTCTCCCCGGAAATCAGCAGCTCTCTTATGCTATCCAAACCCGATTCATTTGTGTTGCTGAAAGCCACTATCCGAATATTCGGCATCAGTCCACAAATATCAGCCTTCTTTTTTTCTATTTCATCCGGAGTTTGCAAATCGCTTTTGCTCAATAGCACTATGGGGTTAATATTACTTTCGTTGACCACGACAAGATACCGCTCTAATCTTCTGAGGTTGTAGTTCAAATCAAGTGATTGGATAATTAAGACGGCGTCGATATTGGCGGCGATTAATTGGAATTCTACCTTTTTGCCCGGTGTTTTCCTTCTAAGCAACGATTTTCTCGGAATGATTTCATGAATGATGGCAAGTGACTCATCATCAAAGAATTGCGCATACACCCAGTCACCTACTGCGGGGTAATCCAGCGGGGAATCGGAATTGAATAGGAGTTTCCCTGTTATCTCCGCGAACACATCCTTCTTTCCGTTGCTGATTGTATAAATATTCTTGCTGACGGAAATAACTCTGGCCATTTGATAATCGGCAAGTTTTGCAGAATCGGTTTTGTCCTGAAACCATTTATTGAAGCCCAGCTTTTCTATGCTCATTGGAATGCCTTCGTGTTGAGGATCGATTGGCGGTCAAGATTCATCCCAAAATCTATTCTACAGCTTCAAAAAGCCAGGCGCATCAATCGCGGATTTTTTCAACGTGACCGGAGCCCGATATGTCTTCAGTCACATCGGGATTCCCGATATAGCGTACATTGCCGCTGCCGCTCATGTTTATCTTTAGACGATCGCTAACGCGCAGAGACACATTGCCGCTACCGCTGATTTGCACGTCAGCTTCTCTGCTCTTCAAGTTATCCGCGTTGTACTTGCCTGATCCACTGATGTCTATGGACTGCTCATTGGCTCTGCCTTTCGTGATACGAGTCTTGCCTGAACCACTGATATTGGATCTGATTTCGTCAGCGTCCAAGTTCGCAATATCCAAAACGCCTGAACCCGAAATCTCGGCCTCAACCAGGTCGGCCTCCAGATCATCAAAAAACACTGCACCTGAACCGCTGATGCTGACTGAGAGATCATCTGCTCTTAGGTCCAAGACGTTTGCTTCGGCGTCCCCCAGGATTCTGATTTCCCCAAGTTCTTTGACTGTTAGGTAGAAATTGATGGGCTTTCTGGGTATGAGAAGGTAAGGATTCTTGGAACTGATCTCCAGTCTTTTTCCCTGCATTTGGGTTTCAATACGGGGCACGAGGTTGTCTTCGGCCTCGATGCGCAGCTCTTCGGTGTCACCTTGCTCAATATGAAGGTTGCCAAGCGTCAAATCGATGCTCGTCACGCCATTGATTTCACGTTTTTCCTCAATTATTCTCCCTGAACCCCGAATAGGCAAAAAGCTTGTGCAGCCGACAGTGCTCAGCGCCAGCGCCGTCACCATGAATACGATCAAGAAATGCTTTTTCATGTCCAAACCCTCCTTTATAGACGCTATCTACTTCGATCAAAGATCGCAAGCTCCTTCTTGTCACTCCTTCAAAGCCAAGGAGAGCGTCAAACACTTGTCATCCACTTCTTGGTATCTATCCTGTTCCCGGAAGAGCGACGGTTGATGCCCTATTTTGAGACGGATTCTTGGTCTGTGGAAATCCGGTTGGCAAAAGGGTAGAATGTCTTCAAGCCGTGAGCATCTGCAGCAAAAGGCGAGGGGGAAGCTCAAGGCGAACTGCCTTATTATCAGTCCTATTTTCACACTGGAAAAGAGAGAGTGCGGAACGTAGCAGTACGAACTGTCGAACTAGTCAAAGAATTCAAAATGGGTAAGACTATTGTCTCCGCCCTCAAGGGAGTGAGCTTCTCAATAGACGAAGGAAGCTTCTTCTCTATCATCGGTCCTTCCGGTTCGGGAAAATCAACGTTGCTTAATCTGATAGGAGGCTTGGATAAAGCCAGCCGGGGCAAGATTTTGGTTGATTCAGTGGATCTGGCTGAACTGAACGAACGTGAACTGGCTCAGTATCGGCTTAAGAATGTCGGATTCGTATTCCAGTTCTTTAATCTCGTGCCCACATTGACGGCACTCAAGAATGTTGAATTGCCATTAGTTTTTGCGGGGGTGGCCTCACGCCAAAGACATTTGAAGGCGGAGGAAGTATTGGCAAGTGTCGGGCTGGGGAATCGTCTCAGCCACAAACCCACTGAACTAAGCGGAGGCGAACAACAGAGAGTCTCCATGGCGCGTGCTCTGATCAACGAACCGCAAATTATATTGGCTGATGAGCCTACTGGTAATCTGGATACTCAAACCGGACAAGAGATTATGCAACTCCTTGGGAGGCTGAACACCAAAGGAGGCAAGACAATTATCCTGGTCACTCACGATTTGGAAGTTGCCCAATATGCTGATCAGATTGTACATTTGCGAGACGGAATGGTAGAAAATATAGAGATTGTAGGAAAAAACAGCCGTAGTAAATGATGGCAAAAAGCTGAGTCCTAGGAGGTTGATGGTGAGAAGAAAACGTCATTTAGTGAACGCTCATTTGGCACATTACCTGGTGATTGTTGTGTTCTCAATGATCCTTTTGATTTCGCTGCCGTCCGGGGTGGCTCTCGCCGGCACAGATCGACCTAGATTGCAGGTTGCCAGCTATACGGTCGCGCCCAAGATCGCCAGTGCGGGCAAGCCCTTCGAGCTCACCATAACCATTGAAAACGTAGGTGACCGGGACGCTCATGACATCGATGTCACCCTGGCGAACGTGGAGGGACAACCGACCCTGCAATTCTTCTCACCCTTGGACAGAGGAAGCTATTTTTTCATCGATAAACTGGTAGAGGGCAAGAGTAAAGATGAGACAATCAGGATGACTACGAATGATAAGATTGAAAGCGGCAGCTACAATTTGGTGTTGAATTTTGCTTATGAGAGCAGCGGAGGGACTGCATATCAGAACACGGAGATAATCGGCGTTACCGTGTTGAGAGAGCCCATCATTAAAATAGAGGGATTAAAATATCCTACCCGCATCGAGCCGCCAAAAACCGATGCTGAGACAGATCAACCAAAAATAGCCGGCAATATCGTAAACGCTAGTGATTTCGTTGTTAATGCAGTCAGCGTCTCTCTTACCGGAGGTTTGAAAGTGAAGGAAAGCAACTACTATATTGGGAACCTCGAGGGAGGCGGTTTTGACACTTTTGAAGCGGAAATCGAAGATCTGAAACCGGGAAAATACCGAGAGAAACTGACCGTGACCTACCGAAATGATTTCGGTGAAGAGAACAAGGTCACCAAAGACTTCACGGTCAGGATTAAGGGAGAGGCTGTCGAAGAAGTCAAGCCAAAGGGCTTCTGGGCGACGATTGTCAACTTTTTCAAGGCCTTGTTTGGACTGGGAACATGATGCCGGTGCGGCAGTGCGCGGCGACATTGATCTCCAGATAAGATTTGGAATTTGGGGGTCAGGTCTTTACTTTTGCTGTCTGCCATCTTATGGCAGGATGTCAAGATTAAACAGGCTGACTGGAATGTAGCAGCAGAGCTTGCTCTGCTTAAGATGCGCTGGACAAAGCAAGCTTTGTCACTACAATAATGGTACAAATTGGCCTTAATCATGGGTTCTCGGTCAGCTTGTAAGGCCTGACCCCGCACTAACCCCATGTTTTTGTTCTGGCGGTCGATCACCGGCGGCCGTTGCGGATGGGCATATCGCCGGATTGGGAGGGAGTGAATGTCGTACCAGGATTTGGTGGTCATGGTCTTAGGCAACTTGGCACGCATGAAGCTAAGGTCGTCGTTGACGATGATCGGAGTGATGATCGGTACTGCGGCCATTGTTATGATGGTGTCAATTGGCATCGGTCTACAGGCATTCGTGACTACCAACATCGAGTCGGTAATATCGGCTAACACAATCATGGTTTTTCCCGGAGAAGTCGGCAGCAACCCGGGTGGTGCACCGGGCACAACGCATGCTACTTCGGAAAAGAAACTGGACGAAAAGGCAATTAGAGAGATCCAAAGGATTAGCGGAGTCATGAATGTTGATCCTCAGTTGAGCCTTGGTGGAGCAAAAATGATCTATCGCAGAGCCGCCAACAATGTCTCTCTTATCAACGGCCTGACCCCTGAAGGAACAGAGGATCTTGAGCTAAGCGAGGGAAGGAAGTTCCGAGCCGGAGAACAACGTTCCATTATTATCGGCAACAAAGTGCCGGATTCTTTCACGGATGAAAGGAGCGGCAAAGTATCTGATCATCTCGACCTACTGGGGCGGCCCTTGACGCTGATGCTGACTCGAACCAATGCCGAAGGTGAAACTGAAACAAAAGAGGTAAAAGCCAAGGTTGTGGGGATAGTTGAAGCCGTTGGCCCAGACCAGGACTATAATGTTTTCCTACCCATTAAGACTTTGGAGAATCACATCGAATGGACACTCAATCAAGGCAATATCATCAAGCAAAAGGGTTATGACCAACTATTGGTGAAGACATCGTCAATTGACGATGTTGAGCAAGTGGAGGCAGAGCTCAAGGAGAAGAATTACAACTCATTTGCTTTCAAAAACGTGGTGAAGGGATTGAGTACTGTTTTCACGGTAATCCAAGCCATTCTAGGCGGTATCGGAGGAATAGCGCTGGTTGTCGCGGCCATTGGCATAATCAACACCATGATCATGTCCATTTACGAGCGGACTCGCGAAATAGGCATAATGAAAGCTATTGGTGCATCCAACAAAGATGTATTGAAAATATTCCTTCTTGAAGCCGGAACGATAGGTTTCCTGGGAGGCATCGGCGGCGTCTTATTGAGTCTGCTTGGTAAGCTCCTGGTCAATTTCGGTCTAGGTCTATACCTGCGGTCGTTGGGTGGAGAGCCGGTGAATGCCATGATCATCCCATTATGGCTCGTACTGTTTGCCCTGGGTTTTGCCTTTGTGATGGGAGTCATTTCCGGAGTATATCCTGCACGTAGAGCAGCTAGGCTCAGTCCGCTTGCCGCATTAAGGTATGAGTAGCAAAGTAGACTGCCCAAGATCATCGGAGGAAGCATGGAAGAAGTCATTGAAAACGGGGAAGCAAAAGGCGTCGTTGAAAGACTTTGGAAAGTGATGTTGAAGCCGACTGAGGCTTTCAACTACCTTAAAAGAAGACCGACCATATTGACTCCGCTTCTTCTCAGGATGGGAACGCTGTTGGTGTTTATCGTTGCCGGCGCGCCGCTGACAGCGAGAATTGCTGTTGAGCAATTATCCAAACAGGGCGGCCAAATGACGCAGCAGGAGTTGGAAGGAGCCACTCAGATGATTCACTCTCCGCTCTTGACAGTGGTTTCAATTGTCGGGGGTTTGATTGGCTTGCTGATCGTATGGCTTATCCAGGCCGGAGTCTTCAATCTCGCTGGATCAGCGTGGGGTGACAGTCAGGGGTATAAGGTGTCACTGTCGCTTGTGGGCTATGCTTGGATGCCTTTAATCATTCAGCAAATTCTGCAGTCGCTAAGTGTTATCATTTCGGGAGAAATGGTGCGGCCCGGGTTGTCCGCATTGCTGGCGGCGCAAACAACTGCGAGTCCCACACCTCTAAGCATTTTCCTTTCGTATATTGATGTCTTCTCTGTTTGGAATCTCATACTGCTTATTACGGGGATTTCAGTGGTACACAATATCTCCCGAAAAAGGTCAGCCGTGTTGGTTTTGGGCTACTGGTTAATCGCCATTTTTATCGCTATTGCCGTTTCATCGCTGCAAGGCTTGGCACCTGGGGCAGGAGCTTAGGGCAGGAGGCGGGAAAGCGAGATGTACCAGCCCAAGGAGGATGTCAGGGCGCTGATATCGGTTATGGGGCAACGTGTAAAGACGGGGCAATTAGTTGCTGAGATGGTTAGCGAAAAATACACACGAGGAATCAACAAGAGGCTACTTGCTTTCAAATTCAAGTATGAATTGGGCTTCGGGAAACCAATGACCTACCAATGTGGCATCAAGGACAGCGACGAAATGGAAGAATGGTCGCCAAGCCTGCATTTGATCGATGACTGGTCCTATTTCGATGCCGATACCAAAAAACTGGGCTGGCTGCGCATGTTTCGGCACTTCAAATCATTCCGCAAAGTCCAATGGACAGTGCGTTACCGCATCGGCCAATGACCGAGGAGCAAATCCATTCCTGGCAACGTCAAAAGTAAAGCTCTGATCCTGCCTTATGTGAGCAGCATTCCTGCCAATAGGATGGCTAGGAAACAGCGTCCCGTAAGACTTTCTAATGTTCAACAACTGGTACGGCAGCTGGGCAGTAAAAGACGCCAAAAAGATGGCGATGCTGTTGGAGTAGAAGGATTTGGAGTTAAGATCGGAAGGGGTCCAGGGCTAGGCGCTTTTCTTATCGGTCAAATATCCAGAAACATATTTATGTATGATGCTCGATATTAGGGTCTGATAAGGAATACCTTCTCTGGCGGCAATTATTTGTACTTGCTCCAAATCCTTTGAGGACATTCGAATATTTATTCTCTTATCTTTTTGCAGCGTTTTCTTCGCATGCTCACGAAGCTTTTTGATTTCCCGCTCTGGATTCTTAACAGACTCCCATTCTCCTCGATCATATGAATCCAAAATATCCTTTTCTTCTTCATCTAGGTCTGTTCTTTTCATTTCTTCTCCCTAAGGTATTTGTTTGTCGCTTTTCTACTCGGAATTATTGTCTTCAAGAATATATCGTCTCCTTCCTCTAAATAAGGAACGAGATAAGCATAATCGTCGATCCTAATAATTGCTATCATTTGACCTTTGTATGCATCTTGGTTTGGGTGTTCAATCACATCAAGAATATCTTCATGCTCCATTAAGATAACAATCTGCTCAAAACAAACACCTCGGTGCTTTTTGAGCCATTCATTCTTATCAGTATTCCACTGAAATATCTTCATGTTAAGAACATAGGACAACGTCTGCCTTTTGTCAACATCTATTTTGAAGCACTGCTCCGGCAGCTGGGCCGCAAAAAACGCCAAAAAGATGGCCAAGTCGTTGGAATAATTGGCACTCCCGGATTCGTAGTTGCAGAGCGCTACCATTTCACAGGCCTGCACAGTATTAGACACCATACTTTTCAGTATCAGACACCATACTTTGCCAGCTGCGGAGTGCTTGAGTAGAGGGGAAGCTGTTCCAATCATGGACTAGAATTCCTCTTGTAGGTTCATGCCTAGAAAGCTATGATGACGAGAAAGGGAGCTGCCCGTGGAACAGGCCGGGAGAGCAAAATAGACAGGTTTGAAACAACGTCCCCGGCTCCCACTTGAAAAGAAGACCGGGACTGTGACCCTTTTTGCATTTGATGAGGGGCAAGGCTTAAGCGAACACACCGCCCCATTTGACGCTTTGGTTCAAGTCTTGGACGGTGAGGCGAGAATTGAGATTTCGGGCACACCTTTTCATCTAAAACAAGGTGAAATGATCATAATGCCGGCCAATGAACCACATGCCCTGAAAGCCGTCAGAAGATTCAAAATGTTGCTGACGATGATCAGGTCTTGATGTGACGAGCTTGAAGCAAGGTCTGGCCCTCCAAGAAGTGGGCTCTTCAGTTGGCATTCGGGAGGCTGAATGTACGGAGAAGTCAATGGAATATCGCTGAGCGATGTGTCCAGCACCATGCTGCTGATGCTCTATGGAAGGGCCAGCGATTGCTCGACATCCACCGCACAAGTTTAAAAAGTGGACTTGTTGCCAAACCGTTTGGTGAACGTCATTGCGAGCGAAGCGAAGCAATCTCTGCTGGTAACGAGATCGCCACGTCGGCCGCAGGCCTCCTCGCGATGACCAAATGGGACGTTTTTGGACTTTGGCAACAAGTCCAAAGTTAACACAGCGTCCCCCGGGGCGCAGCGTCCGACACCGCTCTGCTGCGGTCTTCTTAGATGCCTCCCAAAAGTGCCCAGTCAGGCACAGCCCAGATATTTTTTCTGATTTCGACAAGCTCTCTTCCGGGATATACCACTAGGCCAAAGGGAGCAGCTTTCTTGTGGCCGGTTACAAAAGACTCAAGATGGCGGCCGTCCGCATAACTTACCTTATCTGATGTCTTCGCTTCAATGGGCACAATCCGACCCTCTCCAGCTATCAGGAAGTCAATTTCCATCCCGCCGCTGGAACGGTAGAAAAAGAGGTCCGGTTCAATAGGCTGCAATTGTTTCCATTTGACAAGCTCTGAAAAAACCCAACTTTCATAAGCTGCGCCAGGTCCTATTCCCATCTCTCCAAGTATGGCTCTATTCAATCCCGCGTCCGGAAAGAAGATCTTGGGCCTTTTGATAAAACGTTTGCCGATATTCTCATAATACGGCGCCAAGAGGTAGCATTGAAAAGACATATTAAGCAGGCTGATGTACCTCTTAACAGTATTCACGGTTAGCGAGAGTTCTCTCGCGACCTCGCTGATTGAAAACAGCTGACCGGTGCGTGCGCACAGGAGTTTTTGGGTCAAAGCAAAAAGATCTATGTTTGCAACCTGGCCAACATCTGATATGTCTCTTTCTAAATAGGTTTTTCGATAGTCCTTGAGCCATTTGATTTTATCCGGCTCTTCCTTCCTTTGCCATACAGGAGGATAGCCTCCCCATGTTTGGTGCTCATTTCGAATACGCTCTGCTGTTCGAATCTTGTCCGGCGACATAGTATCTATAATTTGCAGGTTCTTTTGAATCAGCTTGTTCTCACTCCAGATTTTTGTTAGCAAAGGAGCGGAATCGCTTTCGAGTGTCTCCGAGAGGGAAAAAGGATACAAATGCAATAAAGCAGCTCTCCCTGCAAGGGTTTCTTTGACGCTCTTGAGTAACATCAATTGAGAGGAGCCTGTCAGAATGAAGGTATTTCCAAAGATTCCCCCCTTCCTTTTCTTCTGGTCCACAACGTATTTTAGTGAATCAAAGAGGGAAGGAATCTTCTGCACTTCATCAAGTATGACAAGCGGCGCTGTAATTGACTCCAAGATTGCAATGGCCGAGGTTTGGAATCTTAGTCTCTCGTCCGGATCATCAAAGGATATATAGGTGAAAGGCTCGTTCAAATATCGAGGAAGAAGATTTTCACACAACGTGGTTTTACCGGTCTGGCGTGCACCGGTTAGAATGATTACCTGTTCTTTCTTTGCCCAAGAGGCAAGGATGCCGATGATGTTTCTTTTGACATAATCCATAAAACCACCATATCAATACCATTGCAAAATTGCAAGGTCTTTTTGCAATGTGAAAAAGCATACATTGGAAAACTTGTGTGAAGTGGAAGGCAAGCTATTCACCTGCCTGTGCAGATGCGGTCATCAAATTGGCTTTTTGTCTGTGGAAAAGCGGCTGGCAGAAGAGTAAAATACGCTTAAGCAGTAACTATTTGGCAGTAAAAAAGCAAAGGGGAATTCAGGGGTTAGCATACCGAGTGGCTGCCCATCATGTTAACTGGGCAGGCACAGCCAAGATGGTTGTCAGTCTGTCACATCGTCCCAAAGCGAGGTTTCAGCGATGCCCCATTTGAATCCCTTTTCTTGCCATACGTAGTAACGCTTCTGTTCATAAAGTTTAGTTCGCGCTTGTGATTGAAATGTTAGATTCATCGTAACAAGATATCTAGTACCAGTACCCTCGTTGTCATCCTTCTCTTCAGGATCTTTCCACCCTATTTCGTTAACATCTGCAACCGCAAAGTCCAGCAAAACCGCGCTTGACAAAAAATCATCATCTATAATGCCGTTTTCAGGAGAAAAAACCCCTGCTCTCCAATACTTGAATGCACTGACCGTGGCGCTTTTTGCAACCTGTTCGTTATCGCCAATGTGATTACGTACAAATAGAATCCCTGGGATGAGCAGTGCTGCTATCACGCAGATTCCGAAGAAAAGACCCAAAAACACCCAAGCCTTTCTCTCATGCAATGCTTTCAGACCGGGTAACTTGCCTTCCTTTTTTTCTGCGAGTTGTTCTTGGTCATTAACTTCATAAATCCCACTGATGTTGTTGGGAGTGTGTCCGTTGGTGCAGCTACTATCTTTGTTGAGATAGACGTTTCTTCTACATATGCGACAATATCCTGCTGTTCTTGCTTGCGGGGTACCAAATGCTTCGCCACACAAACTACAGAACTTTGCACTATCGGGATTTTCAGCCCCACACTTCGAGCAAACCATTTAAACCACCCCTTGTTCAAGATTATTACTCCTGGTCGGCAAGAAAAAATATTACTTTAGTTTTTTGCGGGCTCTTTGTCGGGAAGGAAACAAGCAGCATTTGATTGCCGAGGGAAGCGATTCGGATATTGTTCAAGAACCACGGTGATCTATTGGATTTTCAGAAATGGCAGTGGCAGTGGACGTTGTTTCGAACCTTGACTAAATATTCACTGACTATTTCCATTTTAAAAGGCCAGCAAGATCAGCCGCGTCATCTTTGTTTTGCAGCAGGAGCGCGCAGACTCCGTCGCCGGGGGTGTCTCCGTTGGGGGCTTCGAAGGATACGTAGAGGTCTTTGGATAGTCTGTTGATGCCAGCTGTGAAGTGCAGGATGATGAACCACAGCCGTTCCCGGCCCAGCCGGGGCCGATTGTGACGCATTCAGGCGTGGGTCGAGGCCTTGCTTTTTGCCGTTTTCTGCCATTCTTGTCATCAGGTAAGCTGCATCCCCTCTTGCTTATGTAAAATCCGGTCCACCTCGAACACCAAATCCAGTGTAAATCGAACACCCAATCCGATGGAACCCGAACAGCAAATCCGGAAATACTCGAACACTTTTTAAGAGATATCGGATTCAGTGTTCGGATAACCCGGATTCCGGCCTTTTTTTAACAATCTCCTGCTGTTTATACTAAAATGCCCTCTAAAAAGTTGCGGGAGGGCAAATGAAGAAAAAAAGCAGGAGGTTATGCATGAGAAAGATCAAAGAGATATGCAGGCTGCGGCTTAAGATGGGATTAGGGATCAACCAGATAGCCGGAGCTTGCAACATATCCAAATCAACGGCATCTACATATGTAAACAAAATAGAGGAGTTAAGCTTAAGCTACGAAGATCTGTCGTCCCTGGACGAAGAGGAAATATACAAACGATTATTTCCCGATCCGGCGGACAAGCCTATCTCAGACAAGGCCTTGCCGGACTTTGAAAATCTGACACAGGAGCTGAAGAAAAAAGGGGTAACCCTTCAGCTTTTACATGAAGAATACCTGAGAGACAATCCCGACGGATACAGGAGAAGCCAGTTTTACGAACTATACCGGAATTATGCAAAGAAACTTAATCCTGTAATGCGGTTCAATCACAAGGCCGGGCAGAAGATGTTTGAGGATTTCTCCGGGGACAAGCCGCATTATATTAATCCTGAGACAGGAGATAAAGTGGAGGCGGAGCTGTTTGTATCAGCGCTTGGGGCGTCATCATACATATTTGCCTGTGCGGTGGCTGATCAGAAGATAGAGAACTTTATAAAGAGCAATATAAAGTCTTTTGAATACTATGGAGGGTGTCCTGAATGCATCGTGCCCGACAATCTCAAAAGCGGTGTAAAGAGCGCCTGTTACTATGACCCTGAGATAAACAAGACCTTTGCAGATATGGCGGAGTATTACAATGTGGCAGTGGTTCCTGCAAGAGCAGCAAAACCGAAGGACAAGGCAAAAGTAGAAAATGCGGTGCTGCAGGCGCAGAGGAGGATACTGGCTGCCTTGAGGAACAGAACGTTTTTCAGCCTTTCGGAGCTTAACGAGGCAATACGTGAGGAACTGGAAAAACTCAACAGACGCCCAATGGCAGTCACTGGGAAATCCAGGCACGAACTATTTATGGAAATAGAAAAGCCGGCGCTTAAGTCCCTGCCTGAGGAAAGGTTTGAGATATACAACTACAAAGCTCCGGCAACGGTGCATATAGATTATCACGTAGAGGTAGAGAAGAGTTATTACAGTGTTCCCTACACACTGATAGGCGAAACGGTCGAAGTCAAATACAACAGCAGGGTTGTAGAAGTATATTACAAAAACAAGCGGGTAGCCTTCCACATAAGGACGTATAAAAAAGGGAAGTTTACTACAGAAAACAGCCACATGCCCCATGAACACCGGCAGTACCTTGAATGGACACCGGAGAGGATAAAGAACTGGGCAGATAAGATCGGATCGAATACGAAAATGATGATGCAGCGTATAATGGAGGGCAAAAAATATCCCGAGCACGGCTTCAGGAACTGTCTTGGCATAATCAGGCTTTCAAAAAAATATACGCCCGAGAGAGTGGATAATGCATGCAAGAGAGCCCTTGCAGTTGATGCTTACAACTACAGGAGCGTTAAGTCGATTCTGCAAAGCGGGCTGGACAAAGTCGCATATCTTGATGAGCACAAGGATGCAAAACCGGTGCAGCATCCAAACATAAGAGGAAAAGAATATTACCGGGAGGTGATGGGCGATGATAGAGGCGACAGTCGAGAAGCTGATCTTAATGAAACTGCATGGCATGGCAGGGGGACTGCAGGAACAGATGAAAAACCGTGCGTATAAAGAATTAAGCTTTGAAGAAAGATTGGGGATGCTTGTTGACAGGGAAATGGACAGCAGACAAGATCGGAAACTGAAGAACACTTCTTACAAAGGCGCGATTCCGCTATCCGGGGGCAAGTGTTGAAGACATCAACTTCAGGGCAAAGAGAGGAATAGCAAAGGACGTGATATTGAAACTAACCCAGAACGGATGGATACAAGACAAACGAAACATAATAATCACCGGCTCAACCGGGGTCGGCAAGACGTGGCTTGCCTGTGCATTGGGAAACAGCGCCTGCAGGGCGGGCATAAGCGCATACTACACACGATTGCCTCGCCTTTTTCAGGAACTCAAAATATCAAGGGCGGATGGAAGTTATGCCAGGCTGCTTCAGAAACTCTTAAGGGTAAATCTCCTTATAGTGGATGACTGGGGACTCTCACCCCTTTCGGACACAGAAAGAAGAGACTTCCTTGAGATAATGGAAGACAGATACAATGTGCGCTCCACAATAGTATCAAGTCAAATACCCGTAGACAAATGGCATGATCTCATAGGAGAGCCGACAATAGCGGATGCCATATGCGACAGGTTGATCCATAATTCGCACAAACTCAGACTCACGGGCAGATCAATGAGAGGAGGTAATCCGGATCTGAATGAGTAAAATTGTCAAAAAGAGGCCATGACAGAAAAAACGGCTTTCATATTTGCCCTGTAATCGATTATTTCAGGCAAAGGCGACCTCAGGTATATGCTTGAAATGCATCAATATGAAAGAAAGGGGGTATACTATCAAAGATAGACCGAAGATGAAAACGATTGACACAAATCGAACACTTTTTTAAACTCAAACAGTCAGGAGACAATTGAAAAAGACATCGTTCGGATAAAATCGGATTAGGTGTTCGAATCGACCGGATTATACATGCTTATAAGTTATTGCCTGTCTTTGCTGAGTTCAGAGGATTGCGGCGTGTCTGACACCGCAGTTTTCTTCCATCTACTTTGTGCTTGTCTCATGACCTTCTAATTCTAACCTTTTTTCGACTGATAATAACGAGGCTCCCTTGAACCTGATGTTCGTCAAGTTGAGACCAGGCTTGCCTAAAGATTCGAGTGATCTTAGCGGCAGTCAAATTGGGGTCTCTTATCACAATGATGCCGTTGTGGGTCCCGAGGGGATATTCTGATAAGTTGCCGAAGCCCTTGTCCCTGGTAATCAAAATTCTACCCTGTTTTTGAGCAAAAGAAAAAATTCGTGCGTCTGATGCATCAAGGAGTGTCAGTACCGGTGATAAAATCCCCAAAAGTTCCGGAATAAAATTCCCCACCCTGTAAACTAAAGGCAACCGAAATCCAAGTAGTTATTAGGAGGGTTGCCAATGGTAATTGGAGAGGAATGGTTTATGATCCGCGAACTTTACAGACAAGGTTTAAGCATTGCTGAAATTGCTCGAAAAACAAACCATGACAGGAAGACAATTAGAAAGCTCGTTAATCAAGAGCAGATGCCCGAGATGAAAAAACGAGCAAAGCAGCAGTCAAAGTTGGATCCTTTCAAAGACTACCTAAAGCAAAGAATGGACTTAGGGGTTTTCACATACGTCAACTTGCTACTTACTTATTGTCTTCCTTATAGACATGAATAGACATTTGACAAGGGAAGCTATTTAGAGAAGAAGTTATCTTAGAGAAATAAAAACTTCTTTTGTTGTTCCGTCATCAAGCGAGATGCTGATTTTCCACATTCCAGTTGATAATCCCTTGGTTCCAAGGTTATAGATGTATTGCTGAGAAATATCATCGTATCTAAACTGGTTCCCGATATTTGCGGCACCTGTTGAATAAGGCTCCCACACTGTTCCAATCGAATTAGGACCAAGATACTGGATAGCAATAGTTGGATTACTAGCAGCTTTAACAGTATTATCGTTAGCATCTTTGAGTTGGAATTTAACAGGAATAGTCTGGCCTAGTTTAAAGATGCTTGAACCATCTGAATTTATTGGCTGAGAAATACCGCTATATTTATATTTAACAGAGTAGGCAACAGTCTTATTTGCTTCATTTAGTGCTTTATCTGTTGCTTCAACGGTGAAGGTTTTGGGTCCAACTGATCCTGTATCAATAGGGTTGCCGTTTGCCACTGTTCCAGTAGCTGAAAATACAACTGATTCATTGTCTTCAGTTGACCAGTTCGTAATAACTCTTTGATTTAGTAGATATCGTGAACCATCAACAGGCGAGTCGATAGCTATTACTGGCGGAGTTTCGTCGTTGCTGCCGACCGCATCTAGGACGACCGATGGCTCTATGATTTGGTCAGTTGTTCCGTTGTTGTCTTGATCGACATTAAGAGTAACTGATCCAGAAGTGTTGGTTGTTATCATTGTCGTTGGGGTAACTTCGAAATTGTCGAACCTAACAGTTTTTTCTTTAATACAATTCTCATCGTACCATTGAAGAGTAAGCGTTGCTGCACCTTCCCCGATTCCTACAAGCTTGACATCATAGTCACCCGAAGTCAAAAAAGCGATCTTCGTGTCGCCTAGCGGATGATAGCTACCACCAGCGATGTTCTCCTCGATGATAGTATCTTCCGATGGTCCAATATGATTTCCCTGATTATCATATACGTGTAGCTCAACCGGACATTCAACCTTTATCTTCAGAGTTGATGACATATGAGGCTCTTTTCGACACCCTTGCGCCAAAATATCAGGACGGTTGTCTAGAATATTCTTGATTTGATATATGACAGAGCCATCCTGGACTAGTTGGCCGTGGTTCTTGCTGAAATAGTAAATATGCCCATTGTCAATCTGATCTCCCACAGTCGCGCTGGCAAGGGGCACAGTGCCATCGCCATTTAGAGGATCAATGTCATTATTCATCTTTACGTATGGCCCAGAACCAGATGCAGTATCCCCCGGTGCAACTATGTAGCTAAGAATGCCGGTTGTACTTTGACTATCGCCAACTATTACATACGAGTTATCAGCCCGTAATGTCCTCAGCAAATCCAAAGACTTGTTAAAAAGGTCCGCATCATAACGCTCCGTGTCTTTGAACCAAGGCCTGTATTCTCTGAAGAATGCTTCTGTATCAGCATATGACATTAGGCGATTGGTAGAGTCTTGGGGAAATGTCGTTTTTGTCTTCACATAGTAGTCATTCCCATAATCGAAGTATACTTGAGGAGGCAACAATTGATGCACTGATGGCATGTTTGCCTCTAAATCTTTGATCCAATCCAGAAGCCAACCCCAGTCAGGTACCCCTTCTACCTTTCCGGTCTCTAGCTTTTCAAGCGTACTTGGGGCACCTAAGTAGGGTGTGCCAAGTGTTATAAGTTTATCTATCTTGTCATCAACCCCCATCTCACGACATCCTGCAACATACCGTGAAGAAATTATGCCACCCATACTGTGGGCAACAATCGATACCTTGTTTCTATGAAGACTATCAATAAACACTTTGAGCTTTGCGGCATTGTCAACATTATCTAGCCGCCAATCATATCCAAAGTAATAGACCTTATATTCTGCTTTTTCCAAACCATCATGCAAGGGTTTGTAATATTCGGCAATGGGTTCTCCAATATACAAATTATTTGCGGGAAAGCCATCTGCCGTCATTGAGAGCGACAGAAAATCAAATAGGAAATCATGATACTCGGGTACCCATACCCTGTTAGTCCTATCTTGATCATGCCAGATCTCGGTTCCCATGATGCCGGGTATTATGATGACCGGTCCATTTACTGCCTTAACAGTTGCCGTGTCAGTTGCTGTTGCTCCTTTATCATCTGTAACAGTCAAGCAGATAGCATAAGTCCCTGAAGCAGCGTAAACATGAGTCGTTTTCCCATCAAAAGCACCATCTGAAGCATCAGTCGGAGTCTCGGTATAATCATAAACTGCATCGTTATTAAAATCCCATTGGTATTTGACTATGCTTCCATCTGGATCATAGGAACGAGCACCATTGAACGGGCCAGAAGCATCAAAATTTACTATATCTCCTGTGTAAACGGTCTGATCTTCTCCTGCATCAGCTATAGGTGGTTGATTGACTTCACCAAGCGTGGCTCCATATATATCAAGATTACCGTTTCGTTTATCGGGCCACGCTACAATCATTTCGGATAGTGCAATAGTTGGAGTTATCAGTTCATATGAAGCATTTGCGCTGACACAATACTCTTCTCTCGTGACAAGATTATATCCGTAGATCCCGTAATGTCCATTACGGTAGTCTGTCCAAACAACATTATCCCCACAGACATCAGGCCAAGGAAGGGATACATTAGTTGCTATGAGGATCTCTTCCTTGGCCTTAAGGTTATAAATACAGATTTCGAGAGGAGGGGTGTACCAAACAATCCAATCGCCCGAAAACCTTGGTACGCTTATTCCTGCGATTCGATGAGTTGCTTCAACGATTAAGTGCCTTCTATTGACAAGATCATAAGCAACTACTTCAAGGTAGCCTGGTGTAGACCCCATATTTTGATACACAACAACACCTTCTGAGATCTGGGGCCAATCGCCTGATCCAATCCAGAATTTTCCCAATTCGGGTTTAGCTAAGTCAAAACCATATATTCCTCTAACGTCCGGTTCATCGTCCCGCCAGACCACAAAATTGCCCTCAATAGCAAAACTGTACACTGACGTCCCATATATATAGCAGATCGGAGTGATCTGCAAGTTTGTCAAGTTAACGACGAAAATACTATTAAACCCTCCAAAGTCAAAACCACTTGGAAAATCACCAGTTCCAAAAAGAACATTATATCCTGATACATCTAACAACCTTGCATTCATACCTGTAATTACTGGAAATTCTCCAGCGGAGTCACCGAGATAATCAGCGTAGATATCTGAACCACCATTTCGGGTATCGTCCCAATAAACAATATCATTTGAGACACGAGGACCATATTGGCGTCCAGGAGCTGTACAGACTGGGAATTCTCCCGTTGAGAGGTCATATCCGTATATGTCCCCATCGCCTCGATAATCAGTCCAGAAAACCTTGTCTTGATATACAACCGGGCTTGATTGATTACCTGGAACAGTGCAGATCGGGATTTCTCCGCTTGTCTCAGCTACTGCTTCTTGGCGCTCAAGCAAGCTAAGATTCAGTACGCCAAAAACAAGAAAGAGCATAAAAATTAATGAAACAAATATTCGAGAAATACTATAGGTTGAAATCTTTTTTGAAAGCAAAACATTCATTTTTATCACTCCTTTAGAGGCATCTAGTAAAACACCAATACACACCTGTTTAGAAAAATCTATATGCAATAAGCTGATTCCTTTAATTTGATGTCAATCAAAATTTCATCGCCGAAGGTCCTAGGACACATTGAATTCTGGCGATCCACACCAAACCGGATCTCCCATAATTTCAATAGTCCGGACGTAGTCAACAAGTAAATTGGAATAGGTTCAATCATATGATCTCCAATGTCCTTGCACGACTAGGGTATGAAATCTCCCGGACAATGCTATGATGAGAACGGTGATCAAAAGCAATCCAAACCCCTAAAAAATATGAGTTGGCTTGTGATGAAAAAAGCTACATCATTTACTTAAGCTTTATTGGGACAAGAAAAAGCCAACTCACACAGAAACAAATCTGCTCTATATGACCTGGCTTATTTCAGTATATATAGGGTTCTAACTTTTGTGTTTCCCCTTATTGCCCCTGCCAGTTTCCTTTTTCGAGCACTTTTATTGTGGTTTCTATAAAATTTCGACACTAACTCCATAATTCCTTCAATGTGTTTCAGTACTCAGAATTCCATAAAACTGAAAACCTTCTTTTCCTGCAACTCACACCCAAATTTATGATCAATGTTTAACCCACCCTTACCCACCCAATTTCCTTGTCTTCTAGTAAGCGCTACGGCGACATAAAAAATTCTAAGCGGTTTTTTTGCTTTTAATTGTCTAGTACCTATTTTGATTTTCATTCCTTGTTTTCTGTCTCTTTCACGCTGTTTCTCGGCTCAGAATCGATAATACGCTTCGGTCTAAACCTCTCTTTCTTGGTTACAAATTTTTTTATTACTATTTCCAGAGGGTAAGCCCATCCCATTGAAATACCTATCCTAGTTAACATGGTGGGCAGCCACTCGGTATGATACATCCTAGTCAGCAATAAGGCTGACGTATCACCGATTGGGAGGTTCACCATGGAAAGAGACACTGTTTATCTAGGCATGGATGTCCACAAGGATTTAGTAGCGCTTGCCGCATATGTTGGCAATGAACCAAACCCTCGATTTCAAAAGACAATCGCCAACGACAACTCCGCAATCAGAAAGCACTTAAAGAAAGTAGATCAGCTGGGCACGATCAGTTGCTGTTATGAAGCTGGTTTCAGTGGCTATGATCTCTACCGCTTTATCGACTCATTAGGTTACCGCTGCCAAGTAATAGCACCTTCACTTGTACCTGAAAAAGCTTCTGACAAAATAAAGACCGACAGGAAAGATGCGGAAAAGCTGGCCAAACTCTTAAGAGCCGACCTTTTGACGTCGGTCTCGGTACCCACAATTGAAACCGAAAGAATAAGAGGATATATAAGACTTCGCTATCAAGTCAAAGAAGATCTAACCAGAGCTAGGCAGAGAATACTTAAATTTCTACAGACCAAGGGTCTGGTGTTCAGAGGGACTAAAGAAAATTGGACTGTATCTCATCGAAACTGGTTGGACGGCTTAAATCTTGAGGGTGAAGATCAACTGGTTTTAGCCGAGCATCGGGCAATGATGTCTTACTTGGAAATCCGCCTAAAAGACATCAACCAAAGGATTGAAACAATTGCAGCTCAAGATCGGTATCGTGCACATGTTGGAAGGCTTTCCTGTCTAAAAGGCATCAGCACCTTTTCAGCTATGGTAATCCTAACAGAGATAGGTGATTTCAAGCGTTTTTCCCATCCAAGAGAACTGATGAGCTACATCGGCCTTGTTCCGAGCGAGAATTCATCAGGTCAAAGTCAGAGAAAGGGTCGCATAACCAAATGCGGCAACAACAGACTGCGTCATGTATTAGTCGAGGCCGCCTGGCATTACCGAAATAAACCATTCACCAGCCGTTATTTAGCAAAAAGGCATGAGGGCCAACCAAAGCAAGCAATTCTGTATGCGACAAATGCAATGCACCGACTCTACAGACGCTACTGGGCACTTGCTGCGCGTAAAGATTCAAACGTCGCAATTGTCGCTGTTGCCAGAGAACTTACAGGCTTTATCTGGGGCATGATGCGAACTGAATTTTAGTCAAGAAGAGGGCTTACGATTTTACCGTAAGCTTAAACAGCTTGACCGGGAAGGACAGGCACGGTTTGGAGAATCCTCGTCGTCCCCTTGTGATATGGAGACCGCATCTCCTAACTCACGTGGACTAGACTAAAAGGAAGCTCCCGACGGACAAATTAAAGTGCGGCAACACCCTTTGAAGGGAGATCCGCGTAGAGCAGGTTGATTCATCGTCGAAGCAGCCTATCCTTTCCTCGGTCAACCCTATTGATAGGATATAATGATGGACTAGCTGAAAGCAAAAAAGAAAACAATTATTCCATACCAGTGGCTTGACAATGCCCACCAGAGCAGGGGACGTTGTTTCGAACCTTGCCTAAGTATCTACTGACTATTTCATTTGAGAAGAGCAGCAAGGATGGCAGCGTCATCCTTGTTTTGCATGTGGAGGGCGTAGACTCCGTCGCCGGGGGTGTCTCCGTTGGGGGGTTCGAAGGATACGCAGGGGTCTTTGGATAGTCTGTTGATGCTTGCTGCGAAGTGCAGGATGATGAACCGCATGCCGTTTCTGGCCCAGCCCAGGCCGATTGTGACGCATTCAGGCGTGGGTCGAGGCCTTGCTTTTTGCCGTTTTCTGCCATTCTTGTCATCAGGTAAGCTGCATCCCCTCTTGCTCATAAGTTATTGCCTGTCTTTGCTGAGTTCAGAGGATTGCGGCGTGTCTGACACCGCAGTTATCTTCCATCTACTTGTGCTTGTCTCATGACCTTCTAATTCGGACCTTTTTTCGACTGACAATAACGAGGCTCCCTTGAACCTGATGTTCGTCAAGTTGAGACCAGGCTTGCCTAAAGATTCGAGTAGTCGGGGAGGTTCTTCAGTTATTCAGAATCGCTGTCTTCAAGATCGCAGCCATATGTGCTAAGAGGTTTTATGCCAAGGGGACCGAGAATAGATGCTCCGGGATTGCTTCAGGACGTGATTGCTCGATGCCGACCGCTGATTCTTGATGTAGAATGAGAGCCAAAGTCTATGAGGAAAGGAAAGCAAGATGATTGACGGTCTGGCATCCAAATCTTTGGTTGATGAAGTTGCTTACCAGCAGGGATCGGTGGTCAGCAAGACCATTCTTGAAAAGAAAACCGGGACGGTGACCCTTTTTGCATTTGATGAAGGGCAAGGCTTAAGCGAACACACCGCCCCATTTGACGCCTTGGTTCAAGTCTTAGACGGTGAGGCAAGAATTGAGATTTCGGGCACACCATTTCATCTAAAACAAGGTGAAATGATCATAATGCCCGCCAATGAACCACATGCAGTGAAAGCTGTCAGAAGATTCAAAATGCTACTGACGATGATCAGGTCTTGATGTGACGGGGTCAGAGCAAGACCTGATTAGCCTGGATGATGGGCGTGAAGCCCGGCGGCTCAGGCTGCGGGTCGAAGCCCACTATCTGACCGGGCGGCACCCAAGCATCGCGCACCTCGCCAGGTGGTTGAACGTCCGGACCGGGTCCCCCGAAGCCGGGTTCCAGGATCTGCATCTTTGGCGTGAAGCCCGGCGGCTCAGGCTGCGGGTCGAAGCCCACTATCTGACCGGGCGGCACCCAAGCATCGTGTACTTTGCCAGGCGGCTGAAAGGGCGAAGGAGCTATGCCTGCCTGGACAACACCGATGTTGCCGAAGAGCAAAAGCGCCGTCACCATTACAATCACTACCAGACTTCCTTTTCTCATTCTTTTTCTCCTCTCGAATAGGGTTGGTCCAATATTGGCCAGCACCATCGGGCCAAGAGTCTCCTCCTCATTGCTTGCCAAGATGAAGGACCTGATCAAATGATTATTCAGACTATCTTGCCTGTACAATTCGCCATCGATCTCGATTTTCCTGCTCATTTCGTCATTTAATGCGATTATCATGCAGGTAAAGAAGGAGCCTGTCCTACACTTCCTGTAGGAGCACGCAGGAGCACGGGACCTTGTTTCCTGGTTGTCCTGGCTATTCATGCTGCGTTCACGCTACGCGCTCCTTTTTGCTCATCATCTCTGAGACCTCCATGCTACCCCCCCCGTCTCCTGATTTGCCAGGATTTTCCAAGAAGGATTTTTGGAAGTTTCGTCAAAAAGAGCATGAAATTCGAACACTCATGATGGTTTTAGTGTGTCTTTTTGCCAATGGCATCGATAGAAAATGGTCTCTCGGGAGGGGATGGCATCGTGATCAATTGGCTTAGAAATCTAAGTACGGGTGCCAAAGCCGCAATAATCGCCGGTATTATTTTATTATTGTTGAGCTGCTGTTGTGTCTCGTCCGCGGTCCTCGTCTATGTCGTAACGAAGCCTGACGTGGACGTACTGGAAGATCTTGAATCAGAGGAAGAAGAATCTCTGGAAAAGGAAGAATCAGAAAAAGAGAGCGAAGAACCAAATGAGAGTGACGATGAAGAAGAAGATCGGGATGTCAAAAAACCATCGGAGAAAAAACCAGTGGAGAAAAAGGTTATTTATCTCAGCTGGAAGTTTGAGAATTCCGAGGGTCCGGCACCGGAATACGCACAGAGGACAAGAATTGACCTGGTAATAAGTGGAGATATTGATAGGGAGGTTTACATCGGAACCTACAACGGCACAGCTTGGGATATGAAAAAATCGGGAAATTGGACGCCCCCTGCTGATGCATTGATGGCGTGTGCGAGCTTCTGGGCAGGAGAAGGCAACGAAATTGCTGTTTTTAAAACTTCGCCTGATGAATTGACAATCAGACACCGCTTGAGCTACGAAGAAGAAACCGAACCCGGCCCATTTGAAGATCTGAAAACAGTTGATATTTCAGTGAGCACATCTTCGGGCCCGGTAAATCCGGAGGTAGAGATCGAATAATCTGATACTTCCGTTTCGTGCAAAATACGAGGTAGCAAGAACCTTTGGGATTAGGTCTTTTATCTGACTATCAGGTCTTTGCTTTTGCTGCTTAGCTTTTTTCGGGCGTGCTATCGAGATCAAAGACCGAACCCGGTCTTCTGCGTCTTCTGATTTTACAACTTGACTTGACTGTGGTAGTTTATACCTAGTTCTATACGGACTTTTTGT
>Ga0214473_10001139_pt1 | contig 35930 bp, 16 predicted proteins | sample RVTome_7_FD_203509 | JGI IMG/M metagenome (GOLD analysis project Ga0214473, IMG submission 203509) | Soil microbial communities from uranium-contaminated site in the Upper Colorado River Basin, Wyoming, United States - RVT98D197 | ecosystem: Environmental > Terrestrial > Soil > Contaminated >... | reverse complement strand
GCACCTCTGAAGGTGTCAATCTGACCTTCAACCCGTCCGCCTCCGATCCCGATGGAAACACACCGGTCATGTCTTCATCCACCCTGCCCGGAACGGCCACTTATGTCGACAACGGCAACGGGACGGGAACGTTCGACTGGACGCCGACCTTCGGTGATTCAGGCTCATATAACGTCACCTTCTACGCCGCCGACTCGGTCTTCCCGGCCGTGATCGACTCTGAGCAAGTCACCATAACCGTGACGAATGTCAACCGGGACCCGATCTTAGCGGCTATCGGAGCACAGAGTACATCTGAGGGTGTCAATCTGACCTTCAGCCCGTCCGCCTCCGATCCCGACGGAAACACACCGGTCATGTCTTCATCCACCTTGCCCGGAACGGCCACCTACGTCGACAACGGCAACGGCACGGGGACTTTCGACTGGACGCCGACCTTTAGTGATTCAGGAACCTATCAGGTTACCTTCTACGCCGCTGACAGTGCCTTCCCGGCCGTGATCGACTCTGAGCAAGTCACCATAACCGTGACGAATGTCAACCGGGACCCGGTGCTGGCGAGTATCGGAGCACAGAGCACATCCGAGGGTGTCAATCTGGCCTTCAGCCCGTCCGCCTCCGATCCCGACGGAAACACACCGGTCATGTCTTCATCCACCCTGCCCGGAACGGCCACTTATGTCGACAACGGCAATGGGACGGGGACTTTTGACTGGACGCCGACATTCAGTGACAGCGGCACGTATCAAGTTACCTTCTACGCCGCTGACAGTGCCTTCCCGGCCGTGATCGACTCTGAACAAGTCACCATCACCGTGACCAACGTCAACCAGGACCCGATCTTAGCGGCTATCGGAGCGCAGAGTACATCCGAGGGCATCAATCTGACTTTCAGCCCGACGGCCTCTGATCCCGACGGTGATACGCCGGTAATGAGCGCCTCGACTCTGCCCGGAACGGCCACTTATGTCGACAACGGCAACGGGACGGGGACTTTTGACTGGACGCCGACATTCAGTGACAGCGGCACGTATCAAGTTACCTTCTATGCCGGCGACTCGGTCTTCCCGGCCGTGATCGACTCTGAGCAAGTCACCATAACCGTGACCAACGTCAACCGGGACCCGGTGCTGGCCGCTATCGGAGCGCAGAGCACCTCTGAAGGTGTCAATCTGACCTTCAACCCGTCCGCCTCCGATCCCGATGGAAACACACCGGTCATGTCTTCATCCACCCTGCCCGGAACGGCCACTTATGTCGACAACGGCAACGGGACGGGTTCCTTCAGTTGGACACCCTCGTACCTCGAAAGTGGCGCCTACAACGTGACCTTCTATGCGACCGACGGCGCCTTTCCAACCGTCATCGACTCAGAGATTGTGCTTATAACGGTTGTCGAAGCCGGCAACCGGGATCCAGTTCTGAATCCGATCGGTCCCAAGTCGGTCACGGAAGGTGCTACGCTCGCTTTCACGGTGACCGCCTCCGATGCGGAGAGCGTTCCCGCCCTCACTGCCTCCGGCGTGCCCGCGGGCGCATCGTTTGTGGACAACGGCAATGGCACCGGCGATTTCACCTGGACTCCGAGCTTCCTCGAGAGCGGCGTTCATAATGTCACATTCTTTGCCGCGGATGACTCCGGCTCGGTTGACGGCGAGTTGGTGAGGATCACCGTCAATGACGCCGGCAACCAACCGCCGGTACTGGCCGCTATCGGGGCACAGTCGATTGCGGAGAACGTGCTGCTGACCTTCGGCGTTACCGCTGCCGACGCTGAGAGTACGCCGCAGTTGACCAGTTCGACCCTTCCGTCCGGCGCCTCGTTCATCGATAATGGTGACGGCAGTGGTTCGTTCAATTGGACTCCCGACTATACACAATCGGGGGGTTACCCGGTCACGTTTTACGCCGGCGATGACTCGGCCGCGGTCGACAGCGAGATAGTGACTATCACCGTCACGGAGTCCGGCAACCAGCTTCCGGTGCTGACGGCCATCGGTCCCCAGACGACTACGGAAAACGTGCCGCTAACCTTCGGCGTCACGGCCACCGACGCCGAGGGAGGTTCGCCCGCTCTGACTACGTCGGCTCTGCCGACCGGTGCAACGTTTATCGACAACGGCGACGGTAGCGGCGATTTCCGTTGGACACCCGATTACTTGCAGTCCGGCAGCTACCCGGTCAGCTTCTATGCCACCGACGACTCGGCCGCGGTCGACAGCGAACAGGTCACCATAACCGTCAGCGAAGCCGGCAATCGGCTTCCTGTGCTGGCCGCGATCGGCGCGCAATCGACCACTGAGAACATCCTGCTCACGTTCTCCATCTCGGCGACCGACATTGAGAGCAGTCCGACGTTGACAACCTCGGCTCTGCCGGGCGGTGCGACGTTTATCGACAACGGCGACGGCAGCGGTGATTTCAACTGGACACCGACCTATTTGCAGTCCGGCAGCTATCCTGTCACCTTCTATGCCGCGGACGATTCGGCCGCGGTCGACAGCGAACAGGTCACCATAACCGTCAGCGAGGCCAGCAATCAGCTTCCTGTGCTGGCCGCGATCGGCGCGCCATCGACCATCGAAAACGTCCTGCTCGTCTTCTCTATTTCGGCAACCGACATTGAGAGCAGTCCAACATTGGCAACCTCGACCTTGCCGACCGGCGCGACGTTTGTCGACAACGGCGACGGCAGCGGCGGTTTCAGTTGGACCCCGACATACTTGCAGTCCGGCAGCTATCCTGTCACCTTCTATGCCACCGATGACTCGGCCGCTGTTGACAGCGAACAAGTATTGATTACCGTGAACGAAGCCGGCAATCAATCGCCGGTACTGGCGGCCATCGGAGCGCAGAGCACCTCCGAAAACGTACTGCTGAGTTTCTCGGTCTCAGCCTCCGACGCCGAAAGCGTCCCGACCCTCACGACCTCAACTCTGCCGACCGGCGCGACGTTTGTGGACAACAGTGACGGCAGCGGTGATTTCGACTGGACGCCGGGCTTCACCGACGCCGGTATATACAATGTCACTTACTACGCTACCGACGACTCGGCGGCCAGCGACAGTGAGCGGGTCACTATTACCATTTCCGAGGCCGGCAACCAAGCGCCGGTATTGGCTGTCATCGGTCCGCAGACCGGCACTGAAAACGTCAACCTAACTTTCGGCGTCAGCGCTACAGATCCTGATACCACGATCCCGGCTCTGTCGACATCGACTTTGCCGACCGGCGCGACGTTTGTCGATAACGGTAACGGCGCCGGTACGTTTGACTGGACGCCGAGCTTCGTCGACGCCGGGACATACGATGTCACTTTTTATGCCGACGACGGCGCCCTCATTGACAGCGAGCAGGTAGTCATCACCGTCAGCGAGGCAGGCAATCAACGGCCGGTTCTCGCGGCCATCGGCGCGCAGTCGACTACTGAAGGCGTCAACCTGAATTTCGGCGTCTCGGCCACCGATGCCGAGAGCACACCTAATCTGATTACATCCACGCTGCCGACCGGCGCGACCTTTATCGACAACGGCGACGGCAGCGGGACTTTCGATTGGACGCCGGTCTTTGTGCAAAACGGCGTTTACAACGTTACATTCTACGCCACCGACGACTCCGCCGCGGTCGACAGCGAACAAGTGGTTATCACCATCAGCGAGGCCGGCAACCAGACGCCGGTCATGCAGCCGATCGGATCGCAGGTCGTCCTGGAAGGGATTCCGCTGAATCTGCCTATTGTCGCGATCGACGCCGACAGCACCACCCCGGCTTTGTTCAGATCGACTCTGCCCACGGGCGCGACCTTCGTGAACCACGGCGACGGCACCGGTGATTTCGACTGGACCCCCGGTTATCTGCAGAGCGGCGTCTACGTAGTGCTGTTCTTTGCTTCCGACGGAGCGGCGGCCGACAGCGAGTTTGTGACGATTACCGTCACCGATGCGGGCAATCAGGCTCCGGTGCTGGCGCCTGTCGGTCCGCAGTCCGGAGCGGAGAATGTGGCGCTGAATATCGGCGTGAGCGCCACCGATGCCGAGTCGATTCCGTCGCTGACAAGCTCGACTCTGCCCAGCGGCGCAACGTTCGTCGACCACGGCAACGGCACCAGTGATTTCGACTGGACACCGGGCTTCACCGACGCCGGGATTTACAACGTGACCTTCTACGCTACCGATGACTCGGCGGCGATTGACAGCGAACAGGTCACGATTACCATCATCGATGCCGGGAATCAGGCGCCGGTGCTTGATCCCATCGGGCCACAAGTTACCACCGAGAATGTCAATCTGACGTTCGGCGTCACCGCCTCCGACGCCGATACGACCATTCCGACTCTGTCGACTTCGACTCTGCCGACCGGCGCGACGTTCGTCGACAACGGCGACGGCTCCGGCGCGTTTGACTGGACGCCCGGCTTCACCGACGCCGGTACATACAATGTTACTTTCTATGCGGACGACGGTGCGCTGATCGACAGCGAACAGGTAGTCATCACCGTCAACGAGGCCGGCAACCAAGCGCCGGTGGTGGATCCCATCGGGCCGCAGACGACAACCGAGAACATCAATCTCAACTTCACGGTGACCGCTTCCGATCCGGATGCGACGATACCGGCTCTGTCAACACCCACACTGCCGACCGGCGCGACTTTCGTCGACAACGGCGACGGCAGCGGCACGTTTGACTGGACGCCCGGCTTCACCGACGCCGGTATGCACAACGTCACTTTTTATGCGGACGACGGGGCGTTGTTAGACAGCGAACAGGTAGTCATCACCGTTCTCGAGACCGGCAACCAGGCGCCGGTGCTGGCCGCTATCGGAGCGCAGAGCACATCCGAGGGCGTCAATCTGACCTTCAGCCCGTCCGCCTCCGACCCCGACGGCGACACGCCGGTGATGAGTTCATCGACTCTGCCCGGCCCGGCCTCCTATGTCGACAACGGCGACGGCACGGGGACGTTCTACTGGACCCCGACATTCGGTGACTCAGGAACATATCAAGTCACTTTCTACGCCGCCGACTCGGCTTTCCCGGCCGTGATCGACTCTGAGGTGGTTACGATTACCGTGACCAATGTGAACCAGGACCCGGTGCTGGCGGCTATCGGAGCGCAGAGCACATCCGAGGGCGTCAATCTGACCTTCGGCCCGTCCGCCTCCGATCCCGACGGCGACACGCCGGTGATGAGCGCCTCTACTCTGCCCGGCACGGCCACCTACGTCGACAACGGCAACGGCACGGGGACTTTCGACTGGATGCCGACCTTTGGTGATTCAGGGACATACACCGTCACCTTCTACGCGGCCGACTCGGCTTTCCCGGCCGTGATCGACTCTGAGGTGGTTACGATTACCGTGACCAATGTGAACGAAGACCCGGTGCTGGCGGCTATCGGAGCGCAGAGTACATCCGAGGGCGTCAATCTGACTTTCATCCCGACGGCCTCCGATCCCGACGGCGATACGCCGGTAATGAGCGCCTCGACTCTGCCCGGCACGGCTACCTATGTCGACAACGGCAACGGCACCGGCACTTTCGACTGGACTCCGACCTATAGCGACAGCGGGACATACCAAGTTACCTTCTACGCCGCCGACTCGGCCTTCCCGGCCGTGATCGACTCTGAACAAGTCACGATCACCGTGGTCAATGTCAACCAGCTACCGGTTCTGGCCGCAATTGGTCCGCAGTCGACCGGTGAGAACATCAACCTCAACTTTGTCACTTCGGCCTCCGATCTCGACGGCAACACACCGGTGATGGGCAGTTCCACTCTGCCGGGAACGGCTACCTATGTCGACAACGGCGACGGCACCGGGACATTCGACTGGACGCCCGCCTTTGGCGACAGCGGGACATATCAAGTTACCTTCTACGCCGTCGACTCTGCCTTCCCGGCCGTGATCGACTCCGAAATCGTCACTATCACCGTCACCAATGTGAATCGGGAGCCGGTGCTGGCGGTGATTGGCGCGCAGTCGACATCCGAGGGCGTCAATCTCAACTTCAGCACCTCGGCCACCGACCCTGACGGTGACAACCCGGTGATGAGCAGTTCGACTCTGCCTGGAAGTGCTACTTATGTCGACAACGGCAACGGCGCCGGGACTTTCGATTGGACACCGAGCTACGCCGACTCCGGCAGCTACACAGTGATGTTCTATGCCGCCGACTCCGCCTTCCCGTCGGTGGTGGATTCCGAGATCGTCACGATCAGCGTGGCCAACGTCAACCGCCTGCCCGTCCTGAGTCCGATCGGGCCTCGAGGCGTTACGGAGGGCGCCACCCTGGCCTTCACCGCATCGGCCTCCGATGCCGACGGTGACATTCCGGCAATGACCAGTTCCGCCCTGCCCGGCACGGCCACTTATGTCGACAACGGCGGCGGTACCGGGTCATTCGCCTGGACGCCGACCTATCTTGAAAGCGGCAGCTACCAGGTGACCTTCTATGCGACCGACGGCGCGTATCCCTCCGATGTCGATTCGGAGGTGGTCACTATCACCGTGAACGAGGCCGGCAACCAATCCCCCGTGCTGACGCCTATCGGTCCGAAGTCCGTTACCGAGGGGAATCTGCTGGCTTTTACTATCTTTGCGACCGATGCTGAGAGTGTACCTCAGTTGACCGTCTCTAACCTGCCGACCGGCGCGACCTTCATCGACAACGGCAACGGCTCCGCTGATTTCAATTGGACACCCGGCTTCGATGACGCTGCCGTTTACAATGTATCGTTCTTCGCTACTGATGATTCTTCCTTCGTCGACGGCGAGGTAGTGAGAATCACCGTCAATGAGGCGGGCAACCAGGCGCCCGTGCTTGATCCGATCGGCCCGCAGACGGTCACCGAGGGCGCTGACCTGAACGTCACAGTCACTGCCTCCGATCCCGACGCGACCATCCCGGCCTTGTCCACGTCGACTCTGCCGACCGGCGCGACTTTTGTCGACAACGGTGACGGCAGCGGCGCTTTCGCCTGGACGCCGAGCTACATCGACGCCGGGACGTACAACGTCACCGTCTACGCCGACGACGGCGCATTGATAGACAGCGAACAGGTAGTCATCACCGTCAACGAGGCGGGCAACCAAGCGCCGATGCTTGATCCGATAGGCCCTCAGGCCACCACCGAAACGGTCAACCTGGCCTTCGTGGTAACGGCTTCCGATCCCGATGCGACGATACCGGCTTTGTCAACATCCACGCTGCCGACCGGCGCCACGTTCGTCGGCAGCGGCGACGGCAGCGGCGCCTTCGACTGGACGCCGGGCTTCACCGATGCCGGGACGTACAACGTCACTTTCTACGCCGCCGACGGCGCCCTTATAGACAGCGAGCAGGTAGTAATAACCGTCAACGACGTCGGGAACCAACCGCCGGTGCTCGATCCCATCGGTCCACAGAGCACCACCGAGAACGTTAACCTCAACTTCACGGTGACCGCTTCCGATCCGGATGCCACCGCTCCGGCTTTGTCAACTTCGGCTTTACCGACCGGTGCGACATTTGTCGATAACGGCAACGGCTCGGGCGCGTTCGATTGGACACCGGATTTCACACAGTCAGGGACCCACAACGTGACCTTCTACGCCGCCGACGGCGTTCTGATTGACAGCGAACAAGTCGTCATCACCGTCAACGATTTCAATCGCGGCCCGACGGCCGATGCCGGTCCCGACCAACTCGGCGTGCCGGTGGGAAGTCTTATCACGCTCGACGGCACATTCTCGATCGATCCCGACGGCGACCCGCTCAATTATAGCTGGCTGCAAATCGGCGGTACGCTGATAACACTGTCCAATGCTACCGACTCGATGCCCGCCTTCACGCCGCCGGTAACCGACACTTATGTCTTCGAGTTGACCGTCGCCGACGGCGTGTTGTTCTCGTCGCCGGATACGGTCGAGATAAACGTGGTCAACGTCGCGCCTCCGTCCGCCGTGGGTGATCTGACGATTCAGATCGTCGGCGACGTTATCCAGTTGAGTTGGAGCGCCAGTACGCTGGATACGGCCGGTTTCGCAACCGCGGTCGACCGCTATGTGATCTCACGCGGCACGACCGCTTACTTCACGCCCGGCCCGGCCGACTCTGTCGGCACCACCGACAACTTGACCACGGTCTTCGCCGACAATAATCTGGGCGGCGCCAATGTGGTCGGCGATACGCTCAACCAGTACTTCTATGTGGTGGAGGTCGTGGACATCTATGGCAATCGCTCGGTCGTGTCGAACCGAGTGGGAGAGTACGACTACCAACTGGTGAAGACGGCCACGACCAACTACAACCTGGTCGGCATCCCGTTCGCCAACACCGGCATCGTCAACGCCGTCGGTTTGATCGCGGCTATCGGCAGCGGCAACGTCCTGACGGTGAATAACTTTAACGCCGCCTCGCAGAGCTATGAGGCCCGCTTCGCCGCCGGGTTCGGCGTCAACTTCGCCGTCACGGTCGGCGGTGTCTATCAGGTCAACGCCGCTACCGACACCATCTTCAGCGTAGCCGGGTCGGTTCCCGACTCCGGCGCGGTTTCCTACAGCATACAGACTACCCCGACGACCGACTTCAACTTCCTCATGATCCCGTTCGAACTCGAGGGTAGTTTCTCGGTCGCTCAGGACGTTCTCAATTCGATACCCGGAGTGCTAAACACTCTCAACAACTTCGTGGCCGGCTCCCAGAGCTACCAGTCGCGCTTCGCGGCGGGCTTCGGCACCAACTTCCCGGTGCACGCCGGCAAACCATATCAGGGCAACGCCGCCACGGACGGCGTCTTCCCGGGACCATAGGGAGGTGGTCATGGATTGGAAAAAAAGTGACGTTATAATAGATGGAGGTTTGGTGGTGAAGAAAAAAAGAACAGATCGCAGGTCCCCGGGCCTAATTGCACTGGCGCTGTTGATAACGGCGGCTATGCCGCTGTCGGCGTTCGCGCAAGGGTCGATATTCGGGACGGTGCAGAGCTCCGATCTGTCGACACCGGCCAACGGCGATATTAGCTTCTTCGGTTTTTTGGATGATACCGACGAGGAGATCAGAATAGAAACGTCGACCGGCGCGGGCTACGATGCCGGCAACTGGTTCGACGATTTCCAGAACTACCTGACCGAGGCGCCCGGGAACCCGTATGACTATTATTTCTACAATATAGCCAACGACGAGGGCTTCCACCTGGCCAAGCTGATCCCTAACAACTCCTTCCAGCAGGAGAATATCCAGCTCGCCGCGGTCGCCTGGCCGTTCAAGCCGACCGGTCTGTCCGGCACGGTGGTGTCCTCAAGCGCCGTGGTGGTCGAATGGAACGCTGCGCCCGGGATGACCTATCACGTCTACCGCCGCGTGGCCACCTCCGGCAGTTCGTTCTTCCGCATCGATGCCCCCTCGGGTTCATTGAGCAACCACGGCGTTGCAGACAGCTTCTTCGTCGACGTTACGGTCGACGGCGTGCGCTCCTACAGTTACCTGATCATCGCCGAGGACGCCTCCGGCAACTACTCCGAGCACTCCGACGTTATCACCGTCAACTCAGCGGTGGTGGTAGCGCCGATGGTGACCAGTATCGTCCCCATCAGCGGTCTGACCCTAGGCGGCACCTCGGTGAGCATCTACGGATCCGGGTTCGACATGGCCGGAGCGAGTGCGCAGGTGGGAACGGTTTTGACCGGTGTCTCCGTGGTTTCGCCCTATCATCTGACCGGCGTCACCCAGGCCAACCCGGCTGGACCGGCCAATGTCTCCGTAACTAACCTGGCTTCAGGGCAGGTCTCCAACGTCCTGGTCGGCGCCTACACCTTTGTCTCCAACTCACCGCCGGTGCTGGCCGCCATCGGACCGCAGTCCGGTGTCGAAGGAACCCTGATCACCTTCACGGCCACGGCTACCGATGCCGACGGCGGCTTCCCGGTGATGACCAGCAGCACCCTCCCCAGTGGTGCGACCTACCTCGACTACGGCGATGGTACGGGTACATTCAACTGGACGCCGGCCTTCTTCGACAGCGGGACTTACAACGTCACCTTTTACGCCACCGATGATCTCCAGCCCAGCTTGGTCGATTCGGAGCAGGTGGTTATTACCGTGATCGAGGCCGGCAATCAACGGCCGGTACTGGCCGCTATCGGTCCGCAGTTCACCGATGAAAACGTCAACCTGAATTTCACGGTCACCGGCACCGATCCCGACCTCACCATTCCCGCGTTGCTGACGTCGACCCTGCCGACCGGCGCTACGTTCGTCGACAACGGCGACGGCAGCGGGGTCTTCGACTGGACGCCGGACTACGCGCAGGCCGGAACGCACAACATCACTTTTTACGCCAGCGACGGCGCCCTCCTCGACAGCGAGATTGTGGTGATAACGGTTAACGAAGTCGGCAATCAACCGCCTGTCTTGACCCCGATCGGTCCGCAACTCGTCACCGAAGGGGTCAGTCTGAACTTCGCCGTCACCGCCGCCGACCCCGACGGCCCTTTCCCGACGCTGACGACATCGGTCCTGCCGACCGGCGCGACGTTCGTTGACAACGGCGACGGCAGCGGTGTTTTCGACTGGACGCCTGATTTCACGCAGGTGGGCATCTATAACGTTACTTTCTATGCTACCGACGGCATGGCGCCGCCCGACAGTGAGGTCGTGATCATCACCGTCCAGGACGCCGGCAACCAGGCGCCGGTGCTGGCCGCTGTTGGTCCGCAGGCCGGAACTGAGAACGTCAATCTGAAATTCACCGTCACCGCGTCCGATCCCGATGGGACGATACCGGTTCTGTCGACTTCGACTCTGCCGACCGGCGCGACCTTCGTCGACAACAGCGACGGCAGCGGTGTTTTCAACTGGACGCCCGGCTTCACCGACGCCGGAACGTACAATGTCACGTTCTACGCCGGTGACGGCGCCCTGACTGACAGCGAACAGGTGACCATCACGATCAATGAATCCGGCAACCACGCACCGGTGCTCGACCCCATCGGTGACAAATTCGCGTTCGAGGGCGTGCTGCTGGTGTTTCCGGTCACGGCCAGCGATTCCGACGGCACCATCCCGACGCTGTCGACTTCAGTGCTTCCGTCAGGGGCATCCTTTACCGACAACCATGACGGCAGCGGGGTTTTCACATGGACACCCTCCTACACGCAAAACGGAACCTACGACGTTATCTTCTACGCCAGCGACGGCATCGCCGCGCCGGCCAGCGAGATAGTGACGATCACGGTCTCCGAATCCGGTGATCAGCCGCCGGTGATAACACCTATCCCGGACACCTCGGTGTCCGAGGGCGGTACTCTGCGGGTGGTCGTTCAGGCGCATGATCCCGAGGGCGGGTTTGTGTCGATGTCAGCCTATACCTCAATGCCGCGCGTTACTTTCGTCGACAGCGGCAACGGCACAGCCGTGCTGACCTACCGACCCAACTACCTCGATGCCGGAGTCGACACCGTGCGCATCTTCGCCACCGAAGTGGCTCCGCCCTACCAGGCCAGTCTGGAGACGTTCGTGATTACGACGCTTGAGACCAATCAGGCGCCGGTCTTCAAACCGGTCGGGCCGTTCAGCGTTCCGGTCGGCGACTCGCTCACTTTCCTTATTACGGCCAGGGACACCACCGACGCCAACCCCAATCACGTTCTGTACTTGAGCGCCCTCGGGATGCCGGACAACGCGATCTTCGTCGACTACGGCAACGACACCGGACGTTTCACCTACCATCCCGACTTCGGCCAGGAGGGCGTTGACACCGTGACATTCAGGGTGGTCGACCAGGGCACGCCGCCATTGAGCGCGTCCATGCCGGTCCAGATAACGGTACTCGGCACCAATATCCCTCCGATTCTCAACCCCATCGGGCCGCAGCTAATCACCGAAGGCGCTACGCTTATAGTCAACGTCACGGCCAGCGATCCGGACGGCGCCGGACCGCCCGCTCTCTCGGTCGATACCCTGCATAGGAACGCCTCCTTCGTCGATCACCTCGACGGCACCGGGACCTACACCTTCTCGCCCGACTTCCTGCAGGCTGGGCTGTATCGTGTGAAGTTCATAGCCGATGACGGATTCGACGTCACCAAAAAACTGGTCCTGATTCAGGTGGTGGAGGCGGGCAACCAGGCGCCGGTGTTTGACCCGCTGCCGAGCGTTACTGTGACTGAAGGTCTGGTCATCACCGACAGCGTGACGGCTCACGATCCGGAACTGCAGCAGGTTCACTACGCCGTAGATCCGGCCACCGTCCCGAACCACTTCGTCTTTGTGGATAGCGGTAACGGCGTCGCCTGGTTCACCTTCGCGCCGGACTACCTGCAGGCCGGCGTTTATGACATCACGGTGCTGGCCTTCGATGCTGAAGACACGGCCACGGCCACTCTGACCATTGCGGTCCAGGAGGCCGGCAACCAGCCTCCGGAACTGTCGCCGCTAAACAACGTCACCCTCAGCGAGGGCGCCGCGATTTCATTCCCGGTCGCAGCGTCCGATGTCGACGGCCCGACGCCTTTGCTGAGCAGTTCGGTTCTGCCGGGCAGCGCCACTTTTAACGATCTGGACGGTAACGGCATCTACACCTTCGCCTGGACCACCACCTACAACGACTCCGGCACTTACAACATCTGGTTCTACGCCACCGACGCCGACTTCCCGAGTGATGTCGACTCGGCCAGGGTGATTATCGCGGTGGTCGACGTCAACCGGGCACCCTGGCTTTTGATCCCATTCGGCCAGCCGGACGTTGTCCTGGAGGGCGATACGCTTCTGTTCGAGGTTATGGCATGGGATGACGACGGTTCGATACCGGACATTCAGGTCGATATCAACGGCACCGGCGCTATGGCGCCCAACATGACCTTCGACATGACCTGGGATGGAACCTACCAGAACGGTTTGCTGACGTTCACGCCGGACTACAGCCAGGGTAACAGCAACCCGACTCTGTACTACCTGAAGTTCCACGCCATCGACGAGTTCGATCCCAACCTGCAGGACTCCACCGGTACCCGGACAATCAAGGTGTACAATCGCAATCAGCCGCCGAGAATCAATTTCTCCGACAGCACCTGGCCCTTTACCATTAGCGAAGGAGAATACTTCGAACTTTCCGCGCAGGCGGTGGATGACCAAGGTTCTCCCAACCTTCGGGTCGAGAACCTGCCGGATAGCAATTATACCTTATTCCAGCCGACCGCGAGTGTCATAACATTTGAGTTCACACCGGACTTCACCCAGGCCGGTCAGTACTTCCTCTCGTTCATCGCCACTGATAACCAAGCCGCCGCCGACACAGCCGTTATCGAGATCAACGTCACCGATGCTGGCAACCAGCCTCCGGTCTGGTCGGAAACGCTGGCCGACACCATCGACGTGTTTGTCGGCTTCCCGTGGACCCAGGTCCTGACCGCTACCGACCCTGAGTCAACGCCGGTCACGCTCGAGGCCGCTCCGGTGCCGACTAACGCCAGTTGGGATACTACTGGCGGTGTGGGCACTTACTACTTCGACCCCGACTTCACTCAGGTCGGCCAGGTGTTCCAGGTCGCGTTTATAGCCACCGACGGGACCGCGTTGACCAATGTGATGGTGATTCATCTCAGTGTCCAGAACTTACTTAGAGGCGACATCGACGGCAATGACAAGTACACGCTCAACGACGTTGTCATCCTGGCCGGCTACATATTCCGCAGCGGAGAAGCCCCTTATCCGATGGCGGCCGGCGATGCCGACATGAGTGGCACGGTTGACGTGGCGGACATTGTGTACATGATCAACTTCCTTTACCACGCCGGACCGCGACCGCCGCAATAATTGCGCCCGGCCGCGAGTTCGTCAACTTTACAGAAAGCCGCTCCCTAAGCGGCTTTTTGTTTTCCTTTGCACCACCGTGGGAAGCACTGAGAGACGGGGGACGATTTTTGTGGCCTTATAATGCGAAAAGACTTGACAACCTTGACATTAGCTCTTATTTATATTGTGGCCTGAGTATGGCGATCGTAGGTGAAAAACGACCAGTGACGTTTTGGGTCTTACGTTTTGTCGCGTGGTTATAGCGATTTTTCACGAAGCATTCATCCGGGATAGTCGTGTCCGGCTACCCTTGCACGTAGTAGCCTGGGAGATTCCGGGCTCTTATGTAACAGGCTTGTTGAGAGTTTACTTCAACATCGTGAGTCTTAGGACGATCAGACCGGAAACCGCAGAGTATCTCTGCCAGGACGTCTCTGGGCGGTTTCGGGAAAGGAGGTGTTTCGCAGACACAAGTAATCGTCGCGATTGCATGGCATTCGGAACTGTCATTCGGGCGTTTGCCCTTCGGTTCTGATGACCGACAGCGCTTCGCACCGAATCAGTTTTGAAGGCAGAACGAATAAGTTGGGAACTTTTCATCTCTCGAAAGGAGCATTGAATGACAAGGAGAATTTCGACGATTCTGGTCCTCTCCTTACTGGTGGTCGCTTTCCTGGCGATGTCGGCTCACGCCGTCAAATCGCCCGATGAGTCGCCACGAGTGATCAACCCGCTGGTGTACAAGTCGCTCCAGTATGCATTCCCGGATGCGAGCAACGTCGGCTCGCTCAACGCCAATGCGGTCACACAACCGAGTGAAGGCGTATCACTGGGTGAGGCCTCTTCGGCCGTCGTCCCTCCGTGGCCGGGCGTCAAGGTTGGCGACACCTACTACGACTACCAGCACAACGGCCGTATGACCCGTATGGTCGACTGGGGCAACGACGTGGCCGGTGGTGAAGGCTTCATGGTTCACTTTCTGTGGATGAGGCTGGCCACCGATGCCCAGGAGAACCGCCACTACACCTACAACGTTTACTACGCCGGCGGCGCCGGCGCCGGTACTTTCCTCGGTCAGACCGTCATTCAGTCGCCCGGTGAGTACGCCGGTTATGTCGCTCTGGATGTCACCGATAACGGCCGGGCCGTTCTCGGCGGTCACAACAACCAGGGTGGCGGCTACCAGGCGCACACTTACTGGGACTTCGGCCCCGGTTTCGCCTTCTTCGGCATGAACCGTCGGGTGCCGGACAGTACGCTGGGCGCCGGTACCGGTCAGAACTGGCAGACGGACTCTTTGAAGTCGGCCATCTGGCCGTCCATGTACTACCAGGAGCATCCTACGAACCACGCCTTGGATGTCCTGCACGTGTTCACGCAGGTGTCCGAGCCGGGCGCTGGCGATGCGCAGGCTCTGATATATTTCCGTAAGGTCGGTTTCAATGATACCGGCGAATGGGATTATCCGCCCTATGTGCCCGACACGGTTCACGACATTGCTCAGGATGTGACTGCCGGCAGCGGCGGCAAAGTGGCTTTGGTCTGGACCGCTAACCTGCCGTCACCTTCAACGGGTACCGCTTCGAGTCACAACTACTGGCCGTTCGTACAGTGGGACAACGATATCTGGTATCAGATTTCGACCAACTACGGCGCCAGTTGGGGGCCGAAAACCAACGTGACGCAGAACGTCGACGGCGTGGCGGGCTACCGCCCGTACACCGACTTGCAGGCTTTGATTACTACCGACAACAACCTGCATATCGTGTGGGGTTCGCGTACCTGGCCAGCCGACGCCAACTCGGGTGGCGCCGCCGGATTGCTGCGCGGTCGTGTCCACCACTGGGGCCAGAACCTGGCCGCGGGCAACATCCGAACCTGCGCCAACCTCGAGTGGGATCAGGAGTTCTGTAACGGCGGCGCCTGGCAGCTCAACGCTTCCAAGATGAACATCAGTGAGTGCGCCGGCAAGCTGTACGTCGTCTGGACCCAGTTCAACGATCCGGCGGTCATGATGAACGACTGCCACAACCGCGCTATTGATGGCACCGACGTAGTCGGCGCGGCCAACGGTGAACTCTACCTGGCCGTTTCCGCTGACTATGGTTTGACCTGGGACGCTCCTCGTAACCTGACCAACACGCACACTCCGGAGTGTGACTCCGCCACCGGCGAGGGCGAAGAGTGCCGCAGCGAGCACTGGTCATCGATGAACCGTCTCGGGACCGCCCTGACCGGCGACATGAGCGGTGCTGTGGTTGTTAATCCGGGCGGAAGCCCCCACAACAACAGCGCCTACCTCGATGTCCAGTTCATCGGTGATCCCGATCCCGGTGGTATTGTGCAGGATGAAGGCACCTGGACACAGGCCGACGTTCGTTGGTTCCGTCTGCCTTGTGTTGAGCCGGTTCCGACCGCGATTTACAACCCGTCCTGGACCGAAATCGCTTACCCGGAGTGGACCAAGCATCACACGGCTTACAACAAACCGCTCACCATCGAGAACTCAGGTAACACCAACCTGAACTTCAGCTATACGCTGCAGGAAGACGCCGGCCCGTATAGCGGCTGGCTGTCCGTTTCGGCCAACTTCCAGGGCGCGGTGACGGTGCCCTCTGGTACCGGCAACACTCTGACGGGTACGGTTACCATCAACGGCAACCTGGCCATCAACGTTCCCGGCACGATAATTCATCTGTCGGGCAGCCTGACCGCCACCGGCAACCACACGACCAGCCCGTATGTGCATCCGATCGACTTCTGGATCGCCGACACGCTGGTTCCGCCGGCGTTTGACACCATGCACACCGGCTGCTTCGCGCTGGTGGTGGCCAACACCGGTAACTGGGGTAACCAGGGCGCCGGTCATGTTAACCTGGATTACTTCGACTACGGCGACTGTGACGATCTGGAGGACGCTGAGGACACCATCCCCGGCGACGCGACCATCTACGCTTACGACGCCTCGCCCGTTATCTGCTGGCCGGACGGTGACTCGGTCATCTGCAACTGGTCGATCTTCGGCCAGGGCTACCTGAGCGATAACGGCTTCTTCCCGATGGGTCATGTGCCCCCGGTTGACATGGGTGATTTCGAACTGTACCAGTCGGAGTTTGTCACTCGCGACACCAACATCCGGATTCAGAAGCTGTGGATTGCCCCTTACAATCAGCCTACTCCGGGCGCCAACTTCATCATTCAGGTGTTGAAGCTCTCGTCGTTCGACGGCGGTACTCACGCCAACCTGAACATCGGTGAAGCGATCGACTGGGATATCCCATCCGACACTGCTTCCCGCAACCGCTCCGGATTCTACCTGCCCGAGCGGCTGATTTATCAGTACGGCTCCGAGTACAACCAGGACAACGCCGTTGAGTGCATGAACAACTCCGACCGTTACGGCGGTATCAAGATGGTGGAGATGGTGGAGATCAATGGTGGCGACACCACGACGACTACCGATTTCTACGGCTGTTACACCGAGGACAACTCGACCTGGGTCTATCCGGCCGGCGGCTTCGTGGAAGAGGAACTGGATGCCAACATGACCACTAACGAGGGTTATGTTATCGAGTCCGATTCGCTGGATGCCGATCTGCACTCGGTGATGACCTTCAAGAGCGGCTACTCCCTGACGCCGACCAAGAAGCTCATCATCTTCAAGTGCCTTATCACCAGTCGCCTGGGCTATGCGGCGTTCATCGCCGCCGCTACGGCTTGCGATCAGTGGTATGAGGACCACCTGAAACCACCGCCAACCGGCTGCTGCGTCGGAATCCGCGGAAACGTCGACAACGATGGCGGCGACGCCATCGACATCTCCGACCTGGTTTACCTGGTTGACTACATGTTCACCGGTGGACCGGCTCCGGAGTGCTTCGAGGAAGCCGATATGAACGGCGACGCTGCTCTCGACATTTCCGACCTCGTTTGGTTGGTTGATTACATGTTCACTGGTGGTCCGCCGCCGGTGGCATGTCCATAAGAGGATTGATCTGATTGGATCATAGGATCCATTAGATAGACACCTTAGGCCACCCCCGTCATCTACGGGGGTGGCTTTCTTTTTTGCTTGGAAATAGCGGGATATGTGCTATATTCAAAAGTGTGTTCTCACTGATAGACCGCCCGGGCGGACAGGTGCGCCGATTGTCCTCCTTCACGAATGTCAACGGCTGAAAACCGCCCAAACAGCATATTCGAGACGGCTTTATCGGTGCTTGCAAGCGGCCCGGAGGGGCTCGGCAGTTTAACAATGGCCGTCGCCGCGAACGCTCGGCCGTCGTGGGGTTAACTTTTGAGGCCGACCGGACGTTCTATTATTAGACAGGAGTTTAGTGAACTGCTAATCAGACTTTGGAAGTAGGTTGTGATGATGACAGACAAATGGTCACGCGTTCTTATCGGTCCGCTCATGATGGCAGCGGCTCTCCTGGCCATGCCGACAGAGGGGTATGGTCGTGTTTATTCCAGCGGAGAAAAAGCCGAGCCGTACATCATCAAGGGCAAGGTCACGGTCGTCTTTGAGGACGACGTCGACCTGGGCAGACTTGATCGTGGGTTCGGCCGGGTCAATTTCGGGCTGGGCAGCCTGGACCCGATCCTGGAACAGTTCTCGGTTACTGAAGCCGCCGAGATCTTCCCCGGGTCAGAACCTCGACAGATCAATTCCGGCTTGCCGGATTATACCCGGTTTTATGAGTTGTCTTTCCCGGAATCGGTTCCGGTCAATGAGGTGATCGACGCCCTCTTGCAGAACCCCAACATACGGACCGCCGAGCCGGTGTGGGCGCTGCCGCTATCGATCACGCCCAACGATCCGCAGTTCAACAGCCAGTGGCATATGGCGTCGCTGAATGTCAACGTCCGGGCCGCCTGGGACCACGAAACCGGATCGGATTCGGTTATCGTGGCCGACGTCGACTCGGGTGTGAACTACAACCACTCGGATCTCGCAGGCAATATCTGGGTCAACCCGGGTGAGGACGTCGACGGCGACGGCAAGGTGTACGATATCGACGATCTCAACGGGATCGACAACGACGGCAACGGTACGGTTGACGATTTGATCGGCTATGACTTTTTAACCGGTATCAGCAACCCCCACCCGCTGGAAGACAACGGCGCCCCCGACCCGGACCCGATGGACCGTAACGGCCACGGCACGCACGTCGGCGGCATCATGGCGGCCATGACCAACAATAGCATAAACGTCACCGGAATGGCCGGCGGCTGGTACGGCGGCCATCGCTCTTACCGCGGCGTGCGTATCATGTGCCTGCGCGTAGGCGCTCTGGACGCCGACGGGTATGGTTGGGTCAATTCCAACAACTGCGGCACCGCCATGCAGTACGCCGCCCGCAACGGCGCCAAGATTATCAACGCCAGTTGGGGTTCCTCCAGCACCGCCACCATGAACGCCGCCATGCAACTGTGCGACTCGGCCGGAATGACCGTGACCCACGCTGCGGGCAATGACGGCGTCGACCAACCCGACTACCTTGACTACGACCCCTATGAATTCGAGGTCCTGTCGGTGGCTTCGGTCGAGGGTAACGATTGCAAGACCAGTTGGTCCAACTACGGCTTTTGGATCGACATTTGCGCCTACGGCAGCAACATCCTGTCCACCTACTCGACCATCTACGCGCAACCGACCGTCGCCTACGCCGACGGCACCTCGATGGCCGCGCCGATGGTGGCCGGCCTGGCCGCCCTGATACGCTCGGCCATGCCGTCTCTGAACAAGTATCAGGTCGACTCGATCATCATCAACACCGCTCACGACATTTACGGCGAGGCCTGCAACAGCAGCTATATCGGAAAGCTCGGCTCCGGACGGATCGACGCCGAGGCGGCTATCGCCGGGCTGGCCAGTGCGCGTTTCACTTCCGACGTCACTCAAGGTCCGGCGCCCCTGACGGTGAACTTCACCGATCAGTCGCCGTACTCACCGACTGCGTGGGTTTGGGATTTCGGCGCCGGTGACGGTTCGACCGACCAGAACCCGACCTATATTTACAACGACCCGGGCATCTACGACGTCTCGCTGATAGTCGACGATACTTGTTCGCTGGGTCCGGGCGAGGAACACCTGACCAACTACATCTGGGTGACGGCCGACACCGTCGAGATGCCTCATGTGGTTGCGCCGCGCGGCAGCAAGGCGGTGGTGCCGGTGTACCTGCACAATACCGTCCAGATCAAGGAAATCCAGTTCTCGTTCTACATGGAAAACACTCTGGGCATCACCTTCGACTCGTTCTCGGTGGCCGGGCTGCGCACCGAGTATTTTGACAATGTCTCATTCAACGCATTGGTGACCAACAAGAAGTACGGGATTTTGATGGCGCCGGACCCGGCCGGCGGCGGCTCCAACTATCTCCAGCCGGACACCGGGGCCATCCTCAAGCTGTATTTCAATGTTCCTCCCTCCGCCCCCGGCGGTGGAATCGTAGCCATCGATTCGATCACAGCCAGCGGCAAACGCCCGCGCTACGAGGCGCTCTGGGGCGAACTGGTTCCGGTTTTCAACGCCGGCGCCATTGAGGTCCAAAGCTGCGCCCGCGGCGACGTCGATTGCTCCGGCGGCGACATCAATATCGCCGACCTCGTCTATCTGGTCGACTACATGTTTAACCAGGGGCCGGCTCCGGACCCGTACGATGTCGGCAATATCGACGGTATCGGCTTGATCGATATCGCCGATCTCGTCTATCTGGTGGACTTCATGTTCAACGACGGACCCCCTCCGCCCGCGTAAAATCACAACTTCTGACCGTTTTCAGGGCGGGCCTTTGGCCCGCCTTTTTTTTGCGGAATTTTCTGCCCGGCCGCCGGGATTTTTATTGACTACCTGAGGCTCAAGTCATATCATGCCATCAGTTGTAGTACGCACGGGAAAACGGAACGTGAGGTTCCGCCTCGTACCGCAAGGAGGTGATTGGATAGAAAGACTGGTAAATTCGTCTTAGATAGTAGGTGAAACGGATTTGAATAACAACAGCACATGTTTGGAGGATAATAGATGAAATACATTTTACTCGTTTGCCTTATCTGCCTTATGCCCGCGGCTGTGACCGTGGCGCAGAACCAGGCAATCACTCTTGACCATGTCACAGGATTGTATAACACCGGTTCGGTGATTGCCGACGGGAGTACTCTCGTCGTTTTTTACATCCGGTTTACGAATAACGAGGCCAACCCGTTCAAAGGCATCACCAACGGATTTCGCGTCTACTCCCCGAACGGTGCAACGTGGACGACCACCGCGACTGACACTTTACCGGTGCTGGCTTGGAAAGTCCGGTTCGACTTAGTCTTTCAGAAAAACCTATTCAGTATCGACGGATCCGGAGCGGACACGGTGGGTTGGGGTGGTACCGGACTAGGAATAGGTGAAGGTAAAGGAATCCCCGAGAATTTTAACAACGTGGTTTACTCGATAACATCCGGACCGATCGGCATTGAGCATCACGGTAAGACCATTTGCATCGACTCCTCTTTCTATCCTCCCGCGGGCACGTGGAAATGGGCCGGCGGCTTCGGTATCGGGGACCGTTGGCCGACCTGGGACGGACCACACTGCTTCACAGTCATTGATCCCACCGCTCCGCCAATCATGGGAGCCAGTGTCAGTTCTGTGGAGTTTACTGTTGAGGGCAGCCAACCGGAGGATCAGGTGTTCACGATTCTCTTATCGGATGAATCAACCGATAAAACCGTAGACGTCTCCGGTGCACTGGATATAAAGGCGGGAGGAGACCTCACCTTTACGCCTTCATCGGGGACCCACGGTACTGAGATCACGGTCTCGCTGGACGCCTCAGGACTGGCCATTGGCGACTACACTGGGACGATCACCCTAAGCTCTAGTGAGACGTTTAACCCCACATTTGAAATAGGCGTAGATGTGGGTGTCACGACTCCGCTGTCGGTGTGGAACCTGACTGACGAGAATGCTTTGCCGACTACCTTCGCCCTGGGTCAGAACTACCCTAACCCGTTCAACCCGACCACCGAGGTCGCTTTTGACCTGCCAACCAGGACACACGTCACGCTGACGGTCTACAATGTGCTGGGACAACAGGTCGCCACACTGGTGAACGAGCAACTGGCGGCGGGAAGTTACGTGGCCGATTGGGACGGCAGGTCTGCCGGCGGCAACGCCGCGGCTAGCGGTATCTACTTCTACCGCCTCCAGACTGGGCAGTTTGCCGAAACCAAGAAGATGGTGCTGCTCAAGTAGTATAGCTGGAAACAGTACAAGATCAACAGCCCCCAGCCGTCTGGGGGCTTTTTCATGGCGCCGGCGTGTGACCGCCGGTCATTTGGCGTGACAAGACAATCGGTCGGGTTAATCTCCACGAATACGCACAGACACGAGGGTTCTACTTGGGGGCGGCTCAGTTATACTGCCAGAGAGCCGTGACGACGATCTGCATTGCGCTGCGTCAACGCCTCTGAGTATCTTGGAGTCCGATAGGGACGCTGATCAGCTCCAATTTCAGCCGCTGGCCTGCTTGTCCTTTTCATCGAGCAGGCAGAAGGTCCCAAAAAGCACCCAGGGCAGCAGGACCGCCATCAGACCGAGGAATTCCATCAGTTCCATCTTATCATATCTCCTTCGCTGAGACCACTCGCAAGGGCCGTGCCGCGCCCGCTAACACGCGACGCGGCATGTGGTTAAGTCATCGTGTGAGACGCCTGATCGGGAAAACTGTTCCCACCCACCGGACCGTTTTGATCGGGCGGACGGGTGAATCTCGTGCTGCGTCGGTCCAATCAGTGTCCAAGGAGGGCAAAAAACCACCGAAACCGGCTTATCGGCCATGCAGGCACACATAGGGCCGTTGTAGACCGGCAAGAGTGACCCTGGCACGCAAGTACAAGCTGGACAGGAGCGGCAGGTCACATCCCGCTTTCGGCGGGACAAGACCCGCCGCGACCGTGGGAAAGAGCAACTTCAATAGACTCAGGAGCCGGGATCGACGTATTAGGTGGTTGCCTAACAACAAGATGCGCGATTTGGGTTGACATTGGGCGGCGATTGTGGTAATATTAGAGTCTGTCCGGAGTCGTTAACGAGACGTAAGTTACTGAAAGACAAAGGGATATATGTTAGGTGTAATTGGTAACAAATTCTCGATCGGCAAAGAAATGTATCATCCGTTCTCGGTTGAGATGCACTACTTTCGAATCGACAAACGGTACTGGTCCATCTGCTTCGAGCGTATCAAGCGAGCCGGGTTCCGCATTATCTCAACGGCGGTACCTTGGAACGTCCATCAGGACGAGCAGAAGCACTTCGACTTTTCAGGAGTTACCGATCCGTCAAAGGACCTTATCGTGTTTCTCGAACTGGCCCGGGAGTTTGGGTTCAAAGTGATTCTTAGACCCGGCCCGATGGTCGACGGTCAGTTGGTCAACGGCGGTCTGCCGAAGTTCGTTTTCAGCGATCTCAAGGCGTTCGCCCGCGACGCATCCGGCCAGGAAAAGAAGCTACCCAGTGACTGCGGCGTAGACGGCGGCTACCTGCCGAGCTATCTGCATAATACCTTTCAGTTTCATGTCAAGAATTTCTTCAAGAGTTTTATCGAGACGACCAAGAACTACGTCCATCCTCGGGGTCCTATCTTCATGGTCGAGTTGGACTATGAGACCTCTTTCGGTCGGCTTCTCGAGCCGGACAGCGCCGATTACAACCCGGACGTTTTGGCTCAGTACTATCCGCCTTTCCTGGAGAGTCTCTACGGCGACATTAAGAAGCTCAATGCGGCCTACCGGGAAAAGAACACCGGCTGGGAAACGGTTGAACCTCCCCGCAAATTCACCAACCTGGAATCCAAACAGTTTGTCAAGGCGGTCGACTGGATGAAATTCCGCCAGCACATCCTGACCACCTTTCTGGAGACTCTTGAGGATGTCTTCACCGCCTATACCGTCGAACCGCTGATTTTCCGTTCGCTGTATTTCGCGCCGGGCGGTCTCCTACCGGCCTTCAATCTGGTGCCGGAGGATCGGTCGCCGTTTCTGGGAGCCAATGTCTTTCCGGGCGGCAGCTACTTCGACCTGTCCATAAGGGCTCGTTTCCTCAAATCAGAATACGGTTTCGCATACGCGACTTCGTTTGTCTCCGGCGCCGCCGCCGAGGATCCGAAACGTGAGGAGATGATTGCGCCCATACTGGCCGAGCAGCGGCGCTTCTATCTAACGGCCAGCCTGGCTTCCGGCTTCAAGGGGCTCAACCACTATATGTTTGTCGACCGCGATCACTGGCACGGCGCACCGTTGCATAATGACGGCACCATCTCCGACGGGTACCGCGTGGCCAAGGACTGCAACATAGCAGTCACGGAAGTAGGCCTGGAGAACATGGAGTCGGTCGAGCATGTGGCCGTGGTCGGCAACCGGCTCTATGACTGGATGAAGAGTATCTGCTCGGACAAGGCGTTCCCTTATGTCCCTCGGCTGCTGGACGACTCCACGACCGGATTCTGCCGCGACCTGATGCGTCTCAAGATCAACTTCGGCGTCCGCGAAAATCGCGTGTGGGAAACGTTGAAGAGCTATCGGCTGGTGTTCCTTCCCTCTACCGAGGTGATGGCGGAGAGAGACCAGGAGGCGATTATCGATCTCGTCAAGTCCGGAGTTGCGGTAGTGCTCTGCGGTCTTATACCGCGCTACGACGAAAACATGCAAAACTGCCAGGTCCTGGCCAACCACTTCCGTATCAGGACCACCGTCGACAACGGTATCGGCGGTGCCCAACACAAAACGGGCTCATTCCCGACCTATGTGTACGGCTCGATCCGTTCCACCGACGACTCCAAAGTAAAGAAGCTTTGCAAAAACGGCTCGAAGCTGGTCGGCGTGTCGTCGTCGCGATTCAAAGGGAACCTGTATCTGTTCACCTTCGACATCGCCAGCGGCGGCAACCACGCCAAGCTGTCGTTTTTGGAGTCGGTGCTGCAGGGTGAAGGGATCGCGCCATTTGTCTATTGCAGCGATCCCTCGGTGGATATCTCCTTTCAGATAGGGGAGAAGAAGGGCCTCCTGTACGTCGTGGCGCCACCGCCGGGCGAGCTGTCCGACGGTTTCGAGCGCCGCCGCAAGGAGATTATCGTCAAGGCCGATTTGAAAACCGCCGGCTTCAAGGCTCCCCGTCTCAAGCTAACCAACCTGTTTGACCGCGAAGAAGGCAAACCGATCAAGACCACCGCTAGAGAACTGAAAGACGGTATTCCGCTTCAGATCAGTTTCCCCGACGGTTACATATTCCTCGTCGAAAGGCGGTGAGGATCGACGGGGTCGGCCTCATGATCTCCATGACTTCGCGCCTCCCCATGTCGTTTCTTGCATCGATCATCACTGTTGTCTATCTGGTGCAGCTTAACGGTTGTGCCGGAATCGAAGTCTCACGCTATTACGAGCGGGGGATCGTTGTGACGGCGGCTCCCCTCGCTACGGAGGCGGGCCGACAGGTTTTCGCAGCCGGCGGCAATGCTTTCGATGTTGCCGTGGCGGTCGGTTTTGCCCTGGCCGTGGTTCATCCCGAAGCGGGCAACATCGGCGGCGGCGGCTTCGCCGTAATCCGCGACGGCAAAACCGAGTTGATAAAGGCGCTCGATTTCCGCGAAACCGCTCCGGCTGGATCGTCCGAGAAGATGTTCCTGGATGAGAACGACGAGGTGCGCCCCGAGGCCTCGACCGTCGGCGCCCTGGCTGCCGGCGTGCCCGGTACGGTGGCCGGACTGTATGAGCTCTGGCGGAAACACGGCTCATTGCCATGGGAGGTCCTGGTGAGACCGGCCGCCCGGCTGGCCGACAGCGGGTTCGTGGTGGACGCCTATCTGGCGGCTTCGCTGGCCGAATACGAAGACGACCTGGCGCGGTTTGAACCCACCGCCCTCCTGCTGCTAACCGAAGGCGCCGCCCCAGCGGCCGGGAAGCGGCTGCAGTTGCCGGACTTGGCTGCTACCTTGTACACTATCGCGGCTGAGGGTCCCGGCGGCTTCTATCGGGGACCGGTGGCCGACAAAATCGTCGCCTGTATGCAGCAGCGCGGCGGCTTGATCTCCCATGCCGATCTGGAAAACTACCGCGCCGTCTGGCGGACACCAGTGGCTTTTCAGTTCGATTCGCTGACGGTCTACTCCATGCCGCCGCCCAGTTCCGGCGGTATCTGCCTGGGACAAATCCTGTGCCTCTTGCAGCCGTATGAATTCGCAACCCTCTCGCCGCAGTCCGTCGAGTATATCCACCTTTTCACCGAGGCGGCCCGGTCGTCATTCGCCGACCGTTCTGAGCATCTGGGCGACCCGGAGTTTTACGATATCCCGACCTCGCTGCTGGAACCGCACTATCTGGCCCACCGGGCCGGCCTGATCGACCCGGATCAGGCCACCCCCTCGCAACTGATCAGCCCGGGCGCCCCTGCCGCCGACGAGTCGGACCAGACCACTCACTACTCCGTTTGCGACTCCGATGGCAACATGGTGGCGCTCACTTACACCCTCAACGCCTCCTATGGCTGCAAACTGGCCGTTGAAGGGGCCGGTTTCCTTTTGAACAACGAGATGGATGATTTTTCCATCAAGCCCGGCCATCCCAACCTGTACGGCCTGATCGGGGGAGAGGCCAACCAGATCGAGCCGGGCAAACGGATGTTATCGTCCATGACACCCACGCTGGTGCTCAAGGACAAACGGCCGTTCATGGTGCTGGGTAGTCCCGGCGGCTCAAAAATCATTACCGTGGTGGCCCAGGCGCTGGTGAACTTCACTCGCTTCCATCTAAACCTGGCCGAAACGGTGGGCCAGCCGCGTTTTCATCACCAGTGGCTGCCGGATTCGCTTTACCTGGAGGTGGGCGGGTTCGACATCAGTGTCATCCATGCTCTCTCCGGTCGCGGTCACGATGTCCGGGAACGGGAGCCGTACGGCGACCTCCAGGCGGTGTACATCACGGAAGCCGGTCTGATGACGGGGGCGGCGGACCCACGGGGGCGCGGGATGGTCGGGGGAATCTAGTGTCCTGCGTCTAACGCTTCTTTACATTTCAACTGGTCATTTTGGGTTGCCAGGAAATGTTTCTGATGGCCAACGCACGGTTTTTCCGGCTCTTACAAGAACAATTGCCATGTTAGGGTGTTGCCAGGAGCGTTAAGAAATTTGTGACGCACTACACTAGGATCCTTTCAGAATAGACCAGGCGGGGGTCAACTGCCCGGCAGGGATGGCTCCGGCGCGGATGTCTCTGATGGGGGCGGCTCCGGCGCGGTGGTGCTCTGTGAATCGATGGGGCGACAATGCCTGACGCCTAGGATAATGGCGCCCATGCCGATAATGCCGACCGTCAGGTAGAACAACCACCCGGCGCGCGGAATGGCGTAGAAACCGGTCAGGATCGTCAGACCGATCAGCAATTGCCACTTGCCCAGCAGTTTGGGTTGCCGCTTGAAAATACGTATCAGCCCGTAGCCGACCAGCAGCGACGGCAGCAGTTTGCCGGCATAGAACAGAACGCCCCCGGAGACAAAGGCGAAGCTGGTGACAGGAATCATCAGCGTGGAAAAAACCAGCAGCAATGCGCCGCCCGCCGCCTGATCGCCCGACGACAGGATAAGCCCGACTATGCTCAACACCACCGCCAGCAGAAGCACCAGCATACTCATCACGACGGCCGCCGCGGCCAGCAAACCGGCGGCTGCGCAGGCGGCGAAACGGCAGCGAAGCTGCGCGAAAGCCTCCTGCAAGTAGCGCGGGCATAGTCGAATCAGGATCAAGCCGAAAAGGAAAGCTGCAAACAAACGCGAGAAGCGCAGAACGGTGTCGGTCAGTTCATCCGCCTCCTGCTTGGCCGCATCGTCTTTCTCAGGTTCGCGACGCTCCACCTCACCCAGCACGGTCACGCCCGAGGATTCGAGATCGAGCTCTTTGGGACCACTGTAGGTGAGGTTGCCGCTAATGACGGCCGGGGGGGAGATTTCAATAGACTCCGTGGCGTCAAGCTCCACGTCGCCGTCGATCTGCCCGCTGATCTCGATCACCGCCGCTCCGACCGAAACGTTTCCCATGACCACGCCGGCGATCTGGACTTTACGGCCATAGGCGTTCACGTCCTCGCGAATCACAGCCATCTCGCGCACTTTCAAGTTCTGGCCGAGAAACAGGACCGATCGGCCGACGTACCCCTCGATCTCGGCGTCACCCCCGATGAAGCGAACCGATCCGTCGACGCGGCCGCTGCAGGAAAACTCGCCGGCTGCGATAGTTTGCGAGCCGGTGATCTCACCGCTGCAGGTCACCTGGCCGCCGGCGGCCAACAGATCGCCGTCGATGGAACCGTCGACCGTGACGGTTTCGCCGAGCGCGTAGACGTCACCATCGATTCGGTGCAGGCTGGTGAGGTGAACTTTGTCAGCTTTGAGGAAGTTGGCGGCATAGGCCGGTTCTATGGCGGTTATTACGGAGGCCACCAACGCCACGGCCAGGCAGATGGATATTTGACCGATCGTGTAATTGCTGGTGTGATGCATCACTATCGAGTTTACGTCCTCGTACAGACCAGGTTACTGCAATAAACGTAGTCGACGGCCCAAACACCACCAAAAAATGCAGGCAGGCGAGCCTGATCTTCGCGCTTCGCGCGTCTGCCCTTCCCAATGTCATTCCTGTGTAAGCAGGAATCCAGCCTTGGGGAATAGAGGGCTTCCCGCTTTCGCGGGAATGTCACGGGAATAACTCGGCTGGGGTGGCCCGGACATTGTGACCGCTGAGTCTTCAGACTCAGCGGGGCCGGTGGCCGCGTCTGGAGACTCGGTCACCACAAGCACAAATCCGGTACCGCTGCTGTCAGGCGTCTCGTCTGACAGCCATTGGGCTACCAGCTAAGCGTCAGGCGCTGTCGCTTACCCACGTGAACGCCGTTTACAACTGCTGCATCGACTCGGTGTTGGTCAGCGCGACCACCAGCGGTGGCGTGATTGAGATCGTCGAGACGGAATACTCGATGAACGGGGGGTGTGACTGCATATGTCCCTATGACATTGCCTACCAAATCAGTGGCATGGCTGAGGAGCAATACACGCTGAGATTGTTCGCCAGGTATTCGTATGGTGAGGAACCGGTGCTGCTGTTCGAATTCGCAGTCGACCTCGGTTCGACACCGACAGGTAGCTTTTGTCCGGAATAGAGTGCCCGTGAGGCTAAGCGGATTTGCCGTTCACGCCATCGGCATCGCCTTGCCGTGGCGCAGCGTGCGCAGCAGCCTCTCCAGACCGCTGACCACCAGAAGAACCAACACCGCGAACAGGACCAGGTCGGGACGCAGGCCGAACTGCCGCAGGAACGCGGCCGTGTCGGTCGCCATTTCGTCAACATGCCCCAGCATGCTCTGACCGAATCCCCCCACCTTGGCATACAGCGACTCAGCGCCAAGGAAGTACACCGTCACCGCCGCCATCAACAGCGGCAGAAGCACAGTGAACACGAGATTGAGCGACCAACGCTCCTCGGTTTCCGCGGTCGTCTCGGTCGAACCGACCCCGGCCGCAACGGTGCGGGCGAAGTCGGCCGGCAGGTGGATATCACCATCGTCCGACAACTCACCATAAAGCGCGTGGTATTGAAGCATCGTCTCGCGGCACTGTTCGCAACTCTCTATGTGCCCACTCAAAAGCGCGTAGTCAGGGCCGACCAGTCCGTCGAGGTAGGCCTGGATCTGCTCTTCAGTGGCATGCTTGACAGTCATAGTTCCTCCGGCTGATACTTGGCCGTCAGCCTCTTCTTGAGAAGCTTTCGGGCGCGAAAGAGATAGTTCTTGACCGTACCCTCCGGCAGTTTCATAATGTCGCCGATCTCCTGGTAGGTCATCTCGTCCAGGTGGTAAAGGGTCACAATCGGCCGGTACGGCAGAGGCAGGGCGTCGATCTCCCGGCGCAGCACGGCCGAGCGCTCCTGATATTCAGCGTACTCGTCCGGCTGTTGCAGTTCGGCGGCCACACTGTCGACCGTCTCTCCTTCGTCGCAAAGGTCCTCATACAGGGGGACCTTCTTTTTCTCCAAGTAGTTCAAGCATCGGTTATAGGCCACCCGGCCGATCCAGGTGGACATTTTCGATTCATGTCGAAAGCCGTCGAGATTCTGGTGAATCTTGATAAAGACGTCCTGGCAGATATCGCGGCGATCCTCATCGTTGGCTATCATCCTGAATACAATATGGCTTACCAGTCGTTGATAGCGCTGAATGAAAGCCTCAAACGCTTTTTGATCTCCGGCCAGGATCCGCTCGATTTCCAGGTGGCTGTCGGCCATGTTTCCATTACTCATAGGGTTTGACAGTATAGACGAGGAAAATGTTGCAGATGTTTCGGATCTTAAGCGCAACCTTCGGCTGGTTCACCGGTCGGATAGGTAGACGAAAGAGCCTGGAGTTTTGGTAGAAGGAGTCGAAGATGGGTGAAGAAATAGTCATAGTACCGGCGATGTTTTTCGCCTGCGTCTGGATCGTGAAGATCGTCACCGATTCCCGCACGCGTAATCGGTTGATCGACAAAGGACTGGTCGGGGAGGGCGTCAAAAACCTCTATCCCGGGGTGGTCTCGCCGGCCCTGTCCAATCTCAAGTGGGGTTTGGTGTTGCTGGGTATAGGTGTGGCCAGCATGATCGCTTTCTGGTCCCCGGCGATTTCAGAGGAGGGTACACTCGGCCTGATCTGCGTTTTTGCCGGTGTGGCCTTCTTGATCTACTTCGCCATAGCCAACCAGCACGAAAAAGAGCAGCGCAGCGGCACGGGTAACTGACTTCCTGGGAACCGACAGAGACGGGTAAATCCAGCCGGGACCACCATGGTTCCGGCTTTCTTGTGCCATTTATGGGGCAGACGAGGTCGTCACTCGGCCCGCGCTCTGATCCGGTTTACTTATCTCTTGAATTCTGCATTGAGATTCCGATAGATTAAACGAAGTCTAGGTGTGACCGCCGAATGCTGCCGCCCCGAAAATGAGAAAACAGCATGGCCGGATTAGTCGAAGCGTTAAAGAACAGCCCGCTTGTAATCGGGATGTACGAGCGGATGCTGAATATCAGATGTCGGACGGTCGAGGCTTATATATTCGTGGCCACGACCGGGCGAAGCGGGACGGACAGCCTTCGCAAGATTTTCGAGGCTGCCGATAACGCCGTCACCACGCATGAACCGTACCCGATGATGTTGTCCGACTATCCCGACCCGGCGACCAAACGGGAGTATTTCGACCGGCTGTTTCATCGCCGGAAAACGATCAATATCAAGCGAGCAGCGGCCGGTCATCGCTACTACATCGAGACCAATCACCAGTTCGTGAAGAATTTCTTCGAACCGTCGGTGGCCTACTTCGGGGACAAGCTGCGGGTGATTCACGTGTATCGCGATCCGGTCCGGGTGGCATCATCTTTCTATGCCATGGACTCGATCCCCGGCAAGGAAGGCACCGGCCGGGAGTACCTGTTGGACCCGACGGAGGAGGACAACCTCATTCAGGCCAATGACCTCTTCACCGAGGGCCCGAGTTTCAGCCACGAACTGTACCGCTGTATCTGGTACTGGTACGAAATCGAGGCCCGCGTCAAAAAGTACAAGGCCGAACACCCGGAAATCAAATGGTCGGCAATTGCTACCGAAGAATTGAACGACAAGACGGCGCTGGTGCGCATGTTTAACCAGCTCGATGTCGGTTTCAGCATGGAAACGCTGGACCGCATGGTCGGCGCCCGGGTGAACAAGAAAGAGAGTTTCAAGAAGCAGAAGATTGATCTCTCGTCAGCCGAAGAGATGCACGCCCGTCTTCTCGAGAAACTGGAAGCCCGGTACGGCAAAGGTTTCTGGCGTTAGTTCAGTCGACCGCGATTCTTATCGCCAACAAATCAGCCACAGCCGGGGCCAGTGATCTGGGGGCGGCAATCAACCCGGAAAACAGGGTGTCGGGACGGTTGAACGATGGCGCGACGCTTTCCAGAGTCACCACAATCCCGCCGACCGCCTGAATCAGCGCGACCCCGGCGGCCACATCCCATTCATGTTTCGGACAGAGCGTCCAGGCGGCATCGACGCGACCAGCGGCGACCAGGGCCAGTTTATAAGCCACCGAACCGGTCGGCCGGACTTCAAAACCGCAGTCCCTAAAGCGTTCCCACTCCCCCCGTCTGATCTCCGACCGGCTGGCCGGCACTACCGCACCTTCAAGAGATACTCGCTGCGAAGGTCTCGCAGGCAAGCCGTTGTACGTGACGCCGGTCTCCAGTGAGCCTATCACAGTCTCTCCGCTCTGTGGATTGCAGACTCCACCGGCCACCGCTCTGCCATCCTCGACCAGAGCGATCGAAACCGACCATTCGGGAATACCGGCCACGAATTCCTTGGTGCCGTCGAGCGGGTCAACCACCCAGACGCGCCGGTGCTTCAGACGTGCCGGATCATCGGCCGTTTCCTCGGAAAGCCAGCCGTCGCCGCCGGTATGGAGAAGACTTTGCAGTGCGTCATTTACCCGCGTGTCCGCTTCGGTCACCGGATTGAAATCGCTCCGGCCCCCCTTATCGGCGACAGCGACCATTCCCGGTGTGTAGTCTTTCAGGATGTCCTGCGCCTTGTGAAGCGCCGCGGTGATTCGCTGGATATCCTGTTGGCGTGAAGGCATGGTGTCCGATCGCTACATCTCATCGTCGGACGGCGCGGCGATGTACCCTTCGCGTTCCAGGTGTACCATAATCTCCCAGGCGGATTCGGCCGGCGTCAGGCCGGTGGTATCGAGACGCACGTCTGGCTTTTTCGGGGTCTCATAGGGGTCGGAGATACCGGTGAACTCTTTGATGATTCCTTTTCGCGCCTTCTGATAGAGCCCTTTGCGATCACGTACTTCGCACACCTCCAGCGGCGTCGCGACGTGCACCAGGACAAACCCGCCGAGCGGCGTGATCATTTGGCGCACTTCTTCGCGCACCGTTTCGTACGGGGCAATGGGCGCGCAGATGGCGATCCCGCCGTTCTTGGTAATCTCGGAGGCTACGAAACCGATACGCCGGATATTGATATTCCGATCTTCTTTGGAGAAGCCCAGCTCCGAGGAGAGATGTTTGCGGACGATATCACCATCCAGAAGCGTCACCGGACGCTGCCCCATCTGCATCAGGCGTGCCCGCAGAACCGAGGCCACGGTCGACTTGCCGGCTCCCGACAGACCGGTAAGGAAGATCGTGAAGCCCTGCTTGTGACGGGGCAGGTGGGCACGGGCAAGTTCCCTGGCGATTTCCGGGAAAGTGAACCAGGTCGGTATCTCCTTGCCGTCTTCAAGCCGTCCGTGCAACTCGGTCTCGGACAGCGTGAGTATCCGCTGAGAGCCGTCGACCGAGGACGCCGGCAGATAGTCGTCGGAATCGCGAACGTAGACCAACTGTTCGTGCTTGATCGGCACCACTCCCACCTTGTCTACATGATCGTCCCAGAGCGAGGTGTGCTCATCCTCCGGGTAGTAGAGCGAATCGCCGGTCTCCGCGTTGGGATCGGTGTGGGTTGGATCTACCACGAAATGGCTACAGCCGAAATTCTTGTTAACCAGCGCGTGCCAGATTGTTTCCCGCGGGCCAGCGAAACGGCGCTGTAGCGGGGAGAGACTTAGTCGCGCCGTGTGTAGCGGGAAGTAGAACATCAGGGCGCGATAGCAACGAATCTGTGAATAATAACTCTTGTCATGGGACCGGGAGATATCCACGACCGGATGAATGAGAAGATTGGCTTTGGCCTTCAGGGCCGCTCGGTAGAGAAACCCCTGATCAGCCCGGTGAATCAGCCGGTCGGTCTGCACGCCCACCACCGCCAGCCAGCCCAGCCGGGTGAATTCACGACGTACATCGGCAGGAGTCAGGCGAAGTGATTGAAAATCGAAATAGGCGGGCAACTGCACGCCCTCAACTGACCCGGCCAGGAACACCGGGTTGGTCATTTTCAGGAACCGGGCCACGCCGGCATGCTCGGAATTATCGGCGCCGAACAGCCTGGCGGCATCGGCAGCCAGGTCCGGCTCCCACATTTGCTCGACCTTCACGACCGCCAGCATGCCCCCTTCGGGATCGCGCAGCGATATACTGTCCCCCTCGCTCACCTTATCCGCAAACTCACGGGTGACGTCGAGATAGAGCGGCATAGGCCACAGCGTACCTTCAGTCGTGTACATAGACCGACACACCGACTCGCAATCGGACCGGTTCATGAAGCCCTTCAGCGGGGAATAGCCGCCGTTCATGAGCAGTTCGATATCCGATAACTGGCGAAGGTTGAGGTCCCAGGACGGCCAGTCCCGGGATTGTTGCTTCAACTCGTCCGCCCGCGCCTCGTCGGCCATCAGGTTTACCAGGCTGCCGCCGTGGGGTGCAACAACGTGCTCGATCACCGTACGATCCAAACTTTCTCCGGCTCCTTCCAATAACTCGGTCCGATGTTACAAATACGGGACGGGCCGACCGACCGGTTGGCCGGGCGCCCTAATAAGAGGGATGATACCCGTCGACACAAGTGGAATTCGCCGCGCCGATTTCTCAGCCGGGCTCTACTCTTGCGTCACTGTAGGGATTATCGGACAGTTCGGCCGTCCGATGAGTCCTCAGTCGTCACGACTCAAAAGCCCAACCGCCCGAGCCTCCAACAGAACTGTGGCCGTTCCCTTTATAAACGCCGATCATAAGGGAACATCGGTGGCCCGCCTCTGGTTGAACTGTAATTCGCTCGAGTTGTTCACCGGGTTGGTCCATGAATGTCGCCCGGAAGAGTGTTGAAGCTGTCGTCACTGGTGAGATTACGTAATGTACGTGCCTTCCGCAATTGACTGGTTTCTTAGAAAGGCGGCAGCTTACGCCAGAAGGAAGAAACCGCTGCCCACGACTCCCGAAATCGAAGATCACGTTTTTCTTTTTCTGGGGGGTCTGCACCGGAGCGGAACTTCTATTCTCCACCGCCTGCTGAGAGAACACCCCTCGGCGAGCGGCTTTACCGGCACCGCTGTCTATGAAGATGAAGGACAACATTTGCAGACGGTTTTCCCTCCGGCGAAAGTATACGGTGGTCCGGGACGGTTTGCTTTTGACCCCAGATCGCATCTTACGGAGACATCCGACTTGATCACCGCGTCCAACAAGGAACACCTCCTGCGCGAGTGGGGCGCTTACTACAACCTGGAAAGGCGAGTGCTTCTTGAAAAATCTCCGCCCAATCTGGTTCGTTCCCGTTTCTTCCAGGCGTTGTTCCCCGGCTCCAGGTTTGTCTTTATCGTTCGCCATCCGATTGTGGTCTCGCTGGCGACTCAGAAATGGTCGGGCAATTCGGTGGTCGAACTGATTCTCCATTGGTATGTAGCTAACCGGATTCTGTTCGACGATTTCAAACGGTTGCAGCACAGCTTGATATTTCGTTACGAAGATTTCGTACAGGCTCCGCAATCCTACCTCGATGCAATCTGCAACCTCGTCGGTATCGACAGTTTCAAGCCGCAGGAGAGTGTCGCCAACTTCAACGGCAAGTACTTGTTGGCATGGTTTCCGCGCTATGAACGCGAACGAGAGCTGTTGATCCATCTGTATCCGGAAGTGGTCGCGTTCTTATCGCAGTTGGGCTACACTCTTACCGAGCCGTACGTCACCAATTTGGCAGACAAGCGATTCCTGGCCGACACGCGGTCTGCAAAGCAATGACCTTTGTGGAACGCGGTGCATATGGATATACGCCGCGCACGACATTAAGCGACAGTTTACAATCTTGTCATTCCTGCGGAAGCATGAATCCATACCGATGTCTGTCCAAGGACGAAAACTGGATACTGGCTTCCGCCGGTATGACGGAGTAGGAGAAGACGGATTTCTGCCTGCGCAGGAATGACAAAAGTGGTGGGCAGCTGACGCGCTCGTCTGCGCCGCACCTCAGATGGATACAACATAGCGGGTGGGACAGTCACACTTGTTTACCGTGTGAATCTTACAAACCCACTCGCCCCAGCATCGTCAAGGCTTCGATGCGGGTCGCGGTTTTGCGCATCATGCCGCGGATAGCCGACGTCACGATTCGGCTGCCCGGCTTTTTGATGCCGCGCATGGTCAAACAAAGGTGTTCGGCTTCGACCACCACCAGGACGC
>Ga0214473_10001138_pt1 | contig 35938 bp, 37 predicted proteins | sample RVTome_7_FD_203509 | JGI IMG/M metagenome (GOLD analysis project Ga0214473, IMG submission 203509) | Soil microbial communities from uranium-contaminated site in the Upper Colorado River Basin, Wyoming, United States - RVT98D197 | ecosystem: Environmental > Terrestrial > Soil > Contaminated >... | reverse complement strand
CCAGCAGCGATCTCAGCCACCGGCTGTTGCCTGGGGCGCCGGCAGGCTACGATCCCCGGGGCGCCGAGTTCGACCGCGCGGTGGCCGACACGTTCGCCGCGGGAGACTGGGAGGCCCTGCTATCCATAGACTCCGCGCTGGTGAGGGCTGCCGGGGAGTGTGGCTACCGCTCGCTCGCGGTGCTGTCCGGCGTGGTGGCGAGTCTGGAGGCTGCTGGCGGTCATGCTCGCAACCATCTGCTCTCGTACGAGGGGCCGTTCGGGGTGGGATACCTCGTCGGCGAGGTGGAGGTCGTGAACGCGGCGCCGAAAGGGGAGGGCGACCGATGAGCGGAGAGCCGGAAGGCAGGATCGATCCCTTGGTGCGGTTGGCCCGGGAGGCCATCGAGGCCTACGTGCGCGACCGGACGGTCATCGAGCCTGTCCAATTGCCGGAAATGGAGCCCCGGAGGGCCGGCGTGTTCGTGTCCTTGCATCGCACCGATGGCTCGCTGCGGGGCTGCATCGGCACGACCCAACCCACTCGGGCCACCATCGAGGAAGAGGTCGTCGGCAATGCGATCAGCGCCGCGAGCCGGGATCCCCGTTTCTACCCCCTCACGCCGGCGGAACTCGACGACCTGGACATCTCGGTGGACGTGCTGGGACCGGCCGAGGAAGTCAACGGTCTTGCCGACCTGGATCCCAAGGAATACGGGATCATCGTGCGGACGGCCGACTGCCGGCAGGCTTTGCTCCTTCCCGACCTGGAAGGCGTAGATACGCCCGAGCAGCAACTGCGCATAACCTGCCGCAAGGGGGGCATCGACCCAGACCTCGACCGCTACTGCCTGTCTCGATTCCGGGTGGAACGCCATCACTAGCCGGCGCAGCCCGTCTCGTCCCCACCTTTCCAGTGGCGGGGTCCTGAGGTATCATGCTTGTACGTATGGGCGCCATGACAAACAGGGGAATTCCCGTTCCGAGTAGCGGGTCGAGTATTGCGGTGCTCGGCCCCCGGCCGGGTCGCCGCAAATTCCGGCGTTTTCCCGTCACGCGGCATCTCATCTGGAGCGGTCTGCTCCGAGTGATCGAGCGGCTCACCCACTATAAGCGCGGCGACCGGCTGGAGTTCAAGATCAACTTCTCCGTGCCCGACCTGCTCAGTGACAAGGGTCGGGCCGTCAAAGACCAGGTGGAAGCTTTGGTCCAGGCTGTCCAGAAGGCCGGCTCATACCCGGCCAAAGAAGACGCCAGCCGGGCGGTGCACGCCGTCATGGATGCGCTCAAAGACCGGGTCCCTCCTGAAGTGCTGATGAAGCTCAGCGAATCGTTGCCTGTCCGGGAGGCCGCCCGCCTGCGCCGGGCGGCCGCTCAGCGCGTGCAGAAGGGCGACCGCGAGAAGGGCGAGGACGAGACCTCTACCCCTTGACCACTCCCAGGGGGCGCAGCCGCGCCACCCGCGGGGATATGCCGGCCCGATCCATGACTGCTACCACTCTCTCAACGTCCTTGTAGGCCTCGGGCATCTCTTCGCCCAGTGTCTTGTTACTCTGTGAGCGCACGAAGATTCCGCTGTCCGCCAGTTCCCGGTCTATCGCTCGACCCTTGGCCCGTTTCAACGCCTGAGAACGGCTCATCACCCTGCCTGCGCCGTGGCAGGTCGAGCCGAAGGTCTGCCTCATGGCCTCCTCGGTACCCTTGCAGACGAACGAAGCCGTCCCCATGTCCCCGGGGATGAGCACGGGCTGCCCCACCGCTCTGTAGTCGGGCGGCACTTCAGCCCGGCCGGGGCCGAAAGCTCGCGTCGCTCCCTTGCGGTGCACGCAGGCCTTTACCTGTTCGCCGCCGATCGTATGGTCCTCCAATTTCGCGATGTTATGAGCTACGTCGTAGACCAGACGCAGGTTCAGCTCCTTCGGAGATATGCGTAACGCGTGAAGGAGAGCCCGTTCGGTGAGGTGCATGATCATCTGGCGGTTGGCCCAAGCGTAGTTGGCCGCACAGGCCATGGCCGCCAGGTAGGCGCGACCCTCCGGCGAGGCCACGGGCGCGCAGGCCAGTTGACGGTCGGGCAAGTCCATGTGGTAGCGGGCGCTGGCGGCCGCCATGACGCCCAGGTAGTCCTCGCACACCTGGTACCCCAGGCCGCGCGATCCGCAGTGCACCATGATTGTCACCTGACCCTGATAGAGCCCGTAGGCGGAAGCAGCCTCCGGGTCGAAGACTTCGTCCACAACCTGGATCTCGAGGAAGTGGTTTCCCGATCCGAGCGTGCCCACCTGGTCTTGGCCCCGGACATAGGCGCGCTCGCTGACCGCAGACGGATCGGCACCGGACAGGGCTCCTCCGTCCTCGGTGTGCTCTAGATCGTCGCGCGATCCGTAGCCGTGTTCGACGGCCCACGCCGCCCCCTTGACCAAGACATCCTCCAGCTCCTTGCGGGAGAGTTTGGCGATGGCTCCGCTCGATCCGACCCCCGAGGGAACGTCCCGGAACACCTGGTCGATCAGCCGGGGAACTTTGCCCTGCAGGTCGGTCGATTCCAGACCGGTGGCCAGGAGCCGGCAGCCGCAGTTGATGTCGTACCCCACGCCTCCGGGCGAGACCACGCCGTCGTCCACGCAGAACGCGGCGACGCCGCCGATGGGGAAGCCGTAGCCGAAGTGGATGTCGGGCATGGCCAGTGAATAGCACAGGATCCCGGGCAGGTGGGCGACATTGCCCACCTGGACGAGACTCTGATCGTCTTGGAGGGCTTTCAGCAGCTGGTGATCGGCGTAGACGCGACCGGGCACGCGCATGCCGCCCGTCGCGGGCAATTCCCAGAGCCATTCGCTCAGTTGGCGCAATGCCGGCGGCTCCATCCGCTCCTCACTTGTGCCTCAAACATCGAACAGCACCGTTGCCCGCCAGTCTCCGCCGGGGGTGCGGACAACCGCAAGCTGGTGATAGGTAACCGCCTTGACCTCGGTCAACAAGGCATGGCGACGCCTATCGGCGTCCTCGCCCCACAGTCGCGCCGTCACCCGAAGGTCCTCCGGACCGTCGCAGGCATCCACGTTCACCTCGGCATCTATCGCGACGAAGCCCTCGGTCTCGAACCGGTACAGCGCTTCCGCCAGCAGAGCGCGCAACGCGTCCTGAGGGGATGCTCCACGCACGGCGATCGTAAGCTCGCGCCCGGCCTCGAACCCGGCCAAAACCGCCACCTGGTCATACAGTGCGAAGCAGGCGTTTTCGAAAAGCGTCGGGAGGTCGCTTCCCCAGATCTCCAGAAAAAGATCGGCGGGGTGGTCCAGCTCCGCGTAGACTCCCTCTCGGTCCCGCGCCGCCCAGTTACTTGGAGCTTGCCCCATCTTCTCCGGCCTCCGCCGGTGTCGGCTGCGACCTTCGGCCGGTCGCTCGAGCATCGCCCGCGCGAGCACGGCCCGTCCCGGCGCCGCGCGCCCGCGCGCCGCCCGCGGCGCCGGGGGCAGGCGGGCTGCCTGTCGTTTCGCCTCCGGACGCCCCGCGGGCCCGGGGTTTCTTCTGGACGGCCAGAATCTGAGCGAAGACCGTACTGACGTGGTCCACGTAGACAAACTCCAGACCACGCAACAGGTCCTCGCCCCGGATCTCGTGCACGTCGGCCTCGTTGCGGTCGGGCAGGAACACGCGGCTGATGCCGGCAGCCCGGGCGGCCAGGACCTTCTCCTTGATACCACCCACCGGTAGCACCTGTCCTGTGAGGGTCACTTCCCCGGTCATTGCCACACCGGCGTCGACCGCGCGGCCGGACACCATACTGGCCAGGGCGACGGCCATCGCCACGCCGGCCGAAGGGCCGTCCTTCGGCACAGCTCCGGCAGGCACGTGCACGTGGATGTCATGCTTCTGGAAGAATTCGCCTTCGGCGCCGAGTCGCTCGGAGACGCTGCGTACGTATGTCAGCGCTGCTTGGGCCGATTCCTTCATGACGTCGCCTAACTGACCGGTGAGGATCAGCCGACCGCTGCCGGGCATGGCCCGCGCCTCGATGAAGAGGATCTCGCCTCCGGTGGGGGTCCAGGCCAGGCCCGTGGAGACCCCGGGCTCGCTGGTGCGGCGCTTGGTCTCGCGGAAGACCTTCTTCTTTCCCAGGAACTCGGTCACCTGTTCGCGTTCGACCGTGAGGTTCTCCTTCTCATCCTCCGCCACCATGCGTGCGAACTTGCGGGCGATGGTGCCGATCTCCCGTTCCAAGTTACGGACGCCTGCCTCCCGGGTGTAGTTCTCGATCACCCGCCGCAACGCGCCATCGGTGATAGTAAGTTGCCCCGGCTGGAGGCCGTTCCGCTCCAGCTGCCGCGGTACCAGGTACCGGCGGGCGATGTGGAGCTTGTCCTCCTCGGTATAGCCGGCGATGGAGATGATCTCCATGCGGTCGCGCAAGGGACCGGGGACGGTGTCCAGCATGTTGGCCGTGCAAATGAACATGACTCGGGAGAGATCGAAAGGCAGATCGAGGTAATGGTCGCGGAAGGTGCTGTGCTGCTCCGGGTCGAGCACCTCGAGCATGGCGCTGGAGGGGTCGCCGCGCCAGTCGGCTCCCATCTTGTCGATCTCGTCGATCATGAAAACCGGGTTGCTGCTACCGGCGTCGCGGATGGCTCTGATGATGGTGCCGGGCATGGCCCCCACGTAGGTGCGCCGATGACCGCGGATCTCGGATTCGTCGCGCACGCCGCCCACGCTGATGCGGATGAACTTGCGCCCCATGGCCCGGGCGATGCTCTTGCCCAAGCTGGTCTTGCCCACTCCCGGGGGACCGGCGAAACAGAGAATCGGTCCGGACACCTCGCTCTTGAGCTTCTGCACCGCCAGGAACTCGAGGATGCGGTCCTTGACGTCTTCGAGGTCGTAGTGGTCGTCGTCCAGGACGTTTCTGGCATGCGCGATGTCCAGGTTGTCATCAGTGAGGACCGACCAGGGCAGCGAGACGATCCAGTCCAGATAGGTGCGTATGACCCCGTACTCAGCCGCGGCCGAGGGTAGCTTCGAGAGTCTGTCCAGCTCGCGCCGAGCCTGCTTTTCGACCTCCTCGGGCAGCCCGGCCTTGTCGATCCGTTCCCGGAGCTCGTTGGTCTCGGCCTGAGTCTCGTCGGATTCGCCCAGCTCTTCCCGGATGGCTTTGAGCTGCTGGCGCAACACGTACTCGCGCTGGCCCTTGTCCATCTCCGACTGCACTTGACCCTGGATCTTGGAGCCGAGTTCCAAGACTTCGAGCTCTCGGTTCATGAGCGCGGTCAGCCGGCGAAGGCGCTTGGAGACCTCCACCTCTTCGAGCAGCTCTTGTTTCTCCTCCGTTTTGAGACGCATTGTGGAGGCGATGAAGTAGCCCAGGGCAGAGGGGTCGTCGATGTTGGCAGCGGCCATCTCTAACTCGTCGGGTAGATAGGGCACCAACTGGATGATCTTGGTGTAGACCGAGACCAGATTCCGTTGGAGGGCCTCCAGCTCGGTGCCCTCTTCCACCACATCCGGGAGGTCGTGGATATCGGCTGTTAGGTAAGGCTCCTCGGAGGTGAACTGATCGATGGCGATGCGGCGTATACCCTGGGCGATGATCCGCAACGTTCCGTCTGGAGCCTTGATCATCTTCTGGATGCTCGCGAGCACACCGATGGTGTGCACGTCCTCGGGCCCGGGCGTCTCGATTTCCGGGTTCTTGGAAACGACCAGACCCACCTGTTTATCGCTGCGCAGGATGTCGTCGATAAGGCTCACCGAGCGCGGTTGTCCGACAGCCAGAGGCATCATGGTGTCGGGGAAGATGATCGTGTCTTTGAGCGGCAGAATGGGCAGATGCGTGGGACCCGGGGCAAAGAGACCGTCCGCCGGCTCCTGGGAGATGATGACGAAGTCCTGGCCGCCCGCCACGAGCGATTCGCTGCTCTTTGCGATGGGTCCGTGCGACGGGCTGGAATTGACTTCTCTCGCGGTCATCGTTGCTGCCCGCCTTCGCGCTCGTTCTTGTGGGTGATGCGGATGCGCTTGCTGGCAGACCGGGCTCTGACGGGCAGCACAATCTCCAGATAGCCGTTGTTGTAGCCGGCCGACGCCTGGGTTGCGTCTACCTCCGGCGGCAGCATAACCGCGCGCTCAAAGCGACCGTAGGTAATCTCCATCTGCTGATAGACCGCGTCCGGGTGACGCTGGTCGGAGCGGGTCCCGCTCACCCGAAGGATGTTGTCACCTACCTCCAGGCTGACCTTGTCTGGGTCGATGCCGGGCAACTCCAACCTGACCACCACCGCATTCTGCCGATTGTCGAAGTACACGTCGGCGTTGGGCCGGAAAGCGGCCTTGCCGTAACGGGACACCCGTTCGCCGCGGAGCAGCTCGAGAAACATCTTGTCCACCTCGCGCTGTAGCCGCTGCAAGCCGGGCGGATCGTTCTTGCGTTTGGATTCCACCCTTTGACCTCGCCTGAATAGGTTTTCGCAAGTACTCTATTGCCCCAAAACCTGAAGAGCAAACCGTCCTGCGCGGGCCGCTGCGGCGTCTATTCCAGGGCGGCCAGCGCCTCCAACACTTTCCCCAACTCCTCGATCTGCCGCCCGTACTCGGCCCAGTCGCCGAGCTTCTGTGCCGAGATGGCCGCCTGATAGTGCTGATTGGCCTGTGCGATCAGGGCTGCTCGATCGCCCGTCAACGTGGTGGTCGTCATCCCGCTGGCCGTCGTGGTGGTAGTCGTCCCGCTGGTCGTCGTGGTTGTTCCGCTTGTCGTCGTGGTAGTGCTTCCCGGCACGGTGGTGGTCGTGGATCCCGTCTCGATGCGTTCGCCGAAGATCTTAGTCAAGGCATCGCTGAGGGTAGGCTCCATGACCACCTGGTCGCCGTAGCTGACGATCACCCGGGTCAGTTCGGGGATGGGGCTCTGCTGGGCCTGCAGGTAGAGCGGTTCGAAGTACATCACCGACTGACCGACAGGAACGACCAACAGGTTCCCGCGGATCACCTCGCTCCCCGACTGGTTCCAAAGGGTGAGTTGCGACGATATGATCGGGTCGTTGCTGATGCGCGCTTCAACCTGGGCGGGTCCGAAGACCAGCTTGTCCTTCGGGAAATCGATGGCGACTAGTTCCCCGTAGTGCTCCCCATCCTGTCGCGCGACCAGGAGCGAGGCCATGTTCTTCTTGGTCAGGGGAGCAAACGGCTGCAACAGCGCAAACTCGGGGGCGGTCTCGCCGGGGAGCGCGAGGACTTCGTAATAGGGGACAACCGGGATCTCTTCCGTTCCGTAGATCTCTTTGGGGATCTCCCACACGTCTTCCTTGTTATAGAAGATCTGGGGATTCTTCATGTGGTAGATGGTTAGGACGTCCGCCTGGACGCTGTAGAAATCCTCGGGATAGCGCATGTGCGCGCGAAGGTCGGCGGGCATCCGGTCACCCGGCGTGAAGAGACCCTTGAATATCTTGCCCCAGGCATTGGCCAACGGATCGAACGGATCGATCTGGTAGAAAGTGACGCTCCCGTCATAGGCGTTGATGACCGCCTTGACGGGATTGCGCATGTAATTGGTGCCGTCTGCCCGAGGTTGTGAATATGGGAATCTGCTGCTCGTTGTATAGGCGTCCCACATCCATACCAGAGACCCGTCATCACGGACCACTAGGTACGGGTCCTTGTCGTACGTGAGGAACGGAGCAAGGGCCTGCACACGTTCCTTGATGGTCCGGCGGAACATGATGCGAGAATCCGCCGTCAGCGAACTGGAAACAAAGAGCTTCAAGGTCCGGAAGCGGAAACTGAACGCGGCTTGTCGGATCTTGTTCCCGACAGCGATGCCGCCTTGGCCGAGGTAGGTGGCGGAAACGTTCGTGTCGCCCTTGGGATAGTCGAACTCTGGGCTGGTGGTCTTGACCACAACAAAATCGTTGCCCAACTCCCCGTAGTAGATCTCCGGGCGCGCGATCTTGAGATCGGTGTCGGTGCGCGGAGGTATATCGCGCACCATGAGGACAGGAAGCCCGTCTCCACCGGCCTCGTTCACCGGGCTGAGCACGAACCCGTAGCCGTGGGTATATGTGAGGTGCTTGTTCACCCACGTCTGGGATTGCTTCTGCAATTGGGTCTGGTCCAGTTCTCGTGCGCTCAGAAGCACCTGCCGGTACTTGCCGTCGATGGTGTAGCGATCGACGTCGACGTCCGTGAAGGAGTAGTAGAGGCGGATCTCCTGGATCTGCGAGTAGGTCGATAGTGCCGGCCGTGGTTCCCACAGCCGGATGTTGTCGACGGTGGCCGAGTTGGCCTTGACCTCAGCGGCAGTCAGGTCGGTGCTCGCCTTAAGGGGGACGTTTGTGATCTTGTCCAACCCGAAGGCCCAGCGGGTGGCCTCGATGTTGTCGCCGATAAAGGGCGTCTCGGCGGCGATCTCATTAGGTGATACGCGGTACTGCTGGACGATCGCCGGATAGGCTTTGCCGGCGATCGCCCAGGTGAGGAACATGAGGAGGATCGCTATCGCCGGGAGCCGCCAGCCGCGGTAGCGGATGTTGGCCAGGAAGATGGCCGCGGCGACGAGCGACACAATGGCCAGGAAGTGGAGCACCGGCAGCGAGGCGTGGACGTCGGTGTAGCTCGCCCCGAAGACTACTCCTCGCCCGGAGTAGTCGAGCGACCATGTCTGGATCATGTAGTCCCCGGCCTTGGCAACCATAGCCAGGGCGAGGAGCACCGATAGATGGGCCTTGACATGGGGGGCCAGGCGCACCCTGTTGTTGTCATTGAGGACCATCGCCCGGTCGGCTATATAGGTGAAGCTGGTGGCAATGAAGGTAAACAGCAGGGCGATGCCGGCAAAATTCACCAGCATCTTCCACACCGGCAACGTGAACACGAAGAAGGCGGCGTCTTTCCCGAAGAGAGGGTCCGAAAAGCCGAAGTCGCTCCGATTAAGGAAGAGCAGCACCTGCTCCCAGCGCCCGCTATAGATGGCGCCGACAACGATCGCGATCACGATGGAAACGATCAGCATCAGGCGACCGGGCCAGCGGCGGCGCGTGGCCAGTTCGAAGACATTGTCATCCCCGGCCCCGCGCACCGCAAGCAGCCGCGGGGAGATCTTCCTGGCCAGCCATAGACTTCCGTAGAAGACCAAGAAGAACACGACCGCGAAGAAGACCCCCACGGCCAGCCTGGCCACTACCGGGGTCCAGAAGATAGTGGTGTAGCCGACTTCCTGGTACCAGAGATAATCTGTCCAGATTCGGGAGAGAAAACCCCCCACCCCGAAGACGATGACCAGGATGATGGCAAGGATAGTGGCGCGCCGCAACGGTCCCGGTTTGAGGCGAAGGATGCGTCCGCGCTTGTCTGCTTTGGCCGGTTGCTTGGCGGTTGTGGAGGTTTCTGACGGGGATTCTGTATCAGGTGAGATGACTACGGCCCTTCCTCTCGATTCTCACTCCCGTGGTGGGCACACTTTACCATCCGAGCTTCTTGACCACTTCTTGAGCGGGTCCCAACTCATAGACGGCGTCCCAGACTGCTCCCCGGGACGTCAGCGCAAGCCGGGCTGCTGCCACGTCCCTGAGCAACACCCTCAATGCCAACCCGCATCCAGGGCTCAGCTCGCGCGGAGGGGGGACCACCTCTAGTCCGATCCCAGCTTCGCGCAGAAGGTCTTCGGCAGCCATCGCTTGGTGCGTGGTGGCAAACGTGAATATCGCGTTCTTGCTGCGCCGGGGCATGCCGGGGTTCAGAAAGTCACGACTTTGGCCGCTTGGCACATCAGCTGCTGCAGGATGGGGATCGAACCTGGCTCGCCGACGGCCAGCCGGTCGCGCACGCCGTAGTAGTCCATGCAGGTCGCACACACGTAGATCGGGCAGCCTTGCTCAGCCAGCCGCTTCAACCCCTCGAGCACGAGCGAATCGTCAAGGGCCAGGAATATACCCCGATTGGCAAAGGCAAAGGTTGCGGTGCCTTCCAGCCGCTCGTGGAAGCTGTTCCAGAAGGCCTGAGCCAGCCGGTTGCCTATCTCGGGATCTACCCCCAGAGAATCGGAGCGGACGTAATACAAGACCTGGGCGGCGCTCATCGCGTTAGCGGGAGTGGGCAAGCAGGATCGTCACGCGCTCGGCCGGGAGGGTGGAGCTGGTGACTTCCAGCGTGGGTCCGTCTCTCCGCTCGACCGCTTCTTGTGTCGCCAGGAACGCGTCCACGGGGGCGATCGGAAAATCGGCCCGGTCTGTCTTGAAGTGCATGGGAACCACGATGCGGGGAGCTAAGGCCTCGACCACCTCAGCCGCCTGGTTGTGGTCGACAGTGTAGAAGCCGCCTACCGGGACGAGCAGCACATCCACTCGGCCGATAGCCTGTACGGTGGCGGCGTCAAGCGTGTGGCCAAGGTCGCCCAGGTGGACCAGGCGCACATCGCCGTCATCCAGGAGCACGACCGTGTTCCCGCCTCGCTCGCTGCCCCCGGTGTCGTCGTGAGCCACCTCGACGCCGGTTATCTGCAACGGCCCCACAGTCTCGGAAACAGGGCGGACGAACACCAGCGGATCTCCGGGGATGGTATCGACGGCCCCATGGTCATCGTGGGTGTGGCTTGCGACTACCGCATCGGCGGGTTCATCGATGGGGGCATACCTGACCGTTCCGTTGAAGGCCCCGTGTCGGTAGGGGTCCAGGATTACCCGAGTACCATCCGCGGTCTCGACAAGAAAGGATGAATGGCCGTAGTAGGTGAGTCTCATGGCGATCGCCTCCCCTGGTGTTCTAGATTGCCGCAGATAGGTTAGCGGATTGGGCTGAGGGGTAACAACACGCAAGACGCCGGTCTGCTAAAATACCCCTTTGGGTATATGAGCAACCGATGCCGAATTCGGTGGGCGCGAGCACGTCGCATGTGCGCTCCGTCGGCTAACATAAGAAGAGGGCCCGATCGGCCGGCTCGCAACAGCAAGGAGAGTGTCATGAGTGGTGGGGCAGTGCAGGAAGTCAACGCACAGGAGTTCGACCGGGTTGTGTCCACGTCCACGGTGCCAGTCGTGGCCGACTTCTGGGCGCCTTGGTGCGGCCCGTGTCGCATGGTGGGGCCTGTGCTCGAGAAGCTGGCTTCCGATCACGGCGATAAGGTGAGCGTAGTCAAGGTGAACGTGGATGAGAACCAAGAACTGGCGGCGCGATACGGGGTGATGAGCATCCCCACCGTGATCCTGTTCGACGGGGGAACACTCAAGACCCAGCTGATAGGTGCCCGTGGCCAGAAGGACTACGAGAAAGAGTTCGGCCTCGCTTGAGGGCGATAATGAGGAGGAAAGCCTGATGGCTTCCTACGATCTGAAGTGTCGCTCGTGCGGTAACGACTTTGAAGTCTTCGTCCTCGGTTTTCTCAAGGATGATGCCAAGGTGTGTCCCGACTGCGGCGGGCGTGAGATAGAGCAGCGCTTCACCGGGTTCGGCGGGGTGATCGGCCTCGTTACGGCTCCGTCGTGTGTCGACAGCGGGAGATGTGAACCGGATCGTTGTTCGCCCAGTTCAGGCTTCAGCTGACCGCGCTAGCGGGACCCGTGCGGTTCCAAGACAAGCCGGAGCCGGTGCGAGCCGGCTCGAGTCGGCTCGCCGAGTGTCGACCGGCGTGAGATAATCTGCCCGCCGCATCGCTCGCAGGTGAGCGGCGCTTGGCTCGGCCGGTCGTGGTGACGACGAAAGCGTGCTGACGACGCAAAGGAGCTAAATGTACCCCGAACTGTTCCATATCGGCGGCTTTACGATGAACTCGTTTGGGGTGATGATGGCTCTGGCGTTTATCTCCGCTGGTTTCGTCGGACACTGGCAGTTCAAGAAACGGGGTGTCAAGCCCGATTTCATCTATGGCCTCCTGATCGCGGCCGTCATCGGTGGCTTGTTGGGAGCCAAGATCCACTATCTCATCCTCCATCCTTCGGAGTGGCCGGGCAACCTGCTGACCGGTGGCGGCCTAGTATGGTTCGGCGGGCTGTTCGGGGCGATCGTGGCGGTGGTCATCGTCACGCTGATGTCCAGGCAACGGTTGGCGGCGGTGATGGACTCCGGGGGCATGGCGGTAGCCGTGGGCTACGCGGTGGGCCGGATGGGCTGCTTCCTCCGCGGGGACGACTACGGGGTGCCCACCAACCTACCCTGGGGGATGTCCTTCCCCAACGGTCTTCCCCCGACGACGGTGAAGGTGCATCCGACCCAACTGTACGAGATTGCCGCCTCCTTGGTCATTTTCGCGCTTCTCGCGTGGGTCATCGCTCCTCGGTTCAAGCGGGAGGGCCCCCTGATGTTCGCCTATCTGCTTCTCGCCGGAGTGGAACGGTTCTTGGTGGAGTTCATCCGTACCAACCAGGCCGTGGCCCTGGGGCTGACCCAGCAGCAATGGATCAGCATCGCACTCTTTGTTATCGGGATAGGGGGCATGTGGTGGTTCGGGACTCAGGGCCGGCTCCGCCCGGTCGCCGATCGGAAGAGACCGGTGCCGGCTGCGGTTGCGCGTGCGTCGGGCGCGCGCAAGAGTGCCGGATAGAACTGTGAGCGTTGGTGCCGCACGCGGGGTGGGCCGCGCCCCCGGGATGAGCAGAGGGGTGAGGGTCGCCGCGGCCGCGTGTCCGAGACTGTTCGTCACCGCGGCCATCGTGGCGCTCATCGTGGCGCTGCTCTCGGTGCCGTCTCTGGGATGTGGCTCTACCGCGGCCACCGGTGGCTCGACCGGCGCGGCGGCCGATTTCTCCGGCGTCACCCTTGACGGGGTGAATGTCTCCCTGAGTGAGTACCGGGGCAAGCCCCTGGTGCTCGCCTTTATGGCCAGTTGGTGAAGCGCCTGTCGGACGGAGGCGCCCGAACTCGATAGGTTCTATCGAGAAGAGTCGGCAAGAGCGGGACTGCTGGTGGTGGCGGTGAGCGACAGCGAGGACGCCGTGCGGGGGTTTGTTGCCGAAGGCGGTTACACGTTCCCGGTGATGCTCGATCCGAGCAACGTGGCCGCGCGGTATGGGGTGCGGGCCATCCCCACGTCGGTTGTGATCGACTCCGAAGGTCGCGTAGTCAAGACCATCGTCGGCGCAGCCACAGCCGCGGACCTCTCCAGCCTGGTGGATGACCTTACCCGCTGATCTCGGCCTCGTCGCCTTGCTCGTAGCCTTGGCGGCGGGGGCGGCAAGTTTCCTCAGTCCCTGCGTCCTACCCCTCGTTCCTGCCTACCTCTCCTTCGTTTCCGGCTTGAGCGTCGAGGAGCTGCAGAAAGGCGACCGGCGGGTGGTGCTGAGCACAGTTACCTTCGTGCTCGGGTTTTCTCTGGTGTTCACCGCGTTGGGGGCGGGTTTCTCCTTCGCCGGCGTCCTCGTGGCCAATACACGGATGCTCCAGATAGTGGCGGGGGCTTTGCTGGTAGCGCTGGGGGTCATCATCGCGGGGTTGACCGTGCCCGCTTTCATGCAGAGGGATGTGCGGCCGCTCCTGGGCAAGGTGCCTCGAGGGCCGGCTGGGGCCCTGATCATGGGCGTGGCCTTCGCGTTCGGGTGGACGCCCTGCGTTGGCCCGGTCCTGGCCTCGATCCTGACCATGGCCGCTTCGGGGAGCGACCCCGGCGGAGGAGCACTGCTCCTGTTCGTCTACTCCTTGGGCTTGGGGATACCGTTCCTCATATCGGGGTTCTTCGTCGGCCGGGCTCTGCGGGCCTTCTCGAGGGTGAGGCGCCACTTGCGGATCATCCAGATCGTCTGCGGGGTCATCTTGGTGCTGTATGGCGCCCTCCTGATTGGAGGGCAGTTCGGCTTACTCTCGGCCCGTCTGGCGGGCTGGGGGTTGCTGTGGAGGCTGCCGTGAAGGTATTGGCGATAGACGTGGGCTGCGGGACCACCGATGTTCTCCTGTGGGATGCCACCGCGGAGGGCGAGAATCAAGCCCATCTCATCGTGCCTTCTGCTACCCGGGTAGTGGCGGCCGAGATTGACGAGGCCACGCGGCTCGGCCTGCCCGTCTTGTTCGAGGGGCCGCTCATGGGAGGAGGCCCGAACATGGCGGCCATGAAGCGACACGTTGCCGCGGGACTGGCTTTCTTCGCCACCCCGTCAGCCGCGGGCAGCTTCGACGACGATCTGGAGGCAGTGGCGGCCATGGGGGTCACACTGATGGAGCCGGGAGAGGTCCGGGGGTCGTGCCTCGGCGCCGCCGTGCGCGTACGGTCGGGCGACGTGCGCTTCGACGAGCTGGTGCGCGCGCTGGCCCTGGTGGGCGAGTCCGCACCGCTGGCCGGCTGCGCAGTGGCTGTGCAAGACCACGGCCGGGCGCCCGCCGGGGTCAGCGATCGCCTCTTCCGTTTCGACAAGCTAACGGAGGTCTTGGCGCCCGCTGGTCGCCTCGAACGACTGTTCTATGAGCCCGGCCACATCCCGGCGCATTTCACGCGGATGGAGGCGGTGGCCGGCCTGGTTGACCCGGGCCTTCCTTTGGTCGTTGGAGATACGGGTCCCTCGGCGCTGTGGGGCGCTGCCCTCGCCGCTTCGACCACTCCCTGTCTGGCTGTCAATTTCGGCAATGGCCACACCCTGATGGCGCTCGTCCACAACGACAGCATCGACGGGTTGTTCGAACACCACACGTCTGCTTTGGATCCTGCGCAAATGGAGGGGTACATCCGCCGTTTTGCCGCGGGAAGACTGGAGAACGCTGAGGTGTTCGCGGACGGCGGGCATGGCGTCCTCCCAGTCTCGCAACCATTCGACCCGTCCGCGGCGGACATAGTGGTCACCGGCCCACGCCGGAGGCGTTTCGCCTCTATGGATCTTCCCCTTGTCGACGCTTCGCTTCACGGAGACATGATGCTTACCGGCTGCTATGGCCTGCTCCAAGGGTATCTGGCCCACCGACAGCGGAACTGACCTCTACCCTCAGGCGTCACAGGGGCGACAGTGTCTCGACGCAGGGGGGAAGACGATGAGTAAGATCCGAGTTCGCAAGGGATGGCTGGTAGGCGCCGTGGTCATCCTGATCCTGGCGCTCGCCGCGGCGGTGGGAGTCGGCGGGTGCGGCGGCGGCAGTGAAAGCGTGAACAGACCGAGCCCCTCCACCACCTACGCAGCAGGGGTGACGACCACGGCGGGAGCGGCGACGACCACCCTCGCCGGGCTGGGCACGGGCAAGGGCGACGGGTTTGCGGGTGCTCCCTCCGCCGAAGGGCCGTATGTTCCGGTCACCGGCTCGGCGGACGATGTGACCGGCACGCTTACAGCGCTCGAGCTGGCCAACTCTCAAAAGGTGATCAGCGACGCGCAGCTCCAGATCGAGGTGGAGAGCGGCAAGTTCAAGAGCGCGTTCGAGCAGGCCCTGCTGATTGCCGACCGCTATGGCGGCTACATCATCAGTTCGGACTCCCAGGCCAGCGGGGAGGAAGGCAGCATGAAGAGCGGCACCATCGCCATCCGGGTGCCGGCCGCCTCCTTCAGCCGCGCGCTCAGCGATGCCGACAACTTGGGCGACGTCAAAGGCCGGCAGATCCAGACCCAGGACGTGACCGAGGAGTATGTCGATCTACAGGCCCGCATCACCAACTCCCAGGCTCACGTCAAGGCGTTGCTCGACCTCCTCGCCCGCGCCAAGACCGTGGACGATATCCTGCAGGTCCAGCAGGTGCTGACCTCGGCGCAGCAACAGTTGGAGGAACTCCAGGGCCGCCTCCGCTTTCTCGATGAGCACACAAGCTATTCGACGATCACCATGGCCATTTACGAAACCGGTGTGGAGGTCACTCCTGCGGGGGAATGGGGGACCACGAGTGCTTTCAAGGATGCGCTCCACAACCTTGTAAACGCCGCGAACGCGATCGTGCGGGGCTTGGGCGTGTTGATCCCGGTGTTGGTGGTGTTGGCTATCATCGGCTACGTGGTATACCGCATAGTGCGGGCCTCGATGCGCAGCCGACGGGAACGGGAGCGGGCCCGCTATCAACCATACCCACAGGGGTGGGGCGGACCGGCGGCTCCCCAGCCCGGCCCGGCTCCCCAGCCCAGCCAGGCGCCGGGCGGTCAGCCCGCTGGGGCGTCTCAGCCGACCGCCGACAATGCGATCGACGGGGCGCCGAGCTCTTAGGACCGGCAGCTGACAGCAGTCCTCTTGTCCCGGCCGGGCCGGGAGCGCCAGGCAAGGCAATTCGTCTCCTGGTTCTCCCGGCCCGGCCGGTGTATACTCCCAGCCTCGCTCGCCCTCGTATGGGCGGTGGCTCGCAAAAGTCCCGTCCGGCGGTGCGTGTACAATTCCATACCACACCCCTGCTCCGGCAGTGAGGCCGGGGCCGCTTAGACCGTAGGAGGTGATTCAAACTGAACAGCTACGAGCTGGTTCTTATCCTGCGCACCGACGTGGAGGATCAAGAGCGAACCGCGGTGCTCGATCGCACGAAAGAGATCATCACGGGTGACAAGGGCGTCATCGTGAAGATCGACGAGTGGGGCAAGAGGCGTCTCGCTTACGAGATCAAGGATGTCCTGGATGGGGTCTATTACATCCTGTACTTCGAGGCAACGGCCAAGACGTTGGACGAAGTGACCCGGGTACTCGGTATCACCGACGGCGTGCTTCGTTTCATGCCGCTCCGCCACGAAAAACCGTTCGGCTTCCAGCAGCCCGCCGCCGTGGCCGCGACGCCCGCGGCCGCAGCTGCGTCTGCCGCCGAAGAAGTCTAATCGAAGGAGCAGAAGATGGCTCGCGGTATCGCACGCGTAACCCTAGTGGGCAATCTGACCCGCGACCCAGAGCTCCGTCAGACCCCGAGCGGCACCTCCGTGTGCCAGCTGGGAGTGGCGGTCAATTCCTCGTACAAAGACTCGTCGGGGCAGTGGGTCGAGAAACCGAACTACCTTGATGTGGTCGTGTGGGGCACCCAGGGCGAGAACTGCGCTCGGTATCTCAGCAAGGGCCGGCAGGTCGCGGTTGACGGCCGTCTTGACCAGCGCAGCTGGGAAGCTCAAGACGGTACCAAGCGCAGCAAGGTGGAGATCATCGCCGAGACCGTCATGTTCATAGGCGGTCAAAACGAAGCCCGGGAGCCCGCGGTCCGGGCCGGCGCTCGGCAGGCGTCAGACGCACCGGCGCAAGACGATTTTCGTGACATCGATTTCGGGGGCGACGACATTCCCTTTTAGTCGTCCCGAAGGAGGTTAAAGAAGGTGGCGAATCCCAAGAAGCCGCAACGGCGAACCCGCCCCGTCTCTGGCAATCGGCGGCGTAAGTACTGCTTCTTCTGTAAAGAAGGTGTCGAGGCGGTTGACTACAAAGACTACGGTACGCTCCGCCGGTTCATGTCCGAGCGGGGCAAGATCCGGTCCCGCCGGACCACCGGTGCGTGCCGCCGGCATCAGCGGCAGGTCGCCGTGGCGATCAAACGGGCCCGGGAGGTCGCGCTGCTTCCGTACAGCAGCCGGTAGAGAGTTGCCTGTTCCATGAAGGCGTCTTCTCCAGTCGCGCTTGCCCCGGTGGGCAAGGCGACGGCGATCACCGTTGTCATGGGCCTCTGCATGGCCGTGTTTCCGCTTGCCATCGTGGCGCTTGTACCTTTCCTGCCTCTGCCGATGGCACATGTGGTCGTTCGCTGGGGCGTTCTGCGCGGTCTCGCGGTCGCGGTGGCGTCGGGGGCGCTGGTCTTTGTGGGCGCCGGTATGGGCACAGCGCTGCTGGTGTTCATGATCACTCTGGGCGTGGGGATGGCCGTAGCCCAGGCGATTCGCGGGGGATGGAGGTTCGGGAGGAGTCTCGCGGCTACCACGGCCGCTGCTCTGGTGGCGTTGTGGCTCATCGGAACGACCGTGTGGTTGGCTCTAGGTCTCGACCTCACCCGGTTCCGCGAGAGCGCGGACAGCTCAATAACCGAGGCGGCGGCGCTCTACACGCGGATGGGCGTGAGCGCGGAGACGACCGATGCGGTCTCGACGCAACTACGCCAGATAGCGCACGTCGTGCCCTATCTGACCCCGGGGCTGGTGGGCATGGGAGCGGTGCTATTGGCCGGCTGTTCGCTCGGTCTGGCGTACCGGCTCTTTCCGCGGGTGCGGGAGAAGGTGAAGGTTAGTCTGTCATTGTCCGGATTCCGGATGCACTGGGCGGCGGCATACGCGTCCATCGCCGGACTCGCCACGTTGGTGTTTGCTCGAGGCGGCGGTGAATGGCGCACCGTCGTGTTGTATGTTGGGCTCAACGTGCTGCTGGTATCGCAGACGTTGTTTTTCGTGCAAGGGCTGGCTGTGGCGCGCTGGTTCGCGACGACCCGACAGCTGCGTCCGGGCTCCCGGACGGCGCTGTACGTCGGGGCCATTTTGGGACAGGTGCTCTTCCAGCTCACGGGGTTGGTGGGGCTGCTCGATACCTGGCTGGACTATCGCAAGCGTTTTGCCCTCAAGAGCCCGGGGACGGGCCCGGTGAGGTGACATCCACAAGGAGTGACATATGGAGATAATCCTACTGCAGGACGTTGAGAAGCTAGGGAAGAAGGGGGAACTGGCGAACGTGTCGGAGGGGTACGCGCGCAACTATCTGTTCCCCCGCAAGCTGGCCGAGAAGGCCACCCCGGGTCGTATCGCCATTGTGCGACAGATCATGGAAGAGAAGGCGGCCCACGCGCGGCGCGAAGCCGAGCGGGCCGACGAAACCAGGGACATCCTCTCCAAGACGGTGCTCACCATTCCCGCCTCGGTGGGGTCCGGAGATCGGCTCTTCGGGTCGGTCACCAATCAGGACATCGCGAACGCTATCTTTGCCGCCCGCAAGATCCGGGTAGACAAACGCAGCGTCGCCCTGGAAGATCCCATCAAGACAGTGGGAACGTTCATCGTCAAGGTCGACGTGCATAACAGCGTGGAGCCGGCTGAGGTGAAGGTCATGGTCGTGCCGGAGGATGCCAAGGCCTAGGGGCGCACATGGAGATGACGACAGGCAGCGGAGGCGTCGGGGGCCAGGGCGGGGGAGACTACCTGCTCCCTCAGAACCTCGACGCGGAGATTTCGGTCCTTGGCGCCAGCATGCTCACGCCCAACGTGATCCCCGGGGTGAGCGAGATCGTCCGGCCGCACCAGTTCTATCGGCAGGCTCATCAGCGCATCTTCGAGGTCATTGAGGACCTTTTCTCTAGGGGCGAGCCGGTCGACCCCATCACGGTAAGCGAGGAGCTGGCCAACCGCGCCAGCCTCGAGCCGGTGGGGGGGCGGGCGTTCATTCACAGCCTGGTCACCGCCGTTCCAGCGGCCACAAACGCTCGGCACTACGCCGAGATCGTCCGGGAGAACTACTTTCTGCGCTCGCTCATCAAGGTCGGCGGTGAGATCACCGAGATGGGCTACCGGCGCGAGCAGCCGCCCATGGATCTCATCGACAAGGCCGAGCAGATGGTGTTCGAGATCTCTCAAACCCGGGTGGGGGGGGAGTTCGAACCCATCGGCGAGCTGATAAGCGAGAACTTCGCCGAGCTGGAGCGGACCATGTCCGAGGGCCATCACACGGTCGGATGCGAGACGGGCTTCCGCGATCTGGATGCCATCATCAGCGGGTTCCTGCCGGCGAATCTGGTCATACTGGCCGCCCGCCCGTCCATGGGCAAGACCGCCTTCGCCCTCAACATCGCCCGCAACGTGGCCGTCGATCAGAGTAAAGGCGTGGGTATCTTCAGCCTGGAGATGTCCAAGAACGAAGTCGTCACCCGGATGATGTGCTCCGAGGCTCGGGTGGATAGCTGGCGGGTGCGGCGCGGCATCCTGCAGCCCAACGAGTGGAGCAAGCTGGCGGCTGCCTGCACACCGCTACACACGGCTCCCATCTTCATCGACGACAGCGCCTCGCTCAACCTCATGGAGATCCGGGCCAAAGCCCGGCGGCTCAAGGCCAAGGAGAAGAACCTGGGGCTCATCGTCGTCGACTATCTGCAGCTCATGATGGGCGATATGAATGTGGAAAACCGACAGCAGGAGATCTCCCGTATCTCCCGGGGGCTCAAGATCCTGGCCCGGGAATTGGAGGTGCCGGTGCTGGCGCTGTCACAGCTGTCGCGCCAGGTGGAGCAACGGGCGGGCAACAAGCCGGTGCTGTCGGATTTGAGGGAATCGGGCGCTATAGAACAAGATGCGGACGTGGTGCTCTTCATCTATCGCGACGAGGTCTACAACCGCGACAGTCCCGAAAAGGGCACGGCGGAGATCATCGTGGGCAAGCAGCGGAACGGTCCTATCGGCGACTGCAAGATGGCCTTCATCCAGAACTACACTCGGTTCGCCGACCTGGCGGACAAGCGTCTGACGCCGTAGCCTCGCTGCCACTGGGCGGACGCCGCCACCGGGTGGACGCCGACCCTCTGGAGGCGGCGCAGAGTCCACGCGGCGCCGCTGGCGCGACGAGTACGGAGGTTTTGTGACCGCGCGGACCGACAAGCAGTTCGATGTGATCATCGTGGGCGGCGGGCCCGCCGGCATCTTCGCGGCTCTCGAGTTGGCGCGTAATGCCGAGCTCCGGGTGCTCCTTCTGGAAAAGGGCGCCGATATCTCCGAGCGCCGCTGCCCTGCGCGTGTCAGCGGCTCGTGCTCACACTGCCCCACCTGCGACATCACCACCGGTTGGGGAGGGGCGGGAGCCTTCTCCGACGGCAAGCTCACGCTGGGGTCGGAAGTAGGCGGATGGCTGGGCGAATACGTAGACGCTGCCGGTTTACGGGCGCTGATATGGGATGTTGACAGGGTGTACCGGGAATTCGGGGCTCCGGATCGGCTCTACGGCGACGAAACTGAGAAGTTCGACCGGTGGAGCGATCTTGCATCGCGACAGCTCTTGCGGTTGGTTCGCTCGCCGGTGCGGCACCTCGGGACCGAGCGTGCGGCAGAAGTGCTGGCTGCCATGCGGGCCGAGCTTGAAGACAAAGTCACCATCCTCACTCACACGGGGGTGGCGACGGTCCTGACCGCCGGCGACACCGGCGCGGGAGGCGCGACCGGCTGGGTGACAGGCGTGCTGACCGACGCCGGGAGCGCGTATGAGAGTCCGGTGGTGATCCTGGCCCCCGGGCGGGAGGGCTCCGCCTGGCTCACCGAGGAGGCGGGGCGACTGGGAATCCCCCTGGTGAGCAATGCCGTGGACATCGGCGTGCGGGTGGAGGTGCCCGCGGTGGTCACCGACATCATCACCGATGAACTGTACGAGCCCAAGTTGCTGTATACATCGCGGCACTTCGAGGACGACGTGCGCACGTTCTGCATGAACCCGCGCGGGGTGGTCTGCACGGAGAGTTGGGGCGACGCAGTGACTGTGAACGGCCACAGCTACGCGAACGCCAACCGCAAGACCGCGAATACCAACTTCGCCCTCCTGGTTTCCACCCGCTTCACCGAGCCGTTCAAGGAGCCCATCGCCTATGGGAAGTCCATAGCTCGGCTGGCGAACATGCTGGGCAAAGACATCCTGGTGCAGCGCCTGGGCGATCTACGGGCCGGGCATCGCACCACCCCTGAAAGGCTGGAGCGCGGCGTGGTGAAACCCACGCTGCGAGCCGCCACCCCCGGCGATCTCAGTTTTGCTTTGCCCTATCGCCACCTCCGCGACCTCGTCGACATGCTGGACGCCCTCGACGCGCTCCTTCCCGGCGTGGGCGGGCGTGACACGCTCCTCTACGGGGCTGAGGTCAAGTTCTATTCTTCCCGGCTGGCGCTGGGGGCCGATCTCCAGACGCCGGTGCAAGGTCTCTACGCGGTGGGCGATGGAGCCGGGGTCACGCGCGGCCTGGTGCAGGCTTCGGCCTCCGGACTGGTCGCCGCTCGGGCTTTGCTGCGACGGAGTTGAGTCTCGTCGGGACCGGCCCCGGGGGCTAGGCTCGTGCCGGGCGGCGGCGGGCCTGGTGTAAACTGTTTGCTGCGGGGCGGCCGGAGGCCGCGCAGCGGCCGTCGGAAGGCGAGCTTTGGTCTCGGCCGGCGCCCTATCCAAGATCAGAATCAATGGGAGGCATGGTGCCGGTTCTCGTTGTGGTGGGTGCCCAGTGGGGCGACGAGGGGAAAGGGAAGGTCGTCGACCTGCTGTGCGAGCAGGCCGACATGGTGGTCCGCTATCAAGGCGGCAACAACGCCGGCCATACAGTAGAGAACGAGCGGGGGAAGTTCGCCCTGCATTTGGTGCCTTCCGGTATCTGCTACCCGAACGTGATCGCCATCATAGGTAACGGCGTCGTCATCGATCCCACGGTCTTGCGGAAAGAGATCGACGACCTTGAGAGCCGCGGCGTGTCCACCGCCAATCTAAAGGTTTCGGGCGAGGCGCACCTCATCATGCCCTACCACATCATGCTCGACCACGTGCAGGAAGCGCGCTTGGGCAAGGGTAAAATAGGCACCACCGGCCGAGGTATCGGCCCGGCCTACTCCGACAAAGCGGCCCGCCAAGGCGTGCGTATGCAGGACCTGCTCGACCCTGAGGGCTTCCGCGAGCGGGTGATGACCACCATGCAGGCCAAGGCTGAGGTCATGGCCCGCGCCTACGACCAAGATGTGAGCAGCCTGAAGGACGAGTGTGAGCGCTACATCGAGGCGGCTGAATCATTGCGTTCCCACGTGGAAGACACGGCCTTGCTGCTGTGGAAGGCATTGCGTGAGGAAAAGCGGGTGCTTCTCGAAGGCGCGCAGGGCACCATGTTGGATCTTGATCATGGCACCTACCCGTACGTGACCTCTTCCAACGCGGTGGCCGGGTATGCATGCGTGGGCAGCGGCATCGGACCGGTGGAGTTGAGCGAGGTCTGGGGGGTGACGAAGGCCTACGCGACCCGGGTGGGCGAGGGTCCTTTCCCCACCGAATTGAGCGACGACGTTGGCCAGGCCCTGTGTGAGTTGGGCCGTGAGTTTGGAACCACCACCGGGCGCCAGCGCCGGTGTGGCTGGCTCGACCTGGTGGCGCTCCGTTACGCGGCTCGCGTCAACGGACTCACCGGGTTGGCTATCACCAAACTGGACGTGTTCAATAACATGAAGACCATCAAGGTCTGTACCGCCTATCGCTACCGGGGCGAGGTGCTGGAAGAGCTCCCGGCCGCGCAGGCCGTGTTTGCCCAGGTGGAGCCTGTCTACGAAGAGTTTCCCGGCTGGCAGAGCGACATCTCGGGGGCCACAAAGGTGAGCGACCTGCCCCAGGAGGCGATCGACTACCTGAACTTTGTCGTCAGACAGGTGCGCGTGCCGATAGCCTTGATATCGGTGGGTCCGCAGCGGCAGCAGACGATCAAGGTCCCGCATCCCGACCACGGTCGCTCGGCCTAGAAGGCGGGGGCGATGGCGTCTGACCGGCGATTGGACGTCCTGGTAGTCGGCGGTGGAGGCCGGGAGCACGCTCTGGTTCGCGCCCTGGCACGGAGTGGCCGCATCGGGCGCATCTTGTGTGCTCCGGGCAATGCCGGCATCGCTGCCGACGCTGAGATCGTTGCCATTGGGGCCGATGATGTCCCCGCCTTGGTGGCCTTCGTGGAGCGTGAGCGGGTCGACCTCACCGTGGTGGGTCCGGAAGCGCCGCTGGTGGCCGGCTTGGCCGACCGCCTGCGGGGGCGCGGTTTCGCTGTGTTCGGCCCCGGCGCCGATGGTGCGCTGCTCGAGGGCTCCAAAGCCTTCGCCAAGGAAGTGATGCGGGCGGCGGGCGTGGCAACGGGCGAAGCGGCCACGTTCACGGATCACGCAGAAGCTCTGGTGTATCTGCGAGAGTGTGGTGCTCCGGTGGTCATAAAGGCGGACGGTTTGGCGGCCGGCAAAGGGGTCATCGTCGCCCACACTTCGGACGAGGTGGAGGCGGCTCTTGCCGAATGCTTCGTAGAACGGCGATTCGGGGACGCGGCGAGCACCGTCCTGGTAGAGGAATTTCTGGAGGGCGAAGAGCTCTCGCTGCTTTCGATCGTGAGCGGCCACCAGATTCTGCCCTTAGCTCCTGCCCAGGACTACAAGCGGGCTTTGGATGGGGACGTGGGCCCGAACACCGGGGGGATGGGATCGTATTCACCGGTCCCCTCGGTCGACGAGGCTCTCTGCGCACAACTGGTGGAAAGCGTGGTGCGGCCCACGGTCGCGGAGCTTGGCCGGCGGGGCATCGATTTCCGGGGCGTGCTCTACGCCGGCATCATGCTGAGCGCCGGCGGACCCAAAGTGCTCGAGTTCAACTGTCGCTTCGGCGACCCGGAGACCCAGGCGCTGCTGCCCAGGCTGGATTCGGACCTGTTGGAGCTGCTCTGGGCGGCCGCCCGGGGCGAAACGTTGCCGGCGACCGCGCGGTGGAGCGACGGCCCGGCAGTGGGCGTGGTCATGGCCTCGCGGGGCTATCCTGCCTCGACCTCCAAGGGAGACGTGATCACAGGCCTGGAGGAGGCGACGGCGCTGCCGGGCGTAGAGGTGCTGCACGCCGCCACTGCCTTGGTGGATGGCCGGATGGTCACCGCCGGCGGTCGGGTTCTCACAGTGACGGGGCTTGGTAGCTCCTATGCCGAGGCCCGCCGACGCGCGTACGCGGGAGTGGCGGCGATCAGTTTCGACGGCGCGCAACATCGTTCCGATATCGCCCTGCGGGCTCAGGAATGGGAAACTCGCGGCGGCAGCGTCTGATTGTCGGGCCGAGCAAGAATCGGCAGTGGTTGAATTTCAGCCACTGAATGGTTGAATTTCAGTCATCTAACGGCTATTCTTCGGTCATGGTTGCCAGGAACATCACGGCGCGTCTCATGGCGGCTCTCGCCGATACACCGGTGGTCGTTCTCCATGGTGCGCGGCAGGTGGGGAAGAGCACGTTGGCAAGAATGGTTCTCGATGCGGGTCACCCCGCTCAGTACCTCTCCCTTGATGATCCAGGCGCCTTCGCTGCAGCACAAGCCGATCCTGTGGGTTTCGTACGCGGACTTCATGGCCCGGTGGTGCTGGATGAGTGGCAGCGTGTGCCGGAACTCGCGAGGGCGATCAAGCTGGAGGTCGACCGCAATCGTGCCGCGGGTCGCTTTCTTCTTACCGGCTCGGCAAGCGCGCTCATGCTTCCCAATGCCTCGGAATCCCTGGCTGGACGGATGGAGATCATCACGTTGTGGCCCTTTTCTCAGGGTGAGATCGAGGGCGTGCAAGACAACCTGGTCGACGCCCTTTTCAAGAGCCGTCTGCCGTTCTTTCCTGCCTCGGATCCGGGCGCGCTATCTTTGGCGCGACGGTTGGTGCGTGGTGGCTACCCGGAGGCAGTCGCCCGAATCAGTCCTGGCCGGCGCGGGGCCTGGTTCACCTCCTATCTCACCTCGATCCTCCATCGCGATGTGCGGGATATCGCGAACATCGAGAGGCTCGCCGATATGCCGCGCTTGCTAGGTCTTCTTGCTGCCCGGTCCGCGTCGCTGCTCAACTACTCCGAGCTCGCGAGTACCATGGCGATGCCGCAAAGCACACTTAAGCGCTACGTCGGTATTCTGCAAGCAATCTTTCTCGTTAAGTTGCTGCCGGCCTGGTCTCGCAGCCGAGGCAGACGGCTAGCCAAGGCTCCGAAGGTCCTCACGACGGACCTGGGGCTCGCCGCCCACATACTGGGCGTAGATGATTCTCGACTATTGGAGGAGCGCTCGCTCCTGGGTTCACTGGTCGAGGATTTCGTCACCATGGAAGTCATCAAACAGCTAGGGTGGTGTGAGACTGACGCCCGGCCCATGCATTATCGAGACCACACGGGTAATGAGGTCGATCTGGTCTTGGAAAGGCGTGACGGCCGGCTGGTGGGAGTGGAGGTCAAGGCCGGAGTGACCGTAGGCAGTTCAGACTTCAAAGGGCTGCGGAGACTTGCTGAAGTAGCGGGCAACGACTTTGTCCGGGGAATCCTGCTCTATGCGGGCAGAGAGGTGATCCCCTTCGGCGAGGCTTTGCACGCGGTCCCGCTGGAGAGTCTCTGGTCGGATCCCGGCCGGCAGCGGGAGCACGGACCTGAGGCGATGGCTTCGGCATGAGCGAGAAGGGGGAGGAGATGGCGGATCGTGCACTGGTAGGTGTGTTGATGGGGTCGCAGTCCGACTCTGCCGTGATGGATGAGGCGGTCAGTGAGCTGAAGGCGCGGGGTATCGGCTACGAGGTCAACGTGATCTCCGCGCATCGCGACCCGGAGGCGGTGCGTGAATACTCTTTGAATGCCGAACGCCGAGGGCTCAAGGTGATCATCGCTGGTGCGGGCAAGGCGGCGGCCCTCCCGGGCGTGGTGGCGTCCATGACCGAGCTGCCGGTGATCGGGGTGCCCATTCGCACCTCCGACCTGGGTGGGCTCGACTCGCTCCTCTCCATGGTGCAGATGCCGGCCGGGGTGCCGGTAGCCACCGTGGCCATCAATGGAGCCCGCAATGCCGCGATCCTGGCCGCCAGGATCCTGCGGGCGGGCGGCTTGGCAGGCGCGCCGCCCGGCGACACTTTGGCGGCGGGCGCAGCCGCAGCAACCGACGACGCTCCGGCGGTGGCCGGCAGCGGCCCCGGCGCAGGTCCCGAAGGAGGCTCCCGATGATTCCGCGCTATTCCACTCCCGAGATGGCGGCTATCTGGACCGATCAGGCCCGCATGGCGGCCTGGCTGGAGGTGGAGTTGGCCGTCTGCGAGGCCTGGACCCGTCTCGGAAAGATCCCCGCGGAAGCGGTTGCGGAGATCAAGGAGAAGGCCAGCTTCGACGTCGACCGGGTCAACCAGATCGAGGAGACCACCCAGCACGACGTCATCGCCTTTCTCAGTTGCGTGGCCGAGAACGTTGGAGAAACCTCCAAGCATATCCACTACGGCCTGACCTCGTCCGATGTGCTCGACACGGGTCTAGCCCTGCAACTGCGGGCGGCGGGGGCGCTGCTGGGGGAGGAGACCAAGCGGCTGGGCCGTATTCTCCAGCGCCGGGCGCTCGAGCATCGCGACACGGTCATGATCGGGCGCACCCATGGCGTGCATGCCGAACCCATCACTTTCGGCATGGTGCTGGGACTGTGGGCCTTCGAAGTGCAGCGCGGCTTGGAGCGTTTGCAGCGGGCCACTCAGCAGGTGGCGGTGGGCAAGATCTCAGGCGCCGTGGGCAGCTACGCCAACGTCGATCCGCAGGTGGAGCAGATCACCATGTCGATCCTCGATCTGGGGGCAGCTCCGATTTCCACCCAGATCGTGCAGCGCGACCGCCATGCCGAGTTCATGGCCGCCTTGGCCCTACTGGCCAGCACCATCGAGAAGATCGCTCTGCAAGTACGTCACTACCAGCGCACCGAGGTCCTCGAGGCCGAGGAGTATTTCGCTCCCGGACAAAAAGGCTCGTCGGCCATGCCCCACAAGCGCAATCCCATCATCTCTGAGCGCCTCTGCGGCCAGGCCCGGATCATCCGCGGCAACATGCTGGCCGCCTTCGAGAACATCGCCCTCTGGCACGAGCGCGACATCAGCCACTCGAGCGCCGAGCGGATCATCCTCCCCGACAGCACCATCCTTCTCCACTACATGCTCAAGAAGGCCTGCTGGCTGGTGGACAAGCTCAACGTCTACCCGGAGAACATGGCTGCCAACCTGGAGAAGAGCTTCGGCCTGGTCTACAGCCAGCGAGTGCTGCTCGCCTTGGTGCAGGCCGGGGTGCTCCGCGACGACGCCTACAAGATCGTGCAACGGAGCGCCATGAAAGCCTGGGAGGAAAAGAGCTCGTTCCTGGAGTCGCTCAAAGGCGATCCCGAGGTCACCGAGCGGCTGTCGGCGGCCGAAATAGAGGGCCTGTTCGACCCCGGTCATCAGCTTCGCCACACCGGAGTCGTTTTCGATCGGGTGGCCGCCCTGGAGTGGTAGGGACGCGGGTCAGGTGCGTCGCTGCGGGCGAAGGCTGGCGGACACGGGAAAGCCAGGACAGCCAGGACGGTAGCCGGTACTGGATGGCAAGCAAACCCCTCGTTTGCTCCGTACAAACAGGGCGCCCCTGTCTGTGGACGTGCCTTGGAACCAGAATGAGCCTTGAGGCGAGAGCGGTCCCCACAGCTGGCGAGACATAACTAGTCCAGCTACTCTTCGGGTGAAGCCCTCGCTCCAGAGCCCTGATGACAAGGGGGAGCCTTAGGGCATTGGACCTGCTCTCCCGTGCAATGAATAAGCAGATAACTTACATTGCAAGTTACATTTACTTGGAGGGCTAGGCATCATGGCGGTCATTGTCCGGCAAAGCGCTACCGTAGCCGGCAGAAACGTATTTATTGATTGTTTTCTCCCCCAAGGGGGCCACTCAGCTGAAGAGAGAGAGCAGGCGCGGCAACTTGACGTTCTTCTCTCCAAGGCGATTCCAGCGTTGGAAGGACGAGTGTCTGCGGAACTAGCGGGCAGCCAGTCGCTCGTGCGCAAGTGGTATCTACTCGGAGCATCTCTGCGCGAGATCATCTCGAGGAGTGGACTCGTGAGGGCTGCAGATGTGGACAGCGGGGACTTCTGGAAGGCCGTCTGGTGGTACCTGCCGCGATATCTTCGACCGGAGGGGCGTGGCGGCGAATCACCCACCTACGGCGATGTCCATAAGCGAAAGGACCATCTGTCCCTCTGCTATGAGGTATCTGCACACCCCTGGCAAGCGGTCAGCTGGCTTCAGCGGTGGGACGATTGGCACCAGATCTCTTTCCGTCCTACCATCAGCCGCGACCCACGTATCCTGGCACAACTGGGGGCATCGATCGGGGTCGCCACACGCTATCCTACGCGCTCGGAGTTCCGAGCTATGGTCAAGGCCCTTGGTGACCGCTTCCCGACGCAGCACCTGGTCAATACCGAAGTGTTGAGCGACCGGCAAGTGATCGAGGCTACCTGCGCGGAGGTCACACGAGTCATTGGTGACCCAAGGAATGTCCCGCCTGGGTGACGAGGGTCATCGTGACCGGGTTCGTTTGCAAGGCCCGAGAGGAAGAGGTCGTGGTATTAGGACTGCAGCTGCCACGGCCCCGAAACCGCTCACGCAGCCTTACTTCGGCAAGAGCCTTACGCACACCACGAGTTTGCGAGACAAAACAAGTGTTCTAGCTGGCCCTCGGGTGACGTCCCACGATGGCTCTTACATCACAGCCTGGGACGCTACCAAGGGGGGCTTGCGGATTCTCTCTCGGGCGGCCTGGCGCGCGTTATTGACGAGAACCGGTCTGCCGACCCGGGCTTCGTACAAAGGTAGTATCCGGCGCACGTGTGGATGTGCCTGGCTTCTCGATTCGTGCGCGGGCCGAGCCCGGCGCGGGCACCGCTGAAGCTGGTAGAATCAAACCCCGGTATGTTCCCCGCCGGCGGGCGCCCTGCGCGGGCGTCGTATCGCCGAGTACGACGAGGAGCGTGAGACATGACCCGCCTGGAAAGACTCTACGAAGGCAAGGCCAAGATCGTTTACGTCACGGACGATCCCGACGTCTACATCCAAGATTTCAAAGACAGTGCCACCGCCTTCGACGGCACCAAGAAGGGCACCATCCTGGAGAAGGGCCGGACGAATAACAGCATCTCCGCCCGCCTCTTCACCTTGCTCGAGCAAGCCGGGGTGCGCACGCACTTCCTGGGCACCGAGTCGGCTACGGCCATGCGCATCCGCCGCTTGGACATGCTGAAAGTGGAGTTCGTGGTCAGGAACGTGGTGGCCGGTTCGCTCTCCAAGCGTATCGGCTACCCGGAGGGGACCGCGCTCAAGAAGCCGCCCTTGGTCGAGTACTATTACAAGGACGACGCTCTCCACGATCCTCTCCTGTGTCTGGGACACCTGGAGGAGTTAGGGCTCGTGACTCCGGAAGAGCTGGCCGAGGCCACCCGCATGGCCCGCAAGATCAACGGGGAGCTGCAGAAGTTCTTCGCCGCCCGCGGCCTTATCCTGGTGGATTTCAAGCTGGAGTTCGGCCGTGACAATCAGGGGAATATCGTCCTCGGAGACGAGATCTCGCCCGATACCTGCCGTCTGTGGGACTCGGAGACTCAGGAAAAACTGGACAAGGACCGCTTCCGTCGCGATCTGGGCGGGGTGGAGGAGGCGTATGCCGAGGTGCTTCGCCGCATCTTGGTCGAGAACACGCCTAGCTAGGGAGGGAGACTGACCGTGTACAAGGTTTCGGTTTATGTGACGCCCAAGCACGGCGTGGTCGATCCCCAGGGCGCAGTCATCGAGCGGGCGCTTCCGGCGTTGGGCCATTCGGGTGGGACGAACATCCGCGTAGGTCGCTACATCACATTGGATGTGGATGGCGCCGACGCGGACACGGTGAGGGCCGACGTCGACGATATGTGCCGCAAACTTCTGGCCAACCCGATCATCGAGGACTATCGCTTTGAGGTTTCCCCAGTAGAGGCCGCGGCGGAAGGGCAGGGGGCCTGACGTGACCGACGGCCCCGTCCGCTTCGGCATCGTGGTCTTTCCCGGCTCCAACTGCGACTACGATGCCTCTCATGCCCTGTCCACCTTCCCCAAAGCTGAGCCCTACTATCTCTGGCATAAAGACCGCGATCTCGAGAACGCCGACTGCATCGTGCTTCCGGGCGGCTTCTCCTACGGCGACTACCTGCGTACGGGGGCCATCGCCCGTTTTAGCCCCATCATGCAGGAAGTAGCGGCCTTCGCAGCCGGGGGCGGGTTGATACTGGGCATCTGCAACGGTTTTCAGACGCTCGCCGAGGCCCATTTGCTGCACGGTGCTTTGAGACGGAATCGAGGCCTGCGTTTCATCTGTCATCCCCAGCACTTGCGCGTGGAGCGCACCGACACGCCGTTCACCCGGCGTCTGAAGGTGGGCCAGGTGATCCAAATCCCGCTCAACCACAACGAGGGAAATTGGACTGCGGGGGCCGAGAGTCTGCAGGAGATCGAGGATCGGGGACTGGTGGCCTTCCGTTACTGCGATGCGGCGGGCAACGTCACCGACGCGGCCAACCCCAACGGCGCAACCGACAATGTGGCCGGGATACTCAGTGAGGGTCACAACATCCTGGGCATGATGCCGCACCCCGAGCGGGTGTGCGAGGAGATAGTAGGAGGAATCGACGGACGAGGTATCTTCCAGTCGATCATCGACCACGTACTGGAGGGGCGTGGTTCATGACATGGGCGCTTCAGGCAAGGAGGGATTGTTGATGGCCGGCCAGACGGTGTGCCCGCGCTGCGGGGCACGGGACTCTTTCAAAAAGGGCTACTTGCGGGAGACGTGTGTGTGCAACGTCTGCCTGAGCCAGCTCGACTGGCGCGAGATCCCTGGCTGCGGGCCGGATTGCAGCGCCGCCAAGTCCGAGTCGCCGCCGGGTGAGGCGCCGGCGGGTGAAGCTACGGCGACAGAGGCGTCGCCGGGCGTGGACGCCGGCAGATGAGGGCGCCGAACGGGCCGGCCGCGACGTGTCGACAACCGACGACCAGGGCCAGGAGCGGGAGCGTCCATGCCTGAACTCTACGAGCAGCTGGGTCTCACCCGGGGGGAGTACGAGCAGATCTGCGCCATCCAGGGCCGGGAACCCACCCACGTAGAGTTGGCGGTGTTCTCGCTCATGTGGAGCGAGCACTGCGGGTACAAGCATTCGAAGCCATTGCTGAGGCGCTTTCCCACCAAGGGAGACCATGTATTGCAGGGACCGGGCGAGAACGCCGGCATAGTCGATATCGGCGGCGGCCTGGCCGTGGCTATGAAGATCGAGAGCCACAACCACCCATCGGCCGTCGAGCCCTACCAGGGAGCGGCCACGGGAGTGGGCGGCATCATCCGTGACATTTTCGCCATGGGCGCGCGACCCATCTGTGGACTCGATTCCCTGCGCTTCGGCGAGATCGAGCCGCTGCCGGCGCGCGGAGCGCGCGGCGCGGCCGCGTCATCCGCAGCATCCGCCGAGACGCACGCCGCCGACGGGGGCGCCGCGGCCGCCGCGCCGCCCGTGGCCGACGGGGCACCCGCCGAGGCCATTCTCAACCGCCAGCGCTATCTCTTCGAGCACGTGGTGGCCGGCGTCGGTGGCTACGGCAACTGCATGGGCATCCCCACCGTGGCCGGTGAGATCTACTTTGAGGATCCGTACGCCGGCAATTGCCTGGTCAACGCCATGACCGTGGGGCTGGTGCGGCACGACGAGATCATCCGCAGCAAGGCTGCCGGTGTGGGCAACTACGTGGTGCTCATCGGGGCCAGGACAGGTCGCGACGGTATCGGCGGCGCGAGCGTGCTGGCCAGCCAGGTGTTCGACGAAACCCTGGAAGAGAAGCGCCCTTCGGTGCAAGTAGGCGACCCCTTCATGGAGAAGAAGCTGCTCGAGGCCTGTCTGGAGCTTCTGCGCGGCGACCTGCTGGTGGCTCTTCAAGACCTGGGAGCGGCGGGGATCACTTCTTCGTCCAGCGAGATGGCGGCCAAGGGCGAGGTGGGCATCGACCTGCACGCCGACCGGGTGCCGCTGCGGGAGGCCGACATGGAGGCATGGGAGATCATGATCAGCGAGAGCCAGGAGCGCATGCTGGCCATCGTGGCTCCCGAGAGATGGGAAGGCGTCAAGACGGTTTGCGACCGCTGGGATCTCGACGCCACCGTCGTAGGCGGGGTGACTGATTCAAAGCACCTGCGGGTGTTCTTCGGCGGGGAGATGGTCGGCGACATGGACGCGAACGCTTTAGCCGAACCGCCGACCTATGATATCCCCCGGGAACGCCCTGCTCACGAGGTCGACGAACCGCTCGACCCGGCCGCCTATCCAGCCCCGGACGCCTCGCTCGAGGACATCCTTTTCGACCTCCTCGGTTCGCCCAACATCGCCAGCCGCCGGTGGGTGTGGCAGCAATACGACCACCAGGTGCAACTCAACACGGTGATCGTGCCGGGCGGCGACTCCGCCCTCCTGCGCATCAAGAAGACGGGGGCCGGAATAGCAGTCTGCACCGACGGGAACGGCCGCCGCACTTTCCTCGACCCCTATCGAGGGGGCAAAGCGGCGGTAGCCGAGGCGGCGCGGAACGTGTCCTGCGTCGGAGCCAAGCCCATCGCCATCACCAACTGCCTCAACTTCGGCAATCCGGATAACGGTCCCATCGCCTATCAGATGGCGCAGGCCATCGAAGGCATGGCCGAGGCTTGCGAAGCCTTGGGCACGCCGGTGATCTCGGGGAACGTCTCCCTCTACAACGAGAGCTTTGAGCAGCCCATCTACCCGACGGCCGTGGTGGGGATGCTGGGGCTCATGGACGACGTGACGGCCAACTGCACGATGGCTTTCAAGTCCGAGGGCGACATCGTCTACCTGTTGGGCGAGGCTACTCCGTCCTTGGATGGCTCCGAATACCAGAAGCGCTGGTTCGGCGGACCCAGGAGAGGCCCGGCGGGGCGCATCCCCGATGTGGACCTGCCTGCTGAGGTGGCCCTCCAGGGGGCGGTGCGCAAGGCCATCGCCGCCCGGCTGCTGCGTTCTGCTCACGACTGCTCCGACGGGGGCCTGGCCATCGCCGTGGCCGAGAGCTGCATAGCCGGGAAGCTCGGGGTGACGCTGGCACTGGATGGGCTGCCGTGGGTCGGCGGGCACGTCGCAGCGGCAGCCGGGGCCGGCGCCGCCCGCCCCGATCTGGCGCTCTTCGGCGAGACCCCGACCCTGGTGGTAGTCTCGGCGGCGACGGGAGACGGCGACCGCCTTGAGGGCCTGTGCGCCGCCGCCGGCGTGCCCTGTAGCAAGCTGGGTACGGTGGGTGGCACCGAACTTGTCGTTGCGATCGCGGGAGCCGTCGCGATCACGGGAGCCACCGGAGCCACCGGATCCGCCGGAGCCCCCGGATCCGCGGGGAGTGCCGGCGCAGGCCTGCGGGCCGGGGTCGCCGTGCTGGAGGAAATATACGAGTTGGCCCTTCCTCGGGCCATGGGGGAATGATGCTGGATCCTTGGCAGGATGACTCACCCCATGACGAATGCGGGGTGTTCGCCATCTACGCCCCCGAGATGGACGTTGCCCGGCTTACCTTCTTCGCCCTCTTCGCGCTGCAGCATCGGGGGCAAGAGTCAGCCGGGATAGCGGTGACCGACGGGGCCCGTCTGATCGTCCACAAGGACATGGGTCTGGTCTCGCAGGTGTTCGAAGAATCTATCCTGCAGAGCCTGCCCGGGGACTTGGCCATCGGCCACGTGCGCTACTCCACCACCGGATCGAGCGAGATGCGCAACGCTCAACCGTTCGCCCGCACGCGCAACGGCTCCTTCATCGCTCTGGCCCACAACGGCAACCTGGTCAACACCGATGAGCTCCGCTCCCAGCTTCTGCGGAACGGACACGTGTTCGAAAGCACCTCCGACACCGAGGTCATCGCGGCCCTGCTGGCAGAGCATCCCTCGCGTGACATCCGGGAGGCCCTCCGCGCCATCATTCCCCAACTACGGGGCGCCTTCAGCGCGGTGCTTCTCACCAAGGAAGAGGTGATCGGTTTTCGCGACCCGTACGGCGTCCGCCCGCTTGTGTTGGGCAAAGTGGGGGACCGCTTCTGCCTATCGAGTGAATCCTCGGGCCTGGACATCATCGGCGCCCAGGCGGTGCGCGAGATCGAACCGGGAGAGATTTGCTGGATCGACAAGGATGGCTATCACATCGAGCAGGTGGTCACCCGCAGGCGCGAAGCGCTGTGCGTGTTTGAGTTCATCTACTTCGCCCGCCCCGACTCCGTCATGAAGGGCCAGACCCTATACACGGCCCGCAGCCGCATGGGGGAGGAGTTGGCCGCCGAATCCCCGGTGGACGCCGACCTGGTGATCCCCGTGCCCGACACCGGCAACTCGGCCGCCATCGGGTACGCGGCCCGCAGCGGCATCACCTACGGCGAGGCGCTCATCAAGAACCGCTACATCGGCCGCACCTTCATCGATCCGGACGATCGGGTGCGCAAGTTGGGCATCCGCATGAAGTTCAATCCCCTCAGTTCGGCCATAAGGGGCAAACGCCTCGTGGTGGTGGACGACTCCATTGTGCGCGGCAACACCACCCGAGCCCTCGTGCGGGTGCTGTTCGAAGCTGGAGCGAAGGAAGTGCACCTGCGCATCAGCTCCCCGCCCATCGTCTATCCCTGCTTCTACGGCATCGATATGGCCGACCAGGATGAGTTCATCGCTTTTGGCAAGAGCGTGGACGAGATCAGCCGGGAACTGGGAGCGACCTCTATCGCCTATCTGTCACTGGAGGGTCTCATGCGGGCCACGAAGGTGGGAGAGGGCAAGGACTGCTTCTGCGCCGCCTGCTTCACCGGCGAATACCCCTGTGAGGTTCCGGAGCAGCTTCGGTGCTCGAAGTTCCGCTACGAAGAGAACGCCTGCGGGGCGCTGCGGCGCTAATTACGAGTTCTAGGGGACGTGCTCGACCGCCTGAAGGGCGCTTGAGACCTCCACCGCTCCGGCAGCCAGCGACTCTCTCACCAATGAGGCCGCCTCCCCGTCGGTGAGGTCGCGCTCTTCGATGGGGGGCCGGTTCACCAACAGGACCGTCTTGCCGGCTCGGGCCGCCCGCAGTGCCGATCGCAGGGGCTCGAGATTCCCCTGTCCGAAGAAGACAGGAGCCACCACGATGACCTCGGCCTCCTCGATCAGCGCCTCCATGTGCCGTATCGCCGCCTCGGGGAAAGACTGGAACGGGGGCGCCGACACCATCTCGAGCTCGTAGCGCTGGGCCGTCGCGTAGTCGGTGTCGAAGACGCTCACGATGCCGACGGTGGGCGAGAATCCCCGCAAGACCAGTTCTTCTATCAACTCAGAGGCCGCTCCACCTCCCGCGATCACGTGTACCCGGGTGCGCCTGCCCTCGAGCGGCGCCTCCCTGGACTTCGACCACAGCGGGGTGAGATACGGCCGCTGACCCTGCCTGTGGACGGCCACCCGGACCCTGAACACCTCCAGGATCAATTTCGGATCAAGAATGTCCTTTGGCTCTCCCCGGGCCGCCAGCCGTCCTTGGTCGAGCAGCACCAGCTCCTCGCAATACTGGGCGGCCATGTTGAGATCGTGGAGCACCACGGCGATG
>Ga0214473_10001137_pt1 | contig 35940 bp, 35 predicted proteins | sample RVTome_7_FD_203509 | JGI IMG/M metagenome (GOLD analysis project Ga0214473, IMG submission 203509) | Soil microbial communities from uranium-contaminated site in the Upper Colorado River Basin, Wyoming, United States - RVT98D197 | ecosystem: Environmental > Terrestrial > Soil > Contaminated >... | reverse complement strand
CCGAGACTGAAAGCGCTCAGTGGGGCATCGCATGGACATATTACCGCGCCGGCAGCTATCAGAATGCCCTTGATGCCTTCACATCTCTTTACGACAGCTATGACAGCTCAAAATACCTCTACTGGAAGGCTCAGTCTCTTGAAAGGACAGGCGGGAATGCAGACCATATCTACAGGCAGCTTGCGGCTAACACTCAGGATTTTTACGGTATCCTCGCACAAATAAAGAAAAGTCATGGGATTGATAAGGGGTTAAGGGGTCAAGGGGTCAAGGGGTCAGACAAAGGCAATCCAATCCTCAAACCCTCAAACCACCGAACTCTCGAACCACATGAATATAAGCCTTTCAAGTCTGAGAGGATTGAAATACTTCTTGAATCCGGCATGAAAAAAGAGGCTGCGGCAGAACTGTCCGCTATTGCCAGAAAAACTACGAATCCTGACGAACTCCTATCTGTTTCCCTCAAATTGCAGGAATGCGGGGAATACAGGGAGGCATTAACCCTGCTCTCACGGCTGCCCTCCAGAGAAGCTGCGCACAATATTTTGTATCCTCTTGCCCACTGGCATATTGTAAGGGATGTATCTGACAGATATAACATTGACCCATTTATCATTCTTTCCATCATGAGAGAGGAAAGCCGTTTTGACATGCAGGCGCGCTCACAAGCAGGCGCTCTCGGGCTCATGCAGCTGATACCGCAGACAGCCTATGCCATAGACAAAAAAGTAAATCTGAATATAAAATCGCATGATCACATATTTGACATAAAGGCAAATATAAATCTCGGCTCATATTACATGACTTCCCTGTTAAAAGAGTTTGGCTCGCTGCCCCCGGCTATCGCAGCTTATAACGCAGGAGAGGACGTTGTGAGAAAATGGCAGAAGGCAGGCAACTATAAATCACTTGACGAATTCATCGAGGACATTCCTTACGAGGAGACTAAAAACTATACCAAGCGCGTTATTACAACTTATTTTGAGTATCAGAAATATCCCGGCGAAAAAGGCATTCCAGAAAATCTTTGATGATACTTGCAATACACCATAGCGTCTTGGTATCTTAAACATCATGAAACAAAACAGGGCTCTGTTTGATGATGTTCCGCCGGTTAAAAAAGTCGGCTGGAAGGGAATCAGCAATAAAAAGGAGGTTACGCCATTGGACAGGCTGAAAAATCTTGAAGACAAGATAACAGGTGCAATAGAGAAAGTGAAAACACTGAAGGAAGAAAAAGCGGCCCTTGAACTCAGGATAAAAGAACTTGAGGCAAAGCTCTCAGATAAAGACCACGAGATAGAAAAACTGCAGGCGGAAAAGACCGCCATAAAGAGTCAGGTTGAAGGCCTGCTGAATGAACTCGACACCTTAGAGGTAGTGTAACGTGAGCAGCATAGATGTTTATATCCTCGGCCAGAAATATACTATAAAGGGCGATGCCCCTGAGGAACATATACAAAAAATCGCAGCCTTTGTAGATGCAAAGATAAAAGAGGTTTACAACACTGCGCCAAATGTCGCTCCGCTTAAGGCATCTATTCTTGCAGCCCTGAATATCGCCGATGAACTCCACAGGCTTAAAATAGAGCAGGATAACATCACAAGGCATATCGAAGAAAGGACAAAAGTCCTGAGCGGATTGTTTGAGACTTAATAAGGAGTGCAAAAGCATGGCAACATGACTGTCATTCCCGCTTGTCGGGAATCTTTCTTTTCCTGAAGGATTGCGGACAAGCCGCAATGACAGAAAGGAGAAGGATTGCGGACAAGCCGCAATGACAAAAAGGTACGCACATGTCTTCTTACTGATTTTATTTCATCAAACCGTATTTCTTCATTTTATTAAAAAGGCTTTTTCTGCTGATGCCGAGCCGGACTGCCGCCTCCATCCTTTTCCATCTTGCTTCTGTAAGCGCATCTATTATCAATTTTTTCTCCTCTTCTGACTTAATCGCCTCTATTCTGTCTTTCACCCCTGCGCCACCATGTTCTGCCTTAACTGCATCTTCCCTGCCTGTATCTTTACTGACTGACCCTTGTGCTTGCCATATACCTCCTGGAAATATAAGCCCCTTTACTGTTTCTTCCCTGATTGTGTCGGTGTCTTCAAGAATTATTGCACGCTGAATGAGATTTTCCATCTCCCTCACATTCCCGGGCCAGCTATAGCTTAGAAAGAATTCTACCGCGGATACAGAAATACCTTTGACATTCCTGCCCATTGTTCTGTTATATTTTTTCACAAAGTAATCTGACAGAAGAGGAACATCCTTTATCCTTTCTCTAAGCGGCGGGACGTGAATCTCAAAGACCCTTGCCCTGTAGAGAAGGTCCTCGCGAAAACTGCCTTCTCTGACAGCGATGCCAAGATTCTTATTCGTTGCTGATATCAATCTCATATCAACTTTAATGGTTCTTGTGCCGCCGAGCCTCTCTATCTCTTTATTCTGCAGAACCCTCAGAAGTTTTGCCTGCAGATTTAAAGACATATCGCCAATCTCATCAAGGAATATTGTGCCTTTAGATGCCCTTTCGAATTTGCCGGCATGTTGCTTTGATGCGCCTGTAAAAGCGCCTTTTTCATAGCCGAACAGTTCTGATTCAAGCAGTGTTTCAGGAATCGCCGCACAGTTTACGCTTACAAAAGGATTATCCTTTCTATCGCTCAGCTTATGGATGGCCTTGGCAATAAGCTCCTTGCCTGAGCCGCTTTCGCCTGTTATCAGCACTGTGACGTCTGTTGCCGCAACTTTCATTGCAAGTTCAACCGCCTGCTTCATCTCCTTGCTCTCGGCTACGATTTCATCTCTGAGTATGCTTTTAAGATTTTCCGCCTTCAGGGTTTCAATTTCTCTCTGCAATTCATATTTTTCTATAGCCCTGTTTATGACTGTTCTTACTATCCCTATGTCAACAGGCTTGGTGAAAAAATCATAAGCCCCATCTCTTATTGCCCTCATTGCAAGCTCTTTTGAACCGTAGGCAGTTATCATTATCACCGGCATAGGATAACCTTCGGATTTTATGTGACGGAGAACTTCGATGCCACTCATGTTAGGCATCTTTTCGTCAAGAAGCACAAGGCTGTAAGTATTATTTTTCAGGCAGCCAAGCGCATCGGCGCCTGTCCCGGCAAAATCAAACTCAAAACCTTCTTTCCTGAGGAGTTCACCGAGGAAAAAACGGATACTGGCATCGTCATCTGCGATTAATATCCTATGTTCATTAGCGCTGAATGGCATCCCGAACCTCTTTAATGTTTTTATGTGCGCTGATATTTTAGCACATACAAATAGAGGAAAGGACTCCTGAAACCAATTTGTCATGCTGGCTTGTCCCTCCATCCTTCGCCCCCTCTGTCATTCTGGCTTGTCCAGAATCTTTCTTTACGATTCCTGACAAGCAGGAAGGATTCCGAACAAGTCGGAATGACAGGAAGAGAAAAGGATTCTCTACAAGTCGTAGGCCAGACAAGCTGGAATGACAGTCAATGTGGTCTTACTCATGAACTCCTTAGTAAGATTGCAGTTGACATAAAATATTGTTTAGGCAATGATTTCATTATGCATAACGGCGGCGATATAAGAACAGCCTTTGAAATACCCGAGATAGAAAAATTATACGGCGGCAGTTTTACGGGCGGCAACAGCGTCCGCCTTCTGTGGAAGAACGGCGAACTGTTCAAAGCAATATTTGATTCCATTGCAGGCGCAGAGAGATTCGTCTGTCTTGAATTCTACATATTCCGCAATGATGAAACAGGCATTGAACTGGCAGAGCTGCTGAAAAAAAAAGCCGCAGAAGGAGTCCGCATATTCATTCTTTATGACCACTTCGGCTCTTTTGGAACACCGCGGAAATTCTGGGCAGAATTAAAACAAGCAGGGATCAGTGTCAGGGCATCTTACCCTTTCAAGTGGACCGCTCCATTGCATTATGCCCGCCGCGACCATAAAAAACTCATCTTGATAGACGGGGAAAAGGCATTCACAGGAGGGTTGAACATCGCAAATGAATACAGGGGATATTATTTCAAAAGGCATAAAGAGGCGTGGAGAGATACAGGCATACTGCTTGAAGGCCCGATAGCCGGGACGCTGCTAAACGAGTTTGAGAAAAGCTGGCTGCTATGGGGCGGAAAGCTGATAAAATCAGAATTCGGAATGCAGAATTCAGAAATCAGTGGTCAGGAAAAAACTCTTAACTCTCAACTCTTAACTCTCAACTCTGACTTGCCTGTGCTGCCTATATTCGCAAGTTCATCACGAGGGAGGAGAAGGCTGAGAAAGCTTTTATATTACAGCATCAATCATGCAAGAAAGAGTATATCCCTCACGACTGCCTATTTTACTCCGGGCAGAAGAATGATTAACATACTGTCAGGGGCGGTTAAAAGGGGGGCAGCGGTCAGGCTGCTTTTGCCGATGGAAAGCGATGTGCTGGCTGCGGATTATGCAGGAAGGGCATCATTCACAGAACTGCTGAAAGCCGGCGTGCAGATTTACAACTATAAAGGCAGGATACTCCATGCGAAGACTGCCGTGTTTGACGGCTGCTGGAGCATTATAGGTTCTGCAAACCTTGATTTTCAGTCGCTGAGGTGGAATGACGAAGGGAATGTCGGAATACTTGACAAAAATTTCGGGCAGCAGCTGGTAGATGTCTTTGAGGAAGACATTAAAAACTCTGCAAGAATAGAGCTGGAAGAGTGGATAAAACGGAACTTATGCGAAAAAATCAAAGAAAGGTTCTTTGCGCTCTTTAGAAAACGGTTATAAATTTAAGTCCTGAAACCTGCAATGCTATTTACGTTTCATCCTTAAGCGTTATTATTGTATGCGGTTGACGGCAGCCATATAACAAACTTTGTTTTGCCTTCCGATGTCTCTACAGTTATATCGCCTCCAATGCTCTTTATTGCATCCCTCGCAATTTTCAGCCCCATCCCGCGCCCTTTACCCTTGCTTGTAACATCCGCCTCAAATATTGCATCCACATCGAGTCCGATGCCAAGTTCTGAATCGCTGCTTACCTCTATCTCAGCCCGGTCATCTGTAATCTTTGTCTTTATGGCTATCTCTCCGTTTTTTCCAACTGCTTCATAGGCATTAAGGACTATATTATAAAGCGCATGGAAAAACTTCTCGTCTCCAACCTGCATCTTATCTACAGCCTCATCATAGTCCTCCCTAATACTTACAGCCTTATCCTTTGCAGCCTGACTGCATAAAAGCACAGCCCTGTGAATTACATTCCTGAGATTATCCTCTTCGGCCGTGGCAGTCTTTTTTTCAAAAATGGTGTCTACCACTCTGTTCAGCCTCTCTGTTTCTTTGAGTATTGTAGTGATATAAAGCTTCTTCTGTTCGTTGTCATTTATGTCCTCTCCGATAAGCTGCACAAGTCCCTTTATGGACGCAAGGGGATTTCTAATCTCGTGCGCTACCTCCATTGCCAGCGCTCCGATACTCGCCAGTTTTTCAGTTTTTTGCATCTTACGGTGCAGCTCTTTTATCTTTGTGGTATCCATAAAATTGAGCACTGCTCCGTCTATGCCATATCTGCCTTTTATTGGTGAAAGCGTATAGCCAATTGTCCTGCCTTCCCCGTTTATTGTTATATTCAGCTCAGAGGTCGCGGTCTTTCCCTTCAGAACTGTTTGCAAATCCCTTGTTATATTCAATAAGGTTCCGATATCTTTGCCGAGCAGGTCAGTTTCCTTACTGCCGAGCATATAGCAAGCATACGGGTTCACCATTGTTATTGTTCCGATTTTATCAGCTGTCATTACTCCTCCTGTTGTACTTTCAATCAGTGAAGTATACTTACTGAGGGATGCAGCTATTCTTGTAAACTCCTTGCCGAGCGAACTGAATTCCTCTATATTCTTGCCTTCAGCGCCTTCGCTTAATAATTTTCTTGCAGGCCTTATAAGAGCGTACGCAACAATCAGACCCGTCACAAATGCCACTGCAGCAAGGATGTAAGTCCATTGTTCTGCAAAATTATAAATGGAGATAAGCTCTGCCGAGTCAACAACACTACGTTTAAAAACAGCCTTGAATCTTGCCAATAAAATTAGCGGCGCAGCCACTGCAAAAACAGAAAAAAACAGGGGGAGGAATACAAAGAGTCCAAGATAGAACCGCCTTCTTAAAAAGGCTGATATTATCTTTTCATAACTTTCATCATGTCCCATATTGGAAGGAATATCCCCAGAGCTAAAAAGAGTATCCCGCCGGCAAGAAAGACCAGCAGAACCGGTTCAAGTGTTGTTGAAAGGTTTTTAATGGCATATTCAACCTCAAGGTCGTAATAGTCGGCTACCTTTGTAAGCATATCATCAAGCGCTCCTGTTTCCTCGCCAACAGCAACCATCTGCGTAACCATCGGCGGAAAGACCATTGTGCTTGCCATCGGCACAGCCAGCCCTTTTCCTTCACGCACACTCTCTTTTATCACCTCAACCGCCCTTGCAATGATGATATTCCCGAGCGTGCCTGCAACTATGTCAAGCGCATGGAGCATTGGGATGCCGCTGCTGTAAAGCGTAGAGAATATCCTTGCAAATCTTGACATAACAGTTTTCTCAACAACAGATCCGATTATCGGAACCCTGAGCTTAAACTTGTCCAGATTCCATCTGCCGGACGGAGTCCTTGCGTATCCCCTAAATGCAAAGATAACGCCGGCTACAGAGGCTATCAAAAACGGCCAGTATGTTCTTATCGCTTTATTCAGGAATATAAGCACACGTGTCGGGAGGGGAAGCTCTACTTTTGCAGATTGATATAAAGAAGCAAATTTAGGAACAACAAATGTCGTGAGCACAAGAAAGGCAATTATCATGCTTATTATAACTATAACAGGGTATCTTGTTGCCGCCTTTACCCGCGCTCTTGTTGTCGCATCATGTTCCAGCAAAGATGCCAGCCTGTGAAGGATGTCGTCAAGCACTCCCGCCTCTTCGCCTACTTTTACCATGCTGATATAAAGCGTAGAGAATACCTTCGGGAATTTTGCCAGAGCATCGGAAAAAGAACTTCCCCTCTCCACATCTCTTCTTATTTCCTCTATTATCTTGCGGAGTTTCCTGCTTTTTGTTTGTTCCGAAAGCGTGTCCAGACTTCTGATAAAGGATATGCCTGCAGTGACAAGGGTTGCAAGCTGCCGGCTGAACACTATGAGGTCTTCATCCTTTATCCTGTCAAAAATCTGCCATCCCTGCTCAAAAGTGGATTTAACCTCTTCTTCCGCTTCTATTTTTACAGGGGTATATCCTTTGGAAAAAAGCTGCTCTGCAACCGCATCAGTCGTAGGAGCATCAATAACACCGCTTATAATCTCTCCTATTTGATTCCTTACTTTATAGCTATATGTTGGCATATCACCCCTAACGAAGTTAAAAGTATAAAGTTAAAAGTGTAAAGTTATAAATCTTCTCAACTCTTAACTCTTTTACTCTGTCTCCTGCGTCACTCTCATTACTTCTTCAATCGTCGTAATCCCATCCACTGCTTTCAAGAGACCTTCCTGCCTCATAGTTCTAAAGCCTTCCTTTATCGCCTGTGCCTTTATCTCGCTTGCAGGAGCCTTCTCTATTATCAGTTTTTTTATTCCCTCTGTAACCAGAAGTAGCTCAAATAATCCTTCTCTTCCGAGGTATCCCGTGAAACGGCACTCGCTGCATCCCTTGCCGTGCAGAAGCACCTTTCCTTTAATTCCCACACGCCTTAACATATCTTCATCAGCAGTATAGCTTTCTTTGCAGTAAGGGCATATCTTTACAATAAGCCTCTGGCCTAAAACTCCGATAAGAGAAGACGTTATAAGGAATGGTTCGATTCCCATATCTATCAGCCGGGCTATGGCCCCGACCGCTTCATTTGTATGAAGGGTGCTGAGAACAAGATGCCCTGTAAGCGCTGCATGTGTTGCTATTGACGCTGTTTCAGTATCCCTTATCTCACCGACCATTATTACATCAGGGTCCTGCCTGAGAATTGACCTCAAACCTGACGAGAATGTCAGTCCTGCCTTTGGATTAACCTGCACCTGATTTATATTAGGCAGGTTATATTCTATGGGATCCTCTATTGTCACTATGTTTTTCTCTGTAGCGCTTATCTTACGCAGAGACGAATACATCGTTGTTGTCTTGCCGCAGCCCGTGGGCCCGGTTGAGAGTATAAACCCGTAAGGCATGCTGATCAGTTTTTCATATGAATCAAGCACATTTTTCGTGAATCCAAGCTGGCTGAGCGTGAGTTGAGGAAGCCCTGATGTTTTTTCAAGCAGTCTCAGCACCATTTTTTCGCCGTGATGCGTCGGCAGAGTTGACGCCCTTATATCAAACTGTCTGCCTTCGACATTTATAGGAAATCTTCCATCCTGAGGTATTCTCTTTTCTGCTATATCCATACCCGAGAGTATCTTTATCCTTGAGACAATGCCTGCATGAAGGTGCTTGGGAGGTTTCATAATATCATGCAGCTTCCCGTCAATCCTGAATCTGACACGGATGGAATCCTCGTAAGGTTCTATGTGTATGTCGCTTGCCCTGTCCTTTACAGCCTGTGTAACCACTGTATTGACGAGCTTCACGATTGGGGTGTCTTCAACCATCGCCTCTGCTGCAGCAACAATCTTTTCCTTTTCAGGATAGTAAACATCCGCAGCCTTAACAACCTCATCCATCTCTCCTCTGGTATAATATTGGTCAAGCGCCCGGAGAAGATCGGATTCTGTTATAACTACTGTATCCACAGGCATCCTTGTTGCCCGTTTTATCTCATCTGCCGCAAAGACATTGAGCGGGTCAGACATTGCAATAGTAAGCCTTCCGTTATTAATCTCAAGAGGCAGCGCCCTGTGTTTCCGCGCAAGAGATTCCGGCACCAAATCTAAGACTCCCGGAGCTACAGAGATAAACCGCAGTTCTTTAAATGGCAGTCCCATCTGTGCGCTGAGCGCCTTTGCCATAACTTCTTCTGTAATAACCCCGAGGCTGACAAGTGTTTCTCCAAGCCTTTTGCCGATCCTCTTCTGTTCCTGCATTGCCTTATCACGCTGCTCAGCAGTTATGACCCCGGCTTCTATCAGGAGTTCTCCTAAATATTTCTTCCTCATCACCATCTCTATTTCCTCACAGATTGGGAGCCAAGTCCGAGCAAATCAAAGGCAACAAAAACACTAAGCTCGCTTGGCTCGTTTTTTACCTCATCAGGAGGCTTTCTGTTAACCATTATTGTCATCCCCCAACACTGCTGGAGGTATTTCATAATGAAATTGGAATCCCTAACTCCTCCTCCTTTAGAATCATACCAGAGTTTAACCTCAGCAGACAAGTTTTTAGAATGAGTATACCCCACCCCTATATCATAGAACATAGTATTATTAGGTTGGTTGTACCTCTCTCCAAAGGAAAATGCAAATTTTTTAAAAGGGATTGAGACGCTTGAGTTTATAGTCTCCATACGGTCGTTGTAGTGATTATAGGAGGCATCGGCAGTTATAGGGAAAGGCATTGGAATAGATGCTGATATGCCTAACGGAGAAAGGGGTATATCTCTTTCATATGTGTTATATGATTGCGACACACTTACGGTAAGGAATTCACCTTGTTTGTCAAGAAGGCGGGTTAAAACAGAAAAACCTATTGATGACTGCCTTGAATACAGATCCGTGGAATCAAACAGCGGGACATGGACCTTGTCTTTTTTAATCCACGGCACAAATGTATATCCCAGAGAAGGTTCAATGCCGTGGGTTAAATTCTCGCCATATTTTTTTATTAACCGGCTTGACGCTGTGATATTGTAATCAAACATTTCTCTGTGCACTGAACTCTTAAATCCCTCAGCAGCATTGTCCTGTAAGGAATATACTGTTTCTCTCAGCCCGAGATTCTGGAATATAATAACCTTGTCGCCGAAAGAATGAGAAAGCTTAGGATAAATATCAAGACGCTGTCCTGATACGCCTTTGTCCCTTGCAAAGTTTGACGCAGCCGATGTCATTGAGAAAACCAAAGGGCCTACGCTGGTCGGATTAACAACATACCCTAATTCAGGCACTCTCTGAGCTACCGTTGAATTATGACTCCCGTCTTTAAGGTCAATAATATACTGTGACATGAGGTAAAGGCGTGAGTTGTCCGAAGGAAGCGTCAGTTCGCCAGTTGATTCAAGAAATCTGTTTACCCTTTCATCGCGGTGAAGGCTGAATTCCCTGTAAAAATTTTTTCCATTTAACAGATTAACATTCCAGTATCCTGAAAAACCGTCCTTACTCCTTTTCGCATGAGCAGACTTCAGCTCATAAAAATCACTTCCTGCTTTTTTATCGTGGAAATGATAGATCCAGTGTTTGCCCTCCACATTTCCGGGCGCTACATATCTATATTCAGCCCCTTCTCCCAAACCTGCTTTGGTATGCCAGTCAACAATAAATGTTGCATCCTTGTCTTCATCTATAGCCCAGAAAAACGGCTGTCTGTAATAAAAGCCCTTTGACTGTGAATAACCAACTACAGGCGTCAGAAACCCTGTCTTCCTCTCGGTAAGCAAGGGCGCCCAGAGATAGGGCGTATATAAAACAGGAGTGCCTTTGACATGAAAAATGGCATCACGGGCCTTGAGACGGTCCCCGATAATTATGCCGGCAGTCCTGCCTTTGATACACCACTCAGGAGAAAGATTTTCGCATGTTGTTATTGATGCCTTTTTAAGGTAATATTCTTTTTCCCCCCTCTTTTCTATCTCGCTTCCCGAGATGTAGTACTTTTCTTTTTTTGAAAAAATCTCTGCATTGTAGAAAGTGCCATTTTTCGTATCAAGATTGAACTCTGCCTTTTCTGCTTTAAGGAGCATATCAGGGTTGTCGTATACCACATCCCCTTCAGCAAAAATATTGGCTGTCTTTTCATCATACTTCATCTCATTTGCCATCATTATTGTTTCGCCTTGTTCAACAAGCACAGAACCTCTTACCGTATACATTGATGTATTTTTTTCATATTTCAAAGAATCTGACGTTATGAATGTCGGAGGCTCTTCAGCAAAACAGTAAACAGTAAACAGTAGACAGAAAACAGTAGACAGAAAACAGTAGACAGCAGGTAGGGAACTGCTTTTTTTCCCCTGTCCCCTGTCTACTACATACTGTCTACTTTTTTCATGCTGTTTGCTCTTCATGCCGTTTCCCTTAAACTGCCAAGCACGGATTTTTCCCCCAATATTTCCTTTGCTTCGCCTATGGTGTAAAACGAGCCTGTGATAACAATCATATCGCCTTCTCTGTAAAGCTCACTGGCCATAGCTATGGCATCAGCAACGCAGTATGTTTTCCTGCAAGAAAATCCGAGGGATATGGCATGACCATACAGAACATCAGGCGAGGCTGCCCTTTCATAAGCAGGTGCTGTCAATATAATTTCAGAGGCAATGGGCAGAAGCGGCGCCATTATCCCTCTCATGTCTTTATCAGACATTATGCCTACAACCAATATTATTCTCCTGTATGCTTTAAAAAAAATTTCCTTAAGCGAATCAGCAAGAATTGTTGCGGCAGAAGGGTTATGCGCTCCGTCAATCAAAATCGGCGGTTCCTTTGACACTAATTCAAGCCTGCCGTGCCATTTTATATTTCCAAGCCCATTTCTGATGGCGTGATGCGTGATGCGTGATGCGTGATGCGAAGATTTCTTAGAAACAATTTCAATTGTTTTCAGCGCAAGAGATGCATTCAACACCTGATGCCTGCCGGGAAGTGATATAACCAAATCCTCGAAACTGCTGTCACCCTTATAATTAAAAACACTTCCTCTTGTATCCTCTGTCTTTATTGCCGCTGAAAAATCCCTTCCATAAATAAAAAGACCTGCATTCTTTTCTTCCGTCTTCTTTTTGATTGCATCCATTATAGACGGCTCCTGCGCTGACGTGATAACAGGAACTTCATGCTTTATTATCCCTGCCTTCTCTTCTGCAATCGCTGAGATGGTATTGCCGAGAAATTCACTGTGGTCATAACTGACACTTGTTATAACGGATGCCTCAGGCAATAAAACATTTGTCGCATCAAGCCGTCCGCCCATTCCTGTCTCGACTACTGCCCAGTCAATGTTTTTCCTCTTAAAATACAGCAGCCCCATTACAGTTACAAACTCAAAGAAAGTAGGAGTCATCTTGAATCTTGAATCTTGAATCTTGAATCTTATTTCTTCTGCAAGGCTGACCACCTCTGATTCAGAAATCTCTTCGTTATTGACCCTGATCCTCTCGGTGAAGCTTACGAGATGCGGAGATGTAAACAATCCTGTCCTGAACCCTGCAGCCTGCAATATCGAAGCTATCATTGCTGATGTAGAGCCTTTGCCGTTTGTCCCTGCAACATGTATAGAGTGAAATTTTTCCTGTGGATTGTTAAACAGCGAAAGCAGTCTCACGGTGTTATCAAGTCCAAGCTTGATACCGTGTTTCTGAAGCCCGTAGAGATAATCAACCGCAGCGGAGTACCCCATAAGTGCAATATTTTACATTAAATGCCATGGAAGTAAGAAGTAAGAAATGAAAAAATAAACTAATCGGGGCCGGAACTGTTGAGAGGCGAATTTCTTACGAAAGGAATTCTATGAGCTTTGCGAGAGTTTTTTTCATGTCTTCTCTGCTGACAACCATATCTATCAGCCCGTGCTCAAGAAGAAACTCTGCCCTCTGAAAATTATCAGGGAGCTGCTGTTTCATTGTCTGCTCTATTACACGCGGGCCTGCAAACCCTATCAGGCTTCTCGGCTCAGCGATTATTACGTCTCCGATTGTGGCAAAACTTGCAGCAACGCCGCCAAATGTCGGGTCGGCAAGGACAGAGATATACGGGATGCCGTTATCCTTGAGCCTTCCTATTGCCGCAGAAACCTTTGCCATCTGCATCAGGGAGAATATTCCTTCCTGCATCCTTGCACCGCCTGATGATGCAATGCTTATTAACGTGACTCTTTTTTCAAGAGCTGTTTCTGCGGCCCTTGAAATTTTTTCTCCGACAACAGAACCCATGCTTCCGCCCATGAACGAAAAATCCATCACAGTAAGGATGACAGGGAAACTGTTTATCGCTGCCTCACCTGAGATAACAGCTTCAGAGAGACCGCTCTTGGTCCGGTTTGCCTGTATCCTTTCAGGATAAGAAAGAGAGTCTTTAAAGTTCAGCGGGTCCCTTGAACACATATCTGCGTCAAACTCTACAAAACTTCCTGCGTCCGCAAGAAGCTCGATTCTTTCTTTAGCGCTTATCCTGAAATGGTAATCACACTTAGGACAGACTTTAAGATTCTTGTCTATCTCTTTTTTGTAAACAACCTCTTTGCAGTTATCGCACTTTACCCAGAGGCCTTCAGGGATCTTTACCTTTTTTTGCAGTTTCGGTTCTTTTAACTTTTTAAACCACATCAGATATTTATAACCTCTCCGTCTTTAAGTATTCTGATATTGGGAATCCCGAGTTTTTTAATCTCAGACCTTATGGTTTTGAGATGCTGCGGCTTGGGATGCGTTATTAGTATTTTGTCAGGAGGTATGTTTATTTTGCCAAGCTCTTTTTTGAGCAGCCTCGGGGTGAGATGCCCTGTCTCAACAGCCAGAGCCTCCATTTTATTTGGAAAAGAAACTTCTATTATGGCGCGGTCTATCTTTATCCTGCCTGCTTCCTTCCAGATGGCAGTTGTTGGCCCTGTATCGCCTGTATAAAGGAGTCTGTTACCTCTTCTGTCCTCAATTATATAACCGGCTGCGGGAACCGAATGGTTGACTCTGTATGCGGTAATTTTATAGCCATTAATTTCTATCTGTTTGCCGGGCTTCACCTCTAAGAACCTTATTACAGCCTTTTCAGCATTTGGTATCATTGTGAAATCAGGCCATATCTTATTATTTAAGAGATTGTTTTTCAGAGACTTCAATACCTGCGCAATCCCTATCACTGTAACGTTGTGCCTCTTGTTTTTTATAATTATGTTATCTGCAAGGAAAGGGATTCCTCTTATATGGTCAAGGTGAGCGTGTGAAACTACAATATGCCGTATCTTCCACTGGGCATTCTCAGAGAGGGAAGCGCCGATTGTCCCGGCATCAAGCAATATTTTCCCGTCAATCAAGAAACCCGGAGGGTTAAACCCCGGAAATTCTGCTCCTGAGCATCCGAGAACTTCTACTTTCATAGCACAATCTCCATTTCTTTTTCGCCTCTGCGAATCTCCGGCCACGCCTTTAAAAATACATCTACCACTAACGGGTCAAACTGTCTGCCCGCATTTTTTTTTAATTCATCAAATGCATCATCTGCGGTGCGCGCTTTTCTGTACGGCCTGTCAGTTGTCATGGCATCAAATGTGTCTGCAACCGCAATAATCCGCGCTGGCAATGGTATTCCACTGCTCTTCAACCCGTCAGGATATCCTGTTCCATCATATTTCTCATGGTGTCCCCTCATCCCTGGGATAACATCTTTCAGCTGCTTAACATGACTGAGTATCTCTGAGCCGTATTTTGGATGCAGATTCATTGCCTCGATTTCTCCAGCTTCAAGCTTGCCGTCTTTTAGAAGAACGCTGTCTTTTACCCCTATCTTCCCGATGTCATGGAGTATAGCAGAAAGCTTTAAATTTTCAAGCTCTGTCCTGTTAAGCCCGAGCATGCGGCCTATGGCAAGGCTGTAGTTCATAACCCTTTTAGTGTGGCCTCCTGTGTAAGGGTCTCTTTTTTCAATGGTCTCTGCAAGAGCCTGCGCTGTACCGTGAAAGGTATCCTTAAGTTCCTCATACAGATTTGCATTTTCTATCGCAACAGCCACCTGGTTTGCAAGCGCGCATAGTATCTCCATGTCCTCATTATCAAAATTCCCTTCCTTTTTGTTTATTGTCTGGAGCACTCCGAGAATCTCCTCTTTTGTTTTTACAGGCACACATATCATATCTCTTGTAAAGAATTCGCTTCTGTCATCTGCGCCCCTGAAAAACCTCGGGTCTGACTGAACATCATGCACGATTACAGGCTTCCCCTTTTCTGTAACCCAGCCGGCTATGCCCTCGCCTTTTTTAAGCCGTATCTCTTTTACCTTCTCTCCCTTGTCTCCAAGCGCCACTTCAAAAAAAAGTTCATTGTTTTCCTTGTCCTTCAGAATCAGACTACCTGCTTCAGCATTAACAAGCCGCGTTGCCGCTTCAATCGCCCGTTTTCTCACTTCATGCGTATCAAGCGTAGAATTGACTAAAGCTGTCAGTTCCATCAGTGTATTAAGCTGTGCCAGCTTTCTATCAGAGACCTCGTTCATTTGATTGCCTCTCTTAATGTGAGAAGAAAATCCCTTAATTCCTTATCTAAGCTCGCCTGCGCTTTTTTGACTATTGCGCTTCCAATAATCACCCCGTTAGAGACGCCTGCCACTGCCTTAGCCTCATCAGGCGTTGAAACACCGAATCCAACGGCAATAGGTTTATCCGTAATTCTGCGGATGCCGGTTATTGCTTTTTCAATAGAGCTGTCAAGTAAAAGCTGAGCGCCGGTAATGCCGGTTATTGAAACATAATATATAAAACCTGTTGATGCGCTTGCAACCTTTCTTATTCTGTCCTCGGTTGATGTCGGAGCAAGCAAGAATATTGAAGCAATGGCTGCATTTTTAGCAAGCCTTGTAAACTCTCCTGCTTCATCAGGCGGAAGATCAGGGATTATAACACCATCAACGCCTGCATCTTTTGCGTCTGCAATAAATCTCTCTTCGCCGTATTTAAAAACAGGGTTGTAATACGTCATCAATACAAGAGGGATTTTTGTTTTCTGTCTTAAATCCTTTACAAGGGCGATTACCTTTTTTAATGTAACACCGTTTTCCAGTGCCCTTTCCGCTGCCCTCTGGATTGTCGGGCCGTCTGCGAGAGGGTCTGTGAAAGGCACGCCAATCTCAACAATGTCTGCGCCGCATTCCTCAAACATCAGGACAATTTCTTTTGTCTTCTCAATAGAAGGATCGCCTGCCATTATGTAAGGGATAAATGCCTTCTTATTCTGAGTCTTTAATTTTTTGAATAGCTTTTCTATTCTGTTCACAGTTCTATTCCTTTGATATTCGCCACATGCTGAACGTCTTTGTCTCCCCTTCCCGAAAGATTTACAATTATAATTTTATCCTTTGAAAGTTTCGGCGCAAGTTTTATTACTTCTGCGACTGCATGCGCGGATTCAAGAGCCGGGATTATCCCTTCTTTTCTTGAAAGCAGTTCAAATGCAGACAATGCCTCATCATCTGTAGCATATGTGTACTCAACCCTTCCCATATCTTTGAGAAAAGGATGCTCGGGACCTACTGCTGCATAATCGAGTCCTGCCGAGACTGAGTGAGTTCCGAGCACATTTCCGTCATCATCCTGAAGAAGGTAGGTTTTGCATCCCTGAAATACTCCTACAGAGCCGCCTGCAAATCTTGCCGCGTGCTCACCTGTGTCTATACCCTTGCCTCCGGCCTCTACCCCAATCATCTTTACACCATCATCAAGGAATTCATGAAATAATCCCATTGCATTGCTTCCACCGCCAACGCATGCAACCAGATAATCAGGCAACCGTCCCTCTGCCTGAAGAATCTGTTTTTTAGCCTCCTTTCCGATAATTGACTGAAAATCCCTCACCATTGACGGGAAAGGATGAGGCCCGAAAACTGTGCCTAAAACATAATGAGTAGTCCTTACATTTGTTGTCCAGTCTCTCAGGGATTCATTTATTGCATCTTTCAATGTCTGCGAGCCGACAGCTACCTCAATGACCCGCGCGCCCAGCAGCCTCATCCTGAAAACATTCAGCGCCTGTCTTTTCATATCCTGAGTTCCCATGTAAACATCACATTCAAGGCCTATAAGCGCAGCGCCTGTGGCAGTTGCAACTCCATGCTGTCCGGCGCCTGTTTCAGCAATGATTCTTTTTTTACCGATTCTATTTGCAAGCAGCGCCTGTCCCAACGCATTGTTTATCTTGTGCGCGCCTGTGTGAGCAAGGTCTTCTCTTTTCAGATATACCTTTGCTCCTCCGAGATATTCCGTAAATCTCTTTGCAAAGTATAAAGAGGTCGGCCTTCCTATATATGTTTTCTGAAGACGTGCAAGCTCATCCTGAAAATCTTTATCTCTCCTGTATTTCAGATATGCCTTTTCAAGCTCAATGAGAGCAGGCATCAATGTCTCGGGAACAAATCTTCCGCCATATTGTCCAAAATAACCTTTTTTCATCTTCTTCTTTCTCTCCCGCAGTTGCAATTAAGTCCGTGGGTGCAGCCCTCAAAAGGGTTTATGGCAAGTCTTTTAGGAACAAACTCGCCGCACTTGCAATTCCATCCGCTACGATCAGCAGCCTTAGCTTTATCAAGCTCTCTACCGCAAACAGGACAAAGAGGTTTTATATCGTCCATCGTAACAGATGTTTTTTCAGGATTTTTTCTCATTTCAGAGAAATATTATAACACATTGAGGCTTGCTGCTATATGAGAAATATCTGGGTTACACCCTCGAGCAGATCTGCAATTTCAATGGGCAGGTTTTCATCTATCTTGAACTGCATCTTTACTTATGCCGGCACTGATACCAGTCTTTCATTAGACAGTTCTGCAGCATATGCAATAGCTGCTTTAATATCTTCCGGTTTCAGTGATGGATAACTTTTTAAAATTTCCGTCTCTTCAATGCCTTCTGCCAAGTTATCCAGAATAACCGATACCATAATCCGTGTTCCTTTAATACAGGCTTTCCCATGACATACAAGCGGGTCAACGCTTATTCTTTCTCTCCAGTTCATGTCTTGCCTCCTTCCGGTTACTTAATTTTACCATGCCCGCAAGTTATATGTCAGGGGAAAATAAAAAGGGGCAAGGCTCTCAAGAACCTTGCCCCCCTGAAGTTGTCATCTGCCGCTGCGGACAGTTTCCTGTTTAAACGGTCGCTGTCCCTAATTTCTCTAATTTCTAATTCTGTTGTTAGTTGCAGTTGCGGGCATAAATTAAATGAAATCCTTTCATCTTATTTTGCGAATAACTCTTCAGCATTCTGAAAGGCGATTCGCCGCGCAGTCTCCAGTTTAAGGCTAGAGAGAAGCTCACGATTCCTTTCGACACGTTTCACATAGTTCTTTAGAGCCGGAGTATGGGCACAGTCAGTGCCAAGGAGAAAGCGTTCAGGAAACTCCTCGAATAGAGCCTTCACCTCCGGATATAAGTTTCCAGATCCGTCTTCAATAAGGAATATCCACGGTGTCCGCTTGGGCCAGTATCTGCCATACCCGGCGAAAGGGGCATTTTGCATCCCTCCTAAGTCGCACAAAAGGTTGGGATGACGAGTGAGCATATTGCGGATAATCTTAACGGAGGAGCGACCACAGTTGTGAGCCCAGATAACCTTCGTCTTTTGGTTATAACTCAATAAGCTGTCCATGCCAGAAACGACTTCTGGTTCACCCTCAGCGTGAATCGTCAGAGGGACACGATACTTTGCAGCTAGGTCAGCAAGGCGACGCATCAATGGAGTATCAACAGGAATGTATACCTCTCCCCCACCCTGGCCCACCTGAACCATCTCGTAGGCGTAATGCCATATGATTAACTCTCCAATCCCAAAAAACTCTCTCGATTTGAGCTTTGCCTCTGCTTCGTTGAGAAATTCCTCAGCTATTTTATCTGGCTTCAACCAGCGTTCCCGCTTGGAGAGGATACCTCGTTGACCTGCAACGAAGGGGACGAAACGGCCTGGGTATTTTTTAGAATAGGCATGGGCCTGCTCATCGCTACCCAATCCGCCAGCGACAGGCCCACCATAGTATCTAGTCATTAATACCATGCGGGATACTCCAGCTTTGTCCATGAGTTCAATCAGTTGTTCTGCTGATATATCTTTATTCAGATGATTGTGGGCATCGACGATGGGAAATTGTTCACTTGATGGGGATTCACCAATGGCACGAGTGGACGCCACCCCCAATAGTCCTAGCAAACTAATCGCTATCATTAACCTTTTCATATTAAGTACTTCCTAAATGCCTGCAATGGTAACTAACTACTTCATAGACGACTTATGTCGCTTTTTGTCCCGATTTGGGATGTTAGACGACATATGGTGGATATGCTGATTCTGGCAGATACCCGCTTCCCTTCCTTTTTATTGCCAATAAATGTCAATTATCACCCCCTTCCTTTATACTCAAAGTGTCCAATGGACTGCGAATTTTACCAAGACTCTTAGGGCTGACATGCGTATAAATCTCTATAAGTTAATCAGGGACACATCCCATATTTCTCTCATCCCTCTATCCGTTCTTACAGGAATAATATAAAAGTAGTATATCAAAGTTCTCTCTATTTAATAGATAAAAAATCTTTCAAAATTGATGTGTGATTATTCTTTCCCTGATAAAACATTCAATGTATCGATATACTCTTTCATAACAAAAATATGGGATGTGTCCCTGATTATCGATATGGGATGTGTCCCTGATTATCGATTATCACCCCTGATTATCACCTCTCCTTACTGATTCCGTTCCCTGTCAGTGGAAGTGCATAAAATTCTTACTGAACAACAACATATTCTGCAAAAGAATGAGATTCAGGGATTGGCAATTTGTCCTCCAATAATCCACGAATATGCATTTCAATAGCTTCATGCATATTTTTTTCTGCCTCTTCACGTGTAGCGCCAGTGGCAATACAACCCGCCAAATCAGGTGAATATGCCGAATAGTTGCCGTTTGCCTTTTCTATTACAATGAGGAAACGATGCATATTGCTTCCCCTCCTTCAATTTAGCCTGCTTCAAAATTTTATAAAATGTATTTTGCAGGTTTGACCCCCGTTTGCTTTCTCATATTTCTTAAATTAGGCCATTTTTATTTTGCACAACGTTCAATTGCATATGAAGCGCAGAGCATTTGCTTTTCTACACATGCACTGTGTTATCAGCAGTTGAACACTGACCCCTTTTAAGTCTTTTCTGCAAGTCTCTTGACTTTCCTTTAATAAACTTGATTTGCTCCGCTACTGAAAGCCCTTTTGTTTCTTCGTAATGTTTATCCCTGATATTACGAACCATATCAACGCTTTTTACGGCCATACAATGTCACCTCCCTTGGTGAATAAATTAAAATTGGTTTATAACCCAATTCAACATTTACTGCATTAAATTTTTGTATTTTTTCAAAATGGACGATATGTTTAAAGTTCCAACTTACTAACAGGTCTGCACCTGCAACAGTAGCGACTGCAATATGGCGAGCATCATTTCGAAAATTATGTGTCAAAATGTTGTGATTAAGGTAGGCATCTGATAACTCTATCGCCTCAGAAGTGATTTCTATAATGCCACTTATATGTTTTCTGAATTCAGTGTAAATGTTTATTACTTCATCTGGTGCATCCTGGATTTCCGCATCTGTAAGCTCAGAAAGCAATAACAAAAAAGTCCCTTTTTGAAAATCCAAAAGAAGACTCTTAGACCATTCCTGAAATTCAGGGTCACAACAGCCACCAATAACTGAAGTGTCCACATATATGCGAGATTTTTTCATAATTCTATTTTAGCATTCTCGGCGTTCAATTAGCGTTTAACTCGTTCATATCTGCAATCCAGACGCAATTACCAAAAACAAAAAAGGACATAAACTTTTTCGTCTATGCCCTGTTGAATTCATTTAACCCTGAGCCTCCTTTTTAAGGACAGGAAATATCAGTTAAAATGTTTGTTATTATTATAGCAATCCGATAACAGAATGTGTATTTGAATTATAAGTTAAGACTATTTGACCGCAAATAATCACTTGGGGTAGTATTAATATCGCGCAGGTCGTAGACTCGACTCTATGAGATGAGAAGAAAAAATGTTTCCATATAAAGACGACAATCCGACACAAACATTCCCGTTCATTACAATCGGGATAATCACAATTAATATTCTTGCCTATTTATGGGAAATCCTCTCGCCTGCCGGCGAAAAATATATCATTTATAACTATGGCGCAATTCCTTCAGGACTGCTGTCTTTAGAAAAGACGCAGGCGCTGCATCCGATGGCTACTGTTTTTTCATCCATGTTTCTTCACGGAGGCCTGCTGCACATTGGCGGCAACATGCTTTACCTCTGGATATTCGGGAATAATATTGAAGACAGGCTTGGCCACTTCAGATTTCTTATCTTTTATCTTGTAAGCGGGATTATAGCCTCATATGCGCATGCTATATCATCGCCTTCTTCAACTGTGCCAATGATAGGCGCAAGCGGCGCTGTCTCAGGTGTTCTCGGCGCCTATATACTTTTATTCCCCCATGCGCGTGTGCATACCCTGATATTTTTTGGATTTTTTATTCAGGTTGTGAAAATTCCTGCCTTGATAGTTATTGGATTTTGGGCTATTATACAGCTTGTCAATGGAATCCTCAGCCAGGGGCTTTTACCTCAGGGCGGAGTCGCATGGTTTGCCCATATCGGCGGATTTCTTACAGGCCTTTTGACGATTAAGATATGGATGCCTAAAAGGAGGGTTGAAGAGTGGTCGTAGGTTGTCCCAAGTGCAAGATAAAGCTTAAAATCGCGGACGAAAAACTCACACCAGAAGGCGTGAGATTTAAATGCCCGAAATGCAGCGCAGTTCTCCTCGTAAAAAAACCTGCTGTCCAGATAAAACCTCTTAAAGGAAAGGTAATTGTTGCGCATGAAGACCCTGCAATTGTTGAGAAGATGAGCAATTTCCTTACAAAGAAGGGATATACCGTTATTACGTCAAACGACGGGATAGACACGATGAAAAAAGCTATTAAGGAACTGCCGTTTCTTGCTCTTCTGGATGTTGCGCTTCCCAAGATATACGGCTTTGAGTTGTGCAAAAGGCTGAAGGAACGGCCTGAGACAAAAGATATAAAAATCATTCTGATTTGTTCGATATATGATAAGACCAGATACAGGAGAGAGCCCAATTCCCTGCATGGAGCTGATGGCTATATAGAAGAGCATCATATAGAAGACCTCCTTATGGAAAAGATTGAAGCGCTGCAGGGGATAAAAGAAAAAAGAGAAGAAGTTGCAGAAAGGCCAAAAGAGCCTGTTCCGGAAAAATCACAACCCTCTCCGGAAAAACCACAACCATTTGCACAGATGCCTCCCAAAATAGAGGCGCATCCGCCTCTGGCGGAGACTCAGGCGGCAATACCTTCAAGGCCGGAAATACCTTCAAGGCCGGAAATAAAGCCGGCAGTGAAGCCGGAAATAAAAACACCGGCTGATGAAGCATTGGAAAAGGCAAAACGGTTGGCAAGAACAATCATTGCGGATATTTATCTTTACAGTTCAACAAAGATGGAAGAAGCAATAAAGAAAAACACCTTCTACACGGAATTCGCCTCTGATATAAAAGAAGGGACAAAACTTTACAATGGCCGTGTGTCTCAGGAAGTTAAAAATAAAGGAGATTTTTTCCGTGAGGCAATAGAAAATTTCATAGAAAATAAGAAAAAAACCATAAAAATCTGAAAAAGATAGAAAATACAAGAAAAAATCCAATTAAACGAGATTTCAGGCCTTAAATACCACTTAAAAGCTCTTGCCTTAAATGCCGGTTAGCTATTATATTAGCACTCTCTGTTAGTGAGTGCTAACAAGTCCAATCCCGATATTATCGGGACAGCTATCAGTTAAACCTTAAGAAAGGAGATATGTTTTATGAAGTTCAAACCACTTAGAGACAGAGTATTTGTTAAGTATTCCTCGGAAGAGGAAAAGACAGCAGGCGGCCTTTACATTCCAGATGCGGCCAGGGAAAAACCACAGAAAGGCTCAGTAATGGCAGTAGGCACAGGTAGGATAACCGAGGACGGCAAACGCCAGCCTATGGAGGTTAAGGTAGGAGACACGATACTTTTTGATAAGTATTCAGGCTCAAAGATTAAGATAGAAAACGAAGAATATCTCATCATAAAAGAAGAAGATATTCTGGGAATCGTAGAAGGCTAAAAAACTTTTAAAAAATAGAAGGAGGAGCAACAAAATGGCTAAACAGCTTCTTTTTGACGAAGCAGCAAGGAGTTCAATACTGAAGGGCATAAGCCAGCTTACAGATGCGGTAAAAGCAACGCTGGGGCCTAAAGGACGGAACGCAATACTTGATAGAAAATACGGTGCGCCGACAATAACAAAAGACGGCGTTACAGTTGCAAAAGAGATAGAGTTGAAAGACCCGTGGCAGAACATGGGAGCCCAGCTTGTCAGAGAGGTCGCATCAAAGACGTCTGACGTTGCAGGCGACGGCACAACAACAGCAACTGTTCTTGCCCATGCTATTTACAGGGAGGGCATGAAGCATGTAGTTGCAGGCGCTAACCCCATGGACATAAAAAGGGGGATTGAAAAATCAGTAGAGGTCGTCATAAGCGAACTGAAAAAACTCAGCAAGCCTGTTCAGGACAAAAAAGAGATAGCACAGGTAGGCACCATCTCTGCAAACAATGACCCTTCAATCGGAGAGCTGATTGCAGAGGCAATGGATAAGGTCGGCAAGGACGGCGTAATCACAGTTGAAGAAGCAAAAAGCATGGAAACGACACTTGAGGTTGTTGAAGGCATGCAGTTTGACAGAGGGTACATCTCACCCTATTTCATAACAGACCCCGAGAGGATGGAATGCAACCTTGAAGACGTATTTATCCTCATCAATGAGAAGAAAATTTCAAGCATGAAGGACCTTCTTCCTACACTTGAACAGACCGCAAAGATGGGCAAGCCTCTGTTAATTTTATCAGAAGAGGTTGAGGGTGAAGCCCTCGCAACGCTCGTTGTCAATAAGCTCCGCGGAACAATTCAGGTTTGCGCTGTAAAGGCTCCGGGATTCGGCGACAGAAGGAAGGCAATGCTTGAAGACATTGCAACCCTCACAGGCGGAACAATGATATCCGAAGATCTCGGGATAAAGCTTGAAAGCATAAAAATATCAGACCTCGGAAGGGCAAAGAAGGTAACCGTTGACAAAGAAAACACAACAATAGTTGAAGGCGCCGGAGACCACAAAAAGATTGAAGGCAGAATAAAGCAGATTAAGGCGCAGATAGAGGAGGCGACATCCGATTACGACAAGGAAAAACTTCAGGAGCGTCTTGCAAAGATCGTCGGCGGAGTGGCAGTCATTAATGTCGGAGCGGCAACAGAGACAGAGATGAAAGAGAAGAAGGCAAGGGTTGAAGATGCGCTCCACGCAACCAGGGCGGCTGTTGAAGAGGGAATTGTCCCCGGAGGAGGCGTTGCGCTTCTAAGGACACTCCACGCGCTGAAGAATCTGAAGCTTGACGTGGATCAGCAGATAGGCGTTGATATAGTCAGAAGGTCGCTTGAAGAACCGATAAGGCAGATAGTCAACAATGCAGGAATTGAAGGCTCTGTGGTTGTTGAGAAGGTTAAGAACTCAAAAGAAGCAAATTACGGATTTGACGCTGACAAGGAAGAATATGTTGATATGATAAAGGCAGGAATCATTGACCCTACAAAGGTGACGAGAACTGCGCTTCAGAATGCAGCATCGGTTGCAGCGCTATTGCTAACGACCGCTGTAATGGTTACAGATGTTCCTGAGGAAAAACCCGAAGCGTCTGCAATGCCTCCAGGCGGCGGAATGGGCGGAATGTATTAATCGAAGATTCGCCGAGGCGAAAAACAGTGATTAGTGGTTAGTGAATTATGAGGGGCGTATCCAATACGCCCCTTTTTATTATCCAAAGTTGTTGGAAATTTATCCCTGTGAGGTCTGGGACACCAATCGGTTCATGCCGCAATCCTTTTTTCGTAGAACTGTTTTTCATAGGCAGCAGGGGATAGATACCCCAGCCTTTTCTGCCTCCTCTGCCGGTTTCTGTAGTCATAGGCGCAATACTGGCTTCCACGGTCAGGGTGATGTATTAACCCTTTATCCGGACGCTTGGCTGCCACCGCTCTGAATAACGATTGGCTGACCAGTTTCTTTCTTGCGTCACTCACTGGAATTTTTACAGGCATAAATCCTCCTTCGCTCTATACGTGCCAAATATAACACTTTGTACAAATAAAAAAAAGAGAAGGAGCTATAAAACTATTTCCTCTTAAACATCCTCTTTAAATCATCCGGTGAAAAGAAAATTCTTGTCGGCCTTCCATGAGGGCATTGGTCAGGATGCTCTGTGTTTTCAAGGTCGGAAAGAAGCTGCGAGACCTCTGACTGGTTTAGTATCTCTTTCCCGCGCACTGACTTGTGGCAGGCAATCCTTGCTGCAATCTCCTCCTTTAAGGTTCTGTCCGGTCTGTCTCCTTCCATAATTGCAGATGCAGCATCTGAGAGTATTCCTCTAAGGTCACCCTCGGCAAGCGCGTCAGGAAGCGAACGGATAATTACGGCGTCATGCCCGAAGTCATCAATCTCAATGCCAAGCTCATTCAAAAGATTTTTGTTTTCAAGGATAATCATGTATTCCTTATGCGAAAGATTTACCTGTCTTGGGAAAAGCATCTGGTGCGAGTCCAGCTTTGTTTTCTTAAGAAATTTTTCATAAAGAATTCTTTCATGGACTGCGTGATGGTCTATAAGGCTCAGTCCTCCTCTTCCTGAAACAGCGATGAATGTATCGCCAAGATAGACAAATGGCAGCGATGGCTTGTACGGCAGTTCAAGATTCTCCGAGACATGAGATAGTAAAACCCCAACTGTCCCTTCATAATTTGCAGGGGCATGCTGCATGGATGGGGACTCTGTAAATGGTTTTACATGCTCTGTCCTTCCGGCTTTTACGGCATCGCGTATGCCTGCATTCACAAACCGGTAAACAACCTCCTTGTCTTCAAATCTGACTTCTCTCTTTGCCGGATGGACATTAAAATCAATTTTCCGTGGGTCAAGTTCTAAAAATAGAAAAAATACCGGGTGTTTATCTTTTGGGAGTATCCCTTCGTAAGCACTGTACACTGCGTGGGAAAGCGAGACATCTTTTATCGGCCGCTTGTTTATGAAAATAAATTGGTGCGTCTTACTGTTCCTAAAATTCCCTATGTCAGAGACAAATGCGCTTATTTTTATAATCCCCTTGCCCTCTTCTTTATGAACCTCTATCAGCCCGTTTACAAATTCATCGCCGTACACCTGCATGAGCCTTTCCCTGAGTCCTGACGCCTTTGGGAAAATCATGGTTTCCTGATTTTCAGTCAAAAGCCTGAATCCAATCTCATAATGCGAGAGGGCTTCCTTTGTTACAGTGTCAATAATATGAAAAAGCTCTGTGCTGTTTGTCTTTAGGAATTTTTTTCTCGCGGGAGTGTTGAAGAATAAATCCTTCACCTCAACAGACGTCCCTGAAAAAGGGGATGCTTTTATCTCTTTTATTTCTCCTCCGGCGATTTCTACTGATATCCCTGAATCAGCGCCTTTTAAACCTGTAATAAGTTTTATCCTTGCGACTGATGCGATTGAAGGAAGCGCTTCTCCGCGAAATCCCATTGTCGTAATATTGAACAGATCGGCATCACTGCTGATCTTGCTTGTCGCATGGCGCTCAAAACACAAACGCGCGTCTTCTTCATCCATGCCCACGCCGTTGTCCGAAACCCTGATTAGCCTCTTACCACCGTAAAGCGCTTCTATATTTATCTCTGTGCTTTTAGCGTCAATTGCGTTTTCTATGAGTTCCTTCACAACAGAGGCAGGCCGTTCAACTACCTCTCCGGCAGCGATTTTATTTCTTAAGTCAACAGGCAGAACCTTTATATCAGGCATAAGACATTTTAAAGTCAGGCGAAGGATTTGGCAATAGGGAACCACCAGTTGACTCATAATAAAATATTACCGAAGGGCAAAAGAAATTATGGAATAACCTCCATTCAGTTCGGCTATTCATGGAGATAGTAAACGCTTTAATGACTATGTTATAATCAGCCGGTTTAGAAAATGGCTACTTTAGGAAAAGAATTTACAGATGAAGAAAAGAAAAACATGCCGCTGTACCCTATCGGTATCGTGGCTGAACTGATAGGCACAACAGACCAGACTCTCAGGCTCTATGAAAAACATGGGCTGATAAAACCCGCACGGAGAAACAAGAACCGGTTTTACTCGGAAAATGATATCAAGTGGATGAGGTGTTTAAGAGAGCTTATTCACAATAAGAAGATAAGCATTGAAGGTATAAAGAAGCTTCTTGGATATGCGCCATGCTGGGAGTTAACGGAATGCTCAGAAGAGAGAAAAAATAAATGTTCCGCTTACATAGACAAAGCAAAACCCTGCTGGGAACTCAACAAAAGGATATGCAACAAGGACAATAATGGCAAGCTGTGTGAAGATTGTGTTGTATATCTTTCAAAGAAACTCAGGACAAAAAAGAAGTAGATAATACAACCGCCGCTCAGAACTCTTTATCCCGAATTGCAATTAATCAAAATCCGGATTAGAGATGCTCTTTCGCTCCACTCCGGCAGGAGAAGGCGAAGCAGTGGAGAACTGTGTCGGCTGCGTGCCGTCCTTAAAATATTCTTTTAGTGAAGTTGCAGTTTCTTCTCTTGACAGAAGACCCGTTAATGAGTCTATAGGATACATTACAATGCCTTCTGGCACAGAGAAATCAGAAAACTCTACGGTGTTTGACGTAGACTTCATGAAGCTAAGCCATATCGGTGATGCCGCCCTTGCTCCTGTTTCCTGAGAACCGAGAGGCCTCACATCGTCGAACCCCACCCATACAGACGCAGTGATGCCTGTTGTATACCCAACAAACCATGCATCCCTGTACTCATTTGTTGTGCCTGTTTTTCCTGCGGCAGGTTTGCCTAAAGCCTTTATTCTCCACCCTGTCCCATAATTTATAACATCCTGCAGCATTGATGTTATGAGAAACGCTGTCTGATGGCTTATCGCCTGCATCCCTTCGGGCTCGTTGCTCTCAAGTATCTTCCCTTTTGAATCAGTGATGTATTTTACTGCCGTGGGGTTCATTCTTAGTCCATTGTTGGCAAATACGCTGTAGCCGGCGCATAGTTCAAGGGGAGTTACGCTCAGGCTGCCAAGAGCAATGCTTAAGTTATGCGGTATATCGCCTTCAAGGCCGAGGTTCTGTGTGAATTTTATAACTTTATCAACCCCCACTGCGTCCACAAGTTTCACTGTTACCACATTCCTTGAGTACGCAAGCGCCTCACGAAGCCTTGTAGGCCCGTAATGTTTGCGGTCATAATTTTCAGGTGTCCAGTCACCCTTTGGTCCGCCTTTATATGTGACAGGCTCGTCATTTATCATGGACGCGGGCGTAAACCCGTTGTCCATTGCAGCAGCGTATATTATCGGTTTGAACGCAGAGCCGGGCTGGCGTTTTGCATGGATTGCACGATTATATTCGCTCTTCGTGTAATCATAGCCTCCGATAATTGTCCTTATAAACCCTGTTCTCTGTTCAATTGCTACGACAGCGCCTTCAACTTCCGGTTCCTGTTCAAGGGCAAGGCTGACATCTTTCCCTTTTGCGCCTTTAATCTTTACCTTAACAATATCCCCCGGTTTGAGTATCTTTGTCAGATTAAATCCTTTTATCGTTATGGTTTTCTTTGTTTTTGAATCAAGAAAAGCGCCTGCCCATTGGGCATCGGCTATTGACAGCTTGCCGATAATTCCCCTTGCCTTAATAACAGCCTCAGTTTCGCTCACTTTGAGGACAAGCCCTGATGTTATGTCATCACCGCCTCCGATAGCAGCGCTTTGCACATCTTTGCTCCCCATCTCTTTTTTAACATCTATATCCCTTATATCCTTATGCTCTACAGGACCGCGCCATCCTCTTCTCTTGTCAAGCTCTCTGAGTCCTTCCTGGAGCGCTTTTTGTGCGGCAGCCTGCATTCCCCTGTCAAGCGTAGTATAAACCTTCAGTCCTCCCTTGTAGACAGTCTCTTCTCCGTACTTTTCCTCCAGATATTTCCTGACATATTCAATGAAGTAATTATTTGCCTCCATGCCCCTTCTCAGCGTTGAGAGATAAAGGGGCTGCTTTGCCGCCTTTTCCCTTTCGGACTTTTTGATATATCCTTCTTCCTCCATCCGCAAAAGTACTGTCTCCTGTCTTTCCTTTGATTTTGTGAGGTTGTTATAAGGAGAATATGTGGAGGGCGCCTTTATAAGTGCAGATATCATTGCTGCCTCCGGCAGAGTCAGTTCTCCCACGGATTTCCCGAAATATACGCGCGACGCCATTTCAACACCATAGGCGCCATGGCCAAAATATATCTTGTTCAGGTAAAGCTCAAGTATCTCCTTTTTATCCAGATTCTTTTCCATCTTCATTGCAAGGGATGCCTCCCTGATCTTTCTTTTAAATGTTTTCTCAGGGGTGAGGAATACAACTTTTGCGAGCTGCTGGGTTATTGTGCTGCCGCCTTCTTTAAGCCCGGCATGGAGAATATCCTTTAAAACTGCCCTGCCGATTGCAATGTAATCTATGCCCTTATGATTCCAGAACCTTGAATCTTCAACAGAGATTACTGCCTCTATAAGGTGTTTCGGCATTCTGTTCAGAGGCACAAAAATGCCTTTCTCGACTTTAAGTTCTCCTATAAGTGTGTCATCATCAGCGTATATCTTTGTGCCTGACGTAGGCTTGTACTGTTTGAGTTCTGCGATGGAAGGAATTCCTTTTGCAAACGCAAAGTACCCTCCGACGGATACGCCGGTTATTACTGAAATGATTAGAAGAAAAACAACAGCACGTGTTTTCATGGTTAGTTTGATTATAACCCCGACCTGAAAGCGCTGTCAAAAACCCGGGGGTTGAGCAATCCTTATAGCTTCTTTCAAGTCAACAGCACCCGAATAAATAGCCTTGCCTGTTATCACACCCCAGAGATTTTTAATCTCCCTCAAAGCTATTATGTCTTTGATGGAAGACACGCCGCCGGATGCAATTATCGGTATGCTGACGGTTTCAACCATTTCTTCCATGGCAGGAATATTCGGGCCGGCAAGCATGCCATCCCTTGATATGTCAGTGTATATTATGCCTGCTGCTCCGGCCTTTTCCATTTCTCGCGCAAGGTCTTTTGCATCAGTGCCCGTAACCTCAACCCAGCCTTTTACTGCAACCTTGCCGTCTTTGGCATCAATGCCCGCAAGAATCCTGCCCGGATATTTGCCGCAGGCATCTTTCAGGAGAGAAGGCTTTTCTATCACTGCAGTTCCGAGGATTATTCTGTTAATGCCGATGCTGATGAGGCCGTCTATTTTCTTTATGTCCCTTATGCCTCCGCCAATCTCTATGTCAATTGATACGGATTGCCTTATCTTCAGTATTGCATCAAGATTTTTCTGGCTCCCTGTGAATGCGCCGTCAAGGTCAACAACATGAAGGAGTTTTGCCCCGCATTCCTCCCATCTCCTTGCTGTTGATGCAGGATCATTTGAATATACTGTTACGGCATCTTCCTTCCCCTGAAGGAGCCTGACGCATTGCCCGTTCTTTAAATCTATTGCAGGAATAACAAACATAGATTAATATAACATAATACGATTATTAATCCCCCCATCCCCCCTTTAGAAAAGGGGGGCAAGGGGGGATTTGAAGGATTTAAAAGTGAAAAACAATCTGAAATTTAAGAGAATCGTTCCAATTATTTTTGCATTTTCCATTCTTTTTTCCTATGCGCCAATTACCTTTTCCTTTAATATTCCGGAGAAATTTGAATATGAGCTTACATGGACAGGCGTAAAGGCAGGCACAGCCACTCTTGAGATAATAAGAACAGGCAATGACATAAAGATTGTCTCCACCGCACAATCGGCCAAATGGGTTTCTATTTTTTATACTGTTGATGACAGGGTAGAAAGCATCCTCGCAAAAAAATCCTCCCTGATGTTTGTCGGAGAGCCTGTCAATTACAGGCTCAGGATAAGAGAAGGCAGGCACAGAAGAGACAAAGAAGTAATTTTTAACTCCGGCAATAAAGTTACATACATAGACCATATCAATAAGGAGAAACATAATTTTGATGTGCCTTTTCTTATATTTGACCCGCTGTCGAGTTTTTATTATCTCAGGACGCTGAAGCTTGTTGTCGGAGAGCCGGTTTACGTAACCATTTTTGACAGCAAAAAAGTCTGGAACGTTGAAGTGCAGGTGCTCAGAAAGGAAAAGGTAACGCTTCCGACAGGCACGGTAGATACAATCCTGATTAAGCCGTTAATGAAATCAGAAGGAATATTTTACAAGAAAGGCGACATCTATATCTGGCTGACAGACGATGAGAAGCGGATACCTGTAAAACTCCAGACAAAAGTCGCCATAGGCTCTATCAATGCCCTATTGGTCGGAGGAAAATATTGATACCCGTCTCAATCGTAATCGTAACAAAAAATGAAGAGGCAAATATTGAAGCTGCGCTTGACAGCGTAAAGGATGCCGCTGAAATTGTTGTTATTGATTCGTTCAGTTCGGACAGGACTGTTGAAATCTGCAGGAAATACACAGATAAAGTATTCCAGAAAGAGTGGGAAGGATATGCAAAGCAAAAACAGTCGGCGGTTGACCTTGCTGTATCCCCATGGGTTTTTATACTTGACGCTGACGAGAGATTTACGCCTGAACTGAAGGCAGAGGTTATAAGTGCAATAAGAGAAAACAGCCATGTCGGTTTTTATGTACCGAGGAAAAATTTTTTTATGGGCAAATGGATCAGGCACGGAGGATGGCGGCCTGATTATACATTAAGGCTGTTCAGAAAAAATGCAGGTCATGTTGATTACAGGGAAGTGCACGAGAAGGTAGTTGTCAATGGGAGCGTATCGTATCTTAAAAATCCGCTTGTCCATTATACGTATAATTCTGTTTCCGACTATTTGAAGCGAATGGACATCTATTCCACGCTTGCAGCAAAAGAGCTTAAAAAGAATGGAGTCGCGCCTAATGTCATGGACTTTCTTATTCGTCCACCGGTTACATTTATAAAGATGTTTTTTTTCAGATTCGGTTTTCTGGACGGCAGATTCGGTTTGGTGCTCGCAGTGCTTTACAGCTATTACACTTTTCTGAAATATGCAAAGACATGGGAGTTGAAAGGATAAAGTTAAAAGTTTTTCTTTTGAACTCTTAACTTCTAACTTCTAATTATGCAGTCCTGCCCCGAAACATCGGGGCGACAAGAGTCAGTTCAGGAGAATGCACCTTATACGGCAGCTTTTCTCCTGAATGAGAGAGAATGCCACGCTTCATCTCAACAACAGACGGATTTTTGCATCTGAATTTCTCAATCAGGAACTGAGCGGCAACTTCGGGCTTAATAATGTCGCCGCAGGTAAAAATATCTAGAGCTGCATAACCGTATTCCGGCCATGTGTGGATAGAAAGATGAGATTCAGCTATGACTACCATACCGCTTATTCCAAATGGACTGAATTCGTGGAAGGATACATCAATGATGGTTGCTTTGGCCTTTTTTGCCGCTGAGACCATTGCATCTCTTACCTTGTCGAGGCTTTTGAGAATTTCAGGATCACAATCCTTAAGCTCCACTAATAAATGTTTACCTAAAGCATGCAACCCTCTACCTCCATGTTAGATTTTAATCTAAAGAGCTTCATTGCTCTCTTAAGCTAAATAAATTACAGCAACATGAAATTTTTGTCAAGATTTTTTTGACCTTTGAATAAAAAATGTTTTCTAAAAAGAATCTCAGGAAAATCACCGCTTCACTTTTATGTCTCATTACGATATATTATACACAATAATTAGACACTGTCATTGCGAGAGGAAGACATGCTTGATGTGAAGATTGTGAGAGAGAATACCGCAAGAGTGGAAGAGTCGCTCAGAAAGAGAAACCATGACCTCTCCATACTTGACAGGTTTCTGAAAATAGAAAATGAACGGAGAGAACTCCTCAGACTCATAGAGGAAAAGAGAGAGCAGAGAAATAAAATCTCGCAAGAGATTGCAACGTTAAAAAGAGAAAAGAAGGATGCGGTTTCAATCTTGGCGGAAGCAAAGGGCATATCCGATTTCATAACTGAAAAAGAAGAACGTCTGAAAGTTTTGGAAGAAGAGGCAAGTCAGGAGCTTTTGATTATCCCTAACATTCCACACGAATCAGTCCCCGTTGGAAAAGACGAGACAGAGAATGTTGAGATAAGAAAATGGAGCGCTCCGAGAGAATTTAATTTCCCTCCGTTAAATCACTGGGACATTGCAGCGATGCTTGACATCATAGACTTTGACAGGGCATCAAAGATTGCGGGCGCAAGATTTTCATTAATGAAAGGCATGGGCGCAAAGCTTGAAAGGGCGCTGATGAATTTCATGCTTGACCTGAACACGTCTAAAGGATACAAGGAAATATTGCCGCCGCTTCTTGTGAACCGCGAATCCATGACAGGCACAGGACAACTTCCGAAATTTGAAGCGGAGCTGTTCAGGACAGCAGACCCTGAGTTCTATCTCATTCCTACCGCAGAGGTTCCCGTGACAAACATTCACAGAGATGAAATTTTGAACGAGAGCGATCTGCCGATTTACTACACTGCATACACTCCATGCTTCAGGCGCGAGGCAGGCTCATACGGAAAAGACACAAGAGGATTGATAAGGCAGCATCAGTTCAATAAGGTTGAGATTGTAAAATTCGTGAAGCCTGAAGATTCATACAGCGAACTTGAGAAACTCACCAATGATGCAGAGGACATTCTTCAAAGGCTCGGGTTGCCGTATAGGGTAATTGCGCTCTGTACAGGAGACCTTGGTTTCTCGGCGGCAAAGACTTATGACATTGAGGTCTGGCTTCCGGGCCAGCAGAGATACAGGGAGATTTCCTCATGTTCCAATTTTGAGGACTTTCAGGCAAGAAGGGCGAATATAAGATTCAGGCGTGAAGGTAAAAAAGGGACGGAGTTTGTGCATACCCTTAACGGCTCTGCATTAGCAATCGGCAGGACAGTCGTTGCTATTCTTGAAAACTTCCAGCAGAAAGACGGAAGCGTTGTGATTCCGGAGGCGTTAAGGCAGTATATGGGGGTTGAGGTGATAAAGTAGAGTTTAAGCAAGATTTTAATATGATGTGATAAAATAATCAAAAAGGAGGGGAGTAAAAATGCCGAAGACAATAGAAGCGATTTATGAAGATGGAGTGCTTCGTCCCCTTAATCCAATAAAAGGACTGAAGAAACATCAAAGGATTGCTATAACTTTTGAAAAACCTGCCAAGAAAAAACATCCGCTTGAAGGGCTTTGCGGAATTCTGCCTGACAGCGATGCCAAAGAGATGCTGAAGATTGTTAAAGAGGAATTTGAAAAGGTAGATATTAATGCATGGTAGAATCGCTCTTGACTCCGATATCGCCATAAAATTCCTGAACGGCGATAAGACAATAGAATCTTTTCTTTTGACACACTTCTCAAATTGGCATAGAATTCAATAGAAAGTGTATGTAAACATAAAAATAATGTTAGGTGAAAAATGAAAAAAGAGGAATCCCTATTATCTTTCTGGGGGTGGGTTATTTTTACAGCCATATGTTGGAGCGCTATGTATGTTACCGCTATACTTTATCGCAATTTAGCTCTACCTGCTTTTCTATTTGCCCTTCCTTGGATCGCTTTATTTATTCCTCGCCCACTGTGGTTAAAACGCATTATTTTTGAATCCTCAATCGCCCCATTTTTAAAGGTGGTTTCAAATGTAATCGTGGTGGTTTTTGTCATCCTTTTCATCTTCGGTTCAATACTCAGTATGTGCAATCAATGGAAACATCCCGATGACCCTCGCTACGAGTGGCAGGGGAGGTAAAATGGTATAAACTACTATTAGGAGACTAAAAAGGGAACAACCGTCCCCCTTCCCATTCTTTTTTTATTCTTTTTTTGTTGCCTTACTCATGAAACTCAATATTGTTTTATTAACCTCTTCTTTATGATACTTGTTCACGTTCTCAGTTGGAAATGCTTCTGTAGGAATCCATCCTTCATGTTTAACTATAATCCCATCATAAGCTGCACTGGCCAAAGATATGGGTCTGATTTTAATTAAATCTCGACGTGATAATAAATCAAATGCTTCACAGGCACGATCAGAAAAATTAGCTGCAATCAAGACGTGATGGTATTTTTTGATGTAATCTTTAGCTTGAGGGGAAACAATATTAAAAATATTATCCTCAACTCTACCTCGCGGAAGAGCTGCGATAAATTCAGGGGAAAGTCTCATAAAAATTTCTTTATTACCTTTAAACTCCTTTTGAGCGAGTGAAGATAATTCAATACTGCCATGAAAAACAATAATACTCAAAATAATAAGTTCATCTTGTGATAGAGCCACTTCGGGAGGGAGTTTTTCAACTGGCGTTGGTTCATATATCCAAAGCTTATTTATAGCCAGCACAGGAACACCTTTGACTTTATCCTCTTTAGCATAGCACGCAATAATGAGGTCAGCTTTAAACGGGTCATGGTTGTGATACTTGAAATTGATTGCAAAAAGTTCAGCCTCTAATTTCAATACTCTACCGTCGTTCATCATGACAACGTAATCAGGGCAGACTTCTTGAGAAAGTATAATTTTTTGTATATCGAATTGTTGGTAATTTTTATCAAACCATTCTCGAAACTCTTTCTCGGTATGAAAAACTACTGCTTCTCTCATAGAGTATTGCCTTCCAATATAGTGAGGCTAACGCGAAAGCTAAGGAGCGTGGCGACATTTATGCCGCGTCCCTCTTGAGCGAATTGTTAAGCTCTGGTTGCTTTCAGGTCTCTTCTGGCAACATCCATGATTCTTGTCAGAGCCTCGCGGTAGTACTTATAGTCCTGTTCGTATATCTCCCACGGAGGATTCTCATTCCATTCCAGTCGGGGCCGATTTTGCAATCCCTTAAGTATATTCTCAGCCTCCGG
>Ga0214473_10001136_pt1 | contig 35940 bp, 26 predicted proteins | sample RVTome_7_FD_203509 | JGI IMG/M metagenome (GOLD analysis project Ga0214473, IMG submission 203509) | Soil microbial communities from uranium-contaminated site in the Upper Colorado River Basin, Wyoming, United States - RVT98D197 | ecosystem: Environmental > Terrestrial > Soil > Contaminated >... | reverse complement strand
CGGCGATGGCACGCTGAGCGAAGCTGCGGAAGGCTTCTTTGCACTTGAAGCGAAACTCGACGGCGTGCCTCAGCAATTGAGTCCAGAAGGGGCTCTCGCTATTCTTCCGGCCGGGACAGGAGACGATTTTGCTCGCGGTCTTGCAGGAGATCGTAAGCCTCTGGAGTATTGGATTTCTATCTTTTTGGCGCATGCGAAACGCAATGACTACCCGCACACTCGAAGGGTGGATGTGCTTTACGGCGCCAGTGACGGCTACACGCGACCATTCATTTGTCTCAACGCGTCCACTCTGGGAATAGGAGGTGAGACGGCTGCCCGCGTTGCGACCCAGGGCAAATTGTGGCGTCTCTTTGCAGGCGAGGTGCGTTTTACGGCGGCAGCTCTAGCTGCCCTGGTTGGCTGGCGCGAGAGGCGCGTCCGTATAACTATGGACGATAACGTCGTGATTGATTCTCCGATGAACCTCGCAGCGGTTGCCAATAACTGCTACACAGGTGGTGGAATGATGCTGGCCCCAGCGGCGCGGATCGATGATGGGCAGCTTGATGTAGTGACAGCATCCGGGTTAACTCGCTTGGGAATCATTCGTGAGTTGACGCGGATTCACTCCGGGGCACATGTGGCAAACCCAAAGATCCGCATCCATCAAGGTCAAAAGACGCAAATCGAAACCCTTACTCCAGAGGATGCGATGTTGATTGAGGTGGATGGTAACCTGCGAGGGAAGACACCCGCATGCTTTCGCGTGATGCCGGCAGCCCTCAGGTTTATTGCAGGTCCCTAAACTTAGGAACAACTCGACTCAATTTCTGCAACCTTGGCCAGCCGGCGCCGATGACGTTCTTCACCAGTGAACTTTGCAGCTACAAATGCGCGCACTATCTCCAAAGCCAACTCGACCCCCGTCACGCGCGCGCCTAAACACAATACGTTGCAGTCGTCGTGTTCACGACTCTGATGCGCGGAATAGGTATTTTCGCAGAGCGCAGCGCGAATGCCGCGAAGTTTGTTAGCTGCTACAGCTGCTCCAACGCCGCTGCCGCAAATGAGGATTCCTACATCCGCATCGCCATTTTGCACCGCCTGGCCAACAGCAACTGCATAGTCGGTATAGTCGTCTGGCCGCGAGCCGTCATGTGTTCCGAAATCAACGATCTCATGTCCAGCCCTGCCTAATTCGGCGATTACCCTCTCGTTTAGCGGATAGCCGCCGTGATCTGCGCCAATTGCAATTCGCATCTACGGATTAAGTGCGCGAGCACGCTTTACAACATTATCCAAATTGAAGCCCAGTTGCTGCAGCGCCACCTCACCCGGCGCAGAAGCGCCAAATCGATCGAGGCAAACAACATCACCTCTCGGGCCCACGTAGCGGTCCCAGCCTTGCCGCACTCCAGCTTCAATCGCCACTCTAGCCGAAACGGAGGGTGGTATTACAGTATCGCGGTAGTCTTGTGGTTGTTCCTCAAAGATCTCCCACGAGGGCATCGAAACCACGCGTGTTGAGATGCCCTCTTTTTGCAGCGTGACGCGGGCTTCGAGCGCCAGGGAAACTTCCGAGCCTGTTGCGAGCAGAACCAGCCGTGGAGTTCTGTTTCCGTTGCCGGCGTCTCCTTCAGCAAGTATGTAGCCGCCGCGCCGCAGTCCGTCAGCCGGCGCGTAAAGCTGTCGATCAATAACTGGTACCTTTTGGCGCGTCAGCGCAAGCGCTGTTGGCCCGTGACGGCGCAGGATCGCCAGACGCCACGCTTCACTCACTTCCGCCGGATCCGCCGGCCGGATCACAACGAGCCGCGGAATGGCCCGCAAAGCTGCCAAGTGTTCGATTGGCTGATGTGTAGGTCCGTCTTCACCAAGACCAACTGAGTCATGTGTAAATACGTAGATGACCTGAACTTCCGAAATCGCCGCCAGCCGGATCGCTGGCTTCATATAATCGGAAAAGGTAAGAAATGTGCCGCCATAAGGGATCAAGCCACCGTTCAATGACATACCAGTAAGTGTCGATCCCATTGCGTGTTCACGCACGCCAAAATGCAAAATGCGCCCTCCATAAGTGGCAGCTTCAAAATCACCACCGTCCTTGATGTCTGTATTATTGGAAACGCCGAGATCTGCCGAGCCTCCGATGAGCATTGGCATATGAGGCGCCAGAGCATTAATTACTTCGCCGCTTGCTGCCCGTGTGGCCATGGGTTTCGCACCTTCAAATTTCGGCAGATGTTGCTCCCAGTTCGCCGGAAGTTCTCCATCCATTAATACCTGCCATGACCGGGCGATCTCTGGATGCTTTTGTCCATATCGCTCCAGCAGGTTATACCACTCGCTTTCTTCGCGAGCGCCCCGATCAATTGCTTCGCGAAAATGTTTAAGCACCTCGTCAGGCACGTAGAACTCTTTGTCCATCGGCCAGCCTAAATTGCGTTTAGTTTCGCGAACTGCGTTCTCTCCAGGGGCGTCACTGTGTGCCTTACGCGTGCCTGCAGTGGGCATTCCGTAACCGATAATTGTCTTTACTGAGATCAACGATGGCTTCGCACCAACCGACTGCGCCTCGCGGATTGCCGCTTCGATAGCATTTAGGTCATTACCATCCTCAACAGTGAGCGTGTGCCATCCGTACGCCGCAAACCGCTTAGGAACATCTTCACTGAAAGCCAGACTCGTAAATCCTTCGATCGTCACCTGGTTGTCGTCGTAAAGATAGATTAACTTGCCGAGCTTGAGATGGCCTGCGAGAGAAGCTGCCTCTGATGCCACGCCCTCCATCAAGTCACCATCAGAGACAATTCCGTAAACATGGTGGTCAACGATCGGAAACTGGTCCCTATTGAACTTGGTCGCCAGGTGGGCCGCACCCATGGCCATGCCAACACCATTTGCAAACCCCTGACCCAATGGCCCGGTGGTTATCTCCACACCCGGAGTTAGAACGTTCTCAGGGTGTCCCGGCGTCTTTGAACCCCACTGCCGGAATCTTTTGATTTCGTCGAGAGACAGATCGTATCCACTGAGATGCAACAGTGAATAGAGGAGCATTGAGCCATGTCCTGCTGATAACAGGAAGCGATCGCGGTTCTCCCATTTAGGATTGCGGGGGTTGTGGCGCAGAAAGCGGGTCCATAACACATAAGCCATTGGAGCTGCGCCTAACGGCAAGCCTGGATGACCTGACTCTGCTTTCTGCACAGCGTCTAGTGATAAGGCTCGAATTGTATTGATACAAAGCTGATCGAGGTCGGTGGTTGTACAGTTTTCAGTTTGCACTGGCGCGCTCATTTAATGCCTTTCCGGGTTGTATGCTGCTGCTGCGTTCGGGATCGAGGTATTTGTTGTAAGCATCTTCCTGCCGTTCAAGGGCCTCCCGATAGCGGCGATATCGCGAGTGGTCGGGCTCAAGAGTCTGTTCCACCGCAATATTTGTTTGTTGAATGGTATTTATTTTGCCCGCAGCTTCCAGAGCAAGCAAGGCAGCCCCACGTGTGGAGGCCTCACGCGTGACGGAAAGACTAATGGGGCGGCCGATGACGTCAGCAATTATCTGTCCCCAGGCGGGCAAGGACAGCAAGGCATTACCGGAACCGATGATTACAGCACCGGGCGCGATTGGCTCGAGCGCCGAAGCGATTGCGGCGAACCGGTAAGCTACGGCTTCCATTGCAGCTCGCAGAATCTCGATTGGCCGCGTCCGCAATGTGAGACCCATTATGGCGCCATGCGCATTCGTCGACCAGCCAGGGCTTCGCTCTCCCGCCCAGAACGGCAGAATCGTCAAGCCGTGAGCGTCTGGTTCCAAGGCCATGATCTCCCCATCAAGTGCCTCATCCGCCACATTCAAAGATAAGGCCTGACGCAACCAGCTATATAACGCGCCGCCATCGGAAAGCGCGCCGCCAATGACGATGCGCACATGGTTGGCTCGATAACACCATAACTGCCACGGTAGTTCGTCAGGAGGCTCATCCTCAAAAAGTACTCGCATCGCACCGGACGTTCCAATCATTAGACCCACTCTATCGCGATCCGTGCATCCGGACCCTATATTGTTCGCAGCGCCATCGCCAATCGCCGGATATACGCGCGCGTTGCTGAGTTGGGGCCAGCGTTCTTTGAATTGTGCAGTCAATTCCAGCGTCCTTCCGTGACTTGCAACTGCTGGAAGGCTGTCGGTCGTGAGCTCCAGAGCTCGGATTAGCTCAACATCCCAAATTGTCTTTCTTTGATCGAACAGTCCAGTTGCTGAGGCCATTGAGATGCTGGTCAATACTTCACCACAAAATTGTAATGTCAGATAATCACTGAAAGACAACCACTGTTTGGTTCTTCTGAATATCTCCGGCGCGTTATTTTTCAGCCAGAGAAGTTTCGCGGGCCAGTAGCTCGGATGAAACCGGCACCCGGTGCGTTGATGGAAAGTTCGTTCACTAAGACGCGCCCGAAGATCCAGTGCCGCCTGCGCTGCGCGTGTGTCAGCCCAGCCAAGCACCGGAGTAGTTGGTGTAGCTTTAGAGTCAATGCCCAGTACGCTGTGCCAGAAGCAAGAAAGCGACACAAATTCAATCGCTGAAGAGGAAAATTCCGGCCGGGCAAATAACGAGTCGATGGTGTCAACAACCAGAACAACTGCGGCATCCGCATTCAGCTCTGTTAACTCACTGGCGGCCATGCGGCGGTGGACCCGGACTGCCGCACCCTCGATTTCCGCTCCGTTCTCATCAAACAGAGCAGCGCGCACTCCTGAAGTGCCGATATCGATGCTGAGCATGGTCGGCCGCTTTGAGCCCACCAATACGGAAAGTAGCTCAGCAGATGGCTGCAACCCTTCGTGAAAGCCCTCGGGCATGCTACTCATTTTTTTGGAAGCATTGCACAGGCGGCAACCCATAGTCCAGCATTTTACTCGACTGGTACAATGGCAATTGGCATGAAAGCTGAAACATTAAATTGCCCTCTGTGTGGCGCGGCCGCTGAGACAGATGCTGCGCAGTGCGAATATTGTGGCGCGCGTCTCGCGACGATCTCCTGTCCGTCGTGTTTTGCGATGATGTTTATTGGCAGCAAGCATTGCCAGCATTGTGGCGCGGCAGGGATAGATCCGGCCAGTTCAACGCAGTCTGAAAACCGGTGCCCGCGATGTGTGATCGCAATGCATTCACTTACATTGGGGGCAACTGTGCTTGAGGAGTGTCAGCAATGCCAGGGCCTGTGGGTGGGTGTTGCCGAATTCGAAAGAATCTGTGCAGACCGAGAGCAGCAGGCCGCCGTATTGGGAGCTGCTTCGCCCGCGCCCACGCAGACCGTGCGGGAAACGAACACGGTAAAGTACGTGCCTTGTCCAGAGTGCTCCAAGCTAATGAACCGGATCAACTTCGCGCGCTGTTCAGGAGTGGTTGTGGATGTTTGCAAGGGCCACGGCAGCTGGTTTGATCGCGATGAATTGAGACGGATAGTCGAGTTCATCAGGTCAGGGGGCTTGGAGGCATCGCGTGCGAGGGAGAAATCGGAGTTACAGGAAGAGCGCCGCCGGTTGAATCAAGAACGACTTGCGCTACAGGCTGATCGTTCGAGCAGTCTTGGTTGGGGAGAGGATCAGCGTCTTAGCGGCATCGCTTCGGCCCGAGGTCTGCTCAAGTTTTTGTTGGATTGAACACTACTTAATGATTGCAGGTTGGGAAGGGGGCAAGGCAGTTCGGAAGAGGAAGGGGCATTGTTAAATAATTGCAGGTTGGGAAGGGGGCAAGGCAGGCTTCAGGACGGGAGCGAAGCCAGTTTCAGTCTGCCGCCGCCCCCGCTTAAGATGCAGTGCCAGTCAACATTGAATTAACCACTCAATCTTCATATCTGTTAATGGCAGATCATATCCATTTTTGACTTGGATCATCGCAGAGGCGTTTTCTGGCCCGCAGAGTTTACCGCAGTGGAGTGATTTATTTAATGAGGAGAGCGGGGGCGGCGGCAGACTGAAACAAGCTTCCTTTGTCTGCAGAAGCCTGCCTGCCTTGCCCCCTTCCCGACCTGCAATTATTTAAAAGTGTTTTGCTCGCTTAGTGGCCGCTCATCGCACTATCTTCTTGACTAGAGAAACAAGAGCTCGAATGTCTTCTTCAGTAGTGTCGAAAGATGTCATGAATCTCACTTCAGAAGCATCTTCATTCCACACATAGAAGAAGTACTCATTCTGCAACACCGGCACATACTTGGGCGGCACAACGGCAAATACTCCGTTTGCTTCAACGCGTTGAGTAATACTAATCCGCGGAACCCTCGCCAGCTCTCGCGCGAGTAACTGCGCCATGCGATTTGCGTGTGACGCGTTGCGGCGCCACAACTCTACGGATAACAGTGCCTCAAATTGCGCGGAGATGAAACGCATCTTTGACGGTAAGTGGGTTCCCTGTTTTCTTATGTATTTAAAATCCACAGCTAAACTCCGATCAAAGAAGACCACAGCTTCGCCATACATCAGGCCATTCTTTGCCCCGCCGAACGAGAGAATATCCACTCCGGCGTTTTTGGTTATCTCTCCAAGTCCGAGTTTCAAGCTCGCCGCGGCATTTGCGAGGCGCGCGCCATCAACGTGCAGATACAGTTCATTGCGATGGGCAAACTCTGCCAGCCGTTTAATCTCACGTGGCTTGTAGACCGTCCCCATCTCAGTTGACTGCGAGATCGAGACCACTCGCGGCTGCACGTGGTGTTCGAACCCAATACCATGCAGCAATGGCTTAATTTGCTCCACAGTGAGTTTGCCATCGCTGGTGATAACAGGAAGCAACTTGCAGCCGGTAAACCGCTCAGGCGCGCCACACTCATCCACGTTGATATGGGCCGTGTCGGCGCAGATTACGGCATGATAAGGTTCAGTTACGGCCTTCAGCCCAAGGACGTTTGCGCCTGTGCCGCCAAATACAAAATAGACATCCGTATCTCTACCAAAGTGTTCGCGAAATTTTTGGACAGCGCGTCGAGTAAAGAGATCGTCGCCGTAAGCTACAACGTGCCCTTCGTTAGCGGCCGCGAGTGCCGCCATGATCTCCGGATGGACGCCAGCATTGTTGTCGCTGGCAAAGCTGCGTCGTGGCTTTTCGGCTTTAGTCATAAACCGTTATTTGGCGTTTTTCAGATCCTTGAGAATCTCCCGAGCAGCATTGAGTCCTGGCCCACCCGTCACGCCGCCTCCTGGATGCGTTCCAGCGCCGCACAGATAAAGCTGCTCGATTGGCGTCCGGTACTTGGCCCACCCGATCAACGGCCGAAAAGTGAAAAACTGATCGAGTGATTGTTCTCCATGGAAGATGTGACCACCACTCAAGCCATAGGTCGTTTCAAGATCGAGTGGTGTGATTACCTGGCGCGCAAGAACCAACTGTTTCAAATTCGGCGCATACGCTGAAAGAGTTTTGACCACCGTGTCAGCGAGCGGCTCGCGTAACGCGTTCCAATTGCCCTTCCGTAATTCGTAAGGTGCGAATTGTACATGTACTGACATTACGTGTGCGCCCTGAGGCGCCAAAGAGGAGTCGGTGAGCGATGGAATTGTAACATCCAAATATGGAGCGGGTGAATACTCGCCGTATTTTGCTGCATCGAATGCGCGCTCGAGATAATCAATATCGGGTCCTACGTGGATGCGGCCTGAAAGCTTTGGATTTGCGGCGCCATTAATTCCGGAAAATGCAGGCAATCCGGAGAGTGCGAGATTCACCTTTGCAACGGTGCCTACTGAGCGATAGTTGCGAATCTTGGAGACGAATTCTGGATCGAGATCAACTGGATCTATCAGACGGAGAAACGTTGTACGTGGATCGACATCCGACACTATGGCCCGGGGTGTAATTTCCTGTCCGTCATTGAGCAAGACTTTCGTCGCTTTGCCTTCATTCACTTGTATCCTAACAACTTCAGTAGTGGTTCTAATCTCCGCTCCTGTTGATCGTGCTGCTTTTGCCAGCGATTCAGAGAGCGCGCCCATGCCGCCTTTGACAAAAGCGGCGGGCACACCAGGCTGACCATTCAACGCGGCCTGCCATAACAGAGCCGTACTTGTGCCTGCGGACCAGGGTCCGGCGAAAGCGCCAAAGATTCCTCGGGCCGCAAATAGAGCGCGTAATAACTCTGTCTCAAACCACTCCGCAACAAGGTCGGCCACAGCCATTGGTCCCCACCGCAGCAGTCGATAGGCATCCTTCTTACCAAGTCCCCGAAAAGCCAGACCTAGTCTGCCGAGGTTCCAGAGTTCACCCGGGGCAGGTTTTTCGATTGAAGGTGGAGTTCTAGTGAGAAGCGGCGCCAGCACCCGACCAAGGCGCGAAAAGCAAGCGGTGAATTCGGGGTAGACGCGAGCATCGTGGGAAGAGATCGACTTCAACTTCTCCGCAGTACGTGCGTCATCACCATAAATGGACGCACTGGGGCCGTTTAAGTTGAGAGCGGTGACGCGCACTTCAGGATAAATAATCTCAAGTCCAAATTTATCTAACTGCAAGTCCTTCGTAATGTGTGGAAGCAGTGGACCAGCAGAATGCGCCAGGATGGGACAGCGAAAGCCCGGATGAATCTCCTCTGTAATGGCCATGCCACCAACTAACTCGCGACGCTCCAGCACAAGAGGCTTGAATCCGGCTTTGGCCAGATAACAGGCCGCCACCAGGCCATTGTGGCCTGCGCCGATTATGACGATGTCGCTCTGTTGGTTAGCCATTTAGAACTATTCGATCCGCGAAATCACACTAGATTTTACTAATTCGCTCGCGGATCACTACCAGTCTTGTAACAACTTCATCGCGGCGTTTCGTCCAGAAGCGCCCATGATTCCCCCGCCGGGATGGGTGGCGGAGCCGCACATGTAGAGGTTTCTCAAGGGTGTTCGATATTGTGCCCAGCCCGGCGCTGGCCGAAGAAAGAAGAGTTGCTCGAGTGTAAGCTCGCCTTGAAAGATGTTGCCTTCCGAAAGTCCAAACTCCCGTTCGAGATCGAGTGGAGTCAAAACTTGGCGATGAAGAATGATGTCTTTGATGTTTGGTGCAAACTCAGCAATGGAGTCAATCACGGTATCGCCAAATTCCTCGCGCTTCTCGTCCCAATCTCCTTCCTTTAGGTTGTAAGGCGCATACTGCACAAAGCAGGACATCACGTGCTTGCCGGGTGGGGCGACTGACGGATCGGTCAAGCTTGGAATAACAATGTCGATGTAAGGCCGCCGTGAGAAGCGACCGTATTTGGCCTCATCGTAAGCGCGCTCCATGTAATCAACAGACGGCGAGATCGATACTGCGCCGCGCAAGTGTGGTCCCGGACCTGTTAGAGCGCGAAAGTCGGGAAGGGCAGCCAGCGCAAGATTCACTTTTCCTGACGAGCCGCGATACTTGTAACGTTTCAAATCCTCGACGAAATCTTCAGGAAGGTGTTCTTCGCCGACCATCTTGATGAACGTGAGTCTTGGGTCAACACTGGAAGAAACGAACTTCGCCTCAACTTCGTCGCCATTCTCCAAGACCACGCCACGAGCTGCTCCATTCTTCACCAGTATTCTGGCAATAGGCGCCTTGGTCCGAATCTCCGCTCCCGCCTTTCGCGCCGCATCAGCAATGGCATCTGAGATCGCTCCGGTGCCGCCTCGCGATAACCCCCAGGATCGAAAGGCCCCATCGATCTCTCCCATGTAGTGATGGAGTAATACGTAAGCGGTACCCGGTGAACGGACACCGAGAAAGGTGCCGATAATACCCGAAGCGGACATAGTCGCCTTGAGCACGTCGGTTTCAAACCACTGATCCAGGAAATCGACTGCACTCATAGTCATCAACTGAACCTGGTTGTACTTGTCTTCCGCAGGCAGCCGCTGGAATCGTCGCCCAAGAAATAGAAGGTCGCGAAGACCCTTCGGATTCAGCGATGTTGGATCCGGGGGAGTCATGCTCATGATGGGTTTAACAAAGTGCGCCATTTCGAGCATTGCCTTGCCATACTCATCATAGGCTTCAGCATCCAGGCGTGAATGGCGGGCAATTTCACGTCTGGTTTTTGCATGATCGTTGACTCGCCAGAGATAGTCGCCGTTGGGCATCGGCGTGAACGTGCCATCGAGTGGCAGTATCTCGAGGCCGTGGCTTGGCAGGTCCAGTTCGCGAATAATTTCAGGACGTAAGAGTGAGACAACATAAGAGCAGACGGAAAACTTGAAACCGGGAAAGACCTCTTCGGTAACGGCGGCGCCACCAAGCACGTAGCGACGCTCAAGGACCAGCACACGCTTGCCCGCACGAGCGAGGTACGCCGCGTTGACCAGACCATTGTGACCACCACCTATGACGATGACGTCGTATCTATTATTCATCTGTTTGCGGTAATGCCGCTTGCTGAAGACTGGCTAGCATACTTATAATCGCGCGCTCTGACAATCACCCGGGCTGATGCAGTGCGCCAAAAAATTGTCGGTAGATTTGTCCTTATTCTTCTATCGGACCGAGCAGGTGCGGCAGGCATCTTCACCCCGCTAGGGGTCGAATGTTTATAGGTCCGCGGCCCACACGCGTTCTGCGCCGTTCGAAGGAGCGGAACGAGTCTAGACTGGAAACCCGATACCTGAATTCCGCTCCTCCGAACGGCGCAGAGGTTTTCGGGCTAGGGTACTATAAACATACGGCCCGTAACGGGGTTATAGAAAGAACACAGGTGCCGGGTGTTTACCGCAACAAACGGCAGAACTCAATTACCGACAATTTTTGGGCGCACTGAGCCGAGGAAACCGAATGACAGAATGCTATTCGATTAAACAACCTTGGATACTTAGCAATGCTCGCGATAATATTTGAGGCATGCTCAACGCCGGAGTGCTCACATTCAAGGAGTTTGCTATGCGTGAACCGCTGCCGCTGGCAACCATTCACGAAGCCGTGCTCGAATTCCTCCGAGGCCGCGCTGACGTTGTTCTATTTGGCGCCACGGCAGTGAACGCCTATGTCAATGAGCCGCGCATGACCCAGGACATAGATCTCATGTCCCTGCATGCGGCTGAGTTGGCGGAAGAACTGCGAGCGCATCTTGCCAAAAAATTTCATGTTGCCATTCGCGTGCGCGTGATTGGCGGGGGCAAAGGCTATCGTCTTTTCCAAATGCAAAGGACTGGTAATCGCCACCTGGTAGACGTGCGACCCGTCCGTTCGTTACCGCAATCGCAAATAGTTGACGAGATACAGGTGGCGTCCCCACCCGAACTAATCGCGCGCAAAGTCATCTCTTATCATGCGCGTCGGGGCCAGCCAAAGGCTGGTACCGATTGGCGTGATCTAGCCTTTTTGCTTTTGACCTTTCCGGAATTGAAGAAGAAGTCGGGTGTCGTCAGCGGGATCCTCGAAGCGCTCGGTGTGAGCGAAGAGGTGATCAAAGAGTGGCATGAAATGGTGGCCCAGCAGATAAGCAGTCCGCGGGATGAGGATGAATTTGACTGAGCATACCGGGTTGGTAGAGCATGCTCACCCTTTGCGCTTGTCGTGATGCGACTTCGAGCGTTAGACCATGCCTATTGGAACTGCCTTTCACGATAGAACATTTTTCCTATGCGAAAGCCTGAACTACCGCGAGTGGTCGGGCTATTATGCTGTCAGCGCGTACGAGACCCATCATGAACACGAATACAATGCCATTCGTAACGCAGCAGCGCTACTAGATATTTCGCCGCTCTTCAAATATCGAATCAGCGGGAAGGACGCTACGCGACTGGTGGATCGCATCATTACGCGCGATATGCGAAAGGTTGCGGTTGGCCAGGTCATCTATACCCCGTGGTGCGATGAACATGGGAAGGTTATCGATGATGGAACTGTCTCACGTTTGGCTGAAAGCCTTTATCGTTGGACCGCCGCAGATCCCAGCCTTCGCTGGTTTACTCAAAATGCCGCGGGCATGGATGTTCAGATTGAAGATATTTCAGAATCGGTTGCGGCCCTGGCCCTGCAAGGACCTACCTCCGCTCGCTTGCTGAAGAGCATTGTTACGGACGCCGACATTGAGAACCTCAAATACTTTCGAGTTACGAAGGCGTCGATCAAAGACATTCCGGTAGAGATCTCTCGCACAGGTTATACGGGCGACCTGGGATACGAGATCTGGGTAGCGGCCGTCGACGCACTTTCAGTCTGGGATTCGTTAATGGAGCACGGTCGAGCTTTTGACATTCGTCCGGCTGGGATGCTGGCCCTTGATGTTGCCCGCATCGAGGCTGGATTACTTTTGATCGACATCGATTTCAATAGCAGCAAGAAAGCGTTGATCGATTCGCAGAAGTATTCTCCTTTTGAAATGGGTCTTGGTCGCCTCGTTAATCTCGACAAAAACCGCTTCATAGGTCAGGCCGCATTGCAGGCGGAGCAGAGAGTGGGACACGGACGAGAGATCGTCGGTTTGGAGATCGACTGGCCACAGGTGGAAGGTCTCTACGAAGCAGTGGGTCTCCCGCCTTCAGTGTCGCCCATTGCTTCGCGGGTAGCTGTGCCTGTGTACAGAGACGGTGCGCAAGTGGGCAAGGCGACCTCGAGTACCTGGTCACCGACATTAAAGAAGATGATTGCGCTGGCGACTCTCGAACGCTCTTACACGAAGCCAGGAACCAGTGTGCAATTCGAAATTACCGTGGAGGCCATTCGCCATCGAGTAAAAGCAACGGTAGTGAAGACGCCTTTTTTTAATCCGAAGCGAAAAACACAAACCCCCGCTATCTAGGATTGGTGTTTCGATTCGAGTGATTTCGTGTGCGTTGGTGGATCGTTTCTGCCGATTCGGAGTGGCCACTTGGAAACTCTTCAGCAAATAGTCAGTAGCTATGATGCACAGGCGCCGCTGGCTGAGGCAGCAACCATTCCCGCAGCCTGGTACACAGAACCAGGCATCTACGAGTTGGAATTGCAGACGGTCTTCTCACGGTCGTGGCACTATGCCGCGCGTCTGGACCAGTTAGCTAATCCAGGTGATTTTGTCACTTGCGATATTGGCGCCGAGCCCATTCTCCTGGTGCGCGGCACGGATCAGGTTCTGCGCGGTTTTTATAATGTTTGTCGCCATCACGCAGCTGCTGTGATGACTGAAGCCGCAGGCTCCGCAACCCAACTGCGCTGTCCTTATCATGGTTGGACTTACTCGCTCTCAGGTGAGCTCAAAGGTACGCCTGACTTCAGCGGCGTGCGCAATTTCGACCGCACGGAGAATGGTTTGGTGCCGGTGGAAACTACCAATTGGGAGCAATGGGTATTTGTGAGACTTGGCATAAATGGTGAGCAACGGTCGCACCATCCCGGGTTGGAAGACTTTCTTGGGCGGGAATTGGTGAAACAAATAGGCGCTCTAAATCTGCAGACGCTCCATTGGATCGAGCGGCGGCATTATTCGTTTGACTGCAACTGGAAAGTCTTTGTGGATAATTATCTCGACGGTGGCTATCACGTGCCTCACCTGCACAAGGGACTCGACAGTGTGCTTGATTACTGCAACTACATGATCGAAAACGGTGAACGGTTCTGTCTGCAATGGAGTCCGCTGGTAAGCGAGAGTGCGGAAGCCGAAACTGCGGCGGTGCGTAAAGGAGATCGCGCCCTTTACTACTGGATCTACCCCAACTTCATGGTCAACTGCTACGACGGTGTAATGGATACGAACCTTGTGATCCCGCGCGCCGTTGATAAGACAGAAGTTATTTTCGACTTCTACTTCGCCGATTGTTCGGAAGGCGCCACGGAGCGCGTCCGCGCCAGCATTGAAGTGGGAGATCGCATCCAGGATGAGGATGTTGCAATCTGCCATTCGGTTCAGCGAGGCTTGAGGTCCCGAGCTTACAAGGCAGGCCGGCTCTCCGTTCGACGCGAAGCGGGCGAACACCTTTTTCACCGTTTGCTCTATGCAGATCTTAAGGCGGGACTTGCGTGAATCGCCTTCGCCGTAATCCGACCTCTGCTTTCGATAGGCGGCCTATGATATTTCAATAGAGTTGGCCTGGCTGTCTGTTAATTTCGACAACATTGCAGGAGAAAGCAAAAAGTTCCTCCGTATCCGGCAAGAGCCACGGCCACCTGCTCCGCGTCCTCGGAGTCGGGTTTGGTCTGGCTGTAATCATTGGTAACACAATTGGCGCCGGCATCTTTCGGACTCCCGGTGTTGTCGCCGCGCAGCTTCCCAATGCCTGGCTTTTTCTGACTGTGTGGATCGTTGGCGGTCTCTACGCGCTTCTTGGTGCTGTTCAGCTTGCCGAACTCGGAACAATGCTGCCTCGCTCAGGAGGGCAATACGTTTTTTCCCGTTACGCACTGGGCGAATATGCGGGCTTTATTGTCGGCTGGAGTGATTGGATCTCCACCTGTGGCACTACAGCCGCCGTGGCGATTGTAATTGGGACATTTGCCGAGGCTCTCTTCCCAAGCCTCGATGGGATGTCGATGGCCATTGCTGCAACCGTGGCGATCGTTTTCGCAGTGCTTCAGTGGCGTGGAATCGTTTTGGGTAGTGAGGTGCAGAATGTAACGAGCTTACTGAAGGCCCTCGCATTCATCATCTTGATTGTGGCAGCTTTTATATTTGGCGGAGGAGTTGTCAAAAATGTGAGCGCTCCTCAAGTCTCAGGAGGAACCCATCTCGCGGTTGCGTTTGTGCTTGCGCTGCAGGCCGTCATCTATACCTATGATGGGTGGTCAGGAGTTATCTACTTCTCGGAAGAAGTTAGGGATCCCGGTAAAGATGTGCCAAGGTCGCTCTTTGGTGGAGTTCTGCTGATTATCCTCATTTACATGTTGGTAAACATCGCCCTGCTTTACGTTCTTCCCATAGAGAAAATTGCCGGGCAGGAATTTGCGGCAGGAGTGGCCGCGCAACTCATGTTTGGCCGTTATGGCGATACCATCTTCCGTTCGCTAACGATTGTTTCCATGCTCAGCGGCATCAACGCTTATCACCTGATGGCAAGTCGGGTGCTCTTCGCAATGAGCCGGGATGGGCTCTTCATGAGGAGAGGCGCGACCGTCAATGCAGGCGGCACCCCCACGCTTGCATTGCTGCTGAGTACTTCAGTTGCTGTGCTTTTTATCCTATTTGGCCAAACCTTCGAAAAAGTTATTACGGTTTTGGCATTCTTCTTCGTCGCCAATTACACACTGTCGTTCATCTCACTACTTGTGCTGCGCCGGAGAGAACCCCATAAGGAGCGTCCTTACCGAGCCTGGGGTTATCCCTGGACCACGCTGTTTGCCCTAATTGCCTCTGTAGTGTTTCTCCTCGGAGCCGTTGCCAGCGATTCGCGCAACAGCATCTACGCATTGCTACTACTGGCGATAAGTTATCCGGTCTTTCGGACTTTACGGCATTCATCTAATTGATATGCCCGCAATAGCAAAGTCTTACGCGAAGCAGAATTTGGACCTTCTTCCTTGATAACTTAAGCCTGTTGTACCTTGATGCTTGATTGCGGCAAGCCAGTCTTGACGCTGAGCCAGACTTGAGAAAGAATTCCGTACAGAGCCCGTTTTGGCCAAGGGTCCTTACCTGCGCCTTCGAATCCAGTGTAACTCGAAGGGATAGAGACGCTGGGCTGCTGCATCCACCTTAATGAGCTCCGCTCGACCTGGTTACGTGAGGTCTTGGCTATCTCAGGCCAGGAAGGAACTCCAGGCCAGACCTCATGATCCAACCGATAGGAAGCTTGGCCGCACTATCGATTCGGTAAAGACTTTGGAAAGACTATCTGCCCAAACGACCGCTCCGAAAAGAGCGTGGGACCTTGCGTCCGACGCCTTTCAGAAACTACTCAACTGGCTTGATGCTGGCTCGGATTCCCAGGGGCAATCATACCTACTGATGCGCCAGCGGCTGGTCACTTATTTCGACCGCAAGAACTGCCTAGCGCCGGACGAACTAGCAGATGAAACATTGAACCGGGTGGCCCGCAGACTGGAAGAAGAAAACACTATTAGCAGCGACACACCGGCCCACTATTGTTACATAGTCGCGCGCTACATTTTTATGGAGCATTTGCGCGAGAAGCAGAGAAACGAGGTGCGGCTCGAGAGAGTTCTAAGACAATCCACAGCAAACGACACTAGCGCGTCCGAATTGGAAGACCAAAGATCAAGCCGAGAAAAGCTGATGAGTTGTTTGGACCAGTGCACTGAGAAGTTGGAGCCGCCAGGTGGTGACCTAATCATCCGTTACTACTTTGGCGAGCGAGGGGCCAAGATAGAGAATCGTCGTGCGCTGGCGCGTGAGTTGGGGATTAGCACCAACGCCTTGAGCATCCGCGCCTGCCGTATCCGCGATAGGTTGGAAGCGTGCGTTGAGAATTGTCTTGACCGGCGGTGAAATGCTTTTCCCTTTTTCTCTTACATTGTTAGGGGGTTATTCCGGGGCAATCAGCTGAAATGACTAAACAAACCTTTGATGAACAAGTGATTACGCAGTATCTGCTAGGCTCGCTGCCTGAAGATCAGGCTGCCCGCTTTGACGAACTGAGTTTCACCGACAGTGAGTTCGCCGTTGCTTTGCAGAACGTAGAAAACGACCTGGTTGACACTTTTGTGCGAGGCGAACTTTCCGGTCAGTCACTAGATCAGTTCAAATCCTCTTATTTGGTCTCGCCGCTCCGACGCAAGAAGGTCAAATTCGCGGAGGCGTTTCAGGACTTTGCGAAAAAGGACGCAGTGCAACCAGCAGCCATTAGGCATGAAGCTTCTCCTGAACGCCGAAATAGGCTTTCGGAGTTGCTCTCCGCTTTGAAGGTCTTCACGGTTCCCCGTCTTGCCTTTCAGTGGGGCCTGGCCTCAGCGGCGTTGGTATTGATACTTGCCGGAGGCTGGCTGGTGTTTGAGAACATCCGTCGGCGCGAGCGGGCGAATCAAGCGCAAGCAGAACACAGTGAACTTCAACGCAAACAGGAGCTGCAAACGCAGCCTGCGGGAGAGGGTTCGGGCGCACCGGCTGTTACTGCAACGGCTTCACCTGCTCTACCGCCGGAAGGCGCGAGAGAGCCCATGATCGCGCAACTCATTGACGGCGGAGGTCGTGTGACGCTGGACCGCGAAGGCAAGCTTTCAGGCGTTGATCACCTGCCCCCGGCTTACCAGGGCATGGTGAAGGAGGCGCTTGCCAACCAGCGGATCAAGAGATCATCAGCACTAACCGGGCTGAACCGGCCGACAGGCTCTCTGATGGGCGGCGACGAACAGGGCAATAAGTTTTCCCTGACTGAGCCGGTTGGGAAAGTGATGCTGGCCGATCGGCCGACGTTTCGCTGGTCGGGGTTGACTGGCGCGACGGGCTATATCGTTGAAGTTTACGATGAGAAGTTCAACCTGGTGGTAACCAGCGCACAGATAACCAGCAACTCCTGGACAGTGCTGGAACCGCTCAAACGCGGCCGCATTTATTCTTGGCAAGCCAAGGCCATCAAGGATAGCCAGGAATTCAAATCTCCACGCCCGCCAGCGCCGCAGGCGAGATTCCGCATTCTCGATCAGGCGACAGCGAATGAACTCGAGCGGGCGCAGCGCGCTCACGCCTCGTCGCATTTGACGTTGGCACTGCTGTACGCCGATGCTGGGCTATCAGATGAAGCAGAACATGAACTTCGCACTTTGCAGAAAGCCAACCCTAATTCGGCGATTGTTCGCCGCTTGCTGGCGAGCGTAGAGGCGATGCGGCACTGATACCTCATTGGCCGTTACCGATCAAGACAAATCCCGCCCAGTAAAACGGATGACTGGTCTCAGGATTCTTCATCAACTTCAAGGCCGCTTGCCGCAACGCTTCAGCTTTAGTTTGCCTCGCTCTGTCCTCCAAAGCCCGCGTTCTCAAAGCGCGATGGAAATGCACCATCAGGTCGCGCGTGCTGGCTGACTCGACTTTCCACTGGCTAACCACCGTGGTTGGTACTCCAGCTACGAACAGTGCCCACGTGAGTCCTATCATTCCTTCACCAGCGCCGAAATGTCCGCGGGCCGTCTCACATGCGGAAAGCACTGCCAGATCTGCCTGCAAATCAAGCTGCATTAGTTCCCAGGCTTCGAGCAGCCCATCCTCGCCTTTATCCCCTTGAGCGAATGCCAGGTGGGAATACATTGGCGAGACATTGTTCAGCATTCCGTGCGTGGCGAAGTGCAGCACACGCGCACCACCGGCTTCCGCTTTCACCCGGTCTTCGCGAGCCTCGGCGCCAACATAAACTTTGCTCCGCGCCGGCTTGTACAGCTTCTCTAGCGCTTTCACTTCCTGTTCGGCTTCCGGGAGTGGCTCGAGCCTTTCGTCACGCAGCCCCAGCCTCGCACGTTCTATCGTCACTTGGCCCAACAGCGGATTGCCGAGCGCAAGCAACGTGGCCGAAGGTGGATCGGATTTCGGATTCCTTCGCCGCCCAGTCATTTCGCGTAGCACCGTCAGCGATGGCGCATAAGCTATGACGGCATCCTCAATGAGAAACCGATTGGCGCTGGTCAACAATGCCTGGAAAGGCAAATCCCACAGCTTGTCATCCGGGACGATGACAAGATTGGTTTTGCCCTTGAGTTGCGCTTGCGCCGGTTTGATCAGCAGTTCGTAGAGCTTCGCGGCCGAAGCGCGAAAGCCGAGGTCGCGCCCAGCAAGCTGTTGCCGAAACGCTTCGGTCTGCTTGGTTAACTCATCTCGTGTGATTGTCAATGTGTAGAGCTGGAGCTCAGCTTCCGCCTTGCTGACTGCCTTCGTGATGGCAAAGAGATAGGCCTGGTCGTCCGTTACGACGTATTCAAGTAGCGCACTCGCATTATCTGGCAGGAAGGCCGCTAGCTCTTGAGCTTTGATGATTGAGGCTTCGCCGCGATGCACTTTCAGTTCGGGATGGGCGACGTAGAGGCTGGTTTCGATAGCCTCATACTCAAGCCGGGATTTCTCGATGCCGACCTTCAGCTCAGTCACACGCGCTGGGTCGGGCTGGTTACGCCGCAGTTCGCTGGTAAGCTGTGAATTGAGGGCAACGAGCCGGAGACGCTGTTCCTCCTCCGTCTGCTGCTCCTGCGGTGAAAGAGATTTGCGGAGGCTGGGACGACTCGCCTGCAGCACATCGACCAGTACTCGTGCTTTCGATTGTTCGGCGAAGGTTAAGGCCTCGGCATATTCCTTTTGCGAGACGAGCAGGTCTATCAAGCCGAGCCACGGTGAGAGTCTGTTTTCGAGGAAGCTTTGCTGTTGCCGTCCGCTCCCGGCCACCTGATGGCGCAGAGATTCGATGGTGGCAATGGCATCGAGAAAACTCTGGCGCGCTGGCCCTGGCTGGCCCAGCGCGCGGAGGGCTCTGCCGATGCGCTCCTGGGCTCTCCACAAGTCTTCAGGGGAATCTATGTCTTCAGCCAGTCGGGCGGCGCGGCGGCTGACTTCAAGCATCTCGGGGTAATTGCCTTGGTCTTGGTACAGCAGAGCAAGATCTTTCAGCGACCTAGCAATTCCCAACCGGCCGCCGATGTCCTGGTGCAACTCGAGGCTCTTCCGCAGATGTTCCAGCGCGAGGCTGTAACGACCCTGTCGGCGATAAACGTCGCCGATATTACTCAAAGCGATGGCGACGCCATCTTTGTCAGTCACCTCCTCAAAGAGCTTCAGACTTTTCTGAAACAACTCCAGGGCTTGCTTATCTAGTTCCTGCGATTTGTAGATGACCCCAATATTGTTCAGTGACGCGGCGATGCCTTCTTTGTCGTTGATCTCTTCCCGGAGCTTCAGGCTTCCGCGATAGTACTCCAGGGCCTGATCGTAACGGCCCTGGAGTGCGTAGACGCGACCAATGTTATGCAGGTGGTAGGCCATCACCTCTCGATTAGCGGCGCTCCCCATCTCCTCGTTAATTTTGATTGACTGCTGAAGGTACACTAGGGCCTCGGTGTAACGGCCTTCGAAAGAATAAAGCTCACCGATGTTGTTAAGGACCCTCTCCAGCGTCACCTTGTCGTTGAGTGCTTCGCTGAGCGTCCGGCTTTTCTGGTAGCACTCCAGCGCGAGTTCATTACGCCCCTGTGATTTGTGGATGATACCCATGACGTTAAGAGCCAAGGCTTTCAGGCTTTGGTCCCCGAGCTCTTCGCTGATCGCCAGACTGCGATTGAAGTGCTCCAAGGCCTGATCGGGGCGGCTTTGTGACAAGTAGACACGGCCGAGCTCATAAAGCACGCGCGCCATGCCCTTCCGGTCGCCAGTCTCTTGATAGATCACGCGGCTCTTTTGCAGGTAATCCAACGCCAGCGCTGCACGGTTCTGACGGCTGTGGATCGCCCCCAAATCAGTCAACGCATTGCCCAGTCCCCTTCGGTCACCAAGCATTTCGGCGATCCGAGCGGCAAGCTGCGATATTCTCAGTGCCTTACCAAAATCGCCTGTCTTGATGAGAGGAGCGGTTAGTTCATTCAGGGCAGCTAAAAGCGAGCTGTCCATCAGTTCTTTCTCTTGCGTGAGCAGCCGCTCCTGTTCTGACTCGTCCGTGGCCTCCCCGAGCGCCGCGGCCAATTCATTCACTGCAGGCACGGAGCGCCAGATCTTCCATTTCCCATCCTCCCGGACCAAGGTGAAGTTGTTCACCATCCGCTGCTCTCGCTGCTGGTGACTCTTCAGATCGATGGCCGTGAAATTAACCGTCGCGCGCAGGCTGGCCTTCTCCCCTTCCACCCGGACCCCCGATATCGAGGGAAGACTCAAGCGGGAGTCCTCGATCGTGAACTGACGCTGCAAATCCTGTTTGAATGAAGCATAGTCCGGCGACTTCTCGCTCCACAGACCCATCAGCCCGTCAAGGTCTTTCGCGGCATAGAGCGCGAAATACTTTTCCTCCACCGCGCGCACAGCAGATTCTTCTGATGATGATTGAGATGAGTTGATAACTGAAGATGAGGACTGAACCGCCAAGAGGCTGGAGCCGATAAGGCTCAGGCTCAAAAACATGGACTGCAACGTGACGCGGAATGCGAACGGCATAGGACAAACTCCTTTAGAGTTGGCTCGGACCGCACTCCTGCCGAAGAGAACTTTCTAGCGGCGGAAAAAATGGGAAAAGTTCATCTCGCCTGGTCGAGATTCAATTCTTGGACTCGACCAGGAAGCGTGTTTTTGGCTCTTGCTGCTTTCCAACCGAAAGTTTACTCCGCTCCCTCTAAAATGCAACACCGTAATTCTGTATAGGCAATTCGAAGGAACAAGCGGAAACGGATGGCCTCATTCCTGCCAGTTGGAGATTCGAGATTCTGCGGGTACGAGGTACGCGTTTGTTTCAGAGATCCGCGCGTTTTTCGAAAGATAGAGGAGAGAGACCACCGCCAGCCGATGGTGTGGGGTAGTAACCGGAGTGGCTGAAATGTTTTTTCCGAAATAGCTTATCAATATGAAACACAAATCCGTGACGAGCAATTTGCCTTGTCTGCTGGAGAGCGACAACTGCCCTGAATCAAATGCCAAGCTCCATTTCCAGCCGTCCATATGGCGGAAAGGCTTCCACCTATGAACAAGATGGTCGATGACGAGGGCAACTGCGTCTGTGTCAAGAAACAGTGGTGTGCTCATTGACTCGTCGCCGAGCGCACGTCCATTTATCTGAAAAAGGAGAAAGACTCATGAAACGCATCAGTATTATTGTTGTTGCTGGCCTGGCTGTGGCGCTGTTGGCGTATGCTCAGAAGCGAACGACCAATACAAATAATCGAGTTACAGCCAGCATAGATACGGCGTCGCAGCAGCAGGAAGTGCGAACCGCAATGTCCGCTGAGAAAGTTTCCCTGGCACAGACTAGAGTCAATCGCTATTTCCTTAATACGACAGGCGCCCCGAAGTTGAAAGATTGTTGGAGTCGGCTGAAAGGTGAGGGGATGATAGCAATGGACTTTACCTATAGGAAATCGGGCGGTAGCTGGGCGTTTGAGAAGGTCGCGGTTACTAAGTCAAATTTGCCTAAAGGACAAGACGCGATTGCCGTGCAGTGCCTGCAGGATTCCTTACGTACGACATCATTCTCAATAGACACAGGCAACAGCCGGGAGCAATCCGCCGGAAAATTCGTTGTCAGGTGGACCTGGCCAGTGCCGCTGCCAACAACTGGTACTCAACTGATGGCCAGGATGAGCGGAGGATCTGGTGGACTGGGAGATGTGGCTGGTTGCTCGGAGTGCGTAACTCGCTCAGAGTACCCGTATGGACTGAAGTGCGAATCGAGGAAGAGTGGTGGCTACATAGGTTGCCAAGAGAAGGGCACAAACACTTGCGCGTATGGACCGGCCACCTGCCTAACTGGGACATATGGAATGGCGGGCGGCGTGGTTATGTACTAAAGGTGATAAGCAGTGAATCTCAGAAAATCAGAATACAGCAATTGAGCAGCTTGTAGCCGTTCGGCAATTGGAACGCCTGGCCAGGTATGAATTCCTGGACGGGCGTTTCAATTCAAAATGCGGCCGTAGCTCGCCCAGATAGAAAGGCATCGAGTAACCCAATTGGTGGCATTTGCAGATCTCTGTTATTTGCCCGGAAAGAGCGAAAGAACCTTGAAAGAAATGTTTTGTGGCCTTCTGTCTTATAAAGGTGAACAATGGAAGATTTTGAATAAATCAGCTCATCCGATGGCTGACGTTAGAGAGAAGTCGCCTCTGCGAAACGTGGCTGAATAAACACAATAACAAGGTTAGTGGGCGGTGCAAATCACCTAACCCCAATACGAGCATTAGAGCCGTAAAGTAAGGAGCACTCTCATGAAAATGCGCGCCGGAAAGTCATTATTAGTAGCCCTGGCAATCCTGGCTCTTCCAACCCTGGGCCTGCATACGTTCGCGCAGCGGCCAACGCCGGAAAGAGCCCCGTTGGCCACTCAAAGAATGGAGCCGCAACTGCCGGACCTTGTCCCCGACTTGATGCACTGGTCTGTATCAGCTTCAGCTATCGCTTTGTACAATCCTGATATTGACGTGGTCCTGGATGTGGACAACCGGACAGATGTAGCTGCGCCAGAGTCGGTGGCCACAGTGGCTTTCAGGGTAAACGGGGTCGATAAGTCGGTTTCGCAGCCAGTGGCTCCCGTGCCTGCTCATGGGACCAGCAGAGCAACTTTTAGAGTACCAAAGGGCTGCTTTGATCCGGTTAATGAAAGATGCTATCACACGGTAACAGTTGATTCAGCCAATCAGGTACAGGAAGCTAACGAAGCAAATAATACCGATAATGGCTATGAACTCCTGGCGAATGTTAGTGGCATCACAAACATCAATCCTCCCACAGCCCTGGGACGTCAGAGCTCATCAAATGCAATCCAGGTGAAGGGTATTGCACCTGCCCCGGGTAACAATCCTACCAAAACGGCGCCCAGACCGGACCTTGCCCCTTTTGAAGCAGGGTCACACTATGGTGGGCACTTCTGCCAATGGAGCGCTGCGGACCAGGGGGAGAAAAACGGCTTTTCGGATGTCGAGTTGCTTGTCATCGTGAAAAATGAATCGTACTCGGCCGGCGGGGAATCACATGGAGGTGGTGATGCGCCGGCGTCCACTGTAGAGGTAGCCTACAAAGTTTACGTTCAGGCCGGTGGTGATGAATACAGTTGGCGATCCTTCTATAGACCCGTTCCTCCCCTCCTCAGAGCGGTGCGCTCATCTCCCACTACATTTCAGGTACCAAAATTGTGCTTTCCCCCTGGTTCCTACAAGGATCCCAACGCACGCTGCGAATTCAAAATTACGGTCGACTATGGGAATAAGGTGCGGGAAACGCATGAAAACAACAACACTGTTAGCGATAGCTGCCGACACTACTCATACTAATAGTGCGAGCAAAGGGATACCAGAACATTAGAAGATCATCTTGGCCTTAGTCTTGCTACGGTCAACTATTGGCTTCACGATCGCCCAAAACAATGCGCAATTCAGGGGGATACAAGGAACACTCTCGTGTCAGAAAGTGGAGTCTGATTCTCCGATAGAGCGGCAAGGTTCTTTTCTCAACCTTGTTGTGACAAACGACGGTCCTGACTCAGTTCCGAAGCGCAAACCAGCCTGCATTTTTCCCTGTCCACGCTTCGTCCTCGCCCTTGCGAGCTCCGACGCATGACTCGGTGTCGTCACCGTTGGCAGACCTTTGAAACTCTCATTCAATACACGTGCCGGTTTATCCCGGCGAACGGGAGAAAAGCACATGAAACGCATCAGCATGATTATTGTCGTTGCCCTGACTTTGGTGCTGCTGGCTTACGCGCACAGTCGAACGCCCAAATCAACTAGCGGGATGCCCGCCTCACTGCCGCAAACCGCCAGCTCCACCGCCAAAATCACCGCCATTCAGAACAGGCTTAACCGCTATTTCCAGAATGCGGTGATCCCCAAGTTGAAAACGCCTTGGAAAAGAGTGCAGGGCAAGGGAGGAATAACGATTAAGTTCACCTTCACGAAAGCAGGAAGTAGCTGGGTACCCGAGAAACAAGAAGTCAAAAGCTCAACTCTGCCCAAATTGCAAGAGGCTGTTGCCCTACAGCACCTGAGGGACTCTGTCCGCGCCACCTCGTTCCCTGTCGAGCAAGGCGACGCTAGCTGGAATGAAACTGCCGCGAACAGACTTGTTATTTACTGGAGTTGGCCCGTTCCAATGCCGGCAGATGGACTCAAATTGGCCAAACCTGTGACTCTGACTCAAAACGGGCCCTGCTTCATTTGCGATACAGCCGACCCCACCGGCTGGGCGCTTTGCATGAACTACTCCTGGGGCTGGGCGGATTGCGACCCCGGAACACCGTGCCGGTCGAAAGGAGACCTCTGCCTGGGATCAGGTTTTCAAACGACCGGGACGCTAATAAGGTAGTGAGAACTCGATGAAATGATTTTTCATGGGATGTCTTATCAGAGTGAATGATGTTGCCAGGCGGCTTTAGTTAGCGATCGTGAGCTCATCTGGCCCTCGAGAGTTTGCGCCAAGGCCTAGGCAGCAGGAGGCCTGTCAGGCCCAGCAGACGACGAGGTGAAGCATGCCCCAACCGGTAACCATCGCTCGTTTCGAGGTCGCTAAGCGAGGCGTGCTTCTGGCATGCGGACTGGCAGTTCTGCTGGCGTGCGTTAGTCCTGGCCAGCTCGCTCGTGCGCAATCACCAGCGTTGACCGTCAAAGCCAGCTTCACAGGGCGCCCTGCAATCACGTCACTAGATCGGATTGATCTGAGACTTAACCGTCCCCTTGAACCAGCAGAAGGGCGACTCGCTGTCTTCATCGGCTTGACAGATATGACTGCCCTATTCACATCCAGTGTCAACGAACTCAGGTATACGCCAAAATTCCTGCCGCTGCCCACAGGCGAAAACCCACTGATCATCTATATTGTTTCTCCCAATGATGAATGGAAGGAGCTTGCCCGCTTCACTTTGCGCGTCGCAAAAGCCCAACAAGCCCAACCCGCCGCAGTACCGGTTGATGACGCAAACAAGCCAAGCGAAGATAAGCATAATCAGGACAATGGCGGCAAAATGGGCTTCAAGAAATTTTCACTGGTTCCCTCTTTAACACTCAATCTTGAATCTCAACCCATTGAAACTCATTTCCCTGATAGCGGTCCTTCAAACCAGCCGGTCTTTACTGATTTCAGCGTCCAGGGAACTCTCCGGACTGATATGGCCCGCGGTCCTTTTGCCTCACAAACTCAGTTCGACTTTGTTGGCACCAGTTTCCAGACTAAGACCTTGCGCTACGGCGAACGGGGTGATGGCGCGCCGCAAATTGATCTATCCAGCTACCTGATGCAGTTCCAGCTTGGCAGGGCAAAGGTTAGCTTGGGGCATGTCTCATTCGGAACAAATCGCTTCCTTATAGACAGCTTTTCGAGCCGTGGTATCACCGTCGCAGTGCCCATAAACAAGCGGTTGGATTTTTCCGTTACGGCTCTGAACGGCACAAGCATCGTCGGATGGAACAATTTCACGGGATTGGATCGCCGCAAGCACCAGATTTTGAGCACCACGGTTGGCTACGAGTTCTTGCCCGAACGTCCCGGTGGGTTCCGGCTGGAGACTATCGTTTTGCATGGTTCACTGTTGCCCTTCAGTAATTACAATCAAGGCAATATAACTGATGCAGAAAGAAGCAAGGGACTCGGATTTCGTCTGATTGTTAGCGATAAGTCTCAACGCTTTCGCGCAGATGCTGGATTCGCCCGCAGCCGGTTCAATAACCCGAGCGATCCATCTCTCGATCAAGGCTTTGAGGTTGTGTCCATCCCCGAGAAGGGTCGCAATGCCCGCTACCTGGATGCCGGCTACGATATTCTGCGGGGTTTGTCGCTGAGCAAAAACATGAAGGCCAATCTTACCTTCAATTACCGCCATGAGCAGGTAGACCCCCTGTTTCGTAGCGTTGTGGCCTACACGCAGCCAAACAAAATTCAGAACCAATTTGAATTGCTCGGCAGCATTGGTCAGATCAATTTGGGCTTCTCGAACTTCCGCTTTAACGACAACCTCGACAACATTCCCTCTATTATCAAGGCTTTCACGCGGCGCAGTAACTTTCTTCTCAGCGCGCCCGCCAGCGCCTTGTTCTTCGACTTGATGAGGCCATCCTCATGGCTGCCAACCGTATCGTATACCTTTGATCGAACTCATCAATTTGCCGAATTGGTGCCAACCAACGGCGATTTTAAGGCCCCCCAAATCCCTGACCAGGTCAGCACCAATCAAAACTTTGCGGCCCAGTGGCAAACGCGCGGCTGGAGTTTTGCTTACACCTTCAATCATTCGTTTCAGGACAATCGGTCGGACCGGGAAGGGGTTCCTACCTTGTCTACCTTGGGAAATGTGGTTCACGGATTCACACTGGGAGTGGCGCCGGCGAGGTCGCTTGATCTGAATCTCAATCTCAGCAGGGAGAACCTCAATAGCAAGGACTCAAATGCCAACAAAGACAAGAACCGCGATGACACCGCCCTGCGAGTTGGCGTCAGTGTCAATTGGCGGACGACGATGAACTCTGCCTTTGCCGCAAGTCTTTCAAACAACTTAGGGCGTTCAGTGGCTGATCTATCGCAAACGAGCAATAGTCGAGACACGATGTTCGACCTGCAGTGGTCTTACAGATTCGCAATGGAAAAGAGTCGTATGAAGAAATTTCAGGCGCAGTTTTTTATCAGGTATGCAAATCGATACGCCCGATCGTCATCCGGCCTTTTTAGAATTGACAGTCTGACAAAAAGCCAAACGCTCAGTGCCGGAATGAGCTTCACCTTCTTCTAGAGGAGACCCAAAGAACTGTTTCCGACACAGTTCCTAAGGAGGCAAACGTGAAACGGCTTGCATTCATCATTTTTCTTCTCGCATTTCTGCAGCCGGGGTTGTCGTCAAGTTCGGCGCAGAGAAATCAGGGAATCAAAGTCGCTCCCAATGGTGTCAATGTCAACGCCAATGGTGCGACGGTGGTCCTGCTTACGTTTGGGCCGTTGACCACTCAAGCCCCAGCCGAAGGCTGCTGGTGCGGTGAGTTGGTCTCGGCAGCGCCCGATCTCGGTTTCAAATGCAATCTGCCGACGATCTTTGGTTGCCTTCCTCCCAGATTTGACCTGTCAACACGTAGCGGGGGTAGCGGCTTTACAGACATCATGACCATTCCGAATTCGGTGGCCAGGCGCGCCTACCAGGCTGCGCAAGAAGGCGCCGTATCCAGTTTCTTCTACGTCCGGAGATTCATAAACACGAAGGGTGGTCGCGATGAATATGTCAGCGTTACTTGCCGAATGGGAAGCGGCGGAGCCAGCTCACCTTTCGCCCTAACTGATGTGAAGCTCTCCTTTGCTATCGACAAACCCATTCTGATAGTTAACCCAGGTGACCGATTGCCGCCGATAAAGGCCGAGATAGCCTATAACGGCACTGGACGACTCAAAGGCCGGTGGGAAGCAGTGAAGCCCGGCGAGGAGCTGCCCTCGGAGCGCGACCTGCTAACCGAAGCCACACTTCCTATCGAGGAACGGGGAAAGCAGCGACATTACACGCAAATTAGCACGTTCAACGAACTGTTGCCGCCCACCGGGAAATTTGTTCTGCTTGGGCCAGACGTATCACAATTGCCAACTAAGGTGGAAGGTCAGTATCTGGTCTTGCTCAGGATCGAAGCCACGGACGATAAGGAAGGCGATGCTAACCTTACCAACATCGGCGTGGGCCCGGGGCTCATTCACAACGGAGCGGTGGCCGGATTTCCTATTCCACCGTTGCGCTATTTTGTTGGTGGCGGGCCAGAGGCCCAACTGACGGCCGGCTTGGCCTTGCTATGGCCGGCTGAGAATGATGAGCGCGAGACGGGCAAGCCTTTAGTGTTCATTTGGACCGAAATTGGGCAAGCTGCCTTTTATCGGCTTGAAGTAACAACTGCGCAAGGAAACGCGATCTTTTCGGCATTGGTGCTCCAGGGGACCAAAAGTTACCAGGCCCCGGCCTGGATTAAGGACAAGGCCGGGGATGGGAATCTGCGCTGGCGCGTCGTGGCTATCGATCAAAACGGAAACTCAATCAGCGAGACTCCGTGGCGGGTTTTGCGATTGAAGAGAGGTTAATGGCGTGTTTCACGACACTGCGTAGGGCTGGCACAAGCTACCCTGTGTTACCCGAGATATTTCCCGCCAATAGGCTGAGGAACTATTTGACATTTGGCATTCCACATTTTTCATTTACCATTATTTGCAAGCTTTCTTTGCCTCTTGCCTTCTATCATCGATCATCGCCCATCTGTAGAGGCGGCACTCTCTTTAGAAACCACTATGAAGCACCAAGCTAGATTCATTACGGCTGTGCCGCCTGATGTGCCGCGGTGGCTTGCCTCGCGGTAGCTGCCAAGAACGGACTTGGGCTGCGCCCTTCTGCTTGTGTTCGTCTCAGGGCTAGTTGAACCGAAGGGCTGCCTTCTCCCATCTCTGTAGCTAATTGGAAGAGCGTCCGCGAAGGAGGGCATAGCCCTAGCGCGAGAAGCAGCTGTGATCCCGCGAGGCAAGCCACCGCGACACATCAGGCGGCACAGCCGTAGCCACGAGCAATGGTTTCCCTTTGACATCTGCCAGTACCACGCTGGCTGCCGCCCCTACAAGTTCAAGGATCTGTCCTTTCGATGGCAAATGAAAAATGTCAAATGCCCAACGTCACATGTAAAGTTCTTAATCTAAAGGAGACCACGCTCCTTGATCTGAAGATACTTCTCCAGCAGCGCCGGAGCGAGCGCCGCCGCAGTCACATCCAGCGCAAGTCCGCCCTGCGACTCCACCAGCCGCAGTGCTGCCTCACGCTGGTAGAGAATCTCCTCGGCGACTGATTGTGTGAACAGGTCATTCACCGTCGCTGGCGAGTTGTTCACTACCGCTCTCAAATCCCGACTCGCGATTGTGACCACCAAGGGGAGGTGTCGTGGCCGCAATAACCGCAGCGAGCTTAATAGCTCCTTCGAACTCTCCTCATCAACAAGATCCGTCAATAGCACTACGAGCGAACGTCGCTTGCTGTTTGTAGCCACAAACTCAAACATTCGGGCATACGAAGGCTCGATCATTTCAGGTTCGACTGCATAAAGGGCCTCAAGCGCTGCCTCCACATGCTCGCGCCCCCGCGATGGCGGCAGATAGCTCATTATCTTCCGGCAGAAGACCAGCAGACCGACATTATCACCGGCCCGCGCTGCCGCGGAGAGGAGAGCGAGGGCAGCGTGCACGCCTGCATCGAGCTTAGTCTCCTGCTCAATACGTGCCGTCATTAGCCGACCGGCATCGAGAGCAATTAGTATCGTCTGCTCTCGTTCGAGCTGATGTTGCCGTGTAGTAAGTTTTCCGCGACGTGCAGTCGCTGTCCATGAGATATGGCGTAGTTCATCTCCCCGGACATAATCTCGAAGCGATTCAAATTCCCGGCCCTCTCCGCGCCAGGAACTCTTGCGGTGCGCAGCTGCCAGGGACCGACTTCCAAGCGCTTTTAGTTCCGCCTCGCGCGCGCGCCGCATATTAGGGTAGACCTTGATATCTTGAGGTGCTCCTATTTTCGTCTCACACCATACAAGCCTCAATCGAGAGGGAAACCGTATTGCCGTCTGGCCGAATTGAAATAGACCGCGTCTGGGAGGAAGTAGCTGATAGACCAGTGCTGCGGACGTCTGAGCTGCCACTCGTAGACGAGCCTCACGCAAGCCGGTTAGCTTCATTTCCGGTGGGTATTCATCCTTGACGATCAGCAGTATCGGTTGCGACCTGTTGTTTTGAATGTTAATCCGAACTTCGGTTTCAGCTCCGAGAACGAATCGTCCGGAAAACTCTCGCTGGATAAGAACGCCCTCTGGCAACCGGCTCCTGCGCGAATCGGCAACAGCCAGAAAAAGGAGGCTTAGATCATAAGCGAGGGTAGACCAGCGCAGCCATGGTCGTCCCCATGAAAGTGACAGGGGAACAAGGCCGAACGCGATTAAAAGATAGAAGAGTTTTGTGAAGACAAAGCGCACGTGAGTTGAAGACGGCTATCGTGGCACCTCAGCCGACCTAAGAATGTCTGTAATCACAGTGTCGGCAGTTGCGCCCTCAAGCTCTGCTTCAGCGCGCAAGATCAGCCGGTGACGAAGCACCGGACGAGCGATATCGCGAACATCATCGGGCGTCGAGAAATCCCGCCCGCGGATGGCAGCAAGTGCTTTCGAACACAGCAGCAGCCCCACCGACGCTCGCGGACTTGCGCCATAATGAATAAAAGGGTGAGTTCGCGTGCGACGTACTATATCCACGAGGTAATTTTGAACTCCAGGTTCCATTCGTGCGCCGCTAACCTCGCGGCGACAACGAGAGATGGCGTCGGCATCGGGCAGCGGATGAATATCCACTTGCTGCAAACGCCGTGAATTAAAGCCATTGTTCCAGTTAGAGACTACCTGGCGTTCGTCTTCCTCCCCCGGGTAGTCGAGCAGAATTTTTACCAGAAAGCGATCCAGTTGCGCCTCCGGGAGAGGGTACGTGCCTTCATATTCGATCGGATTTTCAGTTGCCAAAACAGTAAAGATGGGCGATAGCCGATGAGCCTCACCATCGATTGTGACCTGCCGTTCTTCCATCGCCTCGAGTAGCGCGGCCTGAGTCTTAGGCGGGGTCCTATTGATCTCGTCGGCCAAAAGTATGTCGGTGAATATAGGACCCTGGCGCATGGTGAACGTCGAGGTCGCCAGATTGAACACATTCGTTCCCGTTATGTCTGAAGGCATCAAGTCAGGCGTGAACTGTATCCGCCCAAAACTGGCGTTGACGATCTGAGACAGGATTTTAACCGCCAGGGTTTTCGCGGTCCCGGGTACCCCTTCTATCAACGCATGTCCTTCCGCAAGAAGGGCCACCAGAATCTGTTCAATCGGCTCGTCCTGCCCAACGATTACCTTGTGAAGTTCGGTTTTGATGTGTTCAACGGTTGAGGAGACGTAATCTAGCATTGGGTTCCTAGTCCTAGTGTCCTGTCTCTAAATGGCCGGTGAAAAATGTTGCGACAGATGTTTCGATGAAAAGAGGTGCGACAGATGTTCGAGGAAAAATGTTGCGACAATTGTCCATGAAAAATGGGCGAGAGATGTTCATGAAAAATGTTGCGACACAGCCCAAGATTTTCTGCAATTCAAAAATCCCCAAATCTCTAGAACTCCGCAGGAGTTCAATGTTTATAGCACGTGGCAAGCAAGGGAACCCAACTCCTTTAGGAGTTGAATATTGGTCGCGAGGCGCAATCATGAAATAGCGTACGACAATCCGCGCCCCCCAGTTTTGGAAACGCGAGCAACATTCAATTCCTAACGGAGTTCCCTAAAGTCTTCGCGATGCTATAAACATCGAACGATCTCCGGAGGTGAAACCCTAAATAAATACCCTAAATATACCCTATATATTTTGCGCCGCTTGCTTCAGATCACGCGAACGCATCCGCATGCCTAATTGTCCTTCCACCTCCCTTAGACTCTTAACCAAATGGATCGCTAAGCGTTCACTAATTGGTTTCCCGTTGATAACCTCTTCACACTGCCGCATTAGTCGCTCTAGCCGGTCTGCCTCCAGCGAGGAACGTTCGGCGACGCGCCGCGCTATCTCTGAACGAGTGCTGTTGTACTCAACCCCAGCATATCTCGCCAGCACCCGACGGGTTCGTGAATAGACATTCTCGATAGCCAGATCCAGTGCGCGTGCGCGTTGCTGTACCTCTGCCATTGAGGCCACAAACTCCAGGCTCGAACGGCGATCGACTTGCGGCACCGGTATTGCGCGGCCAAATCGACGACTCCGCTTCAAAAGAACTGCAAACACCAGGAAAGTAATCTGAGCGCAAATCGGCAACACTGGTGTGCCCGCGAAATATGCCGCGAAAGGATTTTGAGTCTTGCCGCGGCCTTGATGATATTCATCAAACGCTATCAAACCGCCGGAGCTGGTCAAAATGTTGATGGCGAGTTGCAAGTTGTCGCGAAGAGCAATCCCCGCATTTGAGAAGATGTAGGGATCGCTGAGCATGATGATACGTCCCGATCCGTGTGGGTAATCCAGCAGTAAAACTTCATTGTTATGGCCGAGATGGACCACAGGAGCAGGCGAACTGTTGTTTGCCTGGATGGTTACAGCTTCGTTAGAGGGCAAACTCGAAGGTGATGGCTGTTGGTCGTCATAATCTTCCTCACCGACGAACTCATCATCCTCATGTAAAACGTGTTCTTTCTTCTCTTCTTGTCTCGGGGAAAAACTAATCTTTCCAGCAAACCGCGAAGGCTGCACCTCCTGAACGGCTCCTGTAAGACGGGATGGTTGAGTTGGACGCGTTGCTTCAACGTCTCTAGTCATGTCAGTGACGCTTGCAGGATTTACGTCGAGGCCTGGAAACGGGCCATAGTCGGCAGTTATCGACCATTGCTCGGAGGTGGGTAGCAGAAAGGGATCAGGCCGCCGGTCGACGAGCACTAAGCGGCCGCCTCGCTCGACCCATTCCAACAAACTCAGCGCTTCAGACTCCGTAACATCCTGGCGCAGCCTCCCTATTATGACGAATGTCTGTACTTTTGTTGTTGATCCCAGTAAGCGCTCGGGAGGTTCGCGCCAACGCACAACCTTGTAATCCGATTCGCTAAGAAATTCATAAATGGCCCGCGTGCCAGTTGGTCCCGCGTGGTATGTCGACCTGTTAGGCGCCCATTCAGTATCGGGCTGTTTCTCCTCGCTCACATAAGCGACAGAATTGATAGCGATCAATCCTCCAACCACCAGACTTATTGTGACGATGTAGCCGAGTGTCTGCCGCATGACTCTCAATAACTGCTTGCGAGGTTATGAATTCACCGTGCCCGCAGCAACGTCTCCTTGTATCTGTCCTGAAACGCTTGCCAGTCGCCTTCAGTAGCTACAGTTAGCCCGTACCAGTGACGTTCAAAATGGTCTGTCATTCGCCTCATATTCTCGGCGAGTGGTTGTTTCTCGCGAACGGCCCGAAGATAATCGAGATTAGTCTTATGTTGTGCCAGGCTAATAACCTTGCGTTCCCCCAATTCAACCAGCAGCGCGATGTAGGCTTTTCGTATTGCTGCACGGAGCTCCCCATTGCGGGCCAGTGTTTCCGCCTCGGAAAAAAGATCGGAAGCTGACTGTTCTGGCTCGAGCCGCTCCCCCAAAACAATTCGCGGACCGATTTTCGCCTTTCGTCTTGGGCGTCCCTTACGTAGCACGCGGACCATCAGAATTCGAACCGCGTAGACAACAACAACGGCCGCAAGAGCGATTATCAGAATTTGCGCTATGAGCCCCCAAAAATTGGAGTGGCCGGCTGCCAGCGGCTTCGGCCGAGGCAGCAGTTTTAGAAACCACTCCCAAAATCTCTTCCACAGTCGAGCAAAGGCGCTTTCCTGTTGTACGCTAGTCGCATAATCGGGTCGAGCCAGTATTGCGGCCAGTCGCCCCTTGGCAGCGTCTTTAGTTGAAGTGGTGGCGACAACTGACTGTTCGAGTTCATCCAGCCGCTCTTCTAAAGCGCGTAGACGCTCGGTAATGCGGGCAATGAGCTCTGTTCGAGCAGTGCCGGTGGTCTTCCCAACTTGTCCAAGTTCTTCGTGCAGCCATGAGTTGTCGGCATCGATACTAACTTCATTGAACTCGATGCGTGAATGTTCCGGCAGCGAGTTCAACTGAATACCCTGAGTAGTTCTTGCTACACGTAATTCGTAATCCAGGAACGTCTCACTCTCGTCAAACTGGTTAAGAGTATCTAGTGCCACTAAAGTCTCTTTGATTCGGGAATGGTATTCCGCGAATGGCATTGCTTGATTAGTTACAGTAAGACAGAACATTGCGAGCACCGACTGCAGAACAACAAGGAGACCCGATCTAAAACTCCCTGAATTGTTCTGTTTACAATGAAGTCTCACGGCATTGAAAGATTAGTGGCGCTTGTCGATTCAAACTTGAGTTGGAGCACGGCGGCAATCAGCTCAAACCAAGGACGCTTCCTCGTGGGCTTGCGATCTTTTCTTGCGGGATCGAGATTGCCGGAGCTAGAGGTGACGGGACATTCAGCTGCGGCATCTTGTCCAGGTATCGCGAGGCCAGCAATTCAACGTCGTAACCTTCCCGCCGTACACGCTCATCTACATAGAGTAACGAAAGGCCCAGCATCCAAATCGGCGCTAACAAAATCGAGCTAAGCGGCTCCAGCACACTGTAGCCAATCGCGTACCATGCTGGCCAATTGTTAGCGTTCCAGGGAGATGGATCGATACCACTCAAGTAGCCGTACCAGCCGAGCGGGATCACCAGGATCATCAGAGCTGACCACGTGGCGAAATAGGTGAACAGTGAAACCGCCATGAGCCGTCGAACGTTGCCGCTGGCCAGGGCGAAGCTTCGTCCCACCGATTGAAATACGCCTTTGCCTTCCACGAGCAAGACCTGGGGCACGTAAGCGACGCGGCCGAACATGAAGAAGAACAGCCACACGGCGAGAGCTGTTGCAAGCAAGCCAGCCAGGCTGCCTGTAATAATCGGCAGCCAGATGGGAGCGATAGTTGCTAACAGCATGGAACCCATAACCGCAACAATAACCAGCATGTACCAACCTACAACGGAAACTCCTACTGCAAGGCTCCCCCAAATTAGAACGATAACCATGGCGCCCAGTAAGGACCAGAAGCGTACGCGCACAGCCGCATAGGTTGCGCGCGCCGAAACGGGCTCATTCCACAACAGATGCATAACGAGATTTCGCGCCGCGCCACCCATGACCAGCAAACTGAAGACATGCCCACCTATAATTAATACGAAAGCGATGCAGAACAAGAGAACAAACAGAGCGAATGAGGAGGTTTCGGTTGTGCTGAACAGGTGTCGCGAAGAGATGGTCCAGGAGATTGAGCCTAAGGCCGTAACCAGGACGGGAGGCGCAGCAATCCGAATCAGCGTAAACAGATGGCGACGATAGAGTCTGACAGCGCGGTCGATAAGATCTCCTGCACCTAGAGGAGCGAGTGTGAGCTGTGCCGTGGCAAGGCTGGCCATTTTAGCTAAGGAGTCGAAAGAACGGCTGAATCTACAAATGTGGCAAGGTCAAGAATGCGGCATGGATTCTACCACGCCATACAGCAGGGGCGGCACTGCGTGGCGCGTCATTGTAGGTGTAGCGCTGCACTCCAGGACATGGCAGCCGTTTGTAATCACCGGGTGGCCATGGAGTTCACCAAGCTGACCAAACCAAGTAAATGTTAAAGGCAAACACCGGCGCCTCGTTACGGCTCTGCCGCCTGATGTGCCGCGGTGGCTCTGCCTAGCGGATCAGCAGCTAGAAACGTAACGGCTGTGCCGCCTGATGTGCCGGCGGTGGCTCTGCCTAGCGGATCAGCAGCTAGAAACGTAACGGCTGTGCCGCCTGACGTACCGCGGTGGCTCTGCCTTGCGGATCAGCAGCTGGAAACGTAACGG
>Ga0214473_10001135_pt1 | contig 35944 bp, 35 predicted proteins | sample RVTome_7_FD_203509 | JGI IMG/M metagenome (GOLD analysis project Ga0214473, IMG submission 203509) | Soil microbial communities from uranium-contaminated site in the Upper Colorado River Basin, Wyoming, United States - RVT98D197 | ecosystem: Environmental > Terrestrial > Soil > Contaminated >... | reverse complement strand
CATTGGGGCGTCCTTTAATATTACAGGGTAAAGAGACGATTTGAAGAATCAGGAATGCTTATTTTAAAAAAATCTCTCTAAATCCTCATGGTTAGCTTTGTCTATTTTTTCTATATCGGGATTTGGGCGATATATTGCTCTTGCATTCATTGTATTTGGTGGTAAAATAAAATTGGACTCTCCTTGAAGGGAGTGTTTGTGAAGCATCTTTTTAAAGATTGGGAGAACATTCAAGCCAGAATTCAGAACGCCCAGAATCTTTTTCTCTTTCTGGACTATGACGGAACCCTCACTCCAATTGTATCCCGACCCGAACTGGCTCTTTGCCCGTCCGAAGTAAAGAGACATTTGGAAAAATTGCATGACCTTCCCGGGGTCTACCTGGCCATCATCAGCGGGCGATCCTTGGAAGATCTGCGTGAAAAAGTAGGAGTCCAAGGCATTATTTATGTCGGCAACCATGGTTTGGAAATCGAGAACCCGGCCGGCAGGCACAAGAAAATTTTATCGTCAGCCAGAACAAGAGAACTCAAAAGAATCACACAGAACTTGCAGGATTCCCTAAAAGAAATTCCTGGGATTCTTTTTGAAGAGAAAGGGCCTATTTTGGCTATCCATTACCGCAACGTGCCCCAGAAATTTTTCACGCAAGTTCCCCAGGTATTAGAAGCAGAACTTCGGCAATGGAGGGATCGCTGGAAGATGGCATCCGGTAAAATGGTTTTGGAAATCCGACCCAAAATAGATTTTAATAAAGGGGATGCCGTCAGAGATATTCTAAAAACCTTTCCCTCCCTTGGGCTTTTGCCAATCTATCTGGGAGATGACCAAACCGATGAAGATGCCTTTCGGGTGCTCAAAGGCCGGGGTATATCGGTTTTTATCGGACAGGGTAGGCTTTCCTCGGAGGCTGATTTTTTTCTCCAAAACCCTGACGAGGTTCAAGAGTTCCTTTTCCGGTGCCAGGAAGTGAGGCGTGCTCGTAGCCATTGTCCCGGAGCCACCTGAAATAGGCCGTAAACTTCTCTTTTTTTGAATGAGTCAGTCGTGGTAAGATAATTTTATGGTACTTAAAATTGCCGACCATCCTTTTCTCTTCACCGGTTGCTGGGAACTGAGGGAGATGGTAGGGCGTAGTGCCCGAGATGAGCAGCAGCTTTTGGAGGCCATCGAAGAGATCCCCTTTGACTCCCTCTTTTATCACACGCACAGCTTCTTCCTCCGTCATAAATACATCGCTGGTCCATACCCGAATGACTTCGCCACCTGGGCAGCGATTCAAGTGCGCGACCGGGTCTTGGGTGAAAAACTGGGCATCCTGGATCCATATGATTTCGAAAATCTGGAAGCCTTGCGCGCCGAGATTGTAAATATTATTGATGAGCATCTTTCTCAACTCCAAATCATTCCCCGAGCCATTTACGGAGAGCCTTTTGACTTTATGCAATCGCGGATCATCGAAGTGCCGACAGGTTTGGAAGCCCGAAATCTGACGGAATTCCGGAAGATTCTGGCCACTGTGGATGTCAGCGTAGTTTACTATCACAATTTCGAGGCCATCCTCCGGCTTGGACGGAGGAAGGGTGATTTTGCTCTCTGGATCGAAGAGCAGCTCGACCTACCCGATCTGGCCCAAAAAATTTCCAGACTCGATTTTTACATGACCAGCCTGGAGTCCATTCGTCATCGGATTATCAAGCTCTGTGATGAGGTTCTGATGAGGGAGACTCTGAGATGAGCCACATCGATGATTACCGGGAAGTGGTCCCCAAGGGCACGATCGATTTCTTGAAGCGTTTGGCTGAGCAGGTCAAGGGAAGGAAGATCCTGCATATCAATTCTACCAAGCTGGGTGGAGGAGTGGCTGAAATGCTGCGCAGTCACATTCCCCTCCTGAAGGATTTAGGCGTCGATGCCCAATGGCAGGCCATTTCCGGAACTGAGGAGTTTTTCAATGTTACGAAGTCCTTCCACAATGCTCTACAAGGTCAGGACCAGCACCTCCCTCAACAGATGCTCCAGGAGTATTTGGAAATTAACAAGGAGAATGCCCGACAACTTTCCTTCGATGCGTATTACATAGTCATTCATGACCCCCAACCAGCGGCCTTGATTGAAAGCCGCCCGACCCAAGGCAAGTGGATCTGGCGCTGCCATATCGATATCTCTCGGCCGCAGTGGAAAGTTTGGAGTTTCTTAAAGCAGTTTGTGGTGAATTACGATGCTGCCGTTTTCTCCCTTCCCCGATTTGCCCAGCGGCTCCCCATCCCCCAGTTCCTCATCTTCCCTGCTATCGACCCTTTGAGTGATAAGAATCGCGATCTCTCCCCGCAAGAGCAGGCCCAGATTCTTAGCCGGCTAAATGTCCCTACGGACAAACCAATACTTCTACAGGTATCCCGTTTTGACCGCTTCAAAGACCCTCTGGGAGTTATTCAGACTTACCGGCTGGTCAAGAAACACCACGACCTGCAACTGATCTTAGCCGGGGGAGAGGCTACAGACGACCCAGAGGGGAAAACTGTTCTGTCGGAAGTTAGGGAGGCAGCCCGTGATGATCCAGACATCCATATCCTTCTCCTTCCCCCGGATGCCAACCTGGAGATTAATGCTCTGCAAAGGGCAGCCACTATCGTTTTGCAAAAATCTCTTCGGGAGGGGTTCGGGCTCACCGTGGCTGAGGCGATGTGGAAAGGAAAGCCAGTCATCGGCGGCTCTGCCGGTGGAATCACCGTTCAACTCGTCTATGGCGTGACTGGATTCACTGTCAACTCTGTGGAAGGAGCTGCCTTCCGTATCCATCACCTCCTGGACAATCCTGAGGTGATGACCAAGATAGGGGGGGATGGGAAAGAATACGTCCGGCAGAATTTCTTGATTACCCGCAAACTGGGGGATTGGTTAGCACTAATGAGCTATTTAGGACGCAGAATCTGAAAGTAGGATGGAGAGAATATGAAACCGAATGCCATGGAAAAAATAGGAGAATTAAAAATCTGAGTGACGTTATGAAAAAGTGTTTTTTCAGGCGGGTTTTTCGAGCCGTACTTGAGCCAAGGCGGTGATTAGATCTGCGGCCCAATAATAAATGTTGCGGTTTTTTAAAGTCTCGCGCATACCTCGCATGCGAGCCTTTTGTTCCACAAGGTCCATCTCCAGGGCCATGCGAATCGCTTCAGCCATCTCTTCAATGTCATAAGGGTTGACAATCAGGGCATCCCTGAGTTCCCTCGATGCTCCGGTGAATTGGCTGAGAATCAGGACGCCTGATTCGTCATCCCGAGCGCTAATGTACTCCTTCGCTACCAGATTCATCCCGTCATGTAAAGAGGTAACCAGACAGAGGTCGGCGGTCTCGTAAAATGGCCTAATTTCTTCATGGCTATGGTGCTTTTTTAAGAAAACGATCGGTTGCCATTCTTTGGTCTTAAAACGCCAGTTGATCCGATCTACCTCTACCTCCACCGCCGCAATTAAATCGTGGTACTCCTTAATGTGGGTACGGCTTGGAGCCCCAAGCTCCACAAAAGTGAATTCCCCCTGATAAGCAGGATATTTTTCCATGAATCGTTCGATGGCTTTGAAACGTTCTAAGATCCCCTTCGTATAATCAATGCGATCCACCCCCACGCCTAAATGTTTTCCCTTGACGCCTAGATCCTTCAGGAGACTCTCTTTATTGGGCTTCGCAGCATTGCTTTCTGTGGAGGCGTTGGATTGGCCTGGGAAGGCAATACTTATGGGAAATGGTTTCACCAGGGTGGTTTGTCCTCCCCTTTCAACCGCGAAATGCTCCCAGTCAATTCGTGATTCTAAGGCGCGGTCAACCGTATCCAGAAAGTTGTTACAGTGAAACTGGATATGAAAGCCAATGAGGTCTGCTCCTAACATGCCATGCAGAAGTTCTCTCTGCCAAGGGCAGATGCTGGAGGATTCCGGATTTGGCCAAGGAATATGCCAGAAAAGAGCCACCCGAGCATCCGGACGCTCTTCTTTTATCAATCGAGGGAGTAAGGCGAAATGATAATCCTGGATCAAAATCAAGGGTTCTTCGGCGTCTTCCAGTTCTTCCAAAGTGGCTCGAGCAAATTTCTTGTTGACGGTTTGATAATAACCCCAATCTTCCGACCGGAAGGATGGACGTGTATGCGCGATGTGGCAGAGCGGCCAGAGCCCCTCGTTGGAAAATCCATAATAATAACCCTTTTCTTCTTCCTTGGTGAGCCAGACCCTTTTGAGCACGTATTGAGGCTCCTCGGGGGGAACTCTGATTTTGTTCTGGGCATCAACCACCTCTCGGTCGGCATCGCCACTTCCATGGGCAATCCAGGTTCCCCCGCAGGCCTTGAGGACAGGCTCTAAGGCCGTCACCAACCCACTGGCCGGCACCAGGCATTCAATCTTCTTCCCCTTTTTTTCATGCATGTAGGGTTCGCGGTTGGATATCACGAAGAGAGGCCTTTCTTGGAGAAGGGTATGAACCTCCTCTTTAAGCCGGGCTGGTGTCCAGATGGATTCGGCGGTATGTCTTAGACGTGCTTCTTCCTCGGCAGCCTTTCGAGCCGCTGAAATACTCCTGGCCATTTGCGTTACTTCCCGAGTCAGAGGCTCAAAAACTCCTCCCGAAGGAAGGCGGAGGGGTTCTTTACTCTTTTCTGTCCGTAGGTGTTTCATCCATTCAGCCATCTTGGCAATCGGTCCGGCCATACTCCAACGAATCAAAAGGAGGGTAGTTAAGGAAATGACAAGGGCATTCACCAAAAAGCGGATGAAATTATTTTTCCAGATAAGCGAGAGTCGGTCCTGAATATAGGAAGGATCATGAATGATGACCAGGGCACCCGCCACACCTTCTTCCCGATGAAGGGGCAGAGCATAAAGGTACATCTCTTTTCCCCCTAAGTTGGAAAAGTGCCCGCCCTCCAGATCGGAGTTCATGGCTTTGGTTACAAATGTCGGGGTTGCAGACAGATGAGCAGACAATGGAGGAGTGGCGGCGATCAATTTGTCCTTCACGTCATATACCGCCACCCCAGCAAGCCTTTCCCGATTTCCAAATTTTTCCACGATTTTCTGCAGACGCTCTGGGTGCCCTTTTTCCAATAGGGGCTCGATGGTCTCTTTAAGGCTCTCGCCCAGAAGGGAAGCGCGGCGCTGAAGGTCAATCGTCAACCTCTCTTTCTCCTGCCGTACCTGTATGAGGGTAAACAGAAGAACAAGGACACTGATCACGATGACAATCGAGAGAATGATTCGTAAATTAATCCGCAAAGAACACCTCAAAATTTAATTAAATATGGAAGTCCCGAAAAAAGCTTAAGCCCCTTAGAAGCTTCGTATTGGCACCTTTTGAATTCACCCTACTCATAACTCTTTCCAGAAAGTCATGATGGATTAGATTAGGATAGTTGATTCAAGATCCCGTATTTCGATAACATTTTAACCAACCCGCAATTAGGAAATCAATAAGATCGGAACAAGGGTTGACAAAATGGGATAATTAATGATAAATGATTATTAATGATAAATACAAATTCAAATAAGAATTCACCCGAAAAGTCCATAAGCGAAGAGATTCTGAGTAACATGGATAAAATGATAAATCTTCAACTCCCTTCTAACTCCATTCACATGTATTGGGGTTTCGATCTTTCCCCTCCACAGTTCACTTACCCAAATTATTTATCCAAATAGTTCAACGTCATAAAAAGGAAGAATTGGATTCGGATTATGCCTCCGTGAGGAAAGCTGGAAGGTATCATGGAGCTCAAAAACGTAAAGGCCACTTTCTTTTTGATCAGGAGTGAGTCGCTTTACAAAGGAGGGGCCAAATGAGGAAATTGAAAAAATGGGCTTTTGTTTTATTTCTTTTGACCTCCATTTTAGGATGTAACCCCTTTCAGGAGATGAGAGAGGCTAAAGAGGCAGCAGAAAGGGCAAATAAGGAAGCGAAAATGATTTTGGAAAGTGTAAAGACATATGCAGAAAAGGCAGAGACAGCAGCCCAAAGAGCGGAGAAAGCTGCCGCATCGTCTGAAGATTTTTCAAAAAAGGCAGAGGCAGCCAGTCAGAAAGCAGTAGGGACTTTCGAGAAACGCCTGAAGAAATAGAGGAAGGGAGGTGGAACCGGAATGTATTGGAAAGGCAAAGGATTAAGAAATGTCCGATTAGGATGGAGTATCCTTCTTTTTTTAAGTATTCTACTTGGCTGTGCAACGACAAAGGAGATCGAACAGACAAGGGTGGCGACTGAGGCAGCAATGAAGGCAGCCCAGGAGGCTGCAAAAAAAGCTGAAACCATGGCAGCTAAGGTAGAGGAAGGAGTAAAAGAGGCAAATAGGGCAGCCGCCAGGGCATTGGAGGCAGCTGGAATATCAGAGAGGGCGGCAGACCGAGCCGAAAAGGCTGCAAAGAGAATGGAAACCGCAGCTATAAAAACGGAATCAGCGGCTGATAAAGCGGAAGGAGCTGCTAAAAGAACAGAGGTCGCTTCTCAAAAGGCAGAGGCAGCTGCCGAAAAGATTGAAGGAGTATTCAGAAAGAGATTAAAAAAATGAACGGGAAAGGGGGTGAAGAGAGGTGAAAAAGAAGAAATTAGTTTTTATAGGAATGGTTTTACTCTTCGGCCTCATTACGTTATCGAGCTGTGCCACGACTAAGGAAGTCCGAGAGGCAAAATCAATGGCTGAAGCGGCGATGAAAGCAGCCCAGGAAGCCGTAAAGAAGGCAGATACTGTTGCTTCAAAGCTTGGGAATGTTGAGAAGAAGGTTGAGCAAGCAGCCATGAGGTCAGAGAGTGCGGCAAAAAAGGCTGAGTCTTCTGCTGAGAAAGCAGAGAGTGCTGCAATGAAGGCTAACATAGCCGCTTCCAAAGCTGAAGAAGCTGGATCAAGAGCCGAGTCTGCGGCGTCAAAGGCTGAGACCGCAGCTTCCAGAACAGAATCCGCTGCTAAAAAAGCGGAAGATTCTTCAAACAGGGCTCAGGCTGCTGCTAATAGGGCTGAAGTGGCGGCAAAGAAGGCTGAAGAAGCGGCAAAGAAGTCAGAAGCCATCTTTGAGAAAAGATTAAAGAAATAAGTATATTGGAGGAGGCCTGGTCAGACTGTCTTCACCTCCCGTAGTCGAAATCGGATGTAACATCGATGGGAACTCCCCCTCTCTGACCAATAGCCTCCTTCATTTTTTCTAAGTCAACAAGATCTTTGATCCCTTTTTTTTCCAATTTGTTTAGAGTGAACTGGAAGGGATCGAGGATCCGATGATAAATGTCTTCATGGACCTCGATGAAAATGCGGCCTTGGTTAAAACCTATTTTAATTGGCGAATAGATGATATTTACTGGAGTTCCGATAGGAACCACGGGATAGAGGCGAATAATATCCTCCGGGTAAAGACGGATACACCCGTGAGTCACCAAACGTCCAACGGCCCATGGGAAATTGGTGCCATGAATGCCATAACCACGAACAGACAAACCCAACCAATGGGAACCGAGAGGATTCTCCGGTCCTGGAGGAATGGACTTTTTGCCTCCATATTTTTCTCTAAGCGAGAGGGGGATATGCCAGGTGGGGGAAACCCTCTTCTCTTTGACATAAAATCGTCCGATTGGGGTCGTATTTTCTGTAACGCCTATCCCAATCGGAAAAGTTTTAACCATGGATATCTTTTTAAAAAAATAATAAAGCCTCATCTCAGGGATATTGATTAATATTCCGTTCCACTTCCCTTCGGGTAATACCCAGAAGGTTGGAATGTTTAATTCCAATCCCTCGGGAGGGACCCATGGGTTGAGGTCTTTATAAGGGAGTTGAATCTCGGAAAAGCCGAGATCGAAATTTCGGGCGATATCCAACAATGTATCTCCTTTTTGAATGATATATGTCTGGGGGGCACCGATAACAGTGGTCGCCTGAATATCCACACCATGAGGCAGATCTGGAGGACGATAAAGATAAGCACCATTGCTGGCGAACACTGAAGGATGAAGGGGTCCGATGAGAAAGAGGCTGACGGTGGCAAGTTGCAGGAAAATAGAAGATTTTTTCATATCACTAAGTTAAAAACTAAATTCTTGAATTGTCAATACAGAAGTGAGAAATAGTGACACTAAGAAGGTTTGCCCCGTTACAAGAAGGGCTTCACATTTTTTTTACCCTGCATTAGAGATTTTTCTTTTGCTGGTTACAATTTTTAGGGAGAAACGAATTGGTCATGAAACAGAAAATGTTATGGATAAGCGCAGGAATTGTACTTCTCACAGGATGGTGGTTCGGGTCATCCCTTGCCGCGGAGCTAAAGATCGGCTGTGTCGATATCCAAAAGGCTGTCAACGATTGCAATGCGGGCAAGGAGGCTAAGAACGCGATTATCAAAGAAGTGGAGAAACTTCAGCGCCTTGCCATGGAGAAACAGAAAGAACTTCAAACGCTGAAGGAATCCCTGGACAAACAAAACCCGTTGCTAAAACCAGAAGCAAGAGCGACAAAGGAAAAAGAATTCCAGGACAAACTCCGCGAATTTCAGCGGTGGAGTGAAGACAACCAAAATGAGATCAGCCAGAAACGGATAGAATTGGAACGAAACATCGCCACCGGCCTCCTGAAGGTTATTCAAAAGATAGGGACGGAGGAAGGGTTCAACCTCATCCTTGAAAAAAACGAGGCCATTATTCCCTTTGCTTCCAAATCTATCGATCTCACGGACCGCGTCATTAAAGTTTACGATCTTCAAAAGAAATAGGAAGCAAAGGACAGTTAAAGAATTGGAGGAAACAATGAAGGGCAGGAGCTTCAGAAATGGATCGGTACCAGTCTTGTTGTTGGCCATTTCTTTTGTCATTTTTGCTAACAGGGCTTTTCCGCAGGCGGGACAGCCAAGCCTACGTATCGATGCTCAATCCGCTGTCCTGATGGATGCCATTTCGGGTCAGGTCCTTTTCGATCAGAATCCTCGAATAAGGATGGCACCCGCCAGCTTCGTCAAGCTTCTCACTCTCTATGTAGCCTTTGACGCCCTTCGCGATGGGCATTTGAAAAAGGACGACCTGGTATCGGTAAGCCAAAAGGCCTGGAGGATGGGAGGATCGAAAATGTTCATTAAACCGGGAGAAAGGGTAAGAGCGGAGGATCTGCTCAAGGGGATCGCTGTCGTCTCAGGAAATGACGCATGCGTGGCCCTGGCGGAGCATTTGGCAGGGACCGAGGAAGTCTTTGTCTTGCAAATGAACGAAAAAGCCCGGGGTTTGGGATTGAAGGATTCTCAATTCAAGAACTCCTACGGGATGCCTGCCCGGGACCAGTACACTACGGCATTCGATATTGCTCTTTTGGCAAGCCAGTACATCGAGGATCATCCGGAGGCGCTCACCTTTCATTCCCTTGTCGAATTCGAATACAACGGGATCCGGCAGCAGAACCGAAATACTCTGCTTGGGATGGACATTGGAGTGGATGGGTTGATGACAGGTTATCTGGAGAAATCGGGCTACCTCCTTGTGGCCACTGCGAAACGAGACGGTCAACGAATGATTGCTGTGGTCATGGGTTGCGATACGCCGCGGAGAAGGACCCAGGAGTCACGAAAATTGCTTGAATACGGGTTTAAGAATTTCTCGACGGTTGAAGCGGTTAAGAAGAGCGACCTGTTCGGGCCGGAGAAAGTGGTCAAAGGGAAGTTGAGCAAGGTTCATCTTACTCCGGCCGAAGGGGCATGGGTGACCATATCAAAAGGCAAAGAGAATTCGATTTCTGTGACCCCTGAAGTGCCAAAGCCTATTACCGCTCCGCTTCAGGCGGGACAGGCGGTGGGAAAAATCATCATTCAATCGGAGGGCAAGGTGCTGAAGGAGATTTCTCTTCTTTCTTCATCCGATGTCCCGGAAGGGATTTACCTTTCCTGGCCGCTGATTGCCGGGAGTGGTTTATCCTTTCTTCTCGTCGTTCTTTTGGCCTTTTGGCTGGCCCGTAGGTCCCGGAGAAGGAAATTCCGATCACAATAATGGGTAACAGGTGCAACGACCCTGTACGGAGAAAAGTCCACTTTTGACCAGGCTTCATCCTCTGAACAGCGGAAAGATGAAATGGCTGATTGTCATAGGGATCCTTCTGGGATGGTCCTTATATCCTGTGACGGGCGACCTCTGGGCAGCACAGGCTGAGCGGGTTGAAAAGGAGCTTACTGAAAAAAAGGAGGAGTTCAAGAGAATCAAAAGCAAACTTCTCTTGAAACAGAAAGAGAAAGAGGCTACCCTGAAAAAAGAGTCTTCGATCCGGAGAAGCCTCAACCGAACGCAAAAAGATCTCCACAAAAGGGAGAAGGTACTAAAACAGAAAAGAGCCGGGTTAAACCAAATCAATAAAAAGATGCATGATACGGAGAGCCAGATTTCCATCCTTGCCAGGGATATAAAACAGACCGAGAATAGACTCAGTTCGGGTTTGCAGGCCCTTTATAAAGTGAGTCAGGTTCCTCCCGATGCGTATTTATTCAGCCTGTCTTCTTGCACTGATTTGCCAAAGATGGACAAATATCTACGCGTATTGGTCGAACATCATGCACAGTCAACGAAAACATACAAGCGTGAACTCGCCTTAAAACTCAGCGACAAGACAAAAATGGTTCGGAATCGCATTCAATGGCAGCACTCGATCTCCGAAGAAGAGAAAAAGAGAGAGAAGGTCAGAAAGCTCAGGAACACAGAACAAGCCAAGCTGAAATCAACGGTGAATCAAAAAGTAACCTACCAGAAGTCGATCACAGAGATGGAAAAAAGGAGCAAGTTAATTCAATCCCTGATAGACAAACTGGAGCGGGAAAGGCCGGTTCTTTCTTACGGGAAGTCGAAGTACGGGATGCTCAAAGGAAAATTGAGGTTGCCGGTTCAGGGAAAGGTTGTCAGTCTCTTCAAAGAGAGAGGGCAGAACGGCATTGAGATTGAAGCGTCGATTGGAGCCCCGGTCCGGGCGATTCTTCCAGGTAAGGTCGTCTATGCCGATTGGTTCAAAGGATTTGGGAATCTCATCATCATAGATCATGGAGATGGGATATTCACCATTTCCGGTAACTGTTCAAAGCTGATTAAAAAGCGTGCCGACACCGTTTCCGAAGGGGAAGTCATTGCTCAGATAGGAAGTTCGGAATCGGACGGAGATTCTCGTCTCTATTTTGAAGTCCGGCACCAGGGCAAACCCCAGGACCCACTGAAGTGGATTTTGAGCGACAAGAAGAAACATCCTTAAAAGACTCCTTTGACGTAAGGGTGAATCGATAATGAAATGGGATAGAAAGTTTTACATTAAGATCAGTTTGGTCGTTTGCTTCATCTGGGGCATCGTTTTTGAGGCCGTCGGCTGGTATGCTTCGATGCTACCCGGGCGGGATTTCACCACATATATAGATAGGCAGATCCCGCTTATTCCAGTATTCGTTTGGCCCTATGTATTGTGCTATGTCTTTCCTTTTCTGCCTCTCTTTGTTGTAAAAGATTGGCATCGTTTTAACCGTGCCCTGCTCAGCATTATCCTCGCCAATCTCTCTGCGTTCGTGCTATATATAATAATTCCTATTTCTTTTCCAAGGCCCGAGCTTGGCCAGAGTCTACCTGAGCGTTTGCTCTCGTTTATATACGGGGTTGATTTTCATCCTGGTGCAAACAAGTTGCCAAGCCTCCATGTAACTTTCACCTGGATCATTTATCTGGTATGCCGAGGGCAGCGATTGAACCGATTTGGCGAATCTATCATTTTCTTATTGGCGGTGCTGATCACATTTTCAGCCTTATTTGTGAAGCAACACATTATTTTAGATGTTATAGTAGGTATATTTTGGGCATTTTCAGCATGGATACTGGCTGGATATCTTTATCGGTTTTTGGCAAATCCTTATATGGACGCACAAGCTGGACTCAAGCAGATGACCAAGAAGCTTGTTCCTATCTTTTTTATTTTCAGTGCTGTTGTCCTATCTGTAATTTGGTTCCGATAAAGACGACCAGGATCCAGCATAATGAAGACTGAATTATTGACATAACGCTCGCGGCTACTCATGGGGCTGATTCGGAGATTGAGTTTGTATGAAGTGGCAGTGAGAAATATGATGAAAAAAGGCTCATGCTCGGTTAAAGGAGGCTATTGACAATCAATGTTGCAAAACCTATGGCTTATTCCCTTGGGATTTTTTATCGGCACCTATGGAACCCTTATAGGAGCCGGAGGTGGCTTTATTCTGATGCCCATTCTGCTCCTGCTTTATCCTGGAGAGAATCCTGAGCTGCTTACGAGCATTTCATTGGCAGTCGTCTTCTTTAATGCCTTTTCGGGTTCAGTGGCGTATTCGAGAATGAAGCGGATCGATTACAGATCAGGATTTCTCTTCTCAGCCGCTACCATTCCGGGTGCAATTTTCGGAGCGCTCACCACGACCTACATTCCGCGCTGGCTGTTTGATCTGATCTTCGGTCTTTTGATGATTGCAGCATCAGTCTTTCTACTATTACACCCGAACAGGAAGAATGAGCTAAAAGAAGAGACCCCTAATTATCATCTGACGCGCAATCTTACCGAGGCAAACGGGGCCAATCACACCTACTCCTACAACCCAATCGTCGGGGTGGGGTTAAGTCTTTTTGTGGGGTACATCTCCAGCTTGCTCGGTATTGGTGGGGGTGTTATTCATGTACCTGCTCTGGTCCATATTTTAAACTTTCCCATCCATATTGCGACTGCAACTTCGCACTTCATCTTAGCGGTCATGGCTATGACAGGTACTACTGTCCATGTCGCAACTGGTGTATTTTCCCATGGCGTTCGGAGAACGATTCTTCTGGCCATTGGTGTGCTCCTTGGAGCCCAACTGGGAGCAAGACTTTCTATACGTGTTCATGGGGATTGGATTATAAGAGGTCTGGCAATTGCGCTTGGGTTTGTAGGCGCTCGGATTCTCTTGATGGCTGTATAAGCAAACGTAATGTATTTGATATCATAATTTGATGAATCGACTCGGATTACGATTTAATCAAGAAAAGAAGTGGCGAAGGAGAAAGGTGATCCTTTGGGGGATTTTCTTCGTTTTCCTTTTCTTTTCACTTTACTTCTTTTTCACCGAATTGACTGTCACCCCACCAGAACAAGAGCCACAACCAGAACCACAACTTCAAGTTGTTGAAGGAACTGTTAAAGAGAAAAGCACGCTCTATGAATCGTTGGTGCAAAAGAAAATCTCCATTCGCTGGATCGACCTGATCGTTTCGGAACTAAAACCTTTTGTGGATTTTAATAGGATTAAGGGAGGGACCTATCGTTTCATCACGGATATGGGAGGAGAACTGGTGAAGTTCCTTTTTGAAAAAAGTCCCACAGAGGTCTACAAGATTGAAAAGACTTCTGAGGGATATATCACACAACGTCAGGAAGTCCCCCTTGAACGATATTTGGTGAGAGTGGAGGGAGAGATTCGTTCCTCCCTCTATGAAGCGATGAATGCCGCGGGTGAAAAAGATCCATTGGCTCTCTCCTTTGCGGAAATACTGGCATGGGAGATCGATTTCTATCAAGACCTGCGAGAGGGAGACCGATTTAAAGTATTAGTGGAAAAAATCTACAAAGGGGATCAGTTCATTCAATATGGAATGATCCAAGGGGTGGAATATAGACGAGGTGAAAAGATCATCAGGGGGATACGGTATGGGGATGACTACTATAGCGAAGAAGGAATCTCGCTAAGAAAGGCCTTTCTAAAGGCGCCCCTGCGATTTGACCGCATCAGTTCGAGATTCAGCGGAGCGAGGAGACACCCTATCCTGGGAGGCGTGCGACCTCATTACGGCGTCGATTATGCGGCTCCTGCCGGAACACCCGTATGGGCGGTTGCGGATGGGACTGTTCTTTCCATGGGATGGAACGGCGGATTCGGCAAACAGGTCATCGTCCGGCATATGAATGGATACAAGAGCTATTATGGACACCTTTCTCGTTATGGCTCCGGAATCAAAAAAGGGGTGCGCGTAACACAAAAGCAAATCATCGGGTATGTGGGATCAACCGGCCTATCGACGGGTCCCCACCTCGATTATCGACTGACGAAGGATGGCCGATTCAGAAATCCTCTGGAGGAAATCTTTCCTGGTGGCTATCCTGTCGGGAAAGGAGATTTGGAGGCTTTTCAGAAAATGAAGGATGAGATTCTTACCCTGATGACCGATACAGCTCCATGTCGCAACAGATTAGAAAATATTACGAGCGAGGCTCTTGGGAAGTATTAAGTCAAGAGAAGTTGTTATTTCGACAAGTAAGTATAAATCATGATATGAGGAAGGTATCCGTTGCCTGCTGGCAAGCACACCCTTAGGAAAACAGGACATATAGCAAAGATTTGAGTTAGATATTCTCCATGAAATCGAAACCCTTCGGCTGGTTTCAGATCTTTTTGTTCTGCTTTCTTATCCCCTCTTTTGCATGGGCTAGGACTTATCCCGGCCGCTATTCCCTTCGAGAAGAGACTTATCCCATCAATATTCGATATCAGTCGGCTAAAAGATTTCCTTTCCTTCAGCAGAAGGTTGGTTTAACAATGGGGGTCGCGCCTTTCAAAGATACCTGTCATGGTAGGTTATATGTCGGACATTACGTTCATCAGAGAGTTTCAAATTATCTCAAGAGTGAGCCCCTTCCATTAGAAAAGGCGATCAGGGATTCTCTTCTCCAACTCCTTTCTCTTCATGGGATCAAAACAGTTCCAATTTCGAACTGGGATGGGAAAGAAGAATCACTAAAGAACATAGAAGCAGATTCCATATTGATGATCGAAATCATGAGATTCTGGGCAGAGGGAACAGTCTCGGCGCGGGGAACTAATGTTAAAACTTCGATTTACCTCATTATTCGTTTAGCGGTAAAGAAGGAAGGCAAAGTTTTTAGAAGAGATGTGTATACAATAAAGGAGAATTCAATCGTTGGGCTGACGCCAGCAGGGGCGGAACAAATGGTTAACCAGACCCTGACTGAAATTCTGGATACCTTCTTTTCTAATCCTTATTAAATCTCATCGACGACATAAGGAGGACAAAACCCATGCAATTGCTTTTCTGGCTCATATTTCTCATAGCCATTGGTATCGCTATCTTTGCCGTTCAAAATTCAAATGCCCCTCCGGTGATGATGAAATTCCTCATATGGCAATTTGAAACTTCCCTGATCTATACCATCTTTGGAGCGATCGGTATGGGAATTTTTGTCAGTCTCCTATTCTGGATCCCAACGGCTATCAAGACTTCTATTCGAATGAAAAGATTAAAAAGGGAGCTCAAAAATTTTGAGACCATGCCATACAAATCTATTCCCATTGAAGAGCCACAAAATCAAAGTGCCGTGAAAAAGGCTGTCACATTCCAATCCATCTCAAGCATAAGAAGCCAGATATGTAAGGAAAAATAGCAAGGACGATTGATCGAAGGGGATCTTCAACCTTCTGAAGATCAACATAGAATTGTTGGATTAATAGAGAGGGCTGATGAAGTCGGTCAAGGGATCAAAAGGTTGGTTCAGAAAGATCAGCGGAAAACTCCGTCTCTTCTTGGATGCCTTGAGAAAATTCGATGGTGATCATGGATTCCTTCTCTCCTCTGCAATCACCTTCAACTTCCTCATCTGTATGATTCCCATCATCTTATTGTTGCTGGCTTTGATTGGTCAATACCTCTATAGTTCACGAGAAGTATTAAATCATATCACTTATCATTTGCAGAACGTCGTTCCTTCTCTGGATCCCCAAATTATGAAAAACATTATGAGGATTATTCGTCATCGTAAAATTGTCGGGGTTTTGGGTATTGGGGGATTAATCTGGACCTCCACATGGATTTTCAGTTCCCTGAGGACAGCCCTCAATATTGTCTTCCAGGTTGAGAAGGGTCGAGGAATCCTCCAAGGGAAGGCCATCGATCTTTTGATGGTCCTTTTGGCAGGAATCTTCCTACTCATGAGTATGGTGCTTACCTCCGCGGTTACCTTTGTCCAAGGCTACCATTTTAGCCCTTTCCTGGATATGAGACCGATCATCCGATTTAGCTTGAAATATATTATCCCATTCTTTTTCACCTTTTGTATGTCCTTTTTGATTTACAAAATCATCCCCAACAAGAAGGTTAATCTTAAAGTAGCTCTTCAAGCGGCTTTCTTCACCAGTCTTTTCTGGGAAGTGGCAAAACAATTGTTTGGATGGTATGTCCTCCATTTGGGAAGATTCTCCATGGTCTATGGCTCTTTAAGCACTTTGGCCATTTTCTTTCTGTTGGTTTACTACTCTTCGGCTATCCTGATCTTGGGAGCGGAGATCGCCTTTCTACTGGAGAAAAGGAGGAATGAATCACCCGCTAATTCGGATTTGAAGAAACTTCTTAAAAGGGTATGAAATACGGGGAGTATGTATAATGTCTACCTATGAATATCCAATCATAAGATGGGCCATTTGTCCAATGATATCGTGAAGATAAGTTTTTCGTAATATTGTAGGCGTCCGGTTGGGGACGCCAGTATTATTATCGAAGAGCCTCGGCATCGGTCGGGGCTTTTCTTTTTTGGCTCTTTGATCAGGCCAAGGGCATCCCGCTTTTGGCGGGACAACACGGGTTCGACTCCCGTTTTCTATGGGATTTAGGAATTATCTGTGGGAAAATATATGAAGTATGCCTGCGTTTTTAAAAGTCTTTACTCCTATTCTTTTTTGTGTTATGAAGACTTGAAAAATTACAGTTTTTTGTTCGACGCTCCTTTTATGACGGTCTCTCTTTTAAAAAGAAAAAAGTGGGTCATCTTTCTCTTGCTGTTGGGTATTTCTTTCCTTCTTGTTTACCGGTTCAATTCACAGATTTGGATCAAGGCCGTTGAATTTTACTATCTCCTCCACGATCAACATCATTTGAAGGCGATCATCACCTCCTTCGGAGCTTATTCACCCCTGGCTTATATCCTCATCCAGGTTTTACAGGTGGTCGTGGCCCCTATCCCCGGAGGCCTGATCGAGTTCATGGGAGGATACCTTTTCGGCGTCAAGGCCGGTTTTCTCTATTCGATGATCGGAGTCATATTCGGTTCCTGGCTTGCCTTCAGCCTGGCAAGGCTTTTTGAAAAAGTGGCTGTTGAAAAGTTTGTTCACATACGGACGATGAAAAAATTTGATTATTTGGTCGGGCATGAAGGCGTCATCCTCAGCTTCCTTCTCTTCCTCATCCCGGGTTTTCCGAAGGATGCACTCTGCTATATCCTGGGACTGACTCCCATGCATTTAGGCATTTTTCTTGTCATCTCCACCATAGGGAGAATCCCGGGGGTATTGATGGCCTGTCTTCAGGGCGGAAAGGCATTCGATCATCAATATAAAACTATGTTGATCCTGTTCGGGATATCCGCTCTGATCATTATGGTCTTTTATGTCTACCATGATGAAATTCACCATTTGATCAAGAAGCTAAAAGGGGTCAAATCATAGATTCCCCAGAAGTAAAGGAGATCTATGGCAAAAGAGACTAAAGCAGGGAAGTGGACCTCGGAGCTCGTCCTAGACCTATACTCCAACCTGTTATTAGAGGTCTGGGAGGTAGTATCGGCTTTGATCGGAGAGGCCATCTTAGGACTTCTTTTCAATCTATCCATCAAGAAGATCGGAGAAAAGTATTCTTTTTTGAATTCCCTGAAGGTGTCTGAAGAGGGGATTTCCATGGAAAGAATGAGGGAGGATTGCCGGAACCTTGCTCCGGTCGAGATCCACCGCGGTTTTCAAAGTCTCATCAATCACCTTCTCAATCTTTTTTCAGCCCTCACCGAAGGAGTGATCAGCCGGGAGGTCTTTCCGAAGGTCTTCCCAAAGGTGAAGGAGGCGGAGCGCCTCGTCTCTCAGAAGTAGGAGAAGCAGTGCGACTCATCGTTAAGAATCTGAATATTTTACGCTCGATCATCAATACGATCAATACAAGCTTCGAGATCAAGGAGATCGTCGAATCAGCGGGAAACAATCTGCCCAACCTCTTTGAATTCTCCGCCTTTGGGGTTCTCTGGAAGGAGGAATCGACCCTCTACCTCTACCAGGAGGAGTCCTGTCCCGCCTCCTTTACCAAGGAGTTGGCCGTCAATATGGTGAGGGTCTTCTCGATCTTAGGGGAAGAGCCAAATGATCTCAACCGCGTGACCCTTCAGGTTGAGAAAAGAAAGTTACGACCCTCTCATATGGCGATGGATCCGAAAGCCACACTGAAATCCTATCTGATGCTTCCCCTTGCCGTGGAGGAGGAGATCGTCGGCTGTGTCTCACTCAACAGCGATCAACCCAATGCCTACGATGCCCAGGACCTCCAATTCTTCTCCGTCATCGGCTACCAGATGGCGGCGACATTAAAACATTTTCAGAGGTTTAGTTCTGTTAAGACAATGGCTGTCTTTGATACCCTCACCACTCTGTATAACCGGAGATATTTTGAAGAGAGGTTGATCGTCGAAGCGCAGAAGTCTTTTTACGGGGGGGCCTTCCTCTCCCTGGTGATGGTGGACATCGACCATTTTAAGAAAGTGAACGATACCTTCGGCCATACCGAAGGGGATAAGGTGCTGCAGGAGATTGCCTCCCTCTTAAAAGCATCGGTTCGGAAGAAGGATACGGTCGCCCGTTATGGCGGGGAGGAGTTCATCCTTATCTTGCCGGAGGCCGGATTGGAGGAGGCCGCCATGATTTCGGAACGTATCCGGCAATTAGTTGAAAAGACTCTTTTCGATGTAGGACAGGCCCATATAAACCTGACAGTGAGTTTAGGGATCTCTAACTTTCCGAGCCATCACGCCAGGACAAAAGAAGATCTGGTCAAGATGGCGGACCAAGCCCTTTACGATGCGAAGAGGGGGGGGCGAAACCGGGTCTGCATCTTCAATCCCGGTTAGAGGTATAGCAGGATGCTGAAAAACGCCCATCTACTTCGTTCCCCTCATCCTTCGTCGTTGCGACGTACGTCCAAGTACGCCTCACTCCTCAGGATTTCAGGCGCCTCGTATCTGGGCATTTTTGAGCATCCTGAATAAAAAGACTTTTTCAGCAACCTGATAGAGGATAAAAACTGTCTTATGGTTTGAGAGAAAGGAGGATTAGAAATGAAGTGGTTTAAAGGAATTTTTATTTTTGCCTTGATGGCCATACTCTTCCTGCTTTTCACCGGTCGGTTGATTGCCCAGGAGAAGATGGTTATGGTTGGAACAGTAAAAAACATTGAGGCAAAAATGGTGATGGATGTGGAGAATGAAAAGGATAAGGCCCTGATCAGCTTCAGGATCGGACGGAAGACTGTTTATACACCTCATCGGTACCCGATTCCGGGTGAGAAGGTGAAGGTGGAATATTTACCCCACAGGGGAAATTTCGTGGCTTACACCGTGACGATCCTGGGAGTGGCAGGCGCGAAAACGAGCCCTAAATAGGAATCGCATTTCATTGACCCGTCGACAGGCTCACAAGGAGAAAAAGAAAAGGCACACCGCTTGGGTGTGCCTTTTCATTTAGGAGCAAATCATCCGATTTGTTTTCATCCTTCAGGAACAGCCCTCTTCTTTTCGATGATTTTCACCAGCAGGACGCCGATCTCAAAGAGAACATAGAGCGGGCCTCCCATCAATGCCATGTTGAAGATATCCGGAGTGGGGGTGAGCACGGCGGATAGGATGGCCATGATTAGAATAGCATACCTGCGGTTGCGAGTTAAAAGCGCAGCGTTGACCACACGGATGTAACTCAACAGGGCAAGGATTAAGGGAAGTTCGAAGATGAGACCGAAGGCGAAGATGAACCCCACACAGAAGGAGATATATTTCGCTACAGAGATCATGGGTTTGATCGTGGCCGATTGATACCCCATGAGGAATTGGATGCCGAAGGGAAGGGTGACAAAATAGCAGAAGAAGGCTCCGAAGTAGAAGAGCAAGACGGCGGTCAGTGGGACGAACAGGGAGGATTTAAGTCCTCGTTTCCGGAAAAGGGGAGAGAAGGCTTTCCAGAGATGGTGGAAAATAACCGGTATGGAGAAGAAGAGGCTGGCAAAGAGCGTCAACTTAAGAAGGGAGAGAAAGGCTTCGGGAATGCCGTAAGCGACCAGATCTTCCTGGAGGGAGCGATGAAGATGGCGGAGCAATTCCTTTGAGAAGGGAAAGAGAATCACCCCCAGAAGGACGACTGCCCCGGTGATATGGAGGAAGCCCTTTCTCAAACTGCCCAGCGATTGGAAAAGTTCTTTTCGTTTGATTCCCATCCTGATTCCTTCTGCGCAACGGATACCGGATGTAATGTAACATAAAAGAAATCCTTCCGAAACATCGATTTCATCCTTTTCATTCATAAAAAAAGGTCAAGGATGAAATCATTATTGACAAAGGTGCAAAACGGAGATATAGAGAATCTTAACGGATGAATGTCGCTAAAAAAAGATTGAAAGTCGGAATCACCTACGATTTAAAGAAGGATTTTTCTCATCGAGAAGATCAGCCGATCGATTCTTTCGAGGAGTTCGATTCGGAAGAGACGATCGATGCCATACGCGATGTCCTCCAAAGCGATGGACACGAGGTGATCAAACTGGGCGGAGGCGCCGGTTTGATCGATCGGTTGAGAACCTCTCCTGTCGATATCGTCTTCAACATCGCAGAAGGGATTGGAGGACGAAACAGAGAAGCCCATATCCCCGCCCTCCTGGAGTTTTTAAATATCCCCTATACCGGATCCGATCCTCTCACCCTCTCCCTCACTCTGGATAAAGCGATGGCGAAAAAGGTTGTCAGGAGTGAAGGGATTCCCACCCCCGGGTTTCAGAAAGTGGAGGGGATGGAGGATCTCCTTGGCCTCGATCTTCGCTATCCCCTTTTCGTAAAGTTGTGTTATGAGGGGTCGAGCAAGGGGGTCCGGCTTGATTCAAAGATATCAGACCCCTCATCCTTAAGCCAAAAAGTGAAATGGCTTTTAGAGACGTACGGCCCTCCTATCCTGGTGGAGGAGTTTGTAAGCGGTCCAGAGTTTACCGTAGGCATTTTAGGTAATGAGCATCCTTCTGTCCTCGGTGTGATGCAGATCGAGATCAAGGGAAGCCATCCTGATGAGGCGATCTATTCTCTGGAGGTGAAGAGGGAATGGGAGAAAAGAGTGAGTTACCACTGTCCCCCTCCGATTCCCTCCCGTCTCTTAAAGAGCATTGAAGAGGTGGCGCTGAGGGTGTATCGCGCCCTGGATTGCAGGGATGTATCCAGGGTGGATATCCGCATCGGAGGAGACGGAGTTCCTTATTTTTTGGAGGTCAATCCTCTTCCTGGTTTCTCTCCTGTCTATGGCGATCTTCCCATCATGGCAGGGCGGATGGGCTGGGAGTATAGCCGATTGGTCAAAACGGTTTTTCAACATGCCCTGAAACGATATGGGATGGCGGGGTGATAGATGAGAATCAATCGGGCTGACCCAAACCTCTTTGAAATGATCCTGAGACATTTGAAGGAGGCAGTGGTCTTTGCCGATGGGCGGGGCCGGATACAGATCTTCAATCCTGTAGCCGTGGAGTTTTTCAAGGTCAAAGAGAAGCAGGCGCTGGGAAAGAGGTTCGAGCGGGTCATCCCTTATAAGATTATCAGGAAACAATTCGATTCCGTATATGAACATAGAGAGGGCCATCACGATATCGAGCTGGCGATCCATGTTCCGGCTGTCTCCGAAGAAAAAGCGCGGTTGCTACGATGCGGTTTTTATCCCGTCTTCGACAGAAACGAGATCTTCATCGGATGTCTGGCCACCTTTGCGGATATCACGGAGAAGGGATTGCTCTCCCGGGAGATCAGCCAGAGCAAAGACCTCTCCACGATCGGCATGCTGGCCAGATGGATGGCCCATGAGATTCGGAACCCCCTCAGCTCCCTCAACATCAATATAGAATTATTGAGGGATGAATTGAGGGAAGAGATCCATCTCGCCCAGAAGGAAGAGATCCAATCCCTTCTCAATTTTATCAGTTACGAAACCCTCCGTCTGGAAAATAATCTCAAAGAGTTTCTGGACTTTAACCGTCTTCCTCCCTTGAAATTTGAGTGGGTCCAGTTGAATGAAGTCCTGGACTCGATCGTTCGATTGTTAAGGCCGGACGCCCAGATGAAGAACGCCAGGATGGAAGTCCACTTTCAAAAGAAGCTGCCCCTGGTGAAGGTCGATGTGAGCCAAATACACCTGGGGATATCGAATCTCCTCATCAACAGCGTTCAGGCCGTCTCGGAAAGAGGGGAGATCCATCTCTTCACGCGTGCATCGAAAAAGAATGTCTTCATCATCATACAGGATAACGGAGAAGGGATCTCAAAAGAGCATCTCCCCAAGATTTTCGATTTTATGTTCAGCACCAAAACCATGGGTTCCGGTCTGGGGCTTTCGATCGCCAAGAAGATCATCTCGGACCATCACGGAGATATTACCGTGAGGAGCGAGGTGAATAAGGGGGCCACCTTTAGGATACGTCTTCCGCTTAGCCAGAAAGTTTAAAATAAAGTTCGGAGTTCGGAGTTCAGAGTTCGGAGTTCGGAGTTAAAACATCTAATGAAAGTAAGTTCGGAGTTTTAGGTTTATAGTATTCTTCATTTCTCCGAACTCCCCGCCTGCCAAAGCCTTGTGCGGCGGGCAGGCGAACTCATTACTCCGAACTTGTTTTTTTAGGGAGTTATGGATAAAAAAGTGATCCTCATCGTGGAGGATGATCCCCGTGTGGGGGAAAGCCTTTGCCTCCTCTTCAAGAAGAAGGGCTACTCGACTCTTCTCGCTTCCAACGGGAAGGAAGGCCTCCATCTTTTTCGGCAGGAGGCGGTCGATCTGATGATCACGGATGTGGTCATGCCGAAGATGGGCGGCCTCGAACTCCTGGAGGCTGTGAAAGGTCTGAAGCCGGAGACAGAGGTGATCGTCATCTCCGCCCAGGGGACGATTGAAAAGGCAGTCCAGGCGATGAAATTGGGGGCCTTCGATTTCATCGAAAAGCCGATCAATCCAAGGGTCATCTCCCTGTTGGCGGAGAGAGCTTTGGAGAAGCAGACATTGATCCTCCAGAACCGGGATCTGCGTTCTCAACTGGAAGATAAATTCCATTTCAAGAATATCATCGGAAGAAGTGAGAAGATGGTAAAGATCTTCGAACTCATCCGCCATATCGCCCCTTATGACAGTTCCATCCTCGTCATTGGCGAGAGCGGTACCGGGAAAGAATTGATCGCCAATGCCATCCATTACAACAGCCCCCGTACGGCGATGCCCTTCATCAAGGTGAGCTGTGCTTCCTTAAGCGAAGGGATCATCGAGAGTGAACTCTTCGGCCATGAGAAAGGGGCGTTCACCGGAGCGATTGCCTCCCGGAAGGGGCGATTTGAAATGGCCCACCAGGGAACCCTCTTTTTAGATGAAGTGGAGGATATTCCCCTCTCCACACAGATTAAACTTTTGAGGGTCCTCCAGGAGGGCGAATTTGAGAGGGTGGGGGGAAATAAAACCCTTAAAGTCAATATCCGGATTATTGCGGCCAGCAACCGGGACCTGCAGGAAGCAGTCAAGGCCTCCACCTTCCGGGAAGACCTCTACTATCGTCTCAATGTGGTCAATATCAAACTGCCGCCTTTGAGGGAGCGAAAAGAGGATATTCCATTCTTAATCCAATTTTTGACTGAGAAGTTCAATAAAAAATATAAGATGAAAGTAAAAGGGGTCTCACAGAGGGCGATGAACCTTCTCATGGACTATTCCTGGAGTGGAAATGTGAGGGAGTTAGAGAATACGATTGAGTCCTCCCTTGTCATCAATACTCCGGAGGTATTGGACCTTCAACATCTCCCCCAGGAGATCAGAGATTTTAAGGAAGAGCAGGAAGTGATCCCCTTTAAGATCGGAACGCCCCTTGAGGATATGGAGAGAGAGATGTTGCTCCAGACCCTGAAGGCGACAAAAGGGAACAAACAGAAGGCGGCAAAATTGTTAGGGATCAATGTAAGGACAATACATAGAAAAATCGAAGAAATACAAGGAGATCCCTCAACATAGCTGGAATTAACAAAGATTGGCAAATAGTCGCAGTATTGATGAGTTAACGATAAAACAAGGACAATTTGCCATACTTTTGTTAAGAGGAGTATGACATTTCTTCACTAAACTCTCTTAGAGAGGGTGATCTATTGGTAATCTAAAAAGGACAAAAACTTAAACATACTGATTTTATTAGGTTTTTAGGCAAATGGTTTTTAAAAAATTATGTCTGATTTGGCACGAAAATTGATTGATAATATATTTTATGAAAGAAAAGGTGAGATGGGCCTTTATTCTTGATAAGGATGAATTTGTACGACTCAGCCTGAACAAGATCCTGAAGAAGTATGGGTTTCAGGTTGAAGAGATTGAAGATATTTCAGGACTGGAGAAGAGAAAGAAGGATGTCAAAGGGGGAATGATCCTGGCCGACCTGGAGATGGAAGGGTTGGAAAGATGGCTTCCCCTTTTAAAAAGATGGAATGATCGTTTCATATTGATGAGCCCTCAAATCACCGATGATCTCATCCAGCGTCTCAAACAGACAGGCATCCACCGCATCCTCAAGAAACCTGTTGAACCAAAACTGTTGAGGAAGGTGATCCGGGAGATGTCTTTCCCCGATGGAGTGAAGTTTTCTTCGTCGGTTAAAAAGAGGGGAGGGTTCCCAACTCAATAAGAAAGGAGGTGAAGACAGATGAAGAAGTGGATTTTGCTCTTTTTTGCTCTGGTTCTGATCGTCAATATTGTCGCCGTGGGAATCGGATGTAAAGCTAAGGCTCCGGAAAAACCAGCGGTCAAAGAGGAACCGAAACCTGCTGAGGCCAAACCCGCTGAGGCGCCTCCAGCAGAGAAACCGGCTGAGAAACCCGCCGAGAAACCTGCTGCAGCACCCAAGAAGTAAGGGGGGGATGTCGGCCGGGTCAGGGACAGCGGAAAGCGTCATCCAGATGTTGGCGTCCTCTCCCTCAAGAGAGGACGCCAACATCAGTTGACGAATGAAGGAGAGGTAGAGATTATTCGCCGTCAACGAAAACAAAAGAAAAGGTGCATGCCTGCTTTCGAGGATAGAGGGCGATTCCTTTGTGTTGCAGGAGGAGGTATCGATAGTGATATCTCTTTTTTTATTTGCGAAGGGGTTGAATCCCACCGGCAGGGATGCGGGAAGGAGTGAAAATGGAGCCTGCTTCAGACTCTAATTTATCTGTCCCGCTAAGAAGAATCGAGAGACCTTTACAGCTCGGATTGTTTCGAAACTCAGAAGAAGAGAGGATAATCGTTGAGACAAAAGAAACCATTCCTCCCTTCTGGAAGGAGGTCACGGATAAGGAATGGAATGACTGGAGATGGCAACTCCGGCATCGGATCACGACTCTGGACCAACTCAAAGAGATCATCCAGTTGACTCCGGAGGAGATCGAGGGGATCAAATATTCCAAAGGGAGATTGGCCCTGGCCGTCACCCCCTACTTTGTCAGTTTGATGGACCCGGTCAATCCCAATTGCCCCATCCGGAGACAGGCCGTTCCACGAGTTGAGGAGCACCACCTCTCAAAGAACGATATGGTGGACCCCTGCGGGGAGGACAAGGATTCTCCGGTACCCGGTCTTGTCCACCGTTACCCGGATCGGGTCCTCCTGCTGATCACCGATCAATGTGCTGTCTATTGCCGATACTGCACCCGGAGACGGCTGGTGGGAAGCACGGAGCGGTCGATTACAGAAGGAAATTTTGAAGAGGTCCTCAAGTACTTGAAGAAAAACCGCAAGGTTCGGGATGTCCTTCTCTCGGGAGGGGATCCCCTTCTACTTGAAAACGAGAGGCTGGAGGAGATTTTGAGCCGCTTGAGGGCAATCCCTCATATCGAACTCCTCCGGATCGGGACGAGAGTCCCCGTCTCCCTTCCCCAGAGAATCACCCCAGGATTGGTAAAGATGCTCAAAAAGTACCATCCCCTGATGATGTCCATCCATTTCACCCATCCCAAGGAGATCACCGATGCGGTGAAGAGAGCCTGTAATGATCTGGCGGATGGAGGGATTCCCTTGGGAAGCCAGACTGTTCTGCTCAAGGGGATCAATGATAAAGCCCCTATCATGAAGAGGCTGGTTCATGAACTCCTTAAGATCCGGGTCCGGCCCTATTATATCTATCAATGCGACCTGGCCATGGGGACGGAACATTTCAGGACCTCTATTGCCACGGGGATTCAGATCATCGAGAAGCTTCGCGGCTATACCACAGGTTATGCCATCCCCACCTTTGTGGTGGACGCGCCGGGAGGAGGAGGGAAGATCCCTGTGGAGCCAAACTACCTGGTTTCCAGGGGGAAGGGGAAGATGGTCTTAAGAAATTATGAAGGGAAGATCTACGAATATCCGGAACCGAATATCATTGAATTCAAGAAGGCGAGAACCGGCGGTGAGGAGAAGGTTGCAACAAAGAAGGTGATGGCATCGCGGTGAGCCTGTCAGGTTCACGGCTTAGAAGAGGGAAGGAGATGGAAAGGGCTGGGTTAAAAGTGGCCGTGCTTTACAACCTTCTTGAAAGGCTTGAGAAGGGGGAGGAGAAGGATATACTTGCGGAGGGGTCGATCATCGAGGAGATCGGCGCAATCGAAGAGGGGATCCGTTCCCTGGGGCATCAATTTTTTGTGATGGCCGTCCGAAATGAGATCGACTCCATCATCCACTGGTTGAAAGAGATTCGACCTGATGTTGTCTTCAACCTGTGTGAAAGTGTGTATGGGGACGCCTGCCTGGAGATGAATATCCCCGCCCTGCTGGATCTCTTACGGATCCCCTATACGGGGTCTTCTCCCCTGACGCTTGGATTATGTCAGGATAAGGGGAAGGTGAAGGATATCCTCTCCTCCCAGGGTATCCTCACCCCCCGGTATAAGATCTTCGATCGTGAGGTCGGGTCCCTGAAAGGAAATGTCTTTCCGATCATCGTCAAGCCCCTTCACGAAGATGGGAGTCTCGGGATATCAAAGGAGAGTGTGGTCCATAACGATGAGGCCCTGAACAGGCAGATTCGGTATGTGATCGAAAGGTATCGTCAACCCGCGCTGGTAGAGGAGTATATCGAAGGCAGGGAATTAAATGTGGGTTTGATGGAGACGAATGGAAAAGTAGGAGCCCTTCCCATCTCTGAGATCGATTATTCGGAATTCCCCGAAGGGGTTCCACGGATTTGCGGTTATGAGGCCAAGTGGGTGCAGGAGAGTATCGAATATCAGAAGTCTAAACCGATCTGTCCCGCCCCGCTGGAATGGGTGATGCAAAAACGGGTGGAACATCTTGCCATCAAAGTCTTTAAACTCTTCGGTTGCCGGGACTATGCCCGTGTCGATATGCGCATTGACCGGGACGGAAAGATTTACATCCTGGAGGTCAATCCCAACCCGGATATTTCCCCGCCGTCCGGCATGGCCAGGGCCATCCGGATTCAAGGGATGACTTACTCCGAATTTGTCGGAAAGGTAATTGAGAAGGCGTTTCAAAGGAGAATGTGATCCTATCTCCTTCATGATCGTTATCCTTTTTTCAGATTCCGTTAGTTGGCACACGACAGCATAAAATTCCAACAACCAAATTCCAAACACCAAATAATCCCCAATCACCCAAATTTCAATAACCAGGAGCATATGAACCGTTTCTCAAAATTTGGATTATTGGAGTTTGGTTATTATTTGGGTATTGGTGCTTGGAGCTTGGTTATTCGGATCAACTGATGAATACATTTCCTAAAATCATCTTAAAGAAAGGTAAAGAAAAACCACTGCTCAGGGGTCATCCCTGGGTCTTTTCAGGAGCTGTTGCCAGAGCGGACGGGGATCTTTCTCCGGGAGAGATTGGAGAGGTCTATTCCGGGGATGGAAAATTTTTGGGGATAGGCCAATTCAACCCACGGTCTCAGATCATTCTCCGCTTGCTGACCCGGAGAAGGGAAGTTCTGGATTCGTCCTTTTTCAGAGGGCGGTTGTTACAGGCCGATGCCTTGAGAGAGAAGGAATTGCGGGCAAAGACGAATGGTTACCGTGCCATCAATGGAGAGGGAGACTTTCTTCCGGGATTGATCGTGGACCGTTACGGGGAGACCCTCGTGCTTCAATGTCTGACAGCAGGGATGGAGCGTCTGAAGGGGCTCTTCCTCGATCTTTTAGTCAAGCATTTTGGTCCGAAAAGCATCTATGAACGGAGCGATGTCCCCTTCAGAAAAGAGGAAGGTTTGCCTGAGGCCAAGGGTCTTCTCTACGGGGAGGAGATTCTCGATCCCGTTGAGATAGAGGAGTATGGATGCCGGTTCAGAGTCGATGTGAAAGAAGGACAGAAGACAGGCTTTTACCTGGATCAGAGGGAGAACCGATTTTCTCTCCAGAAGGTTTCTCACGGAAAGAAGATACTGGATTGCTTCTGCTACTCCGGAGGTTTTTCCATCCATGCAGGGCTTGGAGGAGCCAAAGAGATCACCATGGTCGATTCCTCAGAAGAGGCCATGGAAAGAGCGAAGGACCATTTTGCTCTTAATCATCTAAAAGGGATCTCCCCCCATCTAATCCGGGGAGATGCTTTTGAAGTGATGAGGAGCCTTGAACCCGATTATGATATCGCCGTTCTCGATCCTCCTCCTTTTGCCAAAAAGAAAGCTCACCTCCCGGGCGCTTCGAGAGGATATAAAGATCTCAATCTTCAGGCGTTCCGTCTCTTGAAAAGGGAGGGCCTTCTCTTCACCTTCTCCTGCTCCCACCACATGAACTGGGATCTCTTTCAGAAGATCGTCTTTTCCGCGGCCGTGGACTCAGGAAAGAGCGTTCAACTCTTGGGCCAGATGGGACATCCGATCGATCATCCTGTCTCTCTCTCCCACCCTGAAGGAGAATATCTAAGGGGCATGGTCTGCAGAGTGCTGTAACTCCTTGACCCTCATATGGGATTCGGTTAATATTAGTTCCAATTTATTGATCCTGAACGTGGATTAAAATAAAGGCCAAAAATCACGATGAACGAATCAAGAATGTCGATCGATTTTTTAGGAGACTGGAAGAGAACGAATTACTGCGGAACTCTCCGGAAGGAGGACAGAGGCCGTGAGGTGACTCTCTTAGGATGGGTTCAAAAGAGAAGGGATCTGGGAGGGCTCATCTTTGTTGAAATGAGGGACCGGCAGGGGCTTGTTCAGGTTGTTTTTAATCCTGAGGCGAACAGGGAAGTCCATGAGAAGGCACAGACCCTCCGGAGCGAGTATGTCATCGGAATAAGGGGAGATGTTGTTTTAAGGCCTCAGGGAACGGCCAATCCCAAACTGACAACCGGAGAGGTTGAGGTGGCCGCAAAGGAGTTGAAGATTCTCAATGTCTCCAAGAATCCCCCTTTCCTCATCGAAGATGAAGAGGAGGTGGCGGAGAATACCAGGCTCAAATACAGATACCTCGACTTAAGAAAGCCGGGTTTGCAGAAAAATCTGATCCTCCGTCACCGGCTGGCCAGGGAGGTGAGAGAATACTTTGATCGGCTGGGTTTTCTGGAGGTCGAAACGCCGATGCTCACCAAGAGCACTCCTGAGGGAGCGAGGGACTTTCTGGTCCCCAGCCGACTCAGCCCGGGCCATTTTTACGCCCTGCCACAATCTCCTCAACTCTTCAAACAGATTCTAATGGTAGCCGGTTATGACCGGTACTTTCAGATTGTGCGATGTTTCCGGGATGAAGACCTCCGCTCGGACCGTCAGCCGGAGTTTACACAGATCGATGTGGAGATGTCCTTTGTGACCATTGAGGATATCCGGAGGACAATGGAAGGGCTTATGGTTCACCTTTTTAAGGAAGTTTTGGGAATGGAACTGGAGACCCCTTTTCCGGTTTTGAGCTACGATGAGGCAATGGACCGGTATGGTCTGGATAAGCCCGATATCCGATTCGGATTGGAATTAAAGAATCTGTCCCAACCTTTTAAAAATTCAACCTTTAAGGTCTTCAAAGAGGCGCTCGATGGGGGGGGGACTATCAAGGCGATCAATGTGAAGGGAGGAGCGACCTTTTCACGGAAGGAGATCGATGACCTCACCCATTTTGTCTATGCCTATGGAGCTAAGGGTTTGATCTCCGCCAAAGTGAGCCAGGATAACTGGCAATCGCCCATGCAGAAATTCATCACCAATGAGGAGAGAAGGTCAGTGGAAAAAGTGATGGAGGCATCGGAGAACGATCTCCTTCTCTTGATTGCCGGTCCTTCGAAAGTTGTCAATCAGTCACTGGCGAACCTGCGCCTCCATCTCGGCAGGAAGTTAGGGCTCATTCCCGAAGAGGAATACCGGTTTGTATGGATTTTGGATTTTCCCCTATTAGAGTATGATGAGGCAGAGAAAAGATATATGGCTGTCCATCATCCCTTTACCGGACCCAAGGACGAAGATATATCCAAATTAGAGAAGCACCCGGGAGAGGTGAAGGCCAAGGCTTACGATCTCGTTTTAAACGGTTCTGAGATCGGAGGAGGTAGCATCCGGAACCATCTGAAGGAGGTGCAGTCCCTGGTCTTTGAGAAGCTGGGGATGGATGAGGAAGAAGCCAGAGAAAGGTTCGGGTTTCTGTTAGAGGCCCTCGAATACGGGACCCCTCCTCATGGAGGGATTGCTTTCGGGTTTGATCGACTCGTCATGATTCTCAGCCATTCGGAGTCGATCCGTGATGTGATCGCTTTCCCAAAAACCCAGAAGGGAACCTGTCTGATGACCGATGCCCCTTCAAAAGTGGATGGAAAGCAATTGGATGAGTTGTGGATTAAATTAAAAGTTTAACAGGATGCTGAAAAACGCCCATCTGCTTCGTTCCCCTCATCATTCGTCGTTGCGGCGTACATCCAGGTACGCCTCACTCCTCAGGATTTCGGGCGCCTCGTATCTGGGCATTTTTGAGCATCCTGAATAAAAATGATTTTTTCAGCAACCCGTTAAATTTCTGAAGAAAGGAAGTAACATGGCTATCACAAAAAAGAAAAAAGCATTTCAGAGCAAGACAGCCATCGTCCAATTTCCACTTCTGGATAGCCAGGAGCCAAATCTCTACCGGCATGTCTTTCCCTACGAGGAGGTCTGCCGGATCGAATTCGACAATCGTTTCGTCTTCATCGATCCTCCGGAGGAGATCTTCATCACGGACACCACATTCAGGGACGGCCAGCAGGCTAGACCCCCCTATACCGTAGAACAGATCGTTGATCTCTATGAAATGCTCCATAAACTTGGGGGCGCCAATGGCGTGATCCGGCAGTGCGAATTCTTCCTTTACAGCGAGAAGGACAAGGAGGCGTTGAGAAGGTGTCAGGAGAGGAATTACCGCTATCCCGAGATCACCGGATGGATTCGCGCCGTCAAAGAGGATTTCAAGATGGTCAAAGAGATGGGGTTGAAGGAGACGGGGATTCTCACTTCGGTGTCGGATTATCACATCTTCTTAAAATTGAAGAAGAACAGGAGGGTGGTGTTGAGGGAATACCTCTCCATTGTTTCTGCGGCCCTGGATCTGGGGATCACCCCAAGGTGCCATTTTGAGGATGTGACCCGTGCGGATATCTACGGGTTCTGCGTTCCCTTTGCACAGGATATCATGCGCCTTTCCGAGGAGGCAAAATTGCCGGTCAAGATCCGGCTCTGCGACACCCTGGGGTATGGCGTGACCTATCCGGGGGCGGCCCTTCCGCGATGTGTGCCGAAGATCATCCGGGCCATGATCGATGATGCCGGGGTGCCTTCCGAATATTTGGAGTGGCACGGTCATAACGATTTCTACAAGGGATTGATCAATGCGACCACAGCATGGCTCTACGGATGTTCGGCGGCCAATGGGACGCTATTAGGTTTCGGAGAGAGGACGGGCAATGCGCCCATCGAGGGCTTGATCATCGAGTATATCAGCCTCACCGGACATAACAATGGAATCGATACGACGATGATCACCGAGATCCGGAACTACTTCGAGCGCAATATCGGCACCCCGATTCCGGCCGGTATGCCCTTCGTTGGGGCCAACTTCAATGCCACCAGCGCCGGCATCCATGCGGACGGAATTCTGAAGAATGAGGAGATCTATAACATCTTTAATACCTCCAAGATTCTCAATCGGCCCATTTCGGTCTCTGTCAATGACAAATCCGGACTGGCGGGCATTGCCCAGTGGATTAACTCACATTTCTCCCTCACCGGAAAAGACCGGATCGAAAAGACCCATCCAGGGGTGGGAAAGATCAATCGCTGGGTGACGAAACAGTATGAGGAAGGAAGAACGACTGCGATCTCCGACCAGGAAATGGAGAAAGTGACACGGAAATACCTCGCCGAGATCTTCGTCTCAGAGTTTGACATGTTGAAGGCAAGGGCGCGAGAAATGGCTTACCACATCATTGAACGGGTGATTGAGGAGCCCGGAATGAAATCCATGAATGTGGAGCAGATCGAGCCCATCTTGCAATCTCTGGTGGATGAATATCCCTATTTGCAGTATATCTATGTGGTCAATATACATGGAATAAAGATTACACGGACCATCTGCCAACCAGTGGATCAATCGAAATTTGCCCATGTGGGAGTAGGGGAGGATTATGCGGACCGCTCCTGGTTCATCGAACCCCTGAAGGACGGCAAGATCCATGTCACCGACCTTTATTCTTCAAAACATACGGGCGCACTCTGTATTACGCTCTCCGGACCGATCCGAAACGAAATGGGAGAGATCAAGGGGGTCCTGGGCCTGGACATTCGATTCGAAGATTTGACAAAGAGCGAACAGGAATAATCCGGCGAGGACCTTATGATTCTGACAGAGACCTTAAAAAAAGCGAGCAAATTTTTTCCTCAAAAGCAAGCCATTATCTGCGGAGGGAAGCGGTGGACCTATCGGGAATTTCACGAGAGGGTCAACCGGTCCTCCCATTGTCTCAAAGCCTTTGGAGTAAGCAAAGATGATAAGGTGGCCATCCTTCATCCCAACTGCCACACTTTTTTGGAAGTTTATTACGGGATCACTCAGATCGGGGCCATTTCGGTTCCCATCAACATCAGGCTTTCACCCGGAGAGATCGCGTTTATTCTCCAGGACTCGGAATCAAAAGTGTTGATTTCGGATCCGATGTTTCAAAAGCAGGTCGATCCGATCAGAGAAAAGATCTCAGGAATTAAGAAGATTCTCTGGACAGGGGATGGAATAGCGGCTCAGGAAGATCGCGACCTTCATTATGAGAAGCATCTGGAACAGGGAAATCCTGATGCTCTCCCTGAAAGTCCTATCACCGGCGAGGACATCGCCCAGATCTACTACACGAGCGGCACCACCGGTCGGCCCAAGGGCGTGATGCTCTCGCATAAGAATGTGACAACCCATGCCCTGGGGACGATTGCGGAAATTCATCTGACGGATCAGGATGTCTGGATTCATGTCGCCCCTCTCTTTCACCTTGCCGATGCCTGGGCGACCTGGGCAATCACCTGGGTAGGTGGGACACATGTTCTGGTGAGAGAATTTGATGCGAAGACCGTCCTCGAGACGATTGAGCAAGAGAGGGTTACTCTGACCAATCTCATTCCCACCATGCTCAACCTCATGGTCAACTATCCGGAGGTTGGGAGGTTTGATTACAGCAGTTTGAGGGTCCTCCTCAGCGGAGGAGCGCCCATTGCGCCCGAAGTGGTCCGAAAGATTGTCGAGACTTTCAAATGCGACTACATCCAGACCTATGGAATGACAGAGACAAGCCCCTATCTGACACTTTCCATCTTAAAGAACCATTTGAAAAGATTGTCCGACAGGGAACAGCTCCGGTTCAAGTCAAAGACGGGAAGAGAGTTCATCGGCGTTGAGCTGAAAGTGGTCAATGAACGGGGAGAAGAGATCAAAAAGGATGAGAGAGAGGTGGGTGAGATCATCGTCAGAGGAGACATTGTAACAAAAGGCTACTGGAAACTTCCTGAAGAGACGGCAAAATCGATCAGAGACGGCTGGCTCTATACCGGCGATATGGCGGTGATGGACGAGGAAGGATATGTGACTATCGTTGATCGAAAGAAAGATATGATTCTCACAGGCGGGGAGAATGTCTATTCGACAGAGGTGGAGAATGTCCTCTATATGCATCCGGCAATCCTGGAGTGTGCAGTGGTCGGCATACCCGATCAGAAATGGGGTGAGGCGGTAAAAGGGATTGTGGTGTTGAAACCGGGTCAAAAGGCAACCGGACAGGAGATCATCCAGTTCTGTAAGGAGAGGATGACTCATTACAAAGCACCTAAATCAATTGATTTCATTGAAGCGCTTCCTAGAACCGGCTCCGGAAAGATCCAAAAGAAAGGGCTGAGGGATTCCTATTGGGCTGGCTACGAGAAAAAAGTCCATTAAAGTGACTGAAGTGACTAAAGTGAGCTAAAGTGCCTAAAGCACTCTTATTAGTCAGTTCATAAATATGTAGATACTGCAGATTAAATCGCTCCTTATCTCCCCTGCCTACCGGCAGGCAGGCGGTCCCGGCAGGCTTTACAAAGGGAGGGGTTCCCCCTCTTTGGCAAAGAGGGGAAGGGGAGATTTTCGAAAGAGAAAGAGTATGTCTACTCAATTATGGACTCCTTATTAACTTCTTAAACTATTATTCTCACCCAAAGTCGAATCCGATGGCTTATACACCTGAGCTAAAACAACTGATCCGAAAAGTGGAACAAACCCGGCCCCTCAGATTGGCGAAGAAGGGAGAGGGCTGGGAATTTCCAAAGATGAGCCTCGCTGAAAACAGAAATAGGGGAGAAATAGGGGTCAGGTCTTTAATGTTGATATTTTGAATCCCCCTTATTAATCAGCCTGCTCACAGTAGAATAGTGAAGTCCTAAATGATTAGCCACCTCTCTCCCACTGTACCCCCACCTCTCAATTGCCTCCGCAATTCCTCTATCCCTTTTACGCTTCTCTCCTCTCGTATCCTTGAAAATCTCAGTAAGACCGGGCCTGCACAAATACCTTTGGCTCTTTGATATCTCTTTTACCTCCACATATCCTCTCACAAAATCTATTAACCCATCTACAAAATCCCTCTCCCCAAGGATACTCTGGGCCTTGACCTCATCCCAAATTCGATGTCCTTCTATCCCGTCAAAAACAAATGCTCTGTACCTCTTCTCTGCCGCTCTTTTCTTGGACCCAAACTGCCCTAAAACCCAATCTGTTGTAAGGCAAGGATGGGATTTCTCTAAGTCTGCCATACCTCGGTAGCTACTCCATCTCCATCGCTCAGGAGTCTTAACTACTTTCGCCCGCACAGGGTTCAATACCACATACCGACAGACCTCCAGCAAATGACTCTCTTTCTGAATAAGAATGGCCTTGTACCTTCCTTGAAAAACATGCCCAGCACTCCCATGACGCCTATTAAAACGCATAGTATAAACACCATTTAACTGCCGCATCCCCTTTGAAAGATTCCCCCCCGGCGTTTCGATAACCAAATGATAATGATTACTCATAAGACAATAAGTATGGCAAAGCCAATGATACCGATCATTGACTTCCTCCAAGACATGGAGCAACATCTCTCGATCTTTATCGTCCTTGAAGATAGACTTTCTCGCATTTCCTCTGGAGGTGACATGATAGACAGCCTCAGCATATTCAATCCTCAACGGTCTCGCCATACAATGCTTTTATCCTATTTCATATTGAATGTCAATATTAAAGACCTGACCCCATAACGCTGACATGACCCCATAACGCTGACACCCCATAACGAGTCTGTAGAAAAAGTCATTTTTTTAAAAAGCATTCCTTCGGCTAACTCGAAAATATGAAATGCTCATTATCTCTCACTGAAGTTAGTTGCAACCTTGATGAATGTTCTCATTTCCATGATA
>Ga0214473_10001134_pt1 | contig 35948 bp, 24 predicted proteins | sample RVTome_7_FD_203509 | JGI IMG/M metagenome (GOLD analysis project Ga0214473, IMG submission 203509) | Soil microbial communities from uranium-contaminated site in the Upper Colorado River Basin, Wyoming, United States - RVT98D197 | ecosystem: Environmental > Terrestrial > Soil > Contaminated >... | reverse complement strand
GGTGCAGGTAGGCGTCGACGGTTCGCTTGCCGTAGCGTTCGGCCTTATTGCGGATCGTCGCCTGCCAGGTGGCGGACTCCCACAGGTCGCTGGCGAACGGATACCCCAGGCCGTCGGCGATGTTCCAGATCAGCTTGAAGCGCCGCTCCCGCACCACGCGCATCGGGTAGTACATCGTGACTTCGTGGAACGTGTGCGAGGCATAAACCGTGTCCCAGTCCTCGACGTGCTCGCGTTCGAGCAACGATTTGAACGAGCGACCGTGGAATTCATGGCTTCGCGGCATCGCCCCGGCGAGATCGAGGATCGTCGGCGTCAGGTCGGCCCAGTGCACCATCGCGTCGCACGTGATGCCTTTCTTCTGCTGCCAAGGCGTGCGAACGATGCACGGCAGGTTGATGCCAGGCTCGTAGGCGGTGGTCTTGGCGCCGGGGAAGGGGATTCCGTTGTCAGAGATGTAGATCACGACAGTGTTGTCGTACTTGCCGGCGTTCTTCAGATGCTCGATCAGCCGTCCCACACCCTGGTCCACACGCGAGACCGACTGATAGTACTGGGCCAGCTCGGCCCGGCACTCGGGGCTGTCTGGCAGAAAGTCCGGCACGACAACGCTCTTCGGGTCATACGCGACTTCCTCGACCCCCGGATAGCCCTTCTCGCGATTGCCGAATCGGTCCGGCTGATGGGGCAACTCGGTCGCCTTGCCTCCGCCGCGATGCGGATCGGCCGTGCAGAAGTACAGGAAGAACGGACGATTGTCCTCGGCCCCGATGAACTGCCGGCAGTTGTCGGCCATGAGCACGCCGTTACGCTCGTTGCCCGGAACGACTGTCTCGAACTTGTAGGCCGCCTCCGGGGCGACATGATATTTGCCGGCCCTTGCAGTCCGGTACCCGCCCTCACTCAGCAGCACGGGCAGGCTCCGCACGGTGTCAAAGCTGATGAAGTGATGATAGGAATGCTGGAGCCCGTACTGGCCGTTGGCGTGGTTGTAGAGCCCGCTGAGGATCACGGACCGGCTGGCGCTGCAACTGGCCGTCGTGCAGAAGGCGTTCGTGAATCGTACGCCCTCCGCCGCCAGCCTATCGACGTTCGGCGTCTTGATCACCGGGTGCCCATAGCACCCCAAGTCCCCCCGCCCGTGATCATCCGCGACGACCAAAACAATGTTGGGCCGCTTGGCTTCACCCGCTGTGCTCGTCCTATCCACCAAAGAAGCGGCGGTAAGAGCCGGCACGCCTGCTGCCGAAGTCTTCAAGAACCCCCTGCGAGTCATGAATTTCTGTGTCATGCTATCCCGAAGCCTCTCTCCAACTATCGTGATGGGTGGCAACCAACGCGGCCCCCAGCAATGTACCGGGCTATCCTTCACAGACGCAGCATACTACAGGCCGCCAGTCGCCGCAAGCGAGTTCGCAGACATAAGATGGGCCTTCTATCGACGCTTTGACAGTCCGCGCAGTTCAGTGACTTGATGCTTCCTGCTGAGAGAGAAGGCGTCGGTATCACCAGGGACGTGCTGCAATTTGTTGAAGTTCCAATCCGTGAAGACCGATAAGTAGGGCATGACGGTTGAGATTTTCACGGATCAAGTCTTGTCTGCCATACAGTCGCTGATTGAGCGCCATCACACGATCTATCCCCGCCTTCCACCGCAAGGTTTATTCTTTGAAGCCATTGTAGAACAAGCTTTCCGCTTGGCCGGATGGCCCGACCGTGAGATTATCCGGACAACACCGAACAGTCCCCAACATGACCTGTCCATAGGTGGCATTAGACTCTCGATAAAGAGCGAGACCGGCAAGGCCACGAAAGCAAGCAAGATCGCTATTACGAAGCTGTGTACCACAGAAACGGGCAACTGGGATGCGAGCTCTCTGGTTGCACGGGCCATCGCTCATATCAATCGTTGTGATAGGATGTTGATGTTGCGAGCGATCTGGAAGGAATCGGCCTTTGAGTATCAGTTGGCTGAGATCCCGCTATCACTCTTGTCGCGAATGAATGGAGCGGAGTTGTGTGAGGTTGGAAGGCGTCATGGCCGGCGTAGTTTTGCCGGCGATGTAATAAGCGAGGGACAGAAACTCTTTCGTGTGCATTTTGACGGGGCCGATGGTAAATGCCAGATTCACAGACTCCCTGTTGACCTTTGCCTGATGCTGCGTAGGTGGCAACAGCCAATCCTATGAGGTTGCTTCATTCACATTTTTCCGACTTGCGGAAGATCAGCCAATAGCAGTGTTGCCGTCGCGCGTGGTGTGCGTTCTTCCATCGCGGGTCGATTATCGGACCCTGCCTGACTTTCACGATACAATCACACGGGCAGAATCCAACTCTCCTTGCAGCTTCGATAACGTCAAGATGTGCCCACTGATACCGATGGCCGTGCACATAATCGGCTATTTTGCACAGTAGTACACCCTCGCTTCGTAGAACTCGATACGCTTCTGACATGAAGGGTGGATACATGAATGCGAAGTTATAGCCCTTCTCCTTTGGGGATTTCAGAGTCAATCCGAAGCGAGTGTTAAAGTCCTTTGAATGGTCCTTGCCTTGGTTCGGAATGTGAGGGGGATCGTAGACTACAACGTCAAAACAGCAATCCTCGAAAGGCATATTCGTGTTGTCGCCAACGACTGTGGGGTTATGCGATGGGTCGATGTCCATTCCGATGACTGGCCAATCCAGCCCCCTCCAAAAACGACCGCCGTTTACGGTTGCATCAAGAATGTCTTTGGGCTTCTTTCGCGGGTAGAAATTCAGCATCTTATCGAGCAACTCAGAATCTTTCCCGAACCAGACCGAAGGCAGTGGTGAGTACCCGCCAGCTTCTGTCTGCGTGTCTGAATCCATCGGCAGGAATGGCATTGTGGTCTGTTTTTCTCTCAACCCCTTCGTGTCCATCCTTTTCATTCTTGCGGTCCTTCGTCTCTTGCTTCGCTGCAGGTAGTTGCAGTCTAGTGTCGGTGTGCACAGCACACGCTACGTTTACCTATGTCCATAATACCGGCACTGCACGGAGAACGGAAGCGGAACTTTGATCGTCCCGATTCCAGTTACTTGGCAGAGGGCCGCTCGATCACTTGCATCAAGCCGAGTCGATGTATTGGCCGCCGTTGGTTTGGCGGACATCGCCGCCAGATGTCGCGCATGGCTCAGATAGCGCTCACGATCGCGCCGGGTGTCCCTGGAGTACCGACGCCACCTTGCCGTTTCTGCTACGTCAGATCTTCAAGACTCTTTACGACGCAAGCCCTTGCCGGCTACACGGCTGTCCTCGGCGCAGGCCCTGCCATGCTGTACACCCCACGTGTAGACTTCCTCACAGGCGGCACATAGCGCCGTGACTCGGTCGGAGGGCTTGTTCACGGACACGGGCACCTCTATGACCGCTTCGTTCTCACACAGGGGATTCTGACAATAGGTCTCCATACGACTGCCTCCTTCATTGATGACGAAGTTCGTGTTTCAATCCAACATTGAACCGGCCAGTTTGCCCACCTTCACTCATCTTGAGTCCTGCCTGAAAATTCCTTGGCTTCACTCTATTGACAGATTACTTCTTAGGCTGCTCCATGATGTTCACTAGGCCGATGTCGATGTACTGGCCGCCGGTGGTTTGGCGGCAGTGGACGGCGATCACGTTCTTGCCCGGCTTGAGGGCGGCTTTGGCGGTCGCATTCAGGGGCAGGGGCTCGTAGGCGGTCGTGTAGCCGGTCGCGGTGGCGGCTTGCACGCCGTTGATGTAGATCTCCACGTCCTCGTCGTGGTGTACGTTCAGACCGATGTTGTCCCATTTGCCCTCGGGCAGCGTGACCTCTCGCCGCAGCCAGATGTTCGGCGTGTTCCAGGTGGTGTTCACAACCGCGCCGGGCGTGCCTTCCGTGCCGAAGCCGCTCTTGCCTTCCTTCCACGAGGCGGCGTCGAACTCGGGCCTGAACCAGCCATCGGCGGGTCTGCGGGTTGTGTACTGCCACGTGACAGGCTCATTCTGCGCGGTTGGCGCGACGGTCACGAGCACGGGCGGCTTGGGCATGGGGGCCCAGTCGGCGGCCTTCGTCTTATCGCGGCCGGCGTACTTCTTCCAGACGGCCTTGTCGTAGAGCATCTGGAGGAACACGCCGCCGACGACCGGGCGGGCGGTGAAGCCTCGCTTCCGGGCATCATTGGTGAAGTACCAGTCCGTCATCGGCGAGCGGTCGGGCGTCTCGTTCAGGAACAGGTACACCGGATCGACGATCGCTTCGAAGTCCTCGCGATTCTGCGTCAGCGTCGCCGTCCAGAGGACCCAGTCGAGCTTGGTGTACAGCGAGCGGTTGTCGAGCGGCAGGCCGTACTTGTTCTGAGTCTTCCGGTAGAAATCCATCTCCTTGCGGGCGACCTCCGGCGGAAACAGGTTCAGGCCGAGGATGCGGTCCCAAACGAGATTATATTTCTGGCTCCAGGTGCCGGGCTTGTCAAAGGCTAAGCGAAAGTGATCGGCTGTGGCGAGGGCATCCCGCCCTTGTGTGTCGCGGGCATCTTGCCCGCGTTCTTTGGCTTTCGTGTCGAGGGCGTCCCGCCCTCGATTCGCGGGCAGGATGCCCGCGACACGTTGATCGTCTGCGGCCTCCTTCACCCAGCGGGCGGCGAACTCCTTGGCGAGCTTGGAATACTCTGCGGCTTTGGCCTTATCGCCGCGCATGTCACACAGTTTCGCAAATGCCCCAAGGCCGCAGATCGCCTTGACGCTGAGGTTCACGTTGTGCGCGAGGTGGCCCGCGAAGTCGTCCGTGCAGAGCTGGTTCTCCGGATCGAAGCCCTTGGCCTTGAGGTACTCGGCCCACTGCTCCAGTTGCGACCAGTACAGACCTGCGAAGTCGGCGTTGCCCTCCATCTGTGCGACGGCGGCCATGAGGATCAGCAGGTTGCCCGACTCCTCGACGGGCATCTGGTTCTCCTCGGTCCGCTCACCGCCGCCGTAGCGCTGACCGTTGGCGTGCGGGTACTGGCCCAGGTCGTGCGGAGCGAAGGGGAACTTCCAGCGGTCGCTCGCCGCGTAGTTCATGAACGGCACGAGGAACGACTTGGCCACCGACGGCCCGAACAGCAGGAACTGCGGGGCCATCGGGTAGAAGACATCAGAGGTCCCGATGCAGCCGTTGGAATGGTTCTCCTTGCAGAACGAGATCGGCTGGCCGTTGTCGTCGGCGACGAACTTGCCCGCCGCGAAGCACTGGCGATATGCCAGCGCCGCCAGCTTCGCGTACTTCTCCCCACCGGCCTTCGTGAGATCAGCCATCAACTCCTTGTCGAACGCAATGCAGCGCTTCTGCAGGGACCGGTAATCGCTCGCGGCGGCCTTGAGCAAATCGGCGGCTTCCCAGCCGGTGCGACGCCAGTACGGCCGAAGGTTCTTCTTCATGTACTGGATCGAGTAGAGATCGTCGTAAGCGAGCATCAACCAGCGGCTGACAGATGTTTCGTCGACACGCCCGCAGTCTATCGCCAACGACAACACCGGACTATCCGCAGGGTTGGGCAGCGGCGCACCAGGTCTCGTGAACTTCCTTCTACACATTCCAGGTGCCGCTATCATTGGTTGTGGCGACTCCGAATCCGGTGCAGCAATGTAGAAGTAACCCCAATCAATGCGGATATCGTCACCCTTTTTAGCCAGGATAGGCTGATCCTTGCTGCCCATGGACAACGCAACGAGGCCTGGAATCGTTTCCTCTTTGCAGACCACCTGCTGCCCACTGTCGTTCACGCAGATCTCAGGCAAGACATCGAGGTAAACTGAAACATCATGTGGTTTCCCGTCGGTAGAACTGACATCGTACGTGATGTAAGTGACAGGACGTGAGAGAATATCGATGTCTTCCGGCAGGGCGGGGGTCATGAAGGTGAGCGTCAGGGCCACGCCTGCAGCCTCGAAGGTGTAGATCGTGCGAGTGGGGAGCACAGTCAGGTTTGTTTGGGGCAGCGCCGGCACGCTGCCGGGGGTCGTGCCCATGATGCGGTAGGGCTTGCCGTCGATGCGGACCATGCTGGTCAGGCGGTGGGGTTTGCCGGTCCAGTGGACAGTGTCCTCGTCGGTCAGTTTGTCCGCCGGGGACCAGATGCTGAAATAGGGATCGCACGCGACCAGCGGCGTGGCGGGCGGGATGAGCTTGTCACCTTCGGCCCGGCGGGGCTCCGGCGGCGCGTAGAGGGTCTTGTTTGCGGCGGCAACGCGCTCGGCGTCCATCTTGACCATCGCCCGGTCGTAGGTCATCAGGCCGTTGACCTCGACCTCCACGTCGGTCGTCTGCGTGTACACGGCGGCACACAAGCCCGATGCACCGGTCATCGGATGCAGCTTTTTGATCAGGGCGAGGTAGGCGTCGGTCAATTCATCGGCGGTCGTGTAGCTGCGATAGCCCCAGTTCTTCTCCGCCTGCCAGGTGTGTCCGGGCACCGGCAGGCCCAGGCCGCCGAACTCGCCTAGCACGACGGCGCGTTTCTCTTCGAGGCGGGGCACTGCCGGGCCTGGATACTGGTGCATATCCATCACATCGCCGACGCCGCGATCCGTCCAGCCGCTGGCGTTGTTCACCAGGCGGGTTGGGTCGAGCTTGCGGATCATGTCCACGACTCGCGGCGTGTCGAACTGGCCCCAGCCCTCGTTGAACGGGACCCACATCACAATCGACGGGTGATTGCGGAACGCCTCGATCACGCGGGTCAGCTCCGTGTCGAACTGCTTTGCGGATTCCTCGGTCCGTACGATGTCGGGGTCGTTGCGGCCGATGTAGCGGTCGCCACTGGGCATATCCTGCCAGACCAAGAGGCCCAGCTTGTCACACCAGTAGTACCAACGGTCGGGCTCGACCTTGACGTGCTTGCGGGCCATGTTCATGCCGAGCTGCTTGAGCACCTCGATATCGTACCTGAGGGCCTCATCCGTCGGCGCGGTATACAGCCCATCCGGCCACCACCCCTGATCCAGCGGACCATACTGAAACAGCGGCCTGTTATTCAGAAGCAGCCGCAGAATCCCATTCTCATCCTTCCCCAGCGAAATCTTCCGCATGGCGAAGTAACTCGTGATCTGATCCACAATCTTATCGTTTTCGAATAATGTCACTTGAAGGTCATAGAGGAAGGGCGAATCAGGTGTCCACAGCTTGGCCTCTGGGACACGGATTATGGTTCCGTTGGAAAAAGGAACCTCCCATGTGCTACTGCCGCCGAGGGTTTTGAATGATTCCTCTCGTATCGGTCTCGAACCGTCCTTCACCTCGAATCGAATTCGATAGCTTTCCCCCGCACCATAGGCAAGTCCTTTGACCTCTATCGACGACTCGTCGATTTGAGGGATGACTGTCAATGATCCGATATGTGCCCGGTTCACCGGTTCGAGCCAGACGGTTTGCCAGATTCCGGTGACGGCGGTGTACCAGATGCCGCCGGGCTTGCGGACCTGCTTGCCACGAGGCTGGGTGCCGGCGTCGGTGGGGTCCCAGACGGAAACGATGATCTCCTGTTTGCCGTCCGATTTCAGCGCGTCGGTGATGTCGAATGTGAACGGGTCGTACCCACCTTTGTGGTTGCCGACCTCTTTGGCATTGACCCAGACGGTGGTGTCCCAGTCCACGGCTCCGAAGTGCAGCAGCAGGCGATTCCTACGAGCCGTCGCGCGGGGCTCATCCGAGATTTGATATGGACCACAGTCCCATTTCTCGGGAATGGCGAACGTGCGGCGGTACCAGAGCCGGTTGTCGGGTCCGACGGGTTTCATCACGCCGGAAAGGGCGGACTCGATGGGGAAGGGGACAAGCATTTGGCCATCGAAGCTGTCCGGCCGGGACGCGTTCGTGGCGAGGGCATCTTGCCCTTGCGTGTCGCGGGCATCCCCCGCCTGCGCGGGGGCAAGCTCGTGCCCGCGATTCGAGGGCGAGACGCCCTGGCCACCGGGTGCAAGGGCGGGACGCCCTCGCCACTGCGGACCGGGCGCATCCTTCGGGCGGATCGCGTAGTCCCACAGGCCATTGAGGTTGAGCCAGTCCTCGCGGACCATCTGCGGCCGCGGGTACTCCGGATGCACCTTCTCCGGCGAGACCTCCTTGGCCCATTTCGTCATCAGCGGCCCATTCGCCGGCTTCCAGGCGCCCCCACCCGACTCGACCGCCGCGCCCGCAATACCGAGGGACAACCAGACCGACAACAAAACAGCCACTGCCGTCGTGCGAATGAAACGTACCGTGGAGAGACGATCGAGCATAATAGAACCTCCCGTGAAAAAGCGTTCCAGGCCAATCGCAGCACCCTGACGGGACTGCCGTCCCGACGAGCCGGGCGCCGCCAACATCGAAGCCCAAAGTAACCGCCCCCACCCCCCTTTTCAACCCCAAACCCCCGCAACGATCAACACCCATTCACCTGTGCAGAGTATACGACTGTGTCTCGCAGCAGCCCTTCCACTCACCGTGTCGAGCAGAGCGACGCGTGGTAATCGATACCTCTACCGTCGTGCGCTCACATCGTATTCATAGAGTTCCTTCTTTGAATTGCGTTTGCGTATCTTAGTGACCCGAGCGTTCTTGAACCCTGTCTCTTGGAGCATATCTCGGAAGAGAATCTCAACGGGCACAAGGACCTGATAGAAGGTCGAATTCCCAACAACGTAGTGAACTTCGCCTCCATCGGCCACCACGTCCGCTATTCCCTGCAAATGACACCACATGTCGTAGAAGTACTTGCCTACATAGTTCGAAAGCAAGGCGCCACTCTTATTGTCGCTTGCAGCAATACCATCAAGAATCACTGTCAAGTACGCCGGCCAAAACCCATTGTGGGGCCTCTCCCATTCGGCTAGTCTGCTCGTAGCAATCCCCCATGTTCCACCGATAGCGGACCAATCCAGCTCCCCTGCCTCTCTGCCATTCTTCAGATAGCCCAGCCAATACATGTATGGGCGCAACTCCCGAATATAGGAGATTCGGTTGGGGTAGGGCGGGGATGTTATCAACAAGTCATACTTTCGACTTACCAGAGAAGAGATGTATCTGGAATCCCCAGCCAGGATCTCCGCCTCTCCAGGAGGATTGTCAGCCGCAGACTCGATAACAAAGGCCATTTCCGCCCGAAATATCCCGAAGAAGTCCGGTTTCTCAGAGAAGAGGAGAGCTTGTGACGTATCCCGTTCCCTGAAGGACATCGATTGGTGATTGAAAGCCGCGTTGGACAACTTTATGAGAGTCCGGCAAAACGCGACAAGCAGCAGGCTCTCGCACTGCGTGTACCGGCTTGTCACCTCATCGATGGCCGCTTTCAATGTGCACAAGAAAGACATCTCGGGAACATCCCACCACCGTTCGATATTGTGTATGGGAGGATGCTCGACAGGCGTGACTTCGCCTGCTGAGATAAGTGCCGAAATCCCATCGATAAGCTGTCGGGCGTCACGGAGAGTCTCCGGACCATACTGGGCGACCTTGGCTTTAGCCAACCACATCAGGAAAGGATTAAGCTCGACACCTGTTCCAACATCATCCGCGTATGCGGCGCTCAAGGGAGTGGTGCCAGTCCCCGAAAATGGATCAAGCACTGCGATACCAAGGCCCGAGGTCTTGAGGATATCGTTGACCAGTTTGACAGAATAGGCAGGAGTCAGGCGTAACCACCCGTGCCGACCGTGATCCTGGTTGTACTTGAAGGTCAGTTCAGAGTTTTGCAGGGAACGAGTTGCTTCTGGCTGCATCATGTTCATTCTGCTCTCAGCAAAGCCGTCAGGACTTTGTCGATCTCTTCCTTGAGTGCCGTGCTGTTTCTCTCGAAAAAGGACGCAAGGTCGTATCCAATGATGTCCTTGGTGAAAGTGTAGATGGATTCATGCGGCGACGAGTCTCCTACAATGCCGGTGAGGAGCACCCATCGTTCGTTCTTGTACCGAAGTGCGATATCTTGATCGATTTGCAGGGAAAGGATTCCCGCACAGGGCAGGAATCCTTTGGTGGAAGCCGTAGCGGCATTTGCTATGTCTGCATTCTGTCTCTTGGAGTCCTTGCTCTTGTAGCCCTGCCGAATCTCAAATACGATGCCAGTCAGGGACTTCGCTATCCGAGGCGCGACATCCATGGCGTGCGCGGTCTCGCGGATCCACTGCTGGATAGCCTTTTGTCGAACAGGGTCCTCAATCTTCTCCACAGGTATGCGAGCATCCAGGTAGAGTGTGCGAGTCCTTCCAGCAGACCTTGGAGTGGTGTAGCACCACTTGACATCCCCTTCGGTCAAGCCAAGGGCATCCTGAAGCACCTGACGGAAGAGGACTTCGCAGCCTATTCCAATCTGGCGATAGATGCTTGTCATCCCGCCTGCAGCTTTGTGCGCAGCATACATGAGCGGATTGTCAAGGCCCAGCCAATTGTAGAAAGGGTCTGTTCGGTAGAGCGTCTGGAACTCTTGGAGAGTGTAGCCAGCCGTCACCCCGTGGCCCAGCTTAGGCTTGTATTGCGAACACACGCGAATACATTTCACCAGGATGTCCAGATACCTGCTATCGTATTCTTCACTCATGATTGATCGCCATCCTTGTTATTCGGTAGGCCAGCCGTCTTTCATTCTTGTACAATACACAGCTTCAAGCTGAAGGTCAACCGTGACTCCCTACGATGCGGGGGGCTTCGCTTAGGAAGGACCGGACCTGTGCCAGCGAGTGTAGTCCTGCTCGCACCTGCGGGGTCTCCAGGTAGGTTTTGACAGGAGGAACGGGGGCCGGTATATTGCCACGAATGTGATATTTCGGCACACGTCAAGTCAACGGGTGAGCCGGGTCGGAGACGGCCGCCCCGTGAAACCAGTAGATGCTCGGCAAAGGAGACCAGGTTTATGAATGCTCACACGGACCCCTTCGGGCGAACACCCGACGGGCAGGAAGTCCATATGTACACGCTCGCCAGCTCCAAGGGACTGCGGGCCAGAATCACGAACTTCGGCGCCACGTTGGTGTCCATGGAGGCGCCGGACCGGCACGGCAACCTGAGAGACATCACCCTGGGGTTCGATAGTCTTGACCCATACATCAAGGCCAACGCCTACATCGGGGCCACGGTTGGCCGGTACGCCAATCGGATCGCCAACGCTCGGTTTGTCCTCGACGGCGTCGAATACAAGCTGACGGCCAACGAGGGCCCCAATCAGTTGCACGGCGGCAACGCAGGGTTCGACAAGAAGCTATGGAGCACCCAGGAAGCCGTGGCGGCTGAAAACGAAGCCTGGGTCAAGATGACATACCTCAGCCAGGATGGCGAAGAAGGCTATCCGGGCAACCTGCGCTGCACGGTCAGTTATACCCTCACGAACGACGATGAGCTTCGCATCAGTTATGAGGCCCAGACCGACAGAAAAACCGTTGTCAACCTGACGAACCACAGCTACTGGAACCTCGGAGGGCCCGATAGCGCCAATATTCTCCGCCATGAGCTGATGGTCAATGCCGGCAAGTTCACGGCGATCGACAAGAACCTGATCCCGACGGGCATGATCGCCAGCGTGCTGGACATGCCCCTCGACTTCACCCGGTCCCGGCCCATCGGCGAGCGCATGCACCACCTCGGCAGGGGCTACGACCACAACTACGTCCTGCGCGGCGATGCCAGGGCCATGAAGTTCTGTGCGAAGGTGCGCGAGCCGGACAGCGGGCGGGTCATGGAGATCTATTCCACCGAGCCGGGTATCCAGCTCTACACGAGCAACTATCTCGATGGCTTGCTGATAGGCAAGGGTGGCAAACCACTCAACAAGTATGCAGGTCTTTGCCTGGAGACGCAGCATTTCCCCGATTCACCGAACAAGCCGTCATTCCCGTCCACCGTCCTCTCGCCCGGCGAGAAGTTCGCCAGCACGACGGTACACAAGTTTTCGACGGAGTAACGCAATCCGCAATCTGCAATCCGCAATCGATTATGCCAGGTAGAGCTTGTCGCCCGGCTGGATGGTTGGGATTTTGTCCCGCTTGGCCTTGATGTCCTCCGGGTCGAGGGCGAAGCTCGGTGCGATCTCAAGAACGCAGTCCGGCGAGCCGTCCTCGCGGCGGGGGACCTTGACTCCCGCCGATTCGAGCCAGTTTGCCGCCCGATCGAGCATCATCCGGCAGGTCGTCTCGACGCTGTCCGGACCCGTTGCATTCTTCGTGGGGGCAAATTGCTCGCCTCGCTCGATTTCGAGGATCACCGAACGCTCGGTCATCGGCAGGGCATCGAAAATGAAGGACTCGAGCTTGATGCCATTGGGCTCCTGCGGATCGATGTAGTTGCCCTGCAGGTCGATACACTTGATCTTTTTGTCGGCCCTGTGCAGGGGCAGGGAGAAACCCTCCGTGTTGAGCTTTTCGATGAAGGTCCTGTTGATGATATGGATAGCGATGCTGCCGAGGCGGAAGGCCGGCGAGCCATCCGGATTGTGCTTTTTTGCGAGACGGTCGGGCAGATCACTGTACTCGATGACGGTCATTTTGTCGTCGACAAGGCAGAAATTGCCTACCTTCTCTTTCGGGGCATTCTTTACGACCGCCTTGGACGACATCTGTGCCTCGTCGAGTGCGTGTAGACCGATAAAAAGCGGGTCAAACAGCTTGACCAGGGGATTGTCCACCTGCCAGTAGCTCAGGTATTCGACGCCGCGTTCCTTCATGTCGGCCAGGGCCCCGCTTCGCTGGAGGGCCCTGATGCATCCGCCGTGGCCATCGGGGGAGCGTGCGATCTCGGCCTTGTCGGCCAGAAGGATGCGGCCCTCGAAGTCGAAGTTGGGCAGCGTGCCTTGCTGAAAAAGGAAGATATTTCGCGGATCCAGGCCATAGAAGCGGTTGGATTCGAAGATACGGACGGTTTCCGCGTGGTTCATGGGGCTGGTCATGATATACCACGGGCAGGTCGCCCCATATCGCCGGGATGCCGCCGCAATCGTCTCGGCGAAGATTTGGAAGAGGGTTTTGTGCCTGAAGGGACTGATGGGGTAGTTGCCTTTTGGCCCGTCATACCCCAGGCGGGTCCCCTGGCCGCCGGCGACCAGCAGGCCTCCCACTTTGCCGGCCGAGATCAATTCATGGCCCAGCCGGATGGCTTGGGCGTATTTCTGCCGCTCCTGCTCACTACGAGGCTGAGGACTGTACGATGAAGCCGGCTTGAAATCCATATGCTGGACGGGATGTTCGGGACGGCGCTTGATCAAAGTCTCCACCCACGGGCAGATTCTTTCCCAATCCAGGTCCCGGATCTGCTCAAGCAGGCCCTTTTGGGGGTCGGAGTCCAACTCCGGCCAGAAGGTCAACAGATGCTCCTGATGATGCCTGGAAAGCTCGTTCCGGGCCTGTTCGAACTGTCTCTCATCGACCATACACACACACACTCCAAGTCCTTAGAGGATGGATATTAGAGCAAGTAGAAAAAATTTCAAGTTCCGCTGGAAAAATGGCGAAATTTTATTGACACCACCTTCAGGCTGTGCTAAGATTTCTGATAAAGGCCGGTAGGTTCGAAAAAGGCCGTTATATTATAGATTCAGTTTCGTCATCATATTTCGCTTCGTCTGTCATATCTGAACCTGCCAGCCTGAGTAGACGATGTGGGCAACGTGTCGTGAGGAGCATCAAAAATCGTGCCCGCAACTGAGATTCCGATAAGAGCGGTGTTTCTGTGCATTTAGACCGGCCGTTTTTCTCATGTAACCAAGGTCCATGACACGAGGTTCGCAAGACGGACATATTTCGGTCGGGCGGCAGGAGCACTTATTTGTTTGTCAGCATCGTTGAATTGGCCAGATGAGTTCTGGAGTAGAAGAACGGCCGGACTGCGAATCTCAAGAAAAGTGAAAGGAGAAAAGCAATGAAAAGAAAAGGTTTTACTCTCGTCGAGCTGTTGGTCGTCATTGCGATCATCGCTCTGCTGATGGGCATTCTGATGCCGGCATTGGCGCGTGTGCGTCAGTTGGCGTTCCGAATGACCTGCGGCACGAACCTGTCGGGCATTGGCAAGGCCATGCTGATCTATGCCAATGACTATGAGGATGAGCTTCCTCGCGCCGGCGGGCGGACCAGCCAATGGGGCGCCACGCCGAATTGGACAGCGGCGGATCGCCGCATAGCGTTCGGTCTGGCCGCCGATGGCAGCGCTGGAACGGCCTCGATCAGCTCGTGCTTCTACCTGCTGATCAAGTACTCGGAGGTGACGCCGAAGTCGTTCATCTGCAAGGGCGATGCCGGGACGACCGAGTTCAAGCTGTCCGAGGTAACGCCCTTGCCGTCGGCGAACTTCGAGTTGATCGACGGCTGGGACTTTGGCATGCCGACGGAAGCGTTCAAGCATTGCAGCTATACGTACCATGTGCCGTTCTCGCTGTATGCGTTGACGACGTCGAATGAGCCCGGCTTTGCGGTGGCGGCGGATCGCAACCCGTGGATCGCCAGCCCGGCGGGCGCCCCTGCACTCTGGGCAGATTTCCGTCCGGACGTTGCGGGCACCGGGTACACCCTGGGCACCAGCGAAACGGCCAAGAAGGGCAACACGGTTGGCCATCAGCTTGACGGCCAGAACGTGCTGTTCCTCGACAGCCACGTGGAGTTTGCCAAGAGGGCGTACTGCTCGGTTGAGGATGACAACATCTACACGCTCTCCATAGACACGATGGGTCGCGGGAGTATCTACGGGGCCCAGCCTACGCCGATTGGCCCGGGCTTGGTGCCGGCGAACCGCAAGGACTCCCTCCTGGTTCATGATCCAGACAGCTTCGCCGGCGCGACGGCGACCAAGGCGAAGCGCTAATTGCATCAGCGTTTGAGTGTGTGCTTTGACAAGTGAAAGGCGGCCTCGGGGACTCTCCAGGGGCCGCCTTTTCTCCGTAACGTGCTCTTTGAAATCACGCCGGATGATTGGGTTTCCCTCAATCCGTCGACTTCCACGAATCTCACCATTTGTCTTGAGTGACAGCGCTTGCTCTACAGGGACAGGCAGGCCGTTTTGAGTGAGTTCCGTCGGACCGAAGCAGGTGTCATAGTTGCAGCAGCTATCATATCCGGATCATTTCTCATCTCTTTCGCCTTGATCTGCTTCGATCAACACGGCTTTTCCCATCCCCCTAGAGCCAAGCGGGCTCAATACGATCCTTTGCCGATTCGGCCCGGCCCGGACTCCATGCCGACCGTCTAACTACATAAGGCTAACCGGGAGACTGGCGGGCGAGAACACAGCCGGGCCATGCGCATGGGAGCGCGTGCTCCCTCCGCATCCGTTGTGCCGGCCATACGTGCGCGCACGCACACCTGTATTCATTCCTTGGCCATACCCTTGACCAGGCCGGCAGACGGTCGGACCCGCTGATCTCCCACAAAGCGAAAGGGAACGACTATGAAAACGAAAAGAGGGTTCACACTAGTCGAGCTGTTGGTCGTGATTGCGATCATCGCTCTGTTGATGGGCATCCTGATGCCCGCACTGTCAAGGGTCCGGCAGTTGGCCTTCCGGCTGACCTGCGGGACCAACCTGTCGGGCATAGGCAAAGCCATGCTGATCTATGCCAACGACTATGAGGACGAGCTTCCTCGCGCCGGCGGGCGCACGAGCACCTGGGGCGCCACAAAGGACTGGACGGCGGCGGACCGCCGCCTGGCGTTCGGACTGAACCCCGACGGCACAGGCGGAAAGGCCACGATCAGCTCGTGCTTCTACCTGCTGGTCAAGTACGCCGAGGTGACGCCCAAGTCGTTCATCTGCAAGGGCGACGCCGGCACGACCGAGTTCAAGCTGTCCGAGATGACGGGCCTGCGGACGGACTTCGAGTTGATCGATGCCTGGGACTTTGGCCCGCCGGCGGAAGCGTACAAGCATTGCAGCTACACGTACCATGTGCCGTTCTCGGTGTATGCGTTGACGACATCGAACGAGCCCGGCTTTGCGGTGGCGGCGGATCGCAACCCGTGGATCGCCAGTCCTGCGGGCGCCGCGACACTCTGGACCGATTTCAGGCCGGACGTTGCCGGCACCGGGTACACCCTGGGCACCAGCGAAACGGCCAAGAAGGGTAACACGGTTGGCCATCAGCTTGACGGCCAGAACGTGCTGTTCCTGGACAGCCACGTGGAGTTTGCCAAGAGGGCGTACTGCTCGATCGAGGACGACAACATCTACACGAAATCCATCGACCCGGCGGGCGCGGCGGGCAAGGGGCATATCTACGGGACCAACACCGGGGTCGGAGTCTCGGGCCTGGAACCGCTGAACCGCAAGGACTCCCTCCTGGTCCATGACCCGGACCAATGGGGTCCCAAGGGCCGGTTCTGCTTCACCGCAGAAACACCGGTCTGGATTGGCGGCCGGCGGGCGCCGATCTCGAAGGCGGCCGTCGGCGACAGGGTCGCTGCGCATTGCGATCGCGCCATGATCCTGGCGACGGGCACGCCACGCATTGAGGCGGTGGATGCGCATGTGGGCGTGTTCTCCGATTCTCGGTACGTGGTTCTGGAGACCGGGGAGATCATCCACGTGATCGGGTCGCACCGGTTTCTGCTCGACGCCGGGTCCTGGGTGGCGGTGCAGAAGCTGGAGCCGGGATCGGCTCTACGCACGATGGACGGATCGATCCGCGTGGCAGCAGTGCTGGAGCCGGCCGAGCCTTACATCGGGACCGTGTACAACCTGAAGATCGAGAACGCGGACGAGTATCTCGTGGGCCGGGCCGGCGTCGTCGTGCGTGACTACTGACCCGGGATACGACCCATGCGGCGGAAAACGGGATTTGGCGAATGATGGGCTTGAGGGAAACCTTTTCTTTTCAAGGTGCAGGCGGTCCCGGCCGGTACAGGTCGGGGCCGCTCTGTGCCCTGTGATGTGCTCTTTGAGAAGTATGCAGCGAGTGAGACATAGGACTCGTGGGACTGGCGTGTGACACCTCGGCAGGGCCTTCCGGCGGGGCAGCGTTTGCCCTGCGGACCTGCCGTCCCGGCCTGGCGCGTCCCCGCGCGGTACGGCATTCATCGAAATACCATTCTCCCGTGCCGGGAGACGGTGACGCACGCCGGTCTCACACAGACTGAAAGGGTAGAAATATGAAAGCGAAAAAGGGTTTCACACTTGTCGAGCTGTTGGTCGTGATCGCGATCATCGCTCTGCTGATGGGCATTCTGATGCCGGCGTTGGCGCGTGTGCGTCAGTTGGCGTTCCGAATGGTCTGCGGCACGAACCTGTCGGGCATCGGCAAGGCCATGCTGATCTATGCCAACGACTATGAGGATGAGCTTCCTCGCGCCGGCGGACGGACCAGCACCTGGGGCGCCACAAAGGACTGGACGGCGGCGGACCGCCGCCTGGCGTTCGGTCTGAACCCCGATGGCAGCGCCGGCTCGGCCTCGATCAGCTCGTGCTTCTACCTGCTGATCAAGTACTCGGAGGTGACGCCGAAGTCGTTCATCTGCAAGGGCGACGCCGGCACGACCGAGTTCAAGCTGTCTGAAATGACGGGCCTGCGGACAGACTTCGAGTTGATCGACGCCTGGGACTTTGGCCCGGCATTGGAGGCGCCCAAGCATTGCAGCTACACGTACCATGTGCCGTTCTCGGTGTATGCGTTGACGACGTCGAACGAGCCTGGCTTTGCGGTGGCGGCGGATCGCAACCCGTGGATCGCCAGTCCTGCGGGCGCCGCTGCACTCTGGGCAGATTTCCGTCCGGACGTTGCGGGCACCGGGTACACCGTGGGCACCAGCGAAACGGCCAAGAAGGGTAATGCGGTTGGCCATCAGCTTGACGGCCAGAACGTGCTGTTCCTCGACAGCCACGTGGAGTTTGCCAAGAGGGCGTACTGCTCGGTTGAGGATGACAACATCTACACGAAGTCCATCGACACGATGGGTCGCGGGCACATCTACGGGGCCCAGCCTGTGGCCGCTACGGGCCTGGAGCCGGCGAACCGCAAGGATTCTCTCCTGGTCCATGACCCGGACGGTGGTATCGGCGGCGCCGTCAAGCCCAAGCCGCCTCGGTAATCCTCACTCGACCTGAGAGTCGCATCAGGAAAGCGGCCCCGCGGCGCGGAGCGCGGGGCCGCCGTCTTCTTCTGCAACGTACGGCGGCTGCCAATGCGCGGCTCACGTTGCGAGATTCCCCAAAATTGACTACACCCCCTGTTCCACGCGCCCGTTTTCAGGTACGATGACCGCCCATGGATTTGCATTGGTGAAATGAGATAGCAGTGACAGAGCTTCGAACGAAGGAGTACGTGATCATGGCACAAGCAGACATAGGCCTTATCGGCCTGGCGGTCATGGGAGAGAACCTCATCCTGAACATGGAGAGCCAAGGCTTCACCGTCGCCTGTTTCAATCGCACCGTCTCGAAGGTGGACGATTTCGTCAACGGCCGAGCCAAGGGCAAAAACATCATCGGCTGTCGCTCCGTCGAGGAGCTGGTCGGCGCCCTGAAAAAGCCGCGAAAGATCATGCTCATGGTCAAGGCGGGCAAGCCGGTGGACGAGTTCATCGACCACCTGCTGCCGCGGCTCGAAAACGGGGATATCCTCATCGATGGCGGCAACAGCAACTACCAGGACACGATCCGCCGGACCGCCCTCGTCGAGAGCCGGGGCAAGCTCTACATCGGCACCGGCGTCTCCGGCGGCGAGGAAGGCGCCCTGCACGGCCCGGCGATCATGCCCGGCGGATCGAACGCCGCCTGGGAGCACGTCAAACCCATTTTCCAGAAGATCGCCGCCAAGGCGCCGGACGGAGCGCCCTGTTGCGAGTGGATGGGCGAGAACGGGGCCGGTCACTTCGTCAAGATGGTGCACAACGGCATCGAGTACGGCGACATGCAGATGATCTGCGAGACCTACCAGATCATGAAGGAAGGTCTCGGCCTGAGCAATGAGGAAATGCACGAGGTCTTTGCCGAGTGGGACAAGGAGGAGCTCGATTCCTACCTGATCGAGATCACCACCGATATCCTGCAGGTGAAAGACCAGGACGGCAACTACGTGATCGATCTGATCCTTGATACCGCCGGCCAGAAGGGCACGGGCAAGTGGACCGTAATCGAGGCGCTCGATGTCGGCCAGCCTCTGACGCTCATTGCGGAGGCGGTCTTCGCCCGCTGCTTGTCGGCCCTCAAAAAGGAGCGTGTCGATGCATCGAAGGCCCTCACGGGCCCGAAGGCCTCCTTCCGGGGCAAGAAGGACAATATGCTCCACGATCTGCGTCAGGCCCTGTATGCCTCGAAGATCGTCAGCTATGCCCAGGGCTTCATGCTGATGCGGACCGCGGCGCAGGAGCACAAGTGGAACCTGAATTATGGCGCCATCGCGTCCATCTGGCGGGGCGGCTGCATCATCCGCTCGGCGTTCCTCGGCAAGATCAAGGAAGCCTACGACAGAAATGCCGCTCTGGAGAACCTGCTGCTGGACCCGTTCTTCAAGGGTGCGGTCACCAAGGCCCAGGGCGGCTGGCGGCGCGTGGTCACCACGGCGGTCAAGCTGGGCATCCCGGTGCCGGCGATTGGCTCGGCGTTGTCTTTTTACGACGGGTATCGGCACGAGCGATTGCCCGCCAACCTGCTCCAGGCCCAGCGCGACTACTTCGGCGCCCACACGTATGAGCGCGTGGACAAGCCGCGAGGCCAGTTCTTTCACACCAACTGGACCGGCCGCGGCGGCACGACCTCCGCTTCGACCTATACGGTTTGATCGCGGAGATGGAATTGATGTACGATAGTCTCCGGATGCAGTCCGTGCAGACGCCGATCATTCCCATCGTCGGGGAATGGATCCGCGCCAATCCCGGTACGATCTCCCTCGGCCAGGGCGTCGCCTGGTACGGGCCGCCGCCGGAGGCTGCCGAGTACATCCAGAAGTTTCTCGCCGACCCGCAAAATCACAAGTACAAGCTCGTGCAGGGCATCCCGGAGCTCCTGGAGGCCATCGAGAAAAAGCTCGCCGCCGAGAACGATATCCGGCTCGGCGGCGACCAGCGGATCGTCGTGACCGCCGGGGCCAACATGGGTTTCGTCAACGCGGTCCTGGCGATCGCCGATCCCGGCGACGAGATCATTCTCAATCTGCCGTACTACTTCAATCATGAGATGGCGATCACGATGGCCGACTGCAAGGCCGTCTGCGTGCCGACCGACGAGAGCTACCAGTTGCAGCCGGACCTCATCGAGCGCGCCGTCACCCGCCGCACACGGGCGGTCGTCACGATCTCTCCGAACAATCCCAGCGGCGGCGTGTATCCCGAGGAATCGCTCAGGCAGATCAACGAGATCTGTCGAAAGCACGGCCTGTACCACATTTCCGACGAAGCCTATGAGTATTTCACCTACGACGGCGCCAGGCACTTCTCGCCGGGGGCCGTCGAGGGCAGCTCACAACACACCATCTCACTGTTCTCGCTTTCAAAGGCCTACGGCTTCGCGAGCTGGCGGATCGGCTGGATGATCATCCCCGAGCCGCTGTTTATGGCCGTCCGCAAAATCCAGGACACGGTCCTGATCTGCCCGCCGGTGATCTCGCAGTGGGCCGCCGTCGGCGCCATGCAGGCGGGACGGGCCTACTGCGAAGCGAAGCTGCGCGTCACCCGCGAGGTTCGACGGCTCGTGCTCCAGAGGCTGCGCGAGGTCAGCGATCTTGTCACCGTCCCTCGGGCCGAGGGCGCATTCTATCTCCTGCTGCGCATCCGCGCGGACCTGGACCCCATGCGTCTCGCGCAGCGGCTGATCGAGGAGTACAAGGTCGCCGTCATTCCCGGGACGACATTGGGTGTTCGGAAGCAGTGCCTCTTGCGCATCGGGTACGGGGCCCTGGAGGAAGAGACTGCCTCCGAGGGTGTCGGCCGGCTGGTGCGCGGTCTGCGCCAAATCCTGGCCTCCTGATCGCCGGCGGTCGAGACGGTCTTGGGTCGCGCGCCGCCCGCCGCGGCGATGCACAGGACACGGGCAAAGTCCCTCCACGCGAAAACAAGCATGTTGCTCATGTGCTTTTACGCCTTTTCCTTATATTCCCTGCGAATGCTATCGCCTTATCCTTGACTTGAAGTGAAGTCCTCGGGTCGCCTGCTCGGACGGCGTCCGGTATTGTTGAGGAGATATATCATGAATCATGCGGCGAAAGCGATCGTGTGGTGCTTGCTGGTGCTGTTGTCCGTCTCGGCGGTCGGCTGCAATACCATGAGAGGGGCGGGTGAAGATGTAGAGAACGTCGGCGAAGCCGTCCAGGACGTGGCCGACTGAGAGCATACGACTCCGGGGGAGATGCCCTGCGCGGGCACGCTTCCACGGGGATGAGCGCGCGGTCTGAGACGCCGGTCCTCCGTGCAGGTGAGCCGGAGGGACGGCAGTGACCGGAACGGTGCTCCGTGCTATTGCGAAGTTGTTCACCGTGGCGTCGGGTACGGCTGCCATTCCCGAGGCCATGAAAGATGTTGTAGCGAGGACGAATTCAACGGCTTGTGAGCCACGACTTCAAGGGAGGTAATCCAATGAATAGAAAGGCACTATTAATGCTGTCGGCGGCGGTACTGACCGCAGGCCTGCTCAGTTGTCGGCGTGAGAGTCCCACAGCCAAAGAAGGCACGCAACCGGAAACGGCCAAGACGCCCAGTGAAGTGGGCAAGGCGCCGAGTACAGTCCCTGGGACCGCCGGCCAGGCCGTTGCCCAGCAGAAGCAGGACTTCATCGCCAACGCCGAGAAGATGCTCAACAATCTGGAGCAGCAGGCGCAAACCGCACAGGCGCAGGTGCCGGAGCAGGATCGCGAAAAAGCGCAACAACTCCAGCAGCAACTCCAGCAGCAGATTGCGGACGCCAGACAGAATCTCAATAGGCTCCGAGAGGCTCCTGCGGATACCTGGCGTGACATGACCGTGGCGGTCAATGACTCGATTCAGAACGCCCAGGGCACCTACAAGGAGCTTCAGTCGATCACCCAGGGACAGAGGCAGGTCACACGGCAGAAGCCGTGACAACGCTTCGAGATGCGGATCTTGTACGGCACGTATCGGCTGCTCGTCGGGTCCTATCACTGCTCGTGATGACTCGACGGCAGCCGCTGTCTTTACCTGGTCAATCCCGTCTTGGTCTGGCCGGCCGGCTTTGCTTTCGCCGGCTCGGCTTCGCTTTCGGCGTCGAATCGCCTTCGCAGTAATCGCTGGACCGCCTGGATGTCCTCGCGGACCTGGGCCGTAGAGCGCCCCTGGATCATCGCGATCTCATCCGGGTCCCAACCATCCAGCAGATGAAGCGTGAACGCCCGGCGCTGCACGTGAGGCAAAGCGCTCACCTGCGTCAGGACCCATCGCATCTGGTCCTGGATATCCAGTTTCTGCCAGGGCTCGCCCGCGTTGCGATCCGGCAGAATATCATTCAATCTCACGGCCGGCGGCTCGTTCAGTACGAGCTCAGTGTCCGTCATCTCGCCGGCGTCCGCGTCAGGAGGCAAGTCAGTCTCGTCCATCTCGCTGTCGATCGAAACCGCCGGCCTGTCCGGGACCTGCTCGTCGAGCACCTCGTGGATCAGTCTTGTCAGCCAGACCTCCAGCGGCTCCGTGGGACCTTTCTCATTCAACTGCATCCACGCCCGCAGGATGACCTCGTCCCTTATGTCCTCCACGGTCACCTGACGCCGCTGGATTCGGCCCTGCATTTGCGCCACGATCAATTCGCGGTGGACATGGCTGCTCAGCCGCTCCATCAAAGGACGCAGCATCTCGAAGAAAGTCTCTCTGTCCGGTTTGTCGAGATTCGTTTCCAGCAGCACCGCCGCGTGTCTGAACGTATTACGCTGGTGGCGCTTCCTGCGATAGGAATCGTCGTGGCGGATCAGCTTCCTGTGCCTGCGGACCTCCCCCGTGAGTGTATCGACCACGGCGTCGATGGCATCGTTGTCCATCTGGGAGGAGCTCTGTGCGACAAGGGTGCCCGTGGGCAGCAGCAGCACGGCCCGTACGTCGAACCTGTTGTGGTTATGCCTGACGGTCAGACGCAGCTCCCGCTGATCTTCCGGGAAATGCTGGAGCAACCTCTCGATGCGTAACAGTTTCCGGGACCAGTATGAACGTATCGTGTCTTTCTGCCATGGCGAGCAGTTCTGGAAGATCATGTGCGCCGACATAGGTCAATCACTCCTGTCTCTCCGCTCACATAATACTCATAGGCTCGATGCTGAAAAACACGAGCCAAAACCTTATAGCGCTCCGTATAATCCTACGGCGGCTATGAGCGACAGTTCGCAAGGGAGGATAGGAGATAAACCTAATGGCAGGGGCGAAGGATGGCCGGCGCAGGTGGAGACGCGGAATGCTTGCCCTTATGACGATCCGTTCAGGACGTTGCCGACGGCCTCGATGAGCTCCGTCTGCTCCTGCCTGTCCAGCGACTGGCCTTCCTCCAGGGTGCGGATCATGTCCGCAATCCCCGGATCGCTCTGTAGTTGTGCGAGCTTCTCGTCCTGCTCGGCGGCGAGGCGGTTGAGCTCGCCAAGATCGAAATCCCATCCGAGGATCATGCTCAGCAGTGAGACGGCCGCCTTGATGGCTTGATAATCCTCGTAATCGGACAGGTAGAACGGCACTTCCACCCACAGGCCCACTCCGGGCAAATGCCTTTGACCGGCCAGCCATAGCAGGTAGGTGCTCACGTGCGGCGGGCCCTGCCAATTCGCGCCGGCCGGCACAAGCTGTTGCAGCCTTCTCTGCGCGGCGGCGTCGTTGAAGACCCCAAATACACGACGGGCAGTCGTATGGGCGGTCGAGGCGGCGATGCCGTTGACCGTGTACAGGGCCTCGGCTCGACTGGGCTCGCTGAGGTCCGCCTTGCCGTAGTGCTCCGCCAAGTCAAGCACGGCGCTGAGGAACTCGTACCTGTTGGATTGCGGCTCATCGGCCCGAAGGATCACAAGGGGATTGCGCTCGCTGTAGAAGAACGTGCTTTGTGGGAACCAGGCCACGTCGTCGGCGACGGTAACACCACCCACAGGATAGAAGTCCGCCGGCTCGATCTGGCAAAAATCGCTGCCGCTCGACGCCTTGATCAGATAATCCGCCGCCAATGGGCTGACGGCGCCGGTATCCTTCGTCCAGCCAATCATGAAAGAGGGCTTCTTCAGTCGCGGCTTGGACGTGAAGCGAAACAGCTCAGCCCGCCGTAGTGACGCAAAACCTTGCGTCTGGCCTTGCAGGGGGGCCCCCGCCGGGGCCCAATCGACGTCAGGATTCATTGCCGGTTTCGCCCTTGAAGAGTTCATCGATATGCTCCAGAATCTCTCGCTTCTCCTGTTCCGTGATGGGCCCGATATCAGGCTGCTTGCCTTGTCTGAGCCTCTCCATCTCCGTTCTCACCTGTTCGGGCAACTCCTCGGCGGTGGCCAGGGCATCGAGAATCTGCTCGATGTTCACCTCCACCTTGGCCGCCATCTCGTGCAACTCACGGAGGTCCAGCCGCAGCCCCAGGATGCTGCCGAGCACCTCGATCACGGAAATGGAGGCCTTTGGGTACGGCCACGGGGCCGCCTGCAGGTAGTAAGGCACCTCTCCCATCAGACAAACCGCCTCAATGCCCCTGTTTTTGGCCACGCCCAGCAGAATGCCATTGAGGCCGGAGATGAGCCCGTCGCCGTTCGTGCCGCCAACCTCGGACATCAGGATGGTGTTGCCGTACTTGCGGACTTCGGTAAGCAGGGTCGGCGTATTCGGCACCGCCCACACCTTCGGCCTGGCCGTGTGATGAATCGTCGTTACACTTGCCGCCGACGTGTAGATTCTCCGGCAGCCAAGCCTCTCGGCCACATTAAGGACCTCGCTCGCCATTTCATAAGCTTTTCCCTCGTCCGCCGGCTGCTGCTCGCCCACCAACAGCAGTAGGGGCGGGCCCCCGTGCCCGCCTTGGGCAGCCACAGGGGGCTGCCCGGACACGAACCGGTGACTGTAGAACTTCGTGGTAGGAAACCGCATTTCCTTAATCAGCCCGTTCTTGACGATGACCCTGGACGGCTCGAAGTATTCATAAGGCTCGATCTCTCCGAACGGCTGCGCTCGCACGAGCCGCCGCAACGTACTGACGGCGGTCAGTCCGACATTGCCGATTCCTGCCCAGCCGCACAACATCACCGGCGGCAAACTCGAATTTCGAATCTCGATCTTCGAAATTGCTCCGTCATGTTCTCCATAAAGCTTCGCGCTCATACTCTCTAATACCAGCCGAATGGCAGGGGAGTTCATAATTCCACTGAATTGCGGGTGTGGCCGGCATTCGGTGGCGGATTCGGCCCAAAGCAGGGCGAGCGTCCCCGCCCAGCCTATGTCCAGCCGCTGATGAATGGGCTGCGTCACGCCGCGACAGTCCCGCCCATCCAGATTCCCCTTTCTCCCCAACAGGACGGCGAAACCGCAGGATTGTGGCAGTGACCCCCGCATTTTTCCAGACAATTCCTTCCTCGGTGCCGCGCTGGGTGCATGACAAAGAAGTGGCGATCGGTATCTGGCAGACATTGACCCGGCGGGGAGATTGGGGTAGGATGGCGGCAAATTGATTATGGATTATTGATTATTGAGGGCTCACCCGCGATTCCCAATCATCAATAATCAATCGTCAATCATCAATCGGGAACGACGCCATGTACAAGATATTCATGATCGTCGGCGTGATCGTGGTGGCGGCAGGGTGGATCGCGTACGCCATCTGGGACCACAAGATGCGCCAGGAGGAGAAGAAGCAGCCTCCGAAGCGGTCGGAGCGGCTGCAAAAGACGCAGGGCGAGATCGCCGACTGGGCCAAGAAAATGGCCGAGTTCCAGAAGCCCGTCCAGAAGCCGCAAGCGCGTGGCGACGAGCAGAAGAAGTGAGCACGGTCGTTGTACTATCGAGGAATAGGATGCCTGAACAATTCCTGACGGAGGATTTCCTGCTTCACACGAAGACGGCGAAAACCCTCTACCACGAGCATGCGGCGAAAATGCCGATCTACGATTACCACTGTCACCTGCCGGCCCAGCAGATCGCGGCCGACCATCGCTTCGACAACCTGACCCAGGCCTGGCTCCTCGGTGACCATTATAAGTGGAGGAGTATGCGGACCAACGGCGTGCCCGAGCGATTCGTCACGGGCGAGGCGAGTGACTACGAGAAATTCGAGAAGTGGGCACAGACTGTCCCTGCCTGCCTGGGCAACCCGCTGTATCACTGGACCCATTTGGAGCTCCGTCGACCGTTCGGGATCACCGGCAAGCTGCTCGGGCCCGGTACGGCCAAGGAGCTCTACGAGACGTGCAGCGAGATGCTTCGCTCGCCGCAGTTCAGCGTTCGCAATATCATGCGGAAGATGAACGTCAAGCTCGTCTGCACGACCGAAGGCCCCCTCGATACCCTGGAACATCATCGCAAGATCCGCCAGGACGGCTTCGAAGTGAAGGTCCACACCGCATGGCGGCCGGACCCGGCGATGGCGGTGGAGACGCAAGATCTTGCGTCTCTACAGAGGGTCAATGCCTTCATCGACAAGCTCGGCGAGTTGTGTAACAGGCAGATCACGAGCTTCGACGACTACATCGAGGCCCTGCGCCAACGTCACGGCTATCTCCACGAGCACGGCTGCCGCCTCTCCGACCACGGGCTGGAGACCGCCTACGCAGAGGACTACACGAATAGTGAAATCAAGCTGATTTTCTCCAAGATCAGAGCCAACAAACCGCTGAGCGTGCGCGAGGCGCTCCAGTTCAAATCCGCAATGATGGTCGAGTTCGGCCTGATGGACGCGGAGCGCGGCTGGGTGCAGCAGCTCCACATGGGCGCCCTGCGAAACAACTCGACGCGGCTCTTCCGCAAGCTCGGCCCGGACATCGGCTGCGACTCCATCGGCGATTTCGAGATCGCCAAGCCCCTGTCGAGGTTCCTCGACCGCCTGGACTCGCAGGGCAAGCTGCCCAAAACGATCCTCTACAACCTCAACCCGCGGGACAACGCCCTGCTGGCCACGATGGCCGGCAATTTCCAGGACGGCTCGGTTCCCGGCAAGCTCCAGTACGGCTCGGCCTGGTGGTTCCTCGACCAGAAGGACGGCATGGAGGACCAGATGCGCACTCTGGCGAACATGGGCCTTCTCAGTCGGTTCGTCGGTATGCTCACCGACTCGCGCAGCTTCCTGTCCTACCCGCGGCACGAATACTTCCGCCGGGTCCTGTGCAACATGCTCGGCGGCGACGTCGAAGCCGGCCTGCTCCCCAACGACCTGTCCCTGCTCGGCCAAATGGTCGAAGACATTAGCTACAACAACGCCCGAAATTACTTCCCGATGGAATGCGACTGATCCCGTTCATAGTGTGCCCGTAAGGGCATAGAAAACAGTGGGAAGTTTGAAGTTTGAGGTGTGAAGTCTGAGGTGTGATGCCGGCACTCCGAACGCTCTTCGTAGAACGAGCGTCCCCGGATTCCAGTCTGAGAAAGTACTGGCATCCTTCGCTCGCGATGGTATATTGCCCGATGGTCCTTCCGACATTGTTGGCAGGCGGTCCCGGCTGGAAGACTCATTGGATGAGAGGCACGTATGGCGAGAAGGCAGCTCGCGTTGCCGTTTGGCCCCATAAAGAATCAGAATCTGCTGTCGAATCATTGGCTTGAACACCGCCTGCGTTCGGAGCCGGAGTGGACTGAGTTTCGTCGCACGGCAGAGGATTTGATCGGGCGTCTTGGACTGCTCTGGAAACAGCAGCGAGATCGCGTCGCTCAATATGGAGAGGCAAGCCTCGAACAGGCCTTCATCCAGCCCGTTCTCACTCAGCTTGGGTGGACGATTCTCTATCAGACTTCCCTTCGGGGCCGAAAGCCCGACTATGCCTTATTCCTTCAGGACTCTGACCTTACCTCTGCGTTGAACGCCGGCAGAACCAACTTCCAGTTCTGGAACCACGTCATGCTCGTGGGCGACGCCAAAGCGTGGACAACGAACCTGGATCGCCCCATCAGGACAGAAAACGAGCGAGAATATCCCCCGGAGCAGATAGAGTGGTATGTCCAACGGAGCGGCAGCCAGTATGGACTCCTCACAAATGGCAGGCTGTGGCGACTTTACCCACGCGACTTATCAGCACATCAGCCTCGATTCGAGACTTACCTTGAGTGTGATTTGGGCGCACTCCTGAACGGATGGGTGGAGGCCGGAGATGGCAATGGTCAGAGGACTTGGGCGGAAGACGAGCCGCTGATTTGCGACTTCCTCAAGTTCTATCTCTTCTTCAGCCCGGTTGGTTTCACGCGAACGGACGAGCGCAGGGCGCTGATCGAACGCGCGGTTGAAGGCAGCACTGTCTATCGTCTCGGCATAGGCGAGGGCCTCAAGAGCCGCGTGTTCCATGCTCTCCAGACGACCATCCGCGGTTTCCTCAATTGTCCTCAGAATGGATTAGACCCCGATCGTGACCTTTCCCTGTGCCGCAATCAGAGTCTCATCCTCCTCTATCGTCTTCTGTTCGTGATGTACGCCGAGGACCGGGACCTTCTTCCCTATCGCACGAATCACCTCTACAGAAACAATCGTTCACTGAGTCGTTTGCGCGATGAGATTGGAGGGGAGCTTGATCGCCTTGATGAAGGGCGTGGGGTCGATTTCGGGCAGGACAGCTTCAGATTCTGGGAAAGCGTCACAGCACTGTCTGACCTTATCGACAAGGGCAAGAGATACGGCGTACCGGCGTACAACGACGGATTGTTCGATCCCGAAGAGAATCAGTTCCTGACCGAGAAGGTTCTCTCTGATTGGCACCTGGCGCGGGTGATCGATCAATTGAGCAGGGCACCGGATGAGCAACACCCGGATGCGGGTCTGTCTCGGGTGGACTACAGAGACTTAAGTATTCAGCATCTCGGACACGTTTATGAGGGCCTGCTTGAACTGCAACCCCAACGCGCTCAAGAGGCAATGGTCGTGGTTCGAAGGAGAGGACGACAGCAAGGCGAGCAGAAGATCATCCCCGTATCGGAGGCAATCCCCGCAGGCTTCGAGAGAACCGGTGAGACATGCGAACCAGGTGAAGTATTTCTGGCGACCGACAAGGGCGAACGCCGAGCCAGTGGAAGCTACTACACGCCTAATCACATCGTCGAGTACATCATCCAGAAGACACTCGCGCCCACCTGCAAACAAATCGCCGACCAGCTCCAGACCGAGATTCAAGAAGCCGAGAGCCAACTCAACCAAGCCAGAGGTCAGAACCGGCAGGCGATGAAAGATAAGCTCGCCACTCTCAGCGCGGACTTCGATGATCGCGTGATAGCCCTGAAGGTCCTGGACCCCGCAATGGGATCGGGCCATTTCCTTCTTCGCGCGTGCCAGTACTTGGCGGAAGAGATAGCTACGAACCCTTACACGAGCGATCCGGGCGGTGAGCAACTGGAGTCGGACGAATCGACCTTGAGCTTCTGGAAGCGCCGCGTGGTCGAGCATTGCCTCTATGGCGTGGACTTGAATCCTCTGGCCGTGGAGCTTGCCAAAGTCGCCCTGTGGCTTGAAACCGCTGCCGTCAACTATCCTCTCACGTTTCTGGACCACCACCTGCGTTGTGGAAATTCTCTCGTTGGGGCCAAGGTGGAAGCGTTGGGCAGCCTGCCCGGAGCGGAATCACTGCCGCTTTTCGAGCAGCAGGTCTCGTCGCGCCTTCCGGCAGTCCTCGACGGGCTGAAATTGATCGTCGATAAGCCCTCCGACACAGTGGAACAGGTCAAAGAGAAGGCGAAGATATTCAAAGATGTGGTCGATGCAATCCGCAAGCCCTTCATTGCAGTGGCGGACCTCTGGTCGGCAACCTACTTTCTTGACAGAGCCGATCAGATCACGCCCGATCAATATGCAAGAGCGCTGCAAACGATAGGTGTCCAGAATCACCACCTCCGGCTGAGACGTGAAGCATGGTTCCAGAAGGCCCTCGAAGTCGCGCACCGCTCGGATGTCTTATCCTTCCATTGGGAGCTTGAGTTCCCCGAAGTGTTCTTCGATTCGACGGGCCGGCGCGAGGGCGCCGGATTCGACGTCGTCATTGGCAATCCTCCTTATGACGTTCTTTCGGAAAAGGAAACAGGTCACGACCTCTCACGCCTGAGGGAGTTTTTGAGATCACAGCCGGTCTATCAACCGAGCTTTCGGGGCAAGAACAATCTGTACAAGCTGTTCGTCTGCCGCGCCGTCGAGCTTCTCCGCGATGGAGGACGGATGGGCTTCGTTACGCCCATGGCCATCCTCGGAGACAAGCAGGCTATGGAAATTCGCCGCCTCATCTTGGGCGCAGGCGCATTCACATCGGTCGATGCATTCCCCCAGAAGGATGATCCGGAGCGGCGGGTCTTCCGGGAGGCGAAGCTGTCCACCGCCGTGTTCTCCCTCATCAAAACCGGGAGCGAAGCCGCCAGAAACGCGCCATTCGTGTCTTGCGTCCATCCGGCTCAGTACATCGAACCCGATTCCCCAAGTCTGTCGCTATCCACGCCGCAAATCCCTTCCTATGACCCGTCGAACCTGACTATCGTCAGTTGCTCCCAAGAAGACTGGGACTTGGCAACAAGAATAATGCAGTCAGGTCGCATGGTCCGTTTGGGTGAGCTTGCAGAGTTCTTCCAGGGTGAGGTCAACGAGACCAACGAACGGGCCCGAGGTAGTTTCGCGAAGGATCCAAGAAGAGGACAGTTGGTGACCCGCGGAGCTTCCATCTGCCTCTATGTCACGCGCCCTGCCTCGCAAGGGACTGACCTCTATCTCAACGTGTCTCGGTTTCTTGCAGGAAAAGGACGCGACACAAAAGCGTACCACCACGAGCATAGACGCATCGGTTTGCAGGAAAGCTGTCCACAGAACAACTTTCGAAGGATTATTGCGGCAATCGTACCTCCCGGCGAATTCTGCAATCACACGATAAACTACTGTCCCCAAGCTCAGTGTCATGGCCCGCTTGAACTTGTTCTCGCTATACTCAACAGCAGATTAAGCGACTGGTACTTTCGCCTTGGAAGCACCAACGCCCACGTCAGCCAGTATCAGCTTGCTAATCTCCCCTATCCAAGATTCGTCCAACAGGATACGAAGGATGACAAGAGACTGCGCGAAGGTGGGCTCGCCGCAATTGACAGGATGAATATGACGAAGGTATTCGATGTTTTGCAGCCGGCCTTGGCCACTCCGCCGTTCGGGGTGGCTGTTCGCGACACAATCGTAGAACTTGTGCGGCGCATCATCGCTGCGGAGCAACACCGCGGCAACATCGCCCGATCCGAGCGGTCTGCTCTTTCCGCGCAAGCGCAGCCCTATCAGGACCTCATTGACCGGCTTCTCTATGCAATGGCAGGGTTGAGCGAAGAGGAAGCAAAAGGCTTGGAGGATCGCTTGGCCCGCATGCTCTGACGGCCCGCGCAATTGGCGGTCTGGCGGTCGTCGGCGAGGAGCACATGATCCGCCGGGACAGGGATGATTGCGGACTGGAAAGCCAACGTCCGCGAGTGCGTGAGGAAGGCAAAGGCGCTCATTCAAGAGACCGGCTACCACCGGCGGGACCCGGAGGTTCGGCTTTTGGAACAGGTGACCAATGACAGTTGACAAGTGGAGGCAAAAAATGGACAGGGTGGACCTCTGGTCTCGTGTGCGGCTCGTGTGCGCAATCGCCGCTCTGACAATGACACTCGCCTGCTGCTCCCGCGCGGCCGACAAGGCCTTCGACCTTCAGGCGATCCTGGAGCTGAATGTCGGCACGACGCTGGGACAGTGCCGGGCCGTGCCGGTGGACCTGGGTGATAAGCAGGGCATTCTCCTTGCCTATTGCGAGGACGCGGAGGTCGATCCGTATGTCGAGATGTTCTTCTTTCCGAAGCATGCGATGAAGCTCATGGTCTTCGCCCTCGACGGGACGCAGCTATGGAAAAAGGAACTCGGCCCCGGCGTCATTCCGGGCATCTGGTTCACGCCGGTGTTTCCGTTTGACCTTGACGGCGAGGGCGTCGATGAGATCTGGTACGTGAATAACGCGGATGACGAGCATCCCCTGAGCCTCCGGGGCCGCCGGCTGGAACGCCTCGACGCGAAGACGGGCCAGTCCCTCGGCCAATGGCCCTGGCCCGAGGTGGACAGCAACCAGAGTCCCAGCCACACCTTCCGCAACTTCATCCTCGGCGGCCAGGTCAAGGGTAAGCCGATTCTCATCACGGCTCAGGGCACCTACGGCCCGATGAAGCTCCAGGCCTGGAACCCCGATATGAGCCAGCGATGGCAGCACGAGATCAAGCGCGACACTCCCGGCGCCCGCGGCAGCCACATGTGCTCTGTGGTGGACATCAATAACGACGGCATCGATGAAGTCCTCTGGGGCGAGCGATGTATCGAGCTGGACAAAGGCAAGGAACTCTTCTGTGCCGATCGCGACAGCTACAACGCCCATTCGGATGTGGTCCAGCCGGTCCTTGATCGAAGCACCAACCGATGGTTCATCTATACCTGCCGCGAGGGCGGCAGTGCTGCCCCGCGAGTCGCCCTCTTCGACGATACCGGCCGGCGGATCTGGGGCGACCTGAAGGAAGGGCACATGGACATGGGCTGGACCGCCCGGCTCGGCGACCACGGCGAGCAGATCGCCATGGCCATCCGGATCGGCTCGAAGTCGGCGGGTCAGAAAGGCTTCTTCCGCAAGGGCGTGGAGGAGTTCACCTACGACGCCTTCACCGGCCGGCCCCACAAGCTCGCCTTCAGCATTTTCTGTACGCTGCCCGTCGATCTGAACGGCGACGGTATCCACGAACTGTACCGCGGCTTGGCCGAAGGCGACGGCGCCGTCCTCGACCACACCGGCAAGCCCATCGCCACCATCGGCGGCCACGCCGGGATGGCCTCGAAGTTCATGGCCCGCCCCGGCGAGCAAATCCTGGCCTACTACCCCGACGGCACGATCCGAATCTGGGCCGACCGCAACGCCGAGGACTCCCCAATCGCCAAGGCCCGCTATTCACACCCCTTTTACCGCGCCAACCAAAAACTCACCGCTACCGGCTACAACCTGATCAACCTCACCGGCCTGTAACCCCGCCGCCCCAAGTGGCGAGGGCATCTTGCCCTTGTTTCCTCGTGGCAAGGGCATCCCGCCCTTGTCTGCAACGGCAAAAGCCGGCAGGGTGGGCTCCGCACACCGCCTTGTCTGATTCTCAACCACGGGGGACACGGAGAGAAATGGAACCGCAGATGAACACGGATGGACCCAGCGCGGCCTTCGGCCGCAACCCAAACACTTCTGGACAACGAATCACACGGATTACACTAATTCGGTTGGCCTGTCCTTGCTTCTTCATTCGTGTGATTTGTGTGATTCGTTGTTTCTAAGTCTTTCTAAGTCTGGAGTTTACGACACTTGCCTGAGATTATCTGGAAAAGATTTTCAGTTGTTGCGGGTTTGTAACACGGATGAACGCTGATTCCGACTCTGTCATTCCTGCGGAAGCAGGAATCCATCTTCTGGGAACTGTCAACCGAGAACTGACAACCGCCCTCACTCCGCATTCCGCACTCCTCACTCCGCAATCGGGGCGTCCCGCCCGGCCTCCTCCCCAATCGCAAATCACAAATCGTAAATCAAAAATCCCAAGCCCCTTGCCCGACCTGCCCCAGCGCGCCATAATACCGTCAGACAAGCACCTCTGATGAAGCTGCGACAAGTGGGTTGGCGGCCCCATGGGCCGGACAGATGTGGTGAGGCCGAAATGAACGCGGGATTCTTCAGGAACTGGACGCGCCAGGTGCGCAGGGGCCTGCTGGAGCTGGCGATCCTCAACGACATCGCCTATCGGCGTATGTACGGCTACGAGATCGAGAGGAAATTCGGCAGATCGCAGGGCCTGCTCCTGAGTGGCGGGTTGATCTACCTGATCCTGCGAAGACTCCGCCGGCAGGGCCTTGTCAAAACGACGCTGGCTCGCTCGCCGGATGGCCCAAAGCGTAAGTACTATCAACTCACCCCGCACGGCGCGGAGACACTCGCGCAGATGAACGCGTACTGGCAGGCCATCGACGGACAAATGGACGCCATCGGCAAAGGTCGATAGTCCTGCCGCTCAATTTGGCCTTCACAGTCTCAGAATCGATCACTGTTCTGCGCTATGTTGCGGTGCAACCCAGCGCTCCGACCATGCCTGGGTAGCGGGTGACCTTCGGAACATGATGTGGACAGGGCGCCATGCTTAAAGCTCTGCGTGCGCTCACGTGAGCAGCCGTCGCCCCGCGAAGAGCGGGGACGTGACGTCCGGCTCGTGCTAGGTTGTGGCGCAACCTAGCGCCTTGACTGTCGGGGCCTCTGGACCGTCCCCATCTGGTAGGGGGCCTGCGCCTGTGCTTCCCGGATTTCCGGTTAGCCTCGCGGGCACCGCCTCCGATTCCCCTGTCCCGCAGCGCTAGGTTGTGGCGCAACCTAGCGCTCCGATTGTCGGCGTCTTTCGACTGACCCCATCGGGTGGCGTGGTGTACACGTGTCCTTCCGGGGTTCCGGCGTCAGTCGTGCGGAGCATCGAACGGCTGGGCGGGACGCCCCATCGCTTGGGCCATGCCTGAGTTACGGGTGACCTTGGCAGCATGGCGTCGACAAGGTGCCATACTCAAAACTCTGCTTATGCTCACGTAGGCAGGCCTTGCCCGCCAGAGGAGTCTGTCCGCGCGAGCGGGGACGTGACGTCCGCCCGCGCTAGGTTGTGGTGCAACCTAGGGCTTCGATTGTCGGCGTCTTACGGCCGTTGCCATCTGGAGAGGTGTTCTTCGCGTGTCCCTCCGGGGACTTTGGCGTCTGTCTTGTGGAGCGTCGAACGGCTGGGCCGGAGACCCATCACTCTCGACGGGTCACAGTAGCAGGGTGGGCTGTGTCCATCGCTCTTGTCTGAGTACCGGTCACTGACTACCGATTACCGCCTTTTTCCCTTGCAGGCTTCGCCTGCACCTGCCATAATACCGTCAGACAAGCACCTCTGATGAAGCTGCGACAAGTTGGTTGGCGGCCCCCATGGGCCGGACAGATCTGGTGAAGCCGGAATGAGTGGGACGACCGTAACGGTGCGAAGGCCGAGGGATAAATGAGACGACGCCAATTCACATTGTAGGGGCAACAGGTAGATAAATGGGACATCGTGAGATAGAAGCGCACAGTAATGGTGTTGGACGAGGTACCCGAGGAAGAGTCTCGGGTTGGGTACAATACGTTCTCGGTCCAGTAATTGTGGGTTTGATCGTGCTTGCGGGGCAAGGCACTATAGCCCCTATTGTTGCCAGAGGTGTGAAGACTGAGGAATCAATACTGGAGCAACGATACAAGGCCTATGAGAGTGCTGTCAATATCTTGCAGAGGCATCTTGCTGCCGTTCCGATTAGAGGCAAAAAGGTGCCAGAAGGGTATGTTCCGCCAGAAAAGGCCAAGCCTACCCAAGTTGAGACAAACGTCGCGTATACCTTACTCATAATCTATGAGAAGGATGGTACTGTCTCAAGCCAATTTCGTAAGGCGATAGCGGGAGCAACAGGCGACTCTACAAGTGGACGGAAAACAATTGACCCACAAGATATTGTCAAATTCGTTTCTGCTGTGCGCAAGGAACTTGGGGTTGATAAGAAAGGCTTCGCTGGCGATGATTTCAGTTACCTGTTCATTCATCCGATAGATGCTAACGCCCGACAAGATGAGGCACCGGGAGACAAAGCGAAGCAATAGGGTACTAAGAGCAGGCCTTCCTTTGCAGCAGACTAGATTCCGGGAACAGCCTACTTATTTCGGTTCTGAATTGAGTATGGCGTCCCCAGATTTCCCGGGACAGCTTACTTATTTCGGTTCTGAATTGAGTATTGTGTCCCTAATGGCACTAAGTTAAGCAATCAGCCTTGCTTGGTCACGTGGTAGCTTTAGAAAGCCAAATTTCCGTGTTTGACGTTTTATCAGCCGTGGCTCGATACGATCAGGTCGATAGG
>Ga0214473_10001133_pt1 | contig 35962 bp, 30 predicted proteins | sample RVTome_7_FD_203509 | JGI IMG/M metagenome (GOLD analysis project Ga0214473, IMG submission 203509) | Soil microbial communities from uranium-contaminated site in the Upper Colorado River Basin, Wyoming, United States - RVT98D197 | ecosystem: Environmental > Terrestrial > Soil > Contaminated >... | reverse complement strand
AGCCGCAGACGGAGACGGTGTTGGTGTCCATCGTCACCGCAGCACCTATCGCCAAAGCTCTACCGGACACGGTGGCGCTGGTATTCAGGGTGATGCTCGTGAAGGCCAGAATGCTTCCTGCGAATTGCGTGCCTACACCGATGGTCGCGGAGCTACCGACTGCCCAAAACACGTTGGCTCCATCGCAATTTTGACCGTCATTGGTCACGAAAACTTGCGAATTGACGGCGGTCGTGAGCGTGCTGCCGATCTTGAAAATGAAGACCGCATCGGGGTTGCCTTGGAAGTCGAGAGTAAGGGTACCCGTCACTTGGGCCGACGACGCGAAACAGTGCACGCCAGGCGTGAGCACGAGTCCACCTAGCTCCGTAACACCCGTGTAGTTGAAATCGCACGCCTGGAGTACGAGAAAAGTGTATGCACTGCCCGCATCATTATGAGCCTGAGCGGCGACAGCATCACTTGCGTGTATCGTCCCGGTCACGATCCCCGTCCCCGGGGTCACGGTTCCCGGCCCCACGATCACGTTCGTCAGCGCAAAGCCGGTGATCGCGGTACCTGGGCTGACCCCCAGATCTCCGTTGATGGTGGTCGGGGTAACGGTGATCGTATTGGTCACCGTCGTGCCACCGAGGACCGCGAAGCTTACCGCAGAACCCAGTGGCGGCGCGACCCCGGTTGCCAACGCCGGGGAGGAGCCGTTGAGAAGCGCGGCGATTGCAAGCACGCACGAGGAGAGGTGCTTCTGATGAGAATTCATGGTGGGCCTCCTTTTGGTTTTCTCCAACTTGCCGAGCTATCCAGGCCATCTCGCCACGCCGACGGAGTCGAGGAAGGCCGTGGATTGAACGCCCACTTTTTCGTGGACGTCATGTTCGAATGGGCCCAACCGTACCGAAATCATTCGATACAGGCTGTTCAAAAAAGAACAATTCACCATCTTTTTTATCGTTGTTTAATTGGACGGGACCGCGGGGAGCGGTTCGGGGCCTGGTCCGGCATGGGGACAGTGTGAAGTGGCGAGACGAAATCCTTCTCTCTTCCGTTTCATCTCGATGTTTTTTATTGTTGCGCTTTTTTCCTGTGCGACTTGGACTTCGCCGGCGGGATGACCCCGCGCCGCAGCGCATAGCGGATAAGCGCTCGGTGGGTTTTCAGGCCCAACTTCCGCATCAAACTGGCTCGAAGGGATTCGACGATGCTGGAACGCATCTTCAGTCTGGCGCCAATATCGCCGCTGGTCGCCCCTTCCACCACGAGCTGCAGCACCGTTCGTTCGCGGGCCGTCAGTTTGTCTTGGACCTCCATGGAACCCGCCTGCGCCTTTTGCAGGATTGTTCCCATGGAAGAAAAGGAGCCCCTGGAAGCCTCGGAAACCGCTGGACTCAGATAACGCCCTCCAGCAACTACTACGCGTAAAGCCTGGAAGAGCTCGGCCCCGCAGGACTCTTTGACGACATAAGCCGCCGCACCGCTTTTTAGCGCTTCCAGCACGTACGCTTGATCCCCGTACACCGAAAGGATGATCACACGAGTATTTGATTTCAGGCCCAAGACCATTCGTGTGGTTTCCAGACCGTCCAGGCCAGGCATCACCAAATCGACGATTAACACCCTGGGCTTCCGGCGCTTGACCAGTTCGACAGCCTCAAGGCCGTCCGTCGCTTCCCCCACAACCTTAAACTTTGGATCCGATTCCAGGAGAGCGCGCAGCCCTTGCCTGACGACAACATGGTCATCCGCGAGCACGACGCTTACCACAGCCCCCCCCCCGCAATTTTGAAGTCGCTTCCATACGAAGATGCGCAACAGCGAAAATAGCAAACTCAAGTATAACGCTAAAGGCTTCCAAAGCGCGCGTCTGTTCTTTTTTGAACAGCAATGAATTCGAGAGGCAGCTACTCTACGGAGCCCCGCCACTCCGAGTGCTTTTCATTTGTTTGCGGTAGTAGGAAAGGCATACCATTGGCGTTCCCCTAGTGCGTGCACTGATAGTCTGAGGATCACTTGGAATGAAGGAGGGCTGCGGTGGCCACACCAAAACGTAGTGCGCAACGAGCAGGCGCAGCAGGACCGCAGAAAAGAAGGAAACAGGTACTGAAGGTCCCGACAGGAATTGCCGGGCTGGACCTTGTGTTAGCCGGCGGCCTGCCCGCCGGGCGCCTGACGCTTGTCTGCGGAGGCGCCGGGAGCGGTAAAAGCATCTTGGGCTTGCAGAACCTGCTACACGGTGCCCTTGCCGGCGAGCCGGGCATTCTAGTCATGTTCGAGGAACGCGCCGCCGCCGTGCGTCAAAACGCCTGGAGCCTGGGATGGGACCTGGCTGCGCTCGAACGCAAAAGCAAGCTCTTCCTTATGGATGCGCGCTTGGATCCTGAAGCAATAATCTCCGGAGACTTTTCCACCAGAGGCCTGCTGGCCATCCTCCATCAGCGGGCCAAGGCCATGCGGGCCCGGCGCATCGTGATTGATGCGGTGGATGCGCTCCTGCATTTGTACGATAGCCCAATGCGCGAGCGACACGAATTATATGCGCTGCACGAATGGCTGCTGGACCGGAACTTGACCGCGATCATGACGGTCAAAACGACCCCGCAGGAGGAGGCTCCCTCCCGGTATGCATTTCTGGACTTCATGGCCGATTGTGTGATCCAGGTCGACCAGCGCGTCACTGCTCAGATCACCACGCGCCGCCTGCGAGTGCTCAAGTATCGTGGTTCGGGATATGGCCGCAATGAATATCCCTTTGTCATCCGTGAGAACGGCATTAACGTAATTCCGATCACCAGCAACGTTTTGATGCACCGCCCGCTCGGTTCTCGGATGTCCAGCGGCCAGACGCGGCTGGATGACGTGCTCGGCGGCGGATACAAACGCGGGGCCAGCATCCTGATCGCGGGAACGGCCGGCGCGGGAAAGACCACGCTGGCCTGCGTCTTCGCCCAGGCCGCTTGCGAGCGCGGCGAGCGAGTGCTGTATCTCAATTTCGAAGAGTCGGCCGAATCAATGGTCGGCAGCATGCTGAGCCCGGGCCTTGCCCTGCGGCCGCAGATCAAGTCCGGGGCTTTGTCAGTTCGGTCCTACTTGCCGGAAGCGATGGGAATGGAAGAGCACTTGTTTGAGGCCCTGGCAGCCCTGGATGAGTTTCAACCCCAGCACGTGGTGGTGGATGCGATCTCTGCGTGCCGGCGCATGGGCTCAGAGCTGGGCGCCTTTGAATACCTGATGCGGCTTCTGAATGTGTGTAAAGAGCGCGGGATCACTTGTATCTATCTCAACCAGGCTACGGGCCTTGATATCGTCGCGGAAATCAGCGGGATCGGCATTTCGTCCGTCATCGATACCGTCGTCCTTCTGCGCCATCTTTCGGTTGCCGGCACGATGAAGCGCCAGTTGATCGTTATGAAGTCGAGAGGCACGAAGCACTCCGAACAGTTCCATGAATTTCGCATCACCGATCGAGGAATTGATCTAGTGAAGGCCTAGCCTGGCGCCAGGGGTACGCAGATCGGCATTTCGGAACGGATACGAAGCACTGGAGCCCGATGATGAAAGTTGGCAGGCGCGAGGGGGGGAGATCCGCAGCGGCCCGCGGTGAGACCTATGTCTTCCGGCTCTTCGTGGCCGGCAACGAGTCCAACTCCGCGCTAGCCAGGAGAAATTTGGCCCGGCTTTGCGAGGAACACCTCCAGGGACGCTACAAAATCGAAACCGTGGACGTGCTGGAAGAAACCGCTACCGGTCTCAAGAATAATGTGCTGGTGACCCCCACGTTGATACTTCTCAAGCCCCGGCCGAAGGTCACCGTGCTCGGAAACCTCAGTGATACCAGGCAAGTCCTCGCCGCGCTCCGGCTGGACCGGTAACGAACGATGCGTGACCACAAACGGCCATCCCACCGACCGAAGAAGAGCGTGAAAGCGAAAGAGGCGGAGGCGCTATTCCGCGCTTTGAAGACCCACCAGGTGGACGCGATTGTTGGCGAGCGTCACTTCATGGTGCTCCGTTTAAAGAAGGCGGAAGAGGAACTTGAGAATTCGCGCGATCAGTTGCGTGCCCTCACGGCGAAATTGCAATTTGTACACGATGATGAAAGGACCGGGATCGCTCGTGAGATTCACGATGAGTTTGGCCAGGCGCTTACCAGCTTGCAGTTAGGATTGACCTGGATCGCGGCCAAGGTGACTCCAAAGCAAAAGCCGTTGCAGGAGAAAACCAGATCGCTATCCGCACTGGTCACGACCATGATCCAGTCGGTCCGCAGAATCTCGAATGAACTGCGGCCGGGCGTTTTGGATGAGTTGGGCCTGATAAAGACTTTGCAATCGGAGGCGCGCGAATTCAAAAGGCATACTGGAATCCCGTGCCGATTTGAGACGAATATCGGGAAAGCGAAGTTTGACCGGGCCGGGAGTGTCGCTATTTTTCGAATCGCCCAGGCAGCCCTCACGAATGTAGCCCGGCATGCCGAGGCTTCCCGAGCCATCCTCGCATTGATGAAAAGAGAAAAGGATCTAATTCTGACGGTCTATGACAATGGGAAGGGGATCCCCAGGGAGAAGGTCTCCAGCCATAATTCGATTGGCATTATCGGCATGCGCGAGCGCGCCCTTGCGCTGCGTGGGACGCTGACACTCGCAGGATCAAGAAGGAAGGGAACAACATTGAGGGCACGAATTCCGCTTTCCCGGGTCTTAGCCGGAACCGCCACCAAATCATTCGTGCAGGACGACACTCAGAAGTGAACTGTTGATCTGCAGCCCGCCGTTGTACTTGATGAAGCCCAGTTTCCTGAATTTGTTCATGAAAAAATTGACCCGCGAGCGGGTGGTGCCGATCATTTCCGCCAGCGTCTCTTGCGATACTTTCGGCAGAACCCGCTGGGGCTGGTCTTGTTTGCCATAGCGGGCCAGGAGCAGCAGGGTGCGCGCCAGGCGCTTCTCACTGGAATTAAAGAGCTGATCGATCAGGTCCTCTTCGACGCGGATGTTCCTGCTAAGCATGTAAGAGATAAAGCGGTCGGAAAACAAGTGCTCCTTGTGGAGCACCCGAATCATCTCGTCTTTATCGATGACCAGTGCACTGGTAGGTGTAATCGCGGTGGCCGTGCCCATGCGAGCCGGCTGGCCTGCCAGGCACCCCTCGCCAAAAAACTCCCCCGGCCCCAGAATCGCCACGACCGCTTCTTTGCCGGCTTCACTGACCACGGAAAGTTTCACACCGCCGTTTTGAATGTACAAGACGCTCCCAGCGGGGTCGCCTTGCGAAAAAATGGTCACCCCTCTTGGAAACTCCTTAATCTTTCTTGCAACGCCGGCGGAATCAAGAAAGGCCTGAGCATTGAAACTGCTTTTCTTGTTCAATTTCATTTTACCAGCCCTCGCCATTCCGAGAATCCCCCCTCCCAAGGGGCAGGCTACCATACATGAGCAAATCGCAACAAGAAAAAATTGAAGGTGGGACCTTTTGGGAAATGTCGAGGCACCGCAGGCGAGGAGTTGTCAGCTGCGGACCAATGTGTCAATGATCTGGCCCAATTGACGCTGGCCTGCGCACTTCGGCACGAAGAAATCCACGGCCTGCAGGGCCTCCGGGGGAATATTGTTGCTGCCGGACACCATGATCACCGGCAGCGCGGGACGAACGCGCTTCAGCGCCAGGGCCGCTTCGTGCCCATTCATTTCGGGCATGTCGTAATCCACGACGGCAACGGCCACTGGATGGGCCTCCGCAAGCCGGATAGCATTTGCACCCTGGGATGTGGTCAGTACCGAATAACCGTTGCCCCCAAAGCAGGCTTCGTACAACTCCAGCATTGCGAGATTGTCGTCCAGGAACAGGACGATGGGCTTCGGCGCGGCTGCGTGTTCCTGCATTGCTTGTGGCATTCGTCCCCCTGAGTAATTGTGCCTCTCGTCCGCGTGACCGCGCAGTTCAAAATTGCACAGCGATAGTCTTTACTGACTCTCCATTCAAGTGTCCGCGTGGGCGTAAGAAAGCTTCCTACTGGTGAATTTCTGAAATGGACAGCCCGCTGCTGCCCGGTGCGGAATAGAAGTGATCAATCGCGAGCTGACTCCGGCTTCCTCGAGCGCTGTAAACGGCCGTGCTCGCAATTAATCTCGGGCCTGAAACCTTTTCGGGCGATTTCGTGATTGCGAACCAAATGCTCATGATGACTTCTCATCCCATGAAGCCGCGCTCGATTTCGGCGAAGAGATAAACTTGTGGCTTTCCGCCATGCAGTGTTGATCCCAAACGCCAGTCTGAGAGCATTTGGTTCATGTGTTCAGTTTTGAACAGACAGGGTAATTCCCTACTTGATATATGAATGCGGCAAAGGGGACAGGCGCGTTTTCTCTCGCCGCCGTTGGGATGAAGTCCCGGGAATGAATTGCCGTAACTGAGCCGAGGAGGAACTGCCATGTTATTCGAAGACGGAACGCGAATGCGGAAAACCAAGGCGAGTAAACTGGGGTCCCTTGGCCTTGGGGTGGCATTCCTGCTGGTTGTTTTCATGGCCGGATGCGGCGACCCAGACGCGAACTGCTGCAGCGGGAGCCCCGGCGATCCCCTCACCAAGCCTACAGTGATCCTCGTAACTCCGCCGAACGGCGATGTAGGCGTCTGCCCTAACACCGCCATTGTCAGCGCTACATTCAGCAAGACAATGAACCCAGCGACCCTGACTACCTCGACCTTTACTTTGACCGCAGCAGGCGGGGCGACCGTGGCTGGGGCAGTCACCTACGTTGCGGCGACCAATATTGCCACCTTTACACCCTCGAGCAGTCTTGCACTGAACACCGTTTATACCGCCACCATCACCACCGGGGCGAAAGACACATTCGGCATTGGGCTGGCGACCAATTTTGTGTGGAGCTTCACCACCCCCGTGGGGCCGTGTCCAGCTCCGCCCGGAGCCTTAGTGTTGGGAGCGGCCTGTAGTTTCGGAATTCTGGGCGCCACCCCCGTCGTCAGCAGCGTCGGCCCCACCAACGTGACGGGAGACATAGGGATATTTCCAGCAGCTTCAATCACGGGATTTCCGCCGGGAACACTAACAGGCACACAACACTTGGGCGATGCGGTTGCCCAGACGGCCCAGAATGACTTGACCACAGCGTATAACAACGCCGCGGGCGCAGCAGGCGGGGCTGTCCTTCCCGCAGATGCAGGAGGGCTAACACTCGCCCCGGGCGTTTATAGGACCACGAGCGCCCAGCCTTCGCTGGGAATAACCGGCAATCTCACCCTCAGCGGCAATGGTGTCTACATCTTTCAGATAGTGTCCACGCTGACGACCGCAGCCGGTCCCGGTGCCAGCCAAGTCATCCTGGCCGGCGGCGCCATATCTCACGACGTGTTCTGGCAGGTCGGCAGTTCAGCGACCCTTGGATCCAGCTCAATATTCCAAGGAACCATAATGGCTCAGGCATCCATTACGGTTGGCACCAGCGCGACCCTGAATGGCAGAGCGCTGGCGCGGACGGGCGCAGTCACTTTGAACAGCAATCCGGTTAATGTGCCTCCATGCCCATGAGGCATTTGGTAGTGGACTAGCTTGAGGCTGCTCCACTGCCGATCAGGCTGGAACGGCGGGAATTCACGTTACTGAAATAATGAGGAGGAATATTCGCATGCCATCTCAATCAAAGAGCCATCCTGGTCGGATCCTGGCAATGCTGCCGGCAATGGTCGCATTCCTTTGCACGTTTGCCACCCTCGCCGTAGCTCAGGACAAGCCTGCTCCGAAGTGGGAGCTATTCGGCGGATACTCCTTCTTTTATCCGGGCGCGGATGTGCACGGCCAACTTCCGGGAGCATTGTTCCCGATAAGCAGCCGCCTGGAATCGAACCCCCGCGGCATTGGTGCCAGCGCGACTTATAATTTCAATCGCTGGCTGGGGCTCACTCTCGATGCCAGCCACCATTGGCCCGCTGGTGAAGACACGAATTGCGGCGTATGCAAATTACTTGACGACGCCGGTTTCTCCAACCTCTCGTTGGGACCAAAAGTTACGTTCCGCAGCCATCGCTTTTCCCTGTTTTTTGAGGGGTTAGTGGGCGCCCATCGTCTTTTTCCAGAAGCCTTCCACGAAGTCACCAAATTAGGGTTCATGGGCGGCGGCGGTCTTGATATCAACCTTTCCCAGCACTTTGCCCTGCGGCTGATTCGGGCCGACTATGTACACTCGAATTACCGGTTTGGTGCTCCGGGAGTGACGCCGCCCACGGAAATCCGCGGCGTAAGATTACAGACTGGCCTCGTTTTTATGTTCGGTGGCGGAACGCCTCCGCCTCCACCGCCCAACCGCTCGCCGGTAGTCTCCTGTTCGGCCGAGAACAGCACGGCCAATGCCGGAGACGTAGTCGCCGTGCGTGCGCAGGCCAGCGATCCGGACAACGATTCTCTGACTTATTCCTGGAGGACAAACGGCGGCACCGTGGAAGGCAGCGGTCCCGAAGTCCGCTGGAACTCTTCTGGAGCGAATCCGGGGACTTACACGGTAAGAGTACGCGTGGATGATGGGCGCGGCGGCACCGCCGATTGCTCGGCGGAAATTCGTGTGGAACCGCGGCCCAATCGCCCGCCCACCATGAGCTGCTCCGCGGACCGCGATTCGGTGTTCGTCGGCGAACCGGTGCAGATCACCGCAACGACCGGCGATTCGGACAACGACCCGCTGACCTTCTCCTGGAGCACCAGCGGCGGCCGGGTCATCGGCTCGGGGTCTTCTGTGAGGTTCGATACCTCCGGTCTGAGGCCTGGCCGGTACGCGGTGACAGGCCGCGCGGACGACGGGCGCGGCGGCGCCGCCGATTGCTCAGTGAACGTCAATGTGCAGGCAGCTCCGCCTCCAGCGGCAGTAAAGGAACTGGAAGCGAGACTGGCCCTCCGCAGCATTTACTTTCAGACGGCTCGGCCAACGGCCAGCAATCCCAATGGCGGCCTACTGGCGAGTCAGCAGGAGGTCCTCAGCTCGCTGGCCAACGACTTCAAAAAGTATCTCGCACTCAGGCCAGAGGCCCGTTTGATCCTCAGTGGCCATGCGGACCCCCGCGGGACGATTGAATACAACGAGGCTCTTACGGAACGGCGAGTAGAACGTGCCAAGCGCTTCCTGATCGAGCAGGGTGTCCCCGCCGCCAGCATTGAGATTCGGCCGTTTGGTGAGCAGGGGAATCTGAGTGCCGACGAGGTAAGGCAGCTGATTGAAGAGAATCCCGACTTGAGTGCGGAGGATCGGCAGGAGATGCTGGGCAATCTGCAGGTGATTATCCTGGCCAACGACCGCCGCGTAGACGTTACCCTGAGTACTACGGGGCAAGAGTCCCTTCGTCGGTACCCCTTCAACGCTAAAGACGCCTTAGCACTGATCAGCACCAAGGGCGAAGGAACGGTGCCGCCGGCCAAGAAAAAGCAGTAGGTGCAAAGGCCGAGAAAGGTATCGCCGACTCTCGCGTTGATGTGCAAACTGCCGGCGGCCAGGCCAGCGCCGACAAACAGAACCATCGCGTTGACATTGTTTGGGTGCCCGAGGGCGCTAGCTTCTGAAGCAAGGTCCATTTCTTTTTCTTTACCCGGAGCTTCTGCACGCGTCTGCTACCATGCCCGCCCCGGAAGACAAGCGGCTTTCGCTGCGAAAGCACGATAAGCCGCGCACGATGGCTGCGATCGGGGGCTCACCAGGCCCGCTTCGCAGCCATCTTTTCTTGTTCGCTGAAAGGAAACCTGTCGCGAAAACGCGGTGCCCCACGATGCCATGAACGGGGGAGGCGCATCGCAACCTTCCTCGAATGCCACACCTCGGGAATCTCCACCAGCCCCACTCCGCAATAGCCCCCGATCAAGGATGTGCAATACAGACCAATCGGCTGTGCCGTACGGAACTGACACGTAAATCAGCCCGGGCTATAAAGACTGCGCATCTAGCTGTCAGCGATGTCCGTCCGAGGTGAGTTACGTTTTTTGCGAGTTCTCATGTGGACGTTCCAAAGGTGAGTCTGATTTTGTTACGGCGGGGCAGAATCGAACGCCCCGAGAAAGATTGAGGCAAATCCGATGATTACGGTAAGTAAATTCAGAGTGGTGGCGATGGTTTTCTGCCTGACGCTGGTGGCCATGACGTTTGCTCCGAGCGTGATGGCAGATGACTGGAACAAAAAAACAAAGGTGACATTCAGTGAGCCAGTCGAGATTCCGGGAGTGGGCGCGCAAATCCTGCCAGCGGGTACGTATGTGTTCCAGCTGGTGGACTCGCCGTCCAACCGGCACATTGTTCGGGTCTTCAACGAAGACATGACCCATGTGTACGCAACGATTCTGGCGATCCCGAACTACCGCTGGCGCGCGACCGACAAGACGGTGATGACGTTCCGCGAAAGAGCGGCCGGTCAGCCACAGGCCATCCGTACTTGGTTTTATCCTGGACGTCAATGGGGCGACGAATTTGTCTATCCACGGTCACGAGCCGTCGTGTTGGCGAAAGAAATCAACGAGCCCGTTCTCGCGCTGCCTGATGAACTGGCAACGAGCATAGTTGCGCCCGTGAAAGCAGCGGACGAAGCGCCGGCAGAGCTGCTAGCGGCGCCGGTTGTAGCTGTCAAACCGACAGGAGAAGAGGTTTCCGCAGCCGAAGTCGTAGTGCCACCTCCTGCAGAGACCGAAGAGTTGCCGGCAACGTCGAGCGCGCTGCCGCTACTTGGATTGCTTGGCCTGCTGTCGCTGGGCGCAGGCGCCATCCTCTCGGCATTCCCGAAGCGCTCTTCTTAAGCCGAAAGCTGCTGTGCTTTCGTGGACCGGGCGAGCCGAACGGGCTTCCGGGTTATGAAAGGGGGGCAGGTGAATCTGACCTGCCCTCCTGGGCGGTAGAGTTCCTGACCGCGCGAGCGAGCTCTCGGGCTGCCGCCCACATTCCACGAATGCGCTGGACGGGCGAAGGCACGGTCAATGACCGTTTCAGCTCGCAACCTGGTCAGTACGGAACGGATGACCTGTTCGACAAGGCAGGCAACGATTCGCACGCAAGAAACTGAGCTAATGCATGCACATCATCCTTGAATACGCCTCTTGTTTGCTCCTGGCTGCAATCCTTGCGACGCTACTGTTTGCTGCCTGCGTGATGACCCTCGCGGTCAAAGAGGGGAGCCGTTTCCTGGTCCGATCCTCGCGCAAACTCGCACTCGGCGCCTCGCATCTAAGAGTAAGATGGATGGCGGCCGGATCTCGCGGCGCTTAGCCACGGTTTGCCCTCCGAGGGAGGTAGAGATTGCGGGTCGCGAACACTTTCGACGTGCGAGTACGCCCTTGGCTGGGGCGTGCCCCAACAATCCGGCATCTCGCCCTCTTTTTCTTCCTCCTGTCGCTGATCGTTTTATCAGGTGTTGCACAACCTCGGCAATCCCCGCCGCCGCAGAGCCGCGATGCTGACCGATACACGGTCCGCGTGGCGGTGGATATGGTGGTCTTGCACGCGACCGTGAAGAACCGCAAAGGGATTCCCGTCTCGGGACTCGACATCGGCGACTTTCAGGTTTACGAGGATGGAGTCCTCCAACAAATCAAGGCTTTCAGCCACGAAGACATTCCGGTCACGGTCGGCTTGGTTGTGGACAACAGCGGAAGCATGGGACCGAAACGTCCGGAGGTGGTTGCCGCCGCCCGGGCATTTGCCCGCTCCAGTAATCCCGAGGACCAGATGTTCCTGGTCAATTTCAACGAGAATGTTTCGTTCGGCCTTCCTGCCGGCACGCCGTTCACGGACAAAACGGTTCCATTGGAGATCGCTCTTTCCAAAATTAAGTCCAACGGGATGACGGCGCTTTACGACGCGGTTGCTGCTGCACTCGAGCACGTGAAAAAGGGGCAGCGGGACAAGAAGGTGCTGATCGTGGTCAGCGACGGGGCCGACAACGCCAGCAAACGCAAGTTGGACCAGATCATGGCCCTGGCCAAGCAGTCCGACGCCATCATCTACACCCTGGGACTCTACGAGGAAGGCGATCCCGACCGGAACCCTCATGTGCTCAGGCAGCTTTCAGAGGCTACGGGTGGCGAGACATTCCTGCCGGAGACCGTGAAGCAAGTGATCCCTATTTGTGAACAGATTGCTCGGGACATTCGGAACCAATACACGGTCGTTTATGCACCAACGAATCGAAAACAGGACGGGGCTTATCGGGCGATCGAATTGAAGGCCGGGACGCAGCAGGGTCGTGGACGCTTGCGGGTCCGCACCCGCGCCGGTTACTACGCGCCCTACAAACCGCAACCCTTGCCGGCAGCCAGTAACCGTCAGTGAAACCCAGAGTGCAATGGCCGGTGAAACCTCGAAAGCGGACCAACCCGCTTCTCCGTTGGAGCCGATACTTCTTTTTCGTTGTTGGCATCCTTACGCTGGGTTACTGCGGCTTCATGCTGCTGGACGCGAAGCTTTTTCAGTCTAACCAGTCCAGGCGATTTCAACAAGCTGTACAAGTCTCGCAGCCGCTGGCGTCGAGCATTGCACTCCTTTCGGCCCCGGTGGAAGCAGGCTTTGAGCCCGAGGAGAGCAAAGGCATCCCTAGTCGAGAAGGCGCGGCGCTGGGGCGAATTGAAATCAGCCGAATCGGCCTTTCGGCAATGATCATGGAAGGCATCGACGACAAGACCCTGCGGCGCGCAGTGGGGCATTTCCCGGGTACGGAGCTGCCCGGCCATCAGGGCAACTTCGTGATCGCAGGACACCGCGACACTTTCTTCAGGCCGCTGCGCAAAATTCGCCTGGATGATGAAATCACTCTTACGACGCTGCACGGGTCCTATCGCTACCGTGTGGACTCAACCAGAGTGACCCAGCCTGAAGATATTTCCGCGCTGGATAACTCCGACGATGCCTCGATGATGACCCTGGTGACCTGCTTCCCGTTTGAATTTGTGGGCCACGCACCCCAAAGATTTGTCGTCCGCGCGCACCGCATTCTTGATGCCGCAAACCCCGCACTTCCACAGAAGTAACTCGCCACTCGATTGCCCCACCGCCCGCGACGCTGGGTACTAAAACTACTAGAGCACGCCTGGAATGAATTCCAATGCTCTGTGCAATATTGAACAGACGGCTCGCGGCGCACTGCGTATTCTCCGTAATCTTAACGAATCAAGTCGCCCCCACACGGGTCAAAGTTTCAGGCGAGCGTTCCGATGCAGGTGCCGATAGTTCGCACGTAGTTAAGGAGGGAAAGATGAGATTGCGCAGAATTTGTTTGTTGTGCTTTTTGGTTCTCCCGTTTTTGGCGCCCAGCGCCCATGCCGACACCGCATTTATTGGAATTGCGGGTCCTTTTGCCGTCCTGGGTGCGGCGGGGGTGACCAATACCGGCCCGAGCGTCATCTACGGAAACGTAGCTGGCTCTATTGGAACTCCTGCGATCACTGGTTTTCCTCCGGGGATCGTGGTCGCCCCAGGAGCGTTACTCCCAGGAGGTGCCTCGGCAAGCGTTTTTAATGACGCCACCACGGCGTACAATTTTGCAGCGGGCCAGCCGTTCACTAGTGATTTGACCGGTCAGAACCTGGGTGGAATGACCCTCACGCCGGGCGTCTATTTCTTTTCGTCGACGGCTCAGTTGACGGGAACTCTCATTCTCGACGCCCAGGGCAGCAACACTGCACAGTGGGTTTTTCAGATAGGGAGCGGGCTCACGACCGCAAGCGCCTCGACTGTTCAAATGATCAATGCCGGTCCTGGTGGTGCATTTAACGGCGGCATAACTTGGCAGGTCGGCAGCGCCGCAATTCTCGGTACAACCACTACGTATTTGGGAACAATTATCGCACAGGCTGGCGTCTCTCTCCAGACCGGCGCAACCATTGGGTGCGGTAGAGCCATATCGCTAACCGCTTCAGTGACGCTGGATACCAACATCATCGACACTGGCTGCCAGGTAAGTGCTGGAACTGGCGGAACTGGCGGCGGCACGATCACCCCTCCCGCCGCTGTTCCGGAACCCGGCACGTTTGGGTTGATCTCCGTCGGACTCGCAGGCCTTTTTCTGACCCTCCGCAAGGTGTGCTAAGTCCGCTAAACAGAGCGATCGGAAAACTCGGCGATGGCCCGGCAGAAATAATGCCCGCCATCGCCGATTCCCTTTTGCCCGTTCGATTTCTTGGGTCCTGCACCTGGGAGATTGGCCGCATCCGCACGCACAGGATTCCAGACTCGGCAAAAACCCGCACTTCCGGAGAAGTAACTCGCCACACGATTGCCCCACCGCCGGCGACGTTGGGCGCTCAACCTGCCCCCCAGAATGAATTCCAAGGATGTGTGCAGTATTGAACAGTTTGCAGACGATGTTCATTGTATCGTTTGCGAACAAAAGGGGCCTGATATGGACCAAACTCATTGTCCGAGACCTCGATTCTGGCGGCGGTGCACCGTTCATTCATGGCAAGGGCGCCCCGGGAGGCGCGTAGAACCTTGCCAGCAAAACCGCGTAGGTTCACAATGATCAAGAAGTTGAAGGTGAAAAATGGCAAGTAAAACAGGCAAGATCGCTAAGAAAATGCAGCCAGGCCGCCAGTCGGTCGATTGGGAGACCCATCTCGATCGAATCGGCGTAGGGAAAACCGTCCTCGAATACGGCTCGAACCGCAACATCTTCTGGCAAGGAGAACCGGCGGATTCCGTGTACTACCTACGAAAGGGGAAGGTGAAGATCGCTGTGACATCCCAGCAGGGCAAGGAAGCGATTGTCGCCACTCTGGATGCCGGTGACTTCTTCGGCGAGGGATGCCTGGCCGGCCAGGCGTTGCGCATCGCATCGGCGATCGCGCTGACCGATTGCACTCTGGTCAGAATAGAGAAAGCCCTGATGACGCGCATGCTGCACAATGAGCACGACATCTCGGAATTGTTCGTCACGCACCTGCTCACCCGCAACATTCGATTCGAAGGGGATCTCGTCGATCAGCTCTTCAACTCCAGCGAGAAGCGTCTGGCACGGATTCTTTTGCTGCTGGCTCATTTTGGCAAGGAGAGCAGGTTCGAAACAGTCCATCCCGGAGTCAGTCAGGAAAGTCTGGCGCAGATGGTGGGCACCACAAGGTCGCGAGTCAGTCATTTCATGAACAAGTTCAGAGAGCTCGGCTTTGTCGATTATACCGGCAGCGGCGGGGTGACCGTGAATAGCGGCCTCCTCAGCGTGGTCCTGCACGACTAGTCTCGGCCCCCCCCCCCGCAATTTTGATTCGCCCCACGCTCAATTTCCTCCGCCTTCAACGCAGTGAGCAAATTTGACCAGACCCTTGAGCAGTCCTGGACTGACACTGGATGAAATGTTTGCAATCTTAACGTGTGGTTCTTTGTATGACTTTCTGGAAAAAATACACTTATGATGTTGCTGGATACCTCGACTTGCCCGGCAAAGCAAGCATTCTGAGGAAGTTTCGAAGAAACAAGATCATCTTTGCTCAAGGTGACCCCGCGAAAAGTGTCCTATTTATTCAAGAAGGCAATGTGAAGCTCTCGATGGTCAACGAAGTGGGCAAAGAGGCGATTGTAGCAATTCTGGGACCGGGGGACTTTTTCGGTGAGAGGTGCCTGGGAGCTCGGTCCGTTCGCATGCGCACAGCAACAGCAATGACGGCGGCTCTAATCCTGGTCATCGAGAAAAGCGAAATGATCCGCTTGCTCCGCGAACACCACGCGCTCTCCACACGCTTTATCGCATGCATGCTGGCAAGGAATATCCGGGTCGAGGAGAACTTGATCGAGCAGTTTTTTGATTCCACCGAGAAGCGTTTGGCCCGCACGCTTCTGGTCTTGTCCAACTTTGGCGATGGAGGCCGGCCCAAGCAGATCCTTCCGAAAGTGTCGGCGGAAACGCTGGCGGAAATGGTTGGCATCCCGTGCGCAAAAGCCACTCATTTCATGAACAAGTTCAAGAAGCTTGGCTTCATCAAGTATACGAGCGGGTTGACGGTCTATAGCAGCCTTCTCAGCGTGGTTCTGCGCGACTAACTGCTATGCGGGCCACTCGACAGCTCCATGTGTCCGCAATCTGATCCCTTACCTGCATCAACCCGGTGTGCAATTCAGACCAACGCAGTGAGCCGCACTGAACTGACACGTAATTCTCGCGGGGTTATAAGGACTGCAGCGTTTAGTTTCCATCCAGGAATCGAGGGGGAAACGGACGGCTGGGGGAGGAGCAACATGTTGTGGACAATTTTTGTGGTTTTACTTGTTTTGTGGGCTCTGGGACTAGTCACTTCCTACACCTTAGGTGGGTTTATCCACCTGCTATTGGTCCTGGCCATCGTAGTGGTCTTGATTAGGGTGATTCAAGGCCGAAAGATTCTCACTTAGCAGCGGAGATGGAAAACATGAAACCTATCACTATGGTTGGAATTCTGCTGGTTGTACTGGGTGTGCTGGCCCTCGCCTTTCAGGGCTTCAATTACAACCGTCAAGAAACCGTAGTGAACATGGGACCGATGCATGTCACGGCAGAAACTCACGACCGAATGCCCCTTCCTCCAATACTCGGAGGACTGGCGTTGGCTGGTGGGGTTGTCCTGCTGGTTTTCGGCGCAAAGCAGAAAGCGTAGCTGGAAAAAGATCGAACGTCAGCATCTTCAAATTTGACCATGGAGGTCAGTGATGTCACGAAAATTGACTCTGGTTGTCTGCTTCATCTTCTTCGCCGCGGTCACAGTGGCCTACGCCGCAAATAAGGAACAGGAACGTTTGGAAAATTGCGGAGTCGTGTTGGGTGAAATCATGAACACCCCAGAAAACATTCCGCAAGAGCTATTGGAGAAGGCCGAGTGCGTCATTGTGTTTCCGTCGATGATGAAATTCGCGATCGGATTCGGCGGAAGCTATGGCCGCGGAGCGATGGTCTGCCGCACGGGCAAGGATTTCAGTGGACCGTGGGGCGCGCCGGCCATGTATGCCTTGGAAGGCGGCAGCTTCGGCCTTCAGCTGGGCGGAGAAGCCACCGATCTCGTTCTCCTGGTCATGAATAGGAGAGGCGTGAATGCGATTCTCGGGAGCAAGGTCAAATTGGGCGGCGATGCTTCCGTCGCGGCAGGCCCCAAAGGCCGTGACGCTCAAGCAGCGACGGACGCGTCCATGCGGGCGGAGATCCTCAGCTACTCCCGTTCGCGCGGACTGTTTGCCGGCATCTCCATCGCGGGTTCCACCATTCGTCCCGACAACGATGCCAGCGCGAAGGTCTATGGCCGCAAGATCAAAGCCAGGGCCATTGTCATGGGCAAGAACATCGTCGTCCCCGAGACAGGCCGCCATCTCGTCAGTGTCCTGCAAAAGGGCGCACCGCGGAATGATTCGAAAGTAGCCGCTGTTCGATAGTCACTGGCCGGAGGGGGGGGGTGAATTCCGCCCCCCTCACTTCGCCATCGAAGAGACAAGCAGGACACACAAACAAAGGCAAGCATCGATGCAAAAACAGTTCATTCTGGTTCTCGCAGCCATTCTGGGTAGCTGTCTGCCGGCAAGTGGGCAGGCGCTCTCGGCCTCGTTGGACCTTACGACGCAAAAACGCTTCGTGCCGGGGCCGGGAATGACCCTACTGGCAGCTTCGTCGAGGTATTTGCCGCTAACAACCGTAATGCCAGCGCGTTCACTTGACGAGAGTCCCGTCCGCCTTCCGGTCGTTTTCGCGGTGGTGCATTACCGGAATCCCAGCCTGCAGCGCCTTTCGAGAGTAAGGGTGGAGCTGATTCAAACACCGTTCATCAGGCAAGGGCGTGCTCCGATTGCCCAAATGTGGAGCGGGCGGCTGCGGCTAGACGGGTTCGCCACCGTAGTGTCGATGAAAAACGTGCTGAATGGCCCCTTGAACTCGAGTCATTCAGGGACGATGCAGCCACGCGCGGCCGGGGTTTACGGCATCAGCCTCTCTTTTCGCCTGGGCCGCGATGCTTCGCTGTAGAAGCGTAAGCGCGTCCGCGCCGGCTGGCAAATGATTTGAGAAGCAAGGAGGTCAACAGTTCATGCCTTTAATTCAAGTTTTCATCGCGCTGATCGTCGTGGGAGTTCTGCTCTGGCTGGTGAACCGCTTCATTCCGATGGCGGGATCCATTAAGTCGATCCTGAATGCTGCTGTAGTCATCTGCGTGGTTGTGTGGCTCTTGAATGTTTTTGGTCTTTTGCATTCCTTCTCGCGGATTCGCGTCGGGACGTAAGCGGAGGGAAGTTTGGACGAACAGGTTTTTCGAAGCCACGGCGCCTCTCTCGTCGCCGGGCAAAAGGAGCAGTACATGCTTGGAACCATATTGATCGTGTTCTTGATCTTGGCGCTCTTCGGAGCACTGCCGAGGTGGTCGCACAGCAGGAACTGGGGATATTTCCCCTCTGGCGGGCTGGGATTTGCTCTCGTCATCGTTCTCATCCTGCTTCTCCTCGGCCGCATTTGAGATTCGAGTGGGCAGTTCATACGTGAGCGCTCGCTGCTTGCGATGACAGAGGCGGATTCAGATCTTCCCCAGCTCCTGGCGATCTCGCTGGGCGCCGCTTCTGATTAGGATTTGTTGAATGACGAAGAGAGACAAACCAGGCTCCTCTTCGTTGGGAATCGAACGCACCCAAATGAACGAAAGTAAGAAAAGAAAGAAGGAGAACAAAATGATGATGAAAGCCAAACGAAGTTTCGTGCTGATGACAAGTTTTGCGGCTCTGACGTTGATGTCGGCGGGATGTAGCTCGACTACCCAGGCCGACCGGAACAACTCGGCGAGCGGGCCGAACAATAAAGATGAGAAGAGTTTTCTCGCGAAAGTTTTCGAGTCTTCCACGCCGGTCACCGTGCCGGAGGGCACCGTAATTCCGGTCACGCTGGATCAGGCCCTCTCGAGCGAGGACAACCGCACCGGCGAAGATTTCGACGCTTCGGTTTCTGAGCCCATCGTCGTGGACGGCAAGACCATAATTCCCAAGGGTGCGCGAGCCCAGGGGCGCATCGTGGAGTCAAAGTCCTCGGGTCGGTTGAAAACCCCGGCGCGTCTGGAATTAACCCTCACATCGATTGAGGTGGGCGGGACGCGGTACGACGTTGACACCAGAGATACCAAGAGCGTAGGCAAGAATCATAACAAGCGCAACTTGATCTTTATCGGGGGCGGCACGGGCGCCGGCGCGGTCGTTGGCGCTATCGTCGGAGGCGGAGTGGGTGCGGCCGTCGGTGCCGCGATCGGCGCGGGCGGCGGCACGGCCGCTGCGGCAGCCACCGGAAAAATGCAAGTTCGTTTGCCGGCGGAAACACGCCTGTCGTTTCCGCTCTCCCAGCCCTTGATCATTCAGGTGAAAGGCTAAGCGCGGCGCGTAGTTCGCCGCTGATCGGGAGAATTCCCATGACCAACCGCAATTCAGAATTCTGGAAAGAACACGAGAGATTCAGTCCGAGGGAGGCAGCGATGAAGAAGATAAATTTGAAAGCTCATGGGGCCGGCCAGGCCGGGGGCACCGGTCGAATTCTACGACAGTCCGTGGCGCTATTGGTGGCGTTGTCATTTGCTCTGGTCCCGGTGGCCTGGGCCGATCGCACCGCTCTCAAGCCCGGCTGGAACTTGTTTTCTGCGCAGCAGGATGTCGAAGTGGGCCAGCAGGTGTCGCTGGACGCCGAGCGGCAACTGCCTATGCTCAACAATTCGCGCGTGGACAATTATGTGGACAATCTGGGACGCAAGCTCGCCGCCCATGCGCCCGGGGAGAAATATCCTTATCGCTTCAAGGTCGTGAATGACAGCACGATTAATGCGTTTGCGCTGCCCGGCGGCCCGATTTACATCCACCGCGGCGTGATTGAAGCCGCGGACAATGAAGCGCAGCTCGCGGGCGTCATCGCCCACGAGGCAGCCCACGTAGCCCTTCGCCACGGAACCAACCAAGCCTCCAAGGCCTACTTGGCTCAGGTGCCGTTGGCGATTTTGGGCGGCATGCTCGGCAGCAACTCCACGAAGGCCGTCCTGGCGCAATTGGGCGCAGGCTTCGTTGTGAACTCACTGCTCCTGAAATATTCGCGCACGGCCGAAAGCCAGGCGGACATGATGGGAACCCAAATCCTCTACGATGCCGGGTACGACCCGCGCGCTATGGGGCAGTTCTTCGAGAAGATCCAGGGCGACCAGACAGGACGAACCGTGGAGTTTTTTTCGAACCATCCCAGTCCGGACAACCGCATGGAAGGTGTGAGCCAGGAAGTGGACAAACTCGGCGGGCCGCAGCGCGGTTACACCTCGGATTCCCGCGAGTTTCAGGATATCAAGCGGTACGTTTTGTCACTCCCGGCGCCACCGGCAAGAGGCACCCAGCAAGCTCTGTCAGGGGACCGTGACCGCAACTATCCCAACCAGAGCGGCCCACTGGAACTGCAGATTCTGTCCGCGGTTTATGGCGCCAACGATCGTTTCATTGATGTCCGCCAGCGGATGGAGTCTCGCATTCAAAACAATCGGTTAGACCTGCAGGTGAACAACTCGTCGATGGGCGGCGATCCCATCCGCCAGGCGAAGACGCTGCAGATGAGGTATCGGTGGGACAACCGAGACTTCGACGTAACGGTACGCGAGAATCAGCGGATTTCCATTCCCACCGAGCAGCAAATCAGCGACGCCAACGTAGGGTACAGCTCGGGGGCATTGCGGATCGTGTCCGCTAGCTATGGCACCAACAATCAATTCAAAGACGTGCTTCAACTGCTGCAATCGCGCGTGCAAAACGGCCGTCTGAATCAGCTGGTGAATAACTCGTCGATGGGCGGCGATCCCAGCAGGGGGAACTCCAAGACGCTGCGCGTACAGTACGAATGGGATCGCAGATCCTATAACGTAGTCGCTCAAGAGAACCAGCGGGTCCTCATTCCCACCGATCAGCAAATCAGCGACGCCAACGCAGGGTACAACTCTGGGGCCTTACGAATCGTGACCGCAAGCTATGGCTCCAACAATCGCTCCAACGATGTGCGTCAACTGCTGGAGTCGCGCGTGCAAAACGGCCGTCTGAATCTGGTGGTGAACAACTCAACCATGGGCGGCGATCCCAGCAGGGGGTACGCGAAGACGCTGCGCATAAAGTATGAATGGGACGGCAGATCCTACAACGTAGTTGCGCAAGAGAACGAGCGGGTCTTAATTCCCACCGACCAACAGGTGCGGGACTCCGGCGGACAGAGCGGCACATCCACCGAGTGGCCGTCCGAGCAAATGAAGGTGTTTGAAAACTCCATTGTGCGCATCCAGTACCCGGACAATTGGCAGCCCTACGGGCAGGGCGACGCGGTCACCATCGCGCCGCGTGGCGGCCTGGTGGATGATGGCAACGGCAATCAGGCCCTGGCTTACGGGGTCATCATAAACATCTACGACCCGCACTTGGACGAGTACGGCCAGCAGTTGCAGGGACGCGACTTCGGTCAGGACTCCGGCCAATACTCCTCGGTGCACCTGCGCTTGGAGCGAGCGACCGACGCACTAGTCACGGAGTTCCAACAATCCAACCGCAATATGCGCGTGGTTCGCCGCCATGAGGACATCAGGGTCAATGGCCAGGACGCGTGTTCCACCTATCTTACGAACGATTCGCCGCTGGGAGGTCGCGAGTCGAATTGGCTGGTCACTGTGCAGCGCCCCGAAGGCTTAGTCTTCTTTATCTTCGTCGCGCCCGATCGTGACTTCCAAAATTATGAACGCACCTTCCAAGTCATGTTGAATTCGGTTCGCCTTCGCCAGTAAACGCTGGCCGGCGCCCAACGACGTGTGGCTGGGCGAGGACTCTTCCTCGCTCAGCTTCCGCGGAGGGCTTGCGTGCCGTCAGCACGACCGGGCATGCGAAACCACTTCGAAGCATAAGGAGATTCCGCTGTGAATGTTTCGCCATGTGTGAATCAGGAGTCCCTCCCGGCGCGCAGTCGCCGAATGCAGGCTGGAGCTTCCGAACTCGATTACGAAGCAGCGCTCGTGAATCGGGCCCAATCGGGCGATCGAGATGCTTTTTCGAGTTTGGTCAGCGGCCATTTACAAACTCTGTACCGGCTCGTACTTCGGATCACGAGAAACCACGAGGACGCCGAGGATTCCGTGCAAGATGCCGTCCTGAAGGCCTATGCAAATCTTCCGCAGTTCCAACGACGAGCGCGATTCTCAACCTGGATTGGCCGCATCGCCATCAACGAAGCCCTGATGAGACTGCGCAAACACAGGGTCAGGAAGCTTGTGCTTTCGGAAGACGCCTTGCTGGCCAACAAGCCGAATGACCGCTCTCCCGAGTTGGAGCACCACGGAGATGATCCTGAAACGCTGTTTGCACGGCAGGAAGTCCGCGAATTGATGATGCGGGCCGCCGAAAGTCTGCTGCCGGTTTACCAACAAGTCCTCTATCTGGCTCAAGTGAGAGGCTGCACCACTCAAGAAACTGCCAAGGAACTGGGATTATCCGTCGCCGCCGTCAAGGCAAGGCTGCATCGCGCACGCAAGCAGTTGCGCGAGAAACTGAATCCGATTGGCCGGGCCCTGCCCTGTTGATGGATGACTGGGATAAGGGAATGGCTGCAAGAATCACTGGTCTGGCGAGGATTCCATACAAATGCTGCATTGGACAGGCTGGTACAACATTACGCGTGAATTGGCTCCCCTGCTCGCGCGAATTCTTCGAATTTGGCCATCGCCCTGCGCTTGTGCTCAGGGGTGGGGTGGACGTAGCGCATAGTCATCTGGATTTGCGAATGGCCTGCAAGTTCCTTGAGGGTGGGAAGGTCAATTCCTGACATTGCCATACGGGTCAGCGCGGTGTGCCGAAGATCGTACAGTCGAAACGGTGGAAAGATCTTTGCGCGGCGGACCGCGGCGTCGTGAGCTTTGCGGACGTCGAGGACTGGCTTTGTCGGATCGAATGGGCAGGAAAAGAGCCAGCACGATTCGCCGTGTTTCACGCGCCGAGCTAGAATTGCCAGGGCGCGCTCGGTGAGCGGGATATGCCGCGCGGCGTTGCAGGTTTTACCTGAGCGGACTTGGACGCTGCGAAGCGAGAGGTCAACATCTTCGCGTCGCAGGCGGTAGATCTCCCCGGGCCGCATCCCAGTCTCCAACATCATCACGGCCACGTCATGCAAAAGCGGCGAAGCGGCCGCTAGGTAGCTTTGCTCCTCTTCTGCAGAAATTACCCGCATGTGGTTTGGCCGTTCCCGAAAGAATTTCACCTTAACGACGGGATTCTCGCGCGCTTTGCCCAAGCGGATGGCAAAATTGAAAAGGATCCGCAAGACAGCCAACTCACGGTTCACGGCAGCGGGAGTGACAAGGCGTCCATCGCGCGCGTTCTTACGAACCTGCTGGCTGCGATGAATCTTGTATTGTTCAACAGTCCCCGCAGTGATGGACTGCAAGGTGTGCCGTCCAAAGAAATAATTCAACGCTTTGATACAGCGCATGTATCGCAAATGAGTGGAAGGGCGATCCCTGTGTTCGACGGCGCACCACTGCGCGAAGTCTGCGAGAGAAAAATCCACAAAACGGGGAGAGGATTGACGGTGAATAGACGCTGCTTGAGCCGCAAGCCCCGCGCGACGAATGGCCTCCTGTTGCAGCGCTTCGTCTTGGGTGCGCGCATTGGTGGGCTCGCGATAGCGAATGCCACCGAGGCGAAAGTCGTACCACCAACGTCGTCCGTGCCGGTAGACCGTCATCGCGGTCTCCTATGCGCGGACTGCGCCGACATTGGCGGCTTGTAGGGATTGAAAAGATTCAGTAGGCTGGTGATCAGCCATTGCAACCTCCGTCCTAAACCGACAGGTTGTTGTGGTCAGGGCGCACCGGAGTTCGCGCTCCGGTGCGTCCGCTTATTTAGTGACTAACTTTTTCTTTCTGCCTCGGCCCTTTCGATAGAACTTCTGCTTGTAGCTCTTGACTCGCTCGATATCGCGTTCGCCCCAGATCCGATAGGCCTTGCCGCCGACGCGGACCAACTTGGGAGGCTTGAGGCGACCTTTGCTCAACCACTCCTCAAGAGTGGCACGGTGGATACCCACAATCGCGGCTACTTCGCGTGTTGAAAGGGGCGACATACACCGACATGATGTCGTCTATTTAAGCGTTTGTCAAGCGAATAGTGCTGTGGGAATTGTGGTGAGTTTGGCTGCAAATCTGGCGCGGCGCGGACTATCGGAGGCGTTCAGATCTTCTGCCAGGGAAAACCAAATCCCTTTTGCATACCGCCACTTCCCGCCCACTCCCGCCACTTCCCGCCACTCGGCCTATCCCCTGTGGGCAGGGTCTCATAATCCCTAGGTCGTGGGTTCGAGTCCCACCGCCGGCACCAAGATTCTTCTAGCTTTACAGCCGAAAAATACGTGGCGAAATTGTGGGAATTGTGGTGCTCATCACTCACCCCTCGTCTTTCTGCGCATCCTAGCGCTGGTTGGGGTGATCCCGAAGCTCAGAATATGTAGCTAACGGAAGCTCTCAACTCGCTCTCACTTCGGCTGAAGGCGAACAAACATGCAATGAAGCCACATTTGTTCAGGAAAGGTCGGGTGCCGGATGCGCCCTGCCGAAGGGGTCACCGCGCCGCGGCCATCAATGCCTCCAGCTTGGCGAGTCGTGCGGCCAGGTCTTGGATCTCCGTCTGCTGCCGCGCGATCGTGCTCCGTTGCTCGTCGACCAGCCGCCTCGACATCGCAACAATAAGAAGCAACAGCTCTTGAAGTGGGCGGTTTCAGATCCACCGGCACCTGTGCGGCCTGTCAACAGGTCGCCCCCGGCATGATTATCAAAAACTCCCGCGGCCCCGGCTGCGCTCTCCACGATGCCGTGAACCCCGATGGTGGAATCAGAGATGGCCCGGGCCATACCTTGCACCCCGGCTCCGCTGCTGCTGACCGCCACACCGCGGGTTCCAAAGGTTGCTCCCGTTGGTGAAAACGCAAAGCCATCCACCGCGATGGAGAAGAAGTGGCCGACTGCGTTTCCAGGCCGACTAGGCAGGCATCCCCGCGACTCATCTCTCCTCTTCAGCGAGCAGGTGCCTCCGCGAGACGCACGTGTTCATACCCGCGACGCTTGGCCACGATGCGGTAATCGAAGGCCACGTTCGACTTGCCACCACCAAGTTCGCGCACTTCGAAGTCGGTGGCGGTGGTCTTGGCTACATAAAGGCCGCGGCAATCTCCTCGGGGGGTGAGAAACACGTGATAGTCGAGGTTGGTGTTGACCGTCTGCGTGAACGTAGCGTCCAGCGAGATGCGCGCGGCGCCGTTGCGCAATTCCCCGCGCCCGAAGTCTTCGTACCAGTTGTCCGGTGTTTCCAATGCGTTGAGCAGCACGCGCCGCCCGTCGGGCAACGCCACCACGTTGTTCTTCGTTCCGGTGACGGTGAGGTTCCCATTGACCAGCACAGTGCCGTTGCTAAGAACCTTAAAGATATCCGTGCCCGTGGTACCAGCGACGAGGGCGATGCCGCCTGGGTTTGTGTTTGTGAAGTGACCACCAATTCCATCCAAATCGGAAGCGGTACCGCTCACACCAATCCCGAAACCAACCACCGAACTCCCTTCGACCCCTGTCCCGCCTGTGCCCCTTACCCCGATTCCTCCTCCACCGCCTCCCATGCCATCCACACCAATTCCATCTAGACTCGCTGTGGCCGTGCCCTTCACTCCGGTGGCCAAGCCCGAAGTATCCGTGGCGGTCCCATCAACCCCCTTAAGGACTCCGTTGAAAGAACCCCCTGCGGCAACTCCATTACCCATCATTCCAACGCCGTTGGCGGTTGTCGTTGCGGTCCCCTTGACGCCTACCGGAGACCCTGAGATTCCGCTGGCCAAGAAGTCTCCGCCAATTTCGGCCCCAGTGCCCTTCATGCCGATTCCCGTCCCACTCGTTGCCGTGCCCTCCATACCAATTGGTGTGCCCGTTGTCGCGGTGGCCGTTCCTGTCACTCCCTTGACCACCCCAGAAGAAGTGACGCCAATGCTATTGGCGCCCGTGGTAACGGATTCTACCCCCGTCCCATTGGCGCCGAACGCACGAGCGCGAATGGCATCGCCGCCGAGCGCTGAAGCAGATGCATCGATGCCGCGGGCCCCGCCGCCGACAGCCAATCCTGTCGCGGCGTTATTGTTGTTGAATATGACCGCCGCCGGGTTGAAGCTCCCGTTCGAGGAGATCACCACAGCGTTGGTGGTGTTCGACGATACGAGAAGCCCGATGTTCTGGGCAGATATCGAGGCGCCCTCGTCACTCGAGGAGATATTCAGTCCCAGATTACTGGGGCCGGGGCCGAGTTGTTGAATGTTGAGCGCGGTGCCGAAGAATCCTCCCGTGCCTGTATGAGTCATGCTGACCGGGCCCTGGTTGGCCATAGTGGTCCACGTCGCCCGAGCCATGAAATCGTTGTTGCCCGCGAGAGTAGGGATCTGCGCGGAGTTCACATCGGTGGCATCAACGCAGCCGGTGCAGGTCACGTCGGTGGCCGGGCCGCCCCCGCCGCCGGGGGTGGCGCATGTGGTGCCGCCCAAGCCATCCGAGACGCGCACCTGCCCCGCCGGACAAGTGTGGGAAGAAATGGACATGTTGTTCGGCGTGCGGAAATCCATGGCGGTGGAGTTTCCCGCCGCCATGGTGTTCCCCGTATCCCCAATCTTGAATGCGTCCGTGGTTGTGGCCATGGCCTGGTTCGTGGACCGGAAGACCAGTTGCGCTGGAGACAGGGCCGGATCCGGCCCAAGAATGTTGGCGATGATCGCGAAGTCCCGCGCGGCCGAGGCAACATCGGTCATGTCGAAACCAATCTCCCGCGATGAGCCACCCCCGCCAGGCTGCATCCTTATCGCGTTGTTTAATTTGATCCAGGAGTTGGCTGGCCCGCCAATCATCAGGTTACCGGCTGCGGCTGGTGTGCCGTGGCCTTCGGCAACGTTTTGCAGCACGAACGTTCCCCCCTTTGGCAGAGCCAAATCGTCCGCGACACTGGCGGATAGCCGGAGTTGTCCGGATGGGGAAGGCGTAGCCGAAGTCGTTTCGTTGATATCGAAGGAATCTTCGTCGATGTTGAATAGCAACCGACCGAGTGCCCGGAAGTTTAGAAACATCCCAGTATCGCCCCGGTCCATAACCCAGCCGGGGCCCACGCCGGTTTGACTGATACTCAGTGCCGGAGAACCGCCTGAACCGGTGACCAGGGTCGGCCCGTTCAAGGTAGTGGTTCCATTCACCGCCAGGTTTGCGCTCAGCGTTTGATCCGCAGCAAAGGTGTTAGGAGTATCCAGTTGAGCAAACGTGCCGCCTGCGAGCGACCAATTGATGGAAGTGGGTCCCGTCTGGGCCACCACAATGGGCGCGGTCCCCGTCAAGGAGAGGGCGCCACCCAGCGGCACGGTGACGCCGCCGTTGACGGTGAACGAACTGTTCTGGAGCATGGAGTTCACCACTCCACCGCTGGCGATGCTGATGGTGCCCGCTGTGGTAATCGGTCCGCCGGTCAGCCCCGCGCCGGTGGCCACGCTGGTCACCGTCCCGCTGCCTTGCAACGCCGCCGTAGTCATCATGCTCCCGTCCGCGAACATGACCCCGCCGGCCGGCTTTAGCACGCCCGCCTCGTTCAACGACATTATCGGAAACAGACTACTGCCAAAGAAATCGAGCCGGTTCCCTTGGCCATCCTCGATCTGTGTAATACCGCCCTTGCGCGTCCCGTTATTGGAAAAACGCAGATTGGCAAAGTTCGTGCTGGAATCAAGCGTCATCGTGCTGCCATCCAACGTCAGGCCAGAAAGCCCGCTGGGATGGCGGATATTCAGTGTCCCCAGGTTGTTGGTAGTTGGCTGAACCTTCCACGCTTCCCCCTGGCCGTCGAATAATTCTAATTGGGCGCCCGCGTTGCCGTTGTTCTTCATTTGCACGGTCCCCAGAAACATCTGCCCCGAGGCGAAGGTGTTGATGCCGGTGAACGTATTGGGTTGGTTCAGTTGCGCGATGTTGGTCAGATCGATAGCAACATTGCGAACGTCGGACTGAAGAAAGGGAGTCGTGACCACAATCGGCGCGGTCCCGGTCACATTGGTGACGTTCGGCGTACAAACCCAGGCGCCCCCGGAACGTTGCAATACCTCGTTTACCCCGCAGGGTATCATCGACAAGGAAACGTCACCGATATTCACGCCCCCCTGCAATCCTCCTCCGAACGGCGTTTGCACATCGGTGATGTCCCCGCCGGAATCGGTGTCCACGTCGTTCGAGCACACCCAGGCCGTGCCACTCCACCTCAAGATTTGGTTCGCCACGCAACTGGTCAGCAAACTCAGCGTCACCCCGCCGGCGGTGCCGCCGCCGGTCAAGCCGGTTCCTGCGGTCACCCCGGTGATCGTGCCGCCGCCCACGCCCGTTGTGGCACTGCTCATCACCGTGCCGTCGGGGAAAATGACCCCGTTGCCCGCCCCCGTGATTTTCAGATTGCCCCCGGCCACTTCCAGCTTGTGCGCCGTGGGCACCGCTTCCGCGGTGCCGATGCCTACGTTGCCGTTGCCATACACGTTCAGCCACGCCGTCAGCCCCGTCCCCGCATCCGTCAGGATGCGCATGGATTTGCCCGCCGTGTCCGTGGCGAAGAAGAAGCCCACTCCGTCTTGTCCCAGACGCCCACTGGAGGCTGTCCCGCTCATGCGGATCTGGTGGGTCTGCTGCCCGAACAGCGCCAGGTTGCCGTTCACCGAAACAATCTCGCGGTTGACGTTGGAAGGAGACGTGGTGTTGATGCCGATCTCCGCGCCGGTGTCAAACAGAATGGAGCTGGTGATGGTGGAGGCCGAAGAAAACTTGCTGAGGAAGTTGGTGGTGCAGTTGGTGGTGCAGTCCACCGTCAGCAGGTCGATGCCCCCCGGCGCTTGCTGGGCGGACTGCCACAGCCCCGTGCCCGTCAGCGCGCCCGTCGACAGCGGCGCGCGCAGCAGATAGTCCGTGGCTGGCTTGCCCCCTAGCGTCTCCGCGTCAGCCGCCTTCAGCGCATAGGGCACACTCACCAGCAGCACCCGCGCCTGTTCCACTTCCCCGGGCAGGTTCACCTGCACGCCCAGCCAGCGGGGTTCTCCGGAAGCGAACAGATCCAGCGGCAGGCCGTCCTTGGTCTGGGCCCCCAGCAGCACGGTGTAGCGCCCCTGCTCATCGAGCTCCGCGTTCTGCGTCTCTAGCCACAGCGTCGCTCCACCTTCTTGCTCGGCGTAAATGGCCAAGGTGAGGCCCACGGTGCCGCTACGGGGCTGGCCCGCCGCGTCCTTCAACACCCCACTGTACTTCACCAGCCGCGGCACGGCGGAGAAAGGTGGGGTGGACGCAGTTTGCTGGGCCGAAACGGCCAGGGTCAAACTCAGAAACACCACGAGAAAGCGTAGAGCAACCTTTAGGCAGTTCATCTGTGGACCTCCAATGATCTCCAAGAGCAAAAACCGCGGGAACAATGGGCGCAGGTTAGGCGTCCAGTAAAGTGTTGTCAAGGGCCAATTCGCCACTGTCGCAGCAAAGTGAGAATGTCCGGTTCCGTGCGGTGAGGGCGGCCCCTTGGAACCGGAGCGCATAGAGTTGAGCCAGCGAGAGCAGGGATCGAATCCCAAAAGAAAAGCGATACATAATGACACCTGCAAAGTTGAACGACCTAACTGCGGGAACGTAGCGGAAGGCTACGAACAAGCCAGAGTGGAGTCAACCGAAAAGGCCCGGCTTACACCGCCGCCAAAGTCATAAAGTGCGAACAACATTCACAGGAGGCGCTAAAAACCGCCTTCTACATTCCCACACTGGCCTGACTAATGGCTCGTAACTTGGTTTCGCCCTTTTGCCTTCACGATTTGCGACAGGATCGGCGAGGTGCCGCCAGTGAAATTGGCGTCTCCGTTGTAAACCGCAGTTATGTTGTGGCCTCCACCCTTCAGGCTGCTGATGTTCAGCGAGCCGCTGTCGGCCGTGAGCTGCGCTGAACCCAGAGAAATCGCTCCGTTGAAAAACTCGATGCTTCCGGTCGGCGTGCCCGCACCCGGCGGGACCGCGCTCAAAAGGGCGGTGAAGGTTACTGTATCTCCTTGCGTCGAAGGGTTGAGGCTGGACATGACGGCAATGGTTGTGAACGCTTTGTTAATCTGCTGGATCACCGCCGGCGACACGCTCGGGGAGTGAGTTCCGTCCCCGCCGTACGCCGCTGCAATGCTGTGGGTACCGGCCGCCAGCGCCGAGGTAGCGAAACTCGTCTGTCCCGAAGCGTCCAGCGTGCCGCTTCCCAGCACGCTTGTTCCAAAACTGAAGTCGACATTTCCGGTTGGCGTCTGCGTGCCGCCGGTTACAGTGGCTGTCAACGTCACAGCTTGCCCGAAAACGGATGGATTCAACGACGAAGTCAGGTTCGTAGACGTACCAGCGACAAGACATATTCCCCGGTCCGCAACAATCGACGGGAATGGCGTGTTCGTAAGACCAACGAACACGAAGTTATCGATGTCCCACCCGGGCGCGCTCCCGCTGTCATCGCTGGCAATACGGAAACGGATCTTGACGCTCTGGTTCTGGAACGTTGTTCCCAAGTCTACATTCACCGGGCTGAAAGCCGGGAACCCTGTGCTGGTGCCGGAGAAAGCCATCCTGCCTTCCAGTGGATTGCCGCCTCCCGTCGCGATTGTGTGGTTATACCCGGGCACGGCGAAAGCGCCAATATCCGTCCATGTCGCGCCTCCATCCGTGCTGATTTCCATCACGCCGCCATCGAAGAAGTTCGAGCCGGAGAACTCAAAGGAGAAGCGATGGCTGAAGCTGAAGCTGAACGGGGCGGTGCCGACATTCAGAACCGGGGAAATCAGATACTGATCGGAAATAAATGGCACGTCGGGTCCGTGCCAGTTGTGGTCCAGCGGAGTCACTTCCGCCCGCGCCCACGGGAATCCCTGAATGAATCCCGGCGCCTGGTTGCTGGCCGTCGTCCAGGCGCTGGCAGGGCTTTCCACGTCATCACTGGCTGCCGAGTTGGGCACGACGTCGGAATTCACCCGGAAGTCGATGTTTGCGGTGATGACTCCCGGAGTCGTGAGTGCCGGGTCGGTGAAGTCAATCCTAAAATCAGCCTGCTGAATTCCTGTCGCTCCCGCCAGCTTGACGTTCACGGCGGCCATGGTCGGCCGGAACGGCTGCGACGCCGGGAAGTTGATCTGATTTCCCGCCGGAAAACTGATGTTTGGGTTTGTGGACGTAACCGTCGCGGCGGTGGCGCTCAGCGTGCCGCTGCCTTTGTTTGTCAGCGTGATGATCAGGCGTCCCGTCTCGAGGTTATCCAACACACCGTCTTGGTCGCAAGAATTGACATCGTCCACCAGTTGGGCGGAAGTGAATTCAAGCCCGTTGCCCAGCGTGAAACTTTCTACCAGACCAGGAGAATTCGTCGTGGAGAACCGGTCGGGCGCGACGGCACCGAACCCCGCGCCACGGCGGGCAAATGCCTGCAAGAACAGCTGTACGTCCGTAGGATCATTCGCGGCGGCCACGGCGAGCAATGCGTCGCGCGCTTCCAGCAGCGTGGGAGTGGGGGGTGTGAGTTTGTATGCCGCGACCAAGTAGTTCTTCATCCGGTCGCGGGCGTGGTTGAAGGTCAGGCGCGGGCTGCCACCTAGCGTGTCGCGGAGAAGCGCCGCGTAGCATTCCCACAGCATGGTCGCCCAGATTTCGCCCGTGTTATGGACTTGCGCGTTGTTCGTTCCATCGGCACCGAAGGCCGTGGGAACACCGGCCGGAAGCGGCACGCCATTGGAGATGTGCTGGAAGGTCAGAGCATTCTTGGTGAAGTCGGTGGAATACGGCACCCGGCGGAAGCCAAAGTACCAACCCTGGTTCGGCGTTCCGTCTGGATTGACACCGCCACCCGGATAAGCCGCCAGCGCATACACTCCGTTGAAGTTAGCGTTGGACGCGACTAACGCATCCTCCTCCTTCACAGTGAGTAGCATCGCGTGGAAATCAGCCCATCCTTCGCCCAGGCCGCCCGCCATGTTTGTGGTCAATCCGTTGGCATTGCTGATCAGACGATTACTGATGTAGTGCCCCCACTCGTGGGCAACGATCTGGTTATCAATCGTGCCGTCCCGGTCGAGGGCCTGTGGGCGGTGCATGGTCGCGTTCACAACTGCCCCGACGCTGAGTTGACCTTTGATGGTGTTGCCATCGGCTTGAGAAATACTCAGCGATGCGATGTTGTCGTTGAATCCGGCGGTCGCACCCATGATGGTGACGAGCCCGGCCACGTTGTTGGCCACGATCATGCCGATAGCGCCGGCCAAGAGGACGTTCGCCGCTTTCCGCGAGAAGCTGCAGCCGCCCCCACGGTCAACCAATGCGATGTTGCCGGCAATCGCGCCGCCATTCCCGATGGCGTTGCAAGCCGTCGTAAAACCCAAGATATCAATCGCACCTACGACGTTGCCGGGGAAATCGAATGCCTGAGGGCCGAATTCGGCGGTTCCAACGTCAAACCTTCCGGCGATTGCGGCCGGTGAATTGACGATCAATCCGCGCTCCCCTTTGCCATCGAAAACAAACATCTGCATTCGGGGCCGCGCGCCGTCCGGCGGAGTGGACATGTTGGCGTTGTTCCGGCCGCTGAAGTCCTGCGCCTCGGCCTTCACGCTGTCGAGCTCGAGCCCCCCGCGCCCGAAATTGCTTTCCTGGGCGTTCCCGGACGCCTCATTGAATCCCGAGTCGTAATACCAGTCATGGAGGAAGTTCACGGTGTAAAAGAGCTGCGTGATCGCGGCCAGCTGCTGGTTCTTGTTGGCTTGCGGCAGCAGCGTCGTGTCGTACAGATAGTCGAACGTATTCGCGCTGGTGGTGGCCGCGTGAAAATCCGTGGAGTTGGGAGTGAATCCATCCGGGGCAATTAGGTCGGCATAGGCTTCAACGTTGTTGCCGATGGTTTCGACGGCATTGGGCGGCAGCCAGGCATCGTTCGTGCTGATGGGCCCGTTCTGCAGTGTCACGAAGTTTGGCGCGATGAACGGAGGCTGGAATCCATCCGGCAATCCCGTGGGGTGCGGCGTTGGAGAGTTTCCTTGCGGTCCGTCCAACGGGGCGCGCAGCCCCGTGGTGTCAGCCCAGACCCGGTAGGAATAGGCGTCGGACACGGTGTAGTTGTTCCGGAAGAGAATGCTTCCGTTTACGGCCGAGATTACATACCCGAAGTTCTCCGACTCCGTTCCGTTCCGGGGTCCAATGCTCAACTCGACGTAATACCCCGCCTCAAGACGGTCAGGTAAGTGAAAAAAGACCCGCTTCACGCGTGTTTGTTCGACCATGCGAAGGTCGATGGCGGCCGGAAGAACCGACGATAACGCGTAGTGGTCATACCCGCCGCGCGAACCCACGCGATGGATGAAGCGCGCCTCCAGGTTTTGCTGGCTTAAGTCCTGAATTGCCGCGGCGATTGCCTGGGTGGGATCCAATGCAAATCCGGCGAGTCTTACTCTGCCTGCACGACCTCTAGCGCCCGGCAGGAATCCTGATATGGCCACCAGATCAAGATCCTGGCCCATGGCAATGTTCATTTCATCGCGGAACACCTCGATGCCGTCTAACGCCTGCTTTAATTTGACGATGATCGGCCCGCGGCCGGTGTTGTGGACGGAATGCAAAACTGCCGTATCCACATCGGCGTCGTCCATGTCGTACAACGCCAAAAACCGACGGAGATGGAACCGCGCAGCTTTCTCCTCGGGACTCCCGGTTCCCGCTCGGGCGACCGTAGCGGACACATAGGGGTGTCCTTTTGCCGCCCATAAAAACTTCGGAAGGCCAAAGCGTTCGTCGCGGTGCATTCGTGTACCCGGCTTCACTAGTTCTGAGATTCCGATCTCAGCTCTCAGCGCTTCTTGGGCAGTTTGGGTCTTAGGGGAGAACGCAGCAACGGCATCGTAGTTGGGCGGGATAGTCCAGAGCCTATCGATAGGCGGAGTGCTCTGGAGCCCATCGGCATGCAGCAATCCCGAAAGGACCAGAGAAAGAGCACACAAGAGCCAGACGAGAACGCGGTGAAATCGGTCAGTCCGCATTTATTTTGCTCCGAGAAAAATTACCACGACCGTACGCTCCCGCCCAGGCCAGCGTCGACCACTGCCGAAAAGATGAGTTTGCACCCACGATTATGTCTGTCCGGCTGATGGGGGTCCCTCCGCCCGACACACCGAACCTGCCCTTGGCGTGGCACATCGCTTCGCGCAACAGGTGGCTCCTGTACGCCGGTGAAGGAATACCCATTTCGCCTCGTCGCCACAGCAGGCGCACTGTGGGGTCGTCGAGCTCGGGCTCTCCTCTTTTCCCTGAAATTTGTCCTGCCGATGCGCGTGTCATCCAGTGGAAACACCCGCGGCGTCCCTTGGGCGCAAATTGGCCCCGTGAGCTAGAGAAGTGAGAAAACGAGAACCGCGAGATGAACAACGACGGATAGAAAATTCCTTCGTCGCCCCCGAATCCCATACGTCGCCAAAAACAGAACTCTCGTGAACAAAGAAGCCAAACTGCTGCAGGTAGCGCGAGTGGGGAAATCCTCCATTTGCGGCTGGCAAATAATGGATTGTCTTGGCGACAAGTCTTCGGAAAACCCCTGCTGCTGGATCGAGGTGCCAGCGCGGGTGGCAGTGGGCACTTCCCCCTGCATCCACCAATGTCCCGCATTTCAGTTCACCACCGCTCTGATCACCAACGTTACCCGTCGTGCCACGCCCCCGGCGCTGACCACCACGAAATTCAAATTGTCGCCTAGACTGAGAACGTTCTGGCCGGTAACAAAAGACGTCGTGCTGGCGCCGGTGGGCGCGCAGGTCAGGTTGGCTGCCAGGATGTTGGCCGGTGTGCCGTTATCGCGCTGGACGTTAATTTCCGGCGACCCGGCATCCGAGAAGCAGCTTACGTTGGTGATGGTCATGGAACCGATCACATTCTGGTAGATCATCCTCTGGCTGTCGGCATCCACAAGTAGGCCGCAATTGTCGCACCCGGCAACGTAGGTGACCCCACGAACCGCAAGAGCGCTGCCCGAAACGCCGTTCACGGTGGCTGCGTTCATGTTGGTAAGGCCGGCGCCGCTGCCGGTAAATAAGTTGGAAGGGTTTGAGAACGTCACCGCACTGCTGTAGTTGCCGCTGATGCGGGCGTCCGGCAGCGTCCCGGCGACCAAGTTGCCTGCGTTCAGGTTCGTCAGGCTGGAGCCGTTTCCGGAAAACGCCGTCGCGGCGATGCTGCCAGTGAATGTGTTGGTCGTCGCGTCCAGAGCCGCGTAGCGCGCATCGGTGAACGCAGTATTCAAGCTGAGTGTGACGCCGCCGGCGGCGCCGCCGCCGGTCAAACCGGTTCCTGCGGTGACCCCGGTGATCGTGCCACCCCCGCCGCCTGTGGCGGCGCTGGTCTGGGTTGTGCCATCGGGGAAGATGATCGCCGCCCCGGGCGTGCTCAGCTTGAGGTTTCCCCCAGCCACTTCCAGCTTGTGCGCCGTGGGCACGCCTTCCGCCGTGCCGATGCCTACGTTGCCGTTGCCATACACGTTCAGCCACGCCGTCAGGCCCGTCCCCGCATCCGTCAGGATGCGCATGGATTTGCCCGCCGTGTCCGTGGCGAAGAAGAAGCCCACCCCGTCTTGTCCCAGACGCCCGCTGGAGGCCGTCCCGCTCATGCGGATCTGGTGGGTCTGCTGCCCGAACAGTGCCAGGTTGCCGTTCACCGATACGATCTCGCGGTTGACGTTGGAAGGAGCCGTAGTGTTGATGCCGATCTCCGCCCCGGTGTCGAACAGAATGGAACTGGTGATGTTGGAGGCCGAAGAAAACTTGCTGAGGAAGTTGGTGGTGCAGTTGGTGGTGCAGTCCACCGTCAGCAGGTCGATGCCCCCTGGCGCTTGCTGCGCGGACTGCCACAGCCCCGTGCCCGTCAGCGCGCCCGTCGCCAGCGGCGCGC
>Ga0214473_10001132_pt1 | contig 35975 bp, 36 predicted proteins | sample RVTome_7_FD_203509 | JGI IMG/M metagenome (GOLD analysis project Ga0214473, IMG submission 203509) | Soil microbial communities from uranium-contaminated site in the Upper Colorado River Basin, Wyoming, United States - RVT98D197 | ecosystem: Environmental > Terrestrial > Soil > Contaminated >... | reverse complement strand
GCCCGATCCCATTTTCTTTTTCATACCTGATCTGTTCAAACGGCATGGTTCCCTTCCTTTATGGGTATTTTGAAATTTTTACTGTCTTTGTTTGTTTTTTTTATCACCTTTGGTTTATTAATTCAAATCCTGCGAAGTCTTTTGACAGAACAACCCGAAACTTTGTATAATTCAACCTTTCTAAAAAAAAGCTCAAATCACCTTTTATCCAAGAAAACGGCAGGGACCGGGGTTCTTTAAGAATAAATCGTTGAGGCTTGGTGAAAAATAATTTTCAGCAGAGGGTATTGGAAATTGTGCAGGCCATTCCGCGAGGTCAGGTCCTGACCTATGGGCAGGTGGCTGCTCTGGCCGACACGCCAAGGGCCGCGCGGCAGGTGGGGCGTATCCTCTACTCTCAGGGGCGAACCGTGCCCTGGCAGCGAGTGATTAATCATTACGGTGGGCTTTCGACTTACAAGGTGGGCAGCGGGGAACTGCAACGGGCCTTGCTGGAAAAGGAGGGCCTCTCTTTCAAGCCCGATGGAACGATTGATTTAAAACAATATCAATGGCAACCGAGTCTGCGGATGATTAAAAAGCTGAGGCTGCCTGAGGAGGTTGCCTTCCAGATCAATGCCCAGTTGCCCTTTTCCAAGGTTAGGTTAAAATAATCCACTAATAGAGAAAGTTATATCCTTTTTTGAAGGAGAATGATGGATGGAGAAATCAAAAGGATTAAAGGTCGTCGTTTCATTCCTGATTATTGTGATCGCTGTGGTTTTACTTTCGTCATTTTCCGTTCGGATTTGGGGAGGAAAGTCGGAAGCGTTGCCGGAACAGGCCTCGATAATTCTCCATGAGGAAATGACCATTCAAGAATTCGGCAAGACCAACGCGGTTGAGCAAGAGATTCTTGAGAAGGTTTTTGGAATTTCCGGAAAAGAGGGCCTTCAAAAAACCATCAGGGAGTCAGGAATAACCTTGGAGGGGATACGCTCCAGGATAGCTAAAGAAAGCACCCTGCGGGAAGAGTATGAATCCAGGAACTGGATAAAAATACCTTTAAAATTCGCCCTATGGATCATTTTCCTTTCAACCGTTTTTGTTTTCATAAGGAAAGAACGTCTCACACCGAAGGTGAGAAAAGTTTTTTATTTTATGGCTATTGCGGTTTTCGGGATCATTCTCAGTTCGGATCCGAGTCCGATGGGCACGGTTAAGGACACCGTTGTTCTCCTTGGAACCAAAGGGATTATTTTCCCTCCACGGATCATCGCCCTTACCGTCTTTCTGATCATGGTCTTGCTGGCCAATAAATTTATCTGTTCCTGGGGATGTCAGTTCGGTACCTTGCAGGATGCCCTGTTCCGCATCAACCGTCAGGGTAAGGACCGAAAAGGCATCTTGCCCCAGGTGAAGCTTCCCTATATCCTGACTAATTCGGTCCGAGTGCTTGTTTTTGCGGCGCTTACCCTGGTCGTCTTTGCCTGGGGGTTTGACCTCATCGGGGCTGTCGATCCTTTTAAAATATTCCATCCCTCCATCGTCAAGTTTGGGGCCTGGTTCTTCATCGGGGGAATCCTTCTGGGCAGTCTTTTTATCTACCGGCCTTGGTGCCACCTGTTTTGCCCTTTTGGTCTTGTCGGTTGGCTGGTTGAAAAAGTAAGTCTCTTTAAAATTCAGGTGAATTATGACACCTGTATCGCTTGTGAGTCCTGTGCCAAGGCCTGTCCTTCCTCGGTTATGGAGGCCATTTTAAAGAGGGAGAAGACCATACCGGATTGTTTTAGTTGTGCAACCTGTATCGGGGTTTGTCCAACCGGCTCGATTAGGTTTAAAACAGGAAAACGGCAAAAACCTCCCCAGGGCAAATATAAACTGAAAAAAGAGGAGGGGTTATAGTATTTCCCCATTTTTTTCTTTATATCTATATTTCAACAAGGGCTGTTTCCTGCTTTGCCTACCCACATTGGTGCCTTTTCGGACCTCTTTAATTCCTTTTGCCCTTATACGGGCCATAAATACTTCCCCCGGTTGGTTAAAAAATCCTTGTAAATTCGGTAATAGTCGGTTTCCTCATAACGGGTTTCGGTAATGGGGAGGGCATCGAAATTGTAAATCGTAGCTTCCGGGTAGGATAGAAGAATGGGGGAATGGGTGACGATAAGAAATTGAGCGAGCCCCGTTTCGCTGGTATCTTTCAGAATCCTCAGTAATTCGATCTGCTTTCTCGGGGACAGGGCGTTCTCGGGTTCATCCAGGAAATACAAACCTTTTCTCCGGTAGGTGCTGTCGAAATACTGGATATGCCTTTGGCCATGAGAGCGGGAAATGAGGGAATCCCCCCCAAAATATTCAAAAAGCTTTGGACTGGGTTTGGCCCAGGAATCAATGCATTCGGCCAGATACCTAAAAATTTCCGAATCAAAGTACGATCCCGGTACAGGGCCGTTCTTCCATTCCACCTCTAAATATTTATAGAGTTCCTCTGCGTACTGGTTTTGGTAATAAACCCGCCTTTCATAGCCCTCTTCATCCCGCCAGATATGGATGGCGCATCTGAGGGCGACCGCTTTTAATAAGGTGGACTTGCCGGTCCCGTTTTCGCCGACAAAAAAGGTTACGGGTTGGGTGAAACCCAAGGTCTTGGTTTTTTGAAAAATTTCCAGATTGAAGGGGTAACAATCTTTGGTCGGAAATCGCCGGCTGTGGATGTTAATTTTTTTTAAATGCATAATCCCTCTTATCCTAATCTAACGCTTGTTACCCAAGAATGGCCCACAGGGTTTCCTGAAGGGTGCTTAAGGTAAAGGGCTTTTGAACGAACCCGGCCAGACCCTTCCCGGTAAAACGCTGAGTCACCTCCTGTTCATTGTAACCGCTGGTTACCACTACCCGGACGTCATCCCTGATCCTGCGCAGTTCCCGAAAACATTCCTCTCCGTCCAAACGAGGCATGGTCAGGTCCAGGAGGACACAACGGATTTGATCCGCTCGGCGGCGAAAGGTTTCGATGGCCTCTTGTCCATCCGCTGCGAGAATCACTTCAAACCCTAACCGCTCCAGCATTCGTTTTCCAACCTGACGAACGGTTTCATCGTCGTCAACCAACAAGACGAGTCCACTTCCCTGCCAAATCCGTTTTTCTTCCTGAATCTTGTTCTCCTGATTTTCGGGTTCAGCAGGAACCACCGGGAAGAGGACCTTAAAAGCTGACCCCTTCCCCGGTTCACTATAAACCTTAATAGCGCCCTGATGTCCCCGGACGATACCCAGGATGGCGGCTAATCCCAAGCCCCTTCCGGTAAACTTGGTGGTAAAGAAGGGGTCGAAAATTTTATTCCGGGTTGTTTCATCCATGCCGTGGCCGGTGTCGGCCACTTCCAGATACACATAAGGTCCTTCAGGCAGATTGTCATTCAGAAAGGTCTCTCCCAAATAATGGCTGTCGCATTCGATCACCCCGGTCGATACAGCAATAACCCCATTGGCTTCCCCGATGGCCTCGGAGGCATTGGTGATCAAATTCATGATAACCTGCCGAAGTTGGGTGGCATCGGCTTTCACCGCTGGGAGGTTTTGATCGAAATGATATCGAAGAGCGGCCTTCTTGGAGATAGAGACTTCCAGCAGGTGGGCCATCTCTTGAACGACCTCCGAAAGGTTCAGCTTTTCCACGATAAACTTCCCCTTACCGGAGTAAGCCAACATCTGACGGCAGAGTTCTGCGGCTCGGCGAGAGGCTTTTTCGATTTCCTGAATATTTGAGCGAACCGGGGAGACCGGAGATAATTCCATCAGGGCCAGATCGGCGTTTCCCAAAATACCCATCAGGAGATTATTAAAGTCATGGGCAATACCTCCGGCCAGCACCCCCAGGCTTTCCAGCTTCTGGACATGTCTTAATTGATCCTCCATTTTCCGCCGCTGTTCCTCAGCTTCCTTCCGATAGGTTATATCCCTGGCGATAATCAGGACTCCCGAAGGTTTGTTTTTCTCTTTCAATATAGTGGAATTGACCTCCACGGGAATTCTTTTTCCGGCCTTATTGATGAACTCCATTTCATATGCCCAACGCCCTTCATCACTGGCCATCCGTCGGGTAAACATTTCATTCACCTGGGGCCAAGTCTCTTTAGGGAGGATATCAAAGATATTCTTCTGCAGGGCCTCTTCCAGGCTGTACCCACCAATGGTCAGGGCGGCTTGATTGAGATAAGTGGGTTTCCCGGAGAGGTCCACGGAAAGAATAAAATCCTGGGCTGTTTCTGCAAGTTGCCGGTATTTTTCTTCGCTTTTCCGCAGGGCCCTTTCTGTCTGCCAGCGTTCGGTTATGTCCCGGGCGATCCCTTGGACGATTGGTTCTTCAACCCCTTCCACCCGCAAGTAATTGTGGTATTCCCAAATCCGTCTTTCCCCCTGACGGGACATCACCGCCAATATCCCCTGCGCAACCCCGTTGCGTTGGATGTCCGCCAGGTACTCGTCCACCAAACCCCGGAACTCAGGGATGGCTAAGTCCTGAAGGTTCAACCCGATCAGCTCTTTTGTCTCATAGCCCATCAATCGAACGGCCTCCGGATTTACGCTAAGGAGCTTCCCGGTCAGATCATGGGTGCAAATCAGATCCATGCTATGTTCAAACAAATCCCGATATTGCCCTTCGCTTTTTCGCAACTCTTCTTGGGCCTTTTTAAGAAGGGTAATATCCATATAGGCGATTAGGGCTCCATACTTTTCCAAGGGAAGCGGGGTCGCGGTAACATTGAGCCAAATAATACTCCCGTCTTCTCTATAGACCCCCATTTCAACATTTTCTATTAGACGGTTCTGTTTTAAGGCTATGGCTGCGGGAAGTTGTTCCGCCGGCATGGGGGAACCATCGGGCCGGATAATTTTCCAGGACGGGCTCTTAAGATTTCTGCGGGTGTGCTCAGTTCGGGGGATTCCCAGGAGTTTTTCTGAAACCTGATTCACTTCGACGATATTTCCATCTTTATCGGTTATTGAAATACCGATCGGCAGGGTCTCAAAGAGGTTCCGGAATCGGACTTCGCTTTCTTGAAGGATCTCCTCTTTCTGTCGGCGCCTTTTGAAAATCGGTGCCATGGCCAAAACTCCGGCCAGCATTAGAATGGAGACGAACAGAGAAAAGAGTTGGGGGAGAAACCGGGCTTGCTCAACGGATTCCAGCCGGCCCAGAAGTCCGGCAAATTGGAAGCATTGATGTGCGGTCATCAGGACCATGGCGGTACTCAATAACACCCAGGCACGGGCCCGGCCGGTGATAGGAATGAGGCGTATGGCCAGAATGGCTGTTAACCCCTGCAAGATTATGGAAATTCCAATAATAAATAAACCATCCATCGGTACCTCCCAAGAGGTTCAACGGTTTTTAGCTTTGCAAAACCCGATAAACCCACACCTATCCCAAAAGAGTCGCTTGTTCAAGATATGGCTTTTTGTTCCGAGAATGTCAATATTTTTCCTGTGGAGGAACAGGCAATCCCGTGACGCGGTTTTGGGAAGGGGGAAACTTTAGGAAAATGTTGCAATCTCTACCGGTCTTCATTATATTACCTTTAAATGATAGAGAAATTTAACCTATGGAATAAATGGAAAACCCGGGATAAAGCTCCTTCCAGGGATCGTCTGGGCCTTTTATTTCGATATAAATATTCCTCTTTTAAAATGCTCCTGGATTCCAATTCCCAGTTCTTGAAGGTCATAACGGACCTGGAGGAAATGCTCAGGGGCCGGCAAATCTTCGGCATGTCTTATGTTAAAACCCAAACAGACCGGGCTGTCTTCCATGTCTTAAGGATGGTTAAAAACCTGGATGATTTATCCAACCACCGGTATGCCAAACTCTTTGAAGTGGTGGAAGAAATAAAATTAAAAATCCAGGCCGAACTGGGGCAGAAAAAAGAATCGCCGCCGACTGAACCGACCCTGGCCTATTCTCAAATCAACAAAGAGATGGTGGACTGGGTGGGAGGGAAAAACGCCAATCTCGGGGAAATCCACGGTCGATTACATCTACCGGTTCCGGAAGGATTTGCCATTACCACCCGGGCTTTTGAGACTTTTTTAGGTTATAATAATTTATTTGAAGAAATCAATACCAAAAAAATGGAAATCGATCCCTATGATCCGGAATCCATCAGCCGAGCCAGTCGGGATATCCAAAAAATCATCCTTTCCTCCCAGCTCCCGGATGATTTGGAGCAGGACATTCGATCAACCTATGACCAAATGGCCCATAGGATACAGGAGGCCGGCATAAAGGACCCATCCCCCAGGGTGGCTATTCGGAGCAGTGCTATCGGAGAAGACAGTGAGCTCTCCTTTGCCGGACAATACCTGTCGGTATTGAACGTCTCTTCCGATCAATTAATGGAGACCTATAAAAAGGTAGTGGCCAGCTTGTATACCCCCAGGGCCATTGCCTATCGTCTGAATAAGGGGATTCGGGATGAAGATATCGCCATGAGCGTGGCCTGCCTTCATATGATCAATTCGCGGGCCAGCGGTGTTATTTATACCCGCGATCCATTGAATATTTTAGAGGATCATATTACCATCACCGCCGTTTGGGGACTGGGACCCTATGCCGTGGAAGGCAGAATCACCCCGGACTCTTATACGGTGGCCAAGGACAGCTCCCACAATATTCTGGTTACGGCAATTTCTCATAAGCCGGTTCAATTGATCAATGATCCCGAAGGGGGGATCAGGGAAATACCGGTTCTCCCTCAAGACCAGGATATCCCCTGTCTCTCACCGGATCAGATCAGCACCCTGGCCGAATATGCCTTAGTATTGGAGGAACACTTTAAAAGCCCTCAGGATATTGAGTGGTCCTTGGATGAGACCGGGCATCTGCTCATCCTCCAATCCCGTCCCCTCCAAGTACATTCTCCTGAAACAGGCCTTAAATCGATCCCTATGTTCCCAAACTATCCCTTGTTAATCGAGGATGGGGCCATAGCCTTTCCCGGAATCGGGTTCGGTCCGGCCTTCCAGGTTCAATCGGAAAAAGATCTGTTGAATTTTCCCGAAGGGGCTGTCTTGGTGGCTAAACATTCTTCCCCCCAGTTCGTTATCGTCATGAAAAAAGCCAGCGCAATTCTGACCGATCTGGGCAGCGTCACCGGTCATATGGCTTCGCTGGCCAGGGAATTTGCTGTTCCTACGATCCTGGATACCCGGGTGGCCACATCGGCTATTCCCTCGGGGACAGAGGTAACGGTAGATGCCTATTCGGGAAGGGTCTATCAAGGAAATGTTCCTGAATTATCATCTTTTCAGAAGATATCGGAGTCCCCTATGAAGGGAACCCCGGTCTATCAATCCCTGCGCCGTGTAGCCGACCGGATAGTGCCTTTGACTTTAATGGACCCCAAGGCCACCAACTTCGCTCCTGAATATTGCCAGACCCTCCATGATATCGGGAGACTGGTCCATGAGCGTTCCTATTCCGAGATGTTTCAGCTCAGCGACCTGGTCTCCGGAAAAGAGGGGGTTGCATTCAAACTGGAGGCCAAAATCCCTTTGGATCTTCATGTGATTGATCTGGGAGATGGGTTGATTACTACTAAGGCCGAAGAGGTACTAAAGAAAGTGACCGTCAGGGATATTGCTTCCATACCTTTTAAGGCCCTCCTAAAAGGGATGACTCATGAAGTGTTTCAGCAGCCCCAATTACGGCCGGTCAGTTTAGGGGGGTTTTTTTCCGTCATGCGAGAGCAGATGATGGCTCCGCCCCAGGCTGGCAATGAACGCTTCGGGGACCGCAGCTTTGCCATTATTTCGGATAAATATCTCAATTTCAGTTCCCGGGTGGGTTATCATTACAGCATTCTGGATTCTTATTGCGGCCCCATTGATAATATGAATTATATTACTTTTTCTTTCAAGGGGGGGGCTGCTGATGACACACGCCGGAACCGCCGTGTCCGGGCTATCGGTCTGATCCTAAAAGCTCTGGATTTTGTGGTGGAGGTCAATGGGGATCGTGTAGATGCCCGTTTTCAAAAATATGAGTGCTCTTTGATCGAAGAAAAATTAGATCAGGTAGGCAGATTGCTTTTATATACCCGTCAGATGGATATGCTCATGCACAGTGAGACCAGTGTCGAGGCCCTGGCCAAGAACTTCCTGGAAGAAAACTATTGCCTCTCTTGCTCCTGAATCTGTTTTCTTTCATAAGCCTGGCGGATTTTTTCCAACAATTCATCGATATTCACTGGTTTCATCACATAGTCAAAGGCCCCTAATTTCATCCCTTCAATCCCGGACTCCATAGAGGCATGGCCGGTGAGCAGGATTACTTCCGTTAAAGGATTTTTTTTCTTCATTTCCCGAATGGTTTCAATCCCGTCCATACCAGGCATCTTGACATCCAGAACCACCACATCAAAGACCATGGCGTCCATCAAGGTCAGGGCCTTTTGACCGCTTTCGGACCCGAAAACCTGCTGGTTTCGTTTTTGTAACCGTTTAACCAGGGTTACTCGAAAATCGTCTTCATCATCCACAATCAAGATATTAAAATTCTCAGCCATAACCCTCCTTTATGCATAGCGTCATCATTTGAAGGACTCGAAAAAAGTGGTGGCCGAGGGGCCTCTTTCCAGGGTTGTCCACTTTTATGTCCCGAGCTTCTTTGCCGGACCAAAACTTGATTGCTGTTTCAGAAGCAGGTCTAGACCAAGGCAGGAAATGAGCTTGGTTGAATGCCCTATTTCCGACTAACTTGGTTTTTGGGCCGGAATGGGGCGATGATTGCCTTTTGGACAACTTCCGAAAAGAGGCCCCCCGGCCCAGGTACACTGGATATTAATTACTTTGTACAGGGGTTTCATTATTTAACAGGAAGATAGATAGTGAAAGTCGTGCCTTTACCCTCCTCACTGGCCACCATGATCCGCCCCCCCAGTTTTTCAATGATACTGTAGACGATCGAAAGCCCTAAACCCGTGCCTTTCCCGACCTCTTTGGTGGTGAAAAAGGGGTCAAAAATCTTTCCCAAATTTTCCTTGGGAATTCCCGGTCCATTATCGGCGATCTCGATCATAATTTCGTTGTTCGTGGAAAGATGGGTAGTCCGGATGCGGATCTCTCCACCTTTTCCAATGGCATCGATAGCGTTATTGATGATATTCAGAAAGACCTGCTGTAACTGGGAAGAGTCGCTCATAATGGTGGGGAGGCTGATCTGGGGATCAATCTGGATATCGATATTGCGGAACCTGGATTCGTTTTCCAGAAAATCAACCGTCTCGTTCAAGGTTTTGTTGATATCCACCTGCTCCATAATGGGCTCCATCCGTCTGGCAAAACCGAGGAGGCGGTGAGTTACTTTTTTGGCCCGTTCCACATGGTACTCGATCCGTTTAACCGCATCTTCAAATTCCTTGAAGTTTTCACTCTTTGACTGATCTTCTTCGGCCAACAGGTCCTTGATCCAGCCGGCTTTTTCTCCAATGACCGCCAGGGGATTATTGATCTCATGGGCAATCCCGGCGGCCATTTTCCCGAGAGCGGCCATCTTGCTGGATTGGATCACCATATCCTCGCTGACGGCTTTTTCCCGATCGACCCGGATCAATTGCTGCATCATGGAGCGCGTGGATAAAAAGGCCCCGATGACAATCAACAGGATGCCTCCCAAAAAAAGAAAACCGGCGATCGTCCGCGCCCTGAGCAGAGGGGTCAATTGTTCTCTGGGGTCTTCTTTGACCACCAGAATCCAGTTGGTATTGGTAAGTTGTGTGGCGGCAAAGAGACTGGGTTCCCCTTCGATTTTGATCGACTCCACCTGGGGCTCAACAATTTTGGAAAAATCCGGAGATTTGGGAAACCCGAAAAGGTCGCCGCTGAAACGAGGGGCGGTCTGCAGGACATTTCTCTTGTTGATGATAAAGGCATCTCCCTTTTTCCCGATTTGGGCCGCCCGGACGATATTATCGATGATATCGGAATTGATGGTCGCCCGGAGAATCCAACTTCGGTCCCCGTTGCGGCTCATGACGGCAATGATGAAATGGGGGAATTTTCGATAGCCCAGGAAAACATCGCTGATATAGATCCCGCCGGACATGGCCGCTTGGAACCAGTCTTCTTTTTTATAATTGACCTCTTTCAGTTCCGGATAGGGACCGATATAGGCCAGATGATTGCCTTCCTGATCGATGATGCCGATATCAATATAGGATCTGGAACGGGTTTGCATGGTATTGAATACCTTGTTCAAATAGGACTCTTCACCCAATTGTTTTAAGGTGTGCGTATGGGCAATAGTGGCCAGTTGGGAAACCCTTTCGTCAAAGAAAAGATCCATGGTGCTACGCCGGTTTTCGGCCAGGGTTTTCAAATTTTCATAAATTTTGGCAGAGTAAGAAACACTGAACTGATAATAGATGGTTACACCTAAGGCAACCAGAGGGATTAATGAAAACCCGAGGGTGGTAAAGATGATTTTAAGCCATAATTTTTTATAATGTTTTTCTTCCATAATTTTTCAGGGGGTTTTTCCAAAATTTGAGATTGAAAAAGCATAACACGGAACATGATAAATTGTCCATCCCCCCCTTCCCTCCCTCCTTCTGAGGGGGAGGGGGGGGATGATTATTTTTATATTATAGTAAGTTAGAGACCAAGATAAAAGAAATTATCCTGATAAGGAAATAATGAATCCCGGCTGAACCTTCAACCCTAATTCCACCTGGGCTTTTGAATGATCCTCGAAAACCTCCCCGGCGATTATTGATCCAAGGGCTTTCCCCTGGTTATCCATTAGGGTCAGGCAGGTTCCCGGTTGCACCCCCTGCTTCCTTCCTAGTCCAAAAGAGATCTCAAGGCCTTCCTTCCCGTTTTTGATCCTGTACACCTCTGCTTTTCCTTGTTCAGCCATAAGGGTTTCTGTTTTATGAGAAAGGTAAAAAACCGCTCCGAACATGAACAAAACACAAGGGATCAAAAACAGAAGCGCTTGCCAGGGATACATTCCGAGAAAACGGATCATAAAAGATTTTGAATCCTGCTGTAATCCCTTCAGGTCTTTATAGACTTTAATCTGGAAAAAGGAAACCGCTTTCTCTCCCCGCGTTTTCCTGGTTTGAACCGTCAATTGATATCCGCCGGGTTGAATCCGAGGACTGATGGTCAGGTGGCCGTTCCACATATATCCACCCAACCAGAAACCGGTCTGGGTGGCTTCAAAATCGAGGTGAATCTCCTTCGAATTACTTTGATAAGTCAATTCCTCGACATTTTCAATTTTTTCTCTCAACGGCCCGTTGACGGCCATACGACTGCCGGGTAAACCGGAAAAGTGGTTGGGAGATTCCCTGAATCGGGAAACCAGGGCATCGAGAATAATCAGAAAAAGAAGGATACATAGAAAAGATCCTATTCTTCCGGTCCATTTACTCCAGGTTAACGTTTGTTTTAGGTTCATTAAAATATCGTTGACTATCGGTTAAAGGCAGAGTGCAAGGTCTAAGGTCTAACCAAAGTTGAAAAGGAATGACAATATACTTTTGTCTTTAACCGTTTACACTTTCCCCGTTGCCTATTGCCTATAGCCTGTTGCTTGTATTTTTATTTCTTAAAAATATCCGTTTTAGTTACGTTCATAAACCTCCGGGCCTTTCCTGCTTCCTTATAATAAATACGGACCTCATCCCCGGAATCCCAGGTATATTCCGGCAGGGCAAGGTATTCATCAGGAAGGGTAAAGGTGATCAGCATCTGTTGTCTTTTGGAATAGAGGGTTATGGTCTTCTTTTCCCGATCAATGACCGGAAACTTTATTGATTGTTCTTTTTCTTTATCAAATACCAAAGGATTATCCTTGGCGATTTTTTCCTTTTGATCTACCAGGATATATTGAAGGGTTTTAAAATTTTGAGCAGCCGGATCGAAAATAACAATCTGCTTCTTCTGGATATCCAGCTTCATTCTTAACCCGACCTTCGGCTCCGGCCCCATTTCCTGGGGCTTGACGGGAAGGGTATAAGTTATGGGCGGCAAATAACTGTTATCCGGGTTTTGGGGATTGGGACTTTTATCCCGGATCAATGTGACCGTCCCCTTGTTTATATCGAATTGTACGACCCTTCCCTGGTCCACTTTGCCCAATTCCCCGCAACCCAGGGTTATCAGTATCGGCATCATGGCCAGTGCGGTCAACCAATTATATTTTTTCATGGAGTGTCTCCTTTCCTATCTTTTCTTCATGGCCAGCTCTTGTTTGGCCCCTTGGATCATCTTAACCAGTATATAAATAGATAAGGCACTGACCAATCCCAGGACCAGGACGGTTGCCGAACCGTCCAACAGGGCCTTCCAGGCCGGTAAATACTTGGGAAGGAGTTTCATAACCACTGAAATTCCACAGCCGATGACCGCCAGCCCAAAGGCGATCCGAATTCCGTAACCTTTGATATATTTGGTGGCCACGGTTCCGACCTGAGCCCCGACAGCCGCTCCGATCAGCATGATCAAGGCAGCCACCAGTTCGGTCCGGCCTTTAAAGGTGTAGGTGCCGGCCCCGTAAAGACCCGAGATCATCACCTCGAAAAGGTCGGTCCCAACAGCCACGTGGGTCGGACATCCGACAAAATAAATCAAGGCCGGCATACGAATTAACCCGCCGCCGATGCCCAGGATCCCGGCCATCCAGCCGGTTAAAAAGCTGACAAAAATCGGCAGCCAGGCCGTGCAATAGATCTGCGCCGCCGTGAAATGCATCATGGGGGGGATCTTTATTTTGTGCAGGGTCTTGTGCCATTCAATGCCTGTGGCCAGACTATCCAATTCTTTCCCTGCGGCCTTGAGTTCCTTTTCCTTCCTTCTTTTCTTGAACACATCGGTAAAGACCATCCAGGCAATCAAAGTCAATAAAACAATATACAACCATCGAACATACTGGTCCACTTTGCCCAGACGTTCGAACCACATAATCATTTGGGCCCCGATCTCAAACCCTATGATGGTGCCGATGAGCATAATGAATCCTAATTTATAATCGACATTGCCGAATTTACCGTGACGCAAGGTCGAAATCAGGGATTTCCCGGCCATGTGAGCCACATCGGTCCCAATGGCAAAGGCCATAGGAAAACCGAGGATATTGAGACCCGGGGTCACCATCCAGGCCCCGCCCATTCCAAAAAATCCGCCGATTATTCCGACTCCCAATCCCAGGATGACCAAGCCGGGCCAGAATATGGTCACTCCGGAAATAGGCATAACAACGTATAACCAATCCATGTGATATATCCTCCTCAATTATTTTATGATCTTATAACCACTTATTTTCCAAAAGGATTCAGGGATTCCATTGGTCAAGGGTTCAAGTGAAAGGTTTGGAAATAAAATCCTTGAATCCTCGAATCCTATTTTCGTGCTAATGTTCCGACAATTCCCTGGAAGTCAGATCGATCCCGATACGTTTCATCACGAAATCGGCGATTAATCCAAGGATCAACCCGACCACCGGAATCGTTATAACCGTCACAGCGGTAAAGTAGGCATGACTTTCGTTGTACAGGTTGGCCCACCAGGCCTCCCAGCCCGTCAACCGCCGGGTATCCGCTACGATAACGATTAAATCCGCTTTTTCTCCCGAGGCCAGGGCAAGCTCGGGGATCAATAAAAGCCCCATCCAGGCCAGAAACATTAATCTTTTCCAAAATTTCTGCATTGTTGTCCTCCTTAAGAGCATATTAAACCCCAAAGGGTATCCTTTCCCTTGTGATAAAAAGAACGCAATATCCATGCCACAAACTTTAATTACTCCAATTGGATTTAATTAAAAAAACATGTTTTATATTAGATAGTTAAAAAGATTCCGATCCTTTTCAATTTCATGAAGAACAGCCTTCTTAATCTTCGTTAGGCATGGTGTAAAATATTCATTGACACATTGCCAAGTTTGCAGTTCCTTTTCTTAATTATCTTGCCCTCCAGTTGGTTAATCCCTAAATTGATCATCCCTGGCCTTAACCCAATCCACATTATACTCATCTGCCCAAGACTTGGGATCACGCTTCGTCCGGCTTAAGACCCAGAAATTGCATGAAGCCTTTATGGCCGCCGACTGTCCCATAATGTCGGCTGCTTGATTAATCGACATCTTAGAGGCCATCAGCCCCCAAGGGTCCAAAAGGGCTATCTTTCCTGCTATCTTCATAGTTTCCTCTTCAAGGCGCTCCTTGGGTACGACTCTATTGACAATACTCAGACGCAGCGCTTCCTGGGCATCGATATAGTCAGCCAACCAAACAAGCTCTTTTGCCTTCCGGGGTCCCAATTCTATATAGTAAGCCGGATATTCAATGGTTGCCCCTCCCCAACTTCGGGTTGTCTTTTCCTGGAACCGGGCATCATCGGCAGCTATAATGAGATCGCAGGCAGCCGCTAACATCCAGCTGGCCATGATGCACCAGCCCTGAACCATGGCTACAGTCGGTTTCGGAATGTTCCGCCAATGATCACGTGGATAGGAATAGACTCCTGTCTCCATATCCTTCAGAAACCCGAGAGGGGACTTGTCCCGTGGATTCCTTTCCTCCTCAAGCCGGGCTTGTTGGCTTCCCATATCATGTCCTGCGCCAAAATGCCTTCCGGCTCCGGCAACAACAATGACTCTAACTTCATTGTCCTTTTCCGCTTCAGTAAAGGCATCGTCAATTTCTGAATAAACCTGCCGAGTAATCGCATTCAGAACTTCTGGGCGATTAACGGTAATCTTGGCAATTCTTTCCTTTTTTTCGTATAAAACAAAATCACGGTTCATGCTCCTACCTCCTGAAAATGAAATACAGGGTTCAGTGCTTTAAAATACAATTTTTATTTACTCCTAACCTCGCTAATACTTTCCGGAGAGATGATCCCCTCTTTTTTGGACCGAGGCATTGCTTTTATCTGTGCTTCTCGAATAAGAGCTTCGGAATGGGTCAAGCCTTCTTGCTGATATAAAAGCTTAATGGGCAGGCGAGTTCGGGTGTAGGCTGCCCCCCGACCCTCACTATGTTGCTTGACCCGAGCCTGCACATCTTTTGCAATCCCCGTGTAGAGCGATCCATCCCCACAGCGGAGGATATAGACTGTCCAATCCTTTCGCCCCCTCCTCTTCATCCCTTGGATCATTCTTAGGTATTTAGTCTCCACATTCTCTCTATAATTAATAAAAAGGGAATTAGTTAAAAATTAACACTTTTTCTCCATTCCTTATTTGCCGGGCAACCTCAGTCCTCGGAATTCGGAATTCTCAAGCAGAATTATTTTTATTGATTATCATTTTTTTCTCTTCCTCTTTTAGTGGGAGAACGCCGCGGCTCACCGAGAGGCCGGCGCCCTTTCCTGCCGATCCGGTGGAGCCGTTTGTTAACCTCTTTCAGTCATTCTCTTCCACTAGGTTTTGGACGAAATTTCTTGCCGGCAGTCCACCCTTCAGACGCAGAAACAATCAAGTCGTACTTCGGGATGTAGGGCTTAATATCCAAGAGCGGCGTTTTGTCCAGCATGTCAACCCCCTCAACTATGAGGATGTTTTTTTCGCGCCGCAACAACTTTACAATAGACAGTCCTATCCCGTTCGGTCTACACGGATGTCTCGACGCATAGATACCATGCGGCTCGTCATCGAGAAAGGTGGCACGAACCAGCTCAATCTTGTCTGCTTGGTCAAATAAGTACAGTAGATAAACATGGGAAAAGGTTTCGATGTCCTTCAAACCCGCCTTGTATTTTTCAAATATCTCGGCCCGGCCAAAAGAACCGGCTGAGTAAAGCGGTTGAATAGGACATTCCTCTTTGGTCAGGTAGGGTGTATGTATGATTCCGATCGGTTCCATTATCATTTCGTTTTCCCAAGGTTAACGTTACAAATCACCGGGAGACGAAAGCATAGCGAAACCACGCCCAGTGCAACGCGTTGTTCGATCATCTTGATGCTATTGCCACCTTGAGTCCAAAACCTATAAAAATGCATCCGCAGAGCTTGCGTGCAACCGACTGCAATATTCGATTTTGCTGAAAGGCCAAGGCGAACTTAGATGAGGCATGAATGAGAAAGAAGAGATATGTAGCGCTTATGGTCATGAATACCAGAGTCATGACCGCATAGGCAGCAACGAGACCATTTTCAGCCGCCCTGATGAACACAGGAAAGAACGCCAGGAAGAAAAATATTGCCTTGGGATTAAGAAGGGTGATGGAAACTGCCCGTCTGAAGGGAAGGCTTCGACGCTGCCCAGAATCTGGCTCCTTTTTTGATGTTGCAAAGATCAATTGTAGACCCAGGAAGATCAAGTAACCGGCCCCAGCGAGTCGGATGACGTGAAACAGGGATGGGTGAGCAAGGAAAAGGGCAGAAACACCAAGAAGGGAGAGCAAGATCAGACACGTATCGCCGACTATGATCCCCAGCATGGCCATGAGGCCTGCTCGGGCACGAGTGGTGGCAGCGGTCTTCGCCACAAATACCGAGCCTGGGCCCGGCGCAAGGATGACGGCCACTGACGCAGAAATAAATCCTATCCAATCAATGTTGGTCATTTATATATTCCTTTGATCGAACAGCGAGTTGCGCGAATTCGGCCTGGACTGGCACGCTGGCTTGCCAAAACCAGGGCAAATTGTGCTTTAACGTTTTGTTCCCCTCGCCATCGCTGGCGAAAACATTTTTTTAGGTTTATTTTGGATAACTTATTAAAATTATTATAATAAATATTGATTTATGCCAAATTATTTGGGAATATTTAGCGATCAGAAAATATTTGATATTAGTTGGGCATCAATAAATCGACAATGCGGATCAATTCTTCCTCGGAATGAAAATGGATTTCCAATAACCCACCCTTCTTCTTCCTTTTCAGCTTGATTCGGGTCTTATACTTACGGATCATCTCCTTAACCCAATCTTCTTCAAGGGGAACGGCCGTGGAATCCTTCTTGGCAGGAATGGCCCCTATCTTTTTTATCATCCTCTCCAACTCTCTGACAGAAACACCCTTCTCAACAACCTCTTTGGCCAGTTTATTTTGATCCTGGGCTGATTCCAGGCCCAAAAGACACTTAGCATGTCCAAAAGATATCGCCCCTTCGGCAATCTTTTCCTGAATCCAGGAAGGTAATTTCAATAAACGTAAAAAATTGGCAATCGAAGAACGATCTTTACCTACCCGGCGACCGACTTCTTCCTGGGAAATATTAAATTCCTGGACCAGCCGCTGATAAGCTTCGGCCTCTTCCATGGCATTCAGATTCTGACGTTGTATATTTTCGATCAGGGCCAGTTCCAACTGAGCGGTCGGCTCCGCCTCGCGGATCAACACCGGTATCTCGGTCAGTCCGGCCTTCTGGGCCGCTCTCCATCGTCTTTCACCGGCAATCAATTCATAACCGTCGGAGGTCTTTTTGACCAATAACGGCTGGATTATACCTTTTTCTTTAACGGATTCAGCCAGTTGCTCTATGGCCGATTCTCTGACTTTCTTTCGTGGCTGGAAGGGGTTTGGCCGGACTTCCTCAATACCCACAAATAAAAAGACCTTCTTTTCAGATGGCTGGGCCTCCACAATTGGAATCAAGGCCCCTAAGCCTCTTCCTAACCCTTTCTTTTTAGGACTAAAACTACGGCTGTTTTCCATAATTCCCTTCCCTTTCCAATAATTCTTTGGCCAATTCCAAATAGCTTTGGGCTCCTCTGGATTGGGCATCATATAAAAGCACAGGAATTCCGTGACTGGGACTTTCGCTGACCCGAACGTTTCTCGGGATAACGGTTTTAAAAACAAGTTCCTTGAGATGAGTCCTGACTTCTTCTTCTACTTGGGAAGAAAGGTTATTACGGACATCAAACATCGTCAGTAAAATTCCCTCTACAATAAGGGATGGATTCAATTCTTTCTGAACGATTTGTATGGTAGCCAAAAGTTTTCCCAATCCCTCCAGGGCATAATACTCACATTGAGTGGGCACAATAATGGCATGGGCTGCGGTCAGGGCATTTACGGTAAGCAATCCTAAAGAAGGTGGGCAGTCCAGGAAAATATAATCGAATTCGGGGATCAGGGGTTGAATCTTTTGCTTAAGCACCTTTTCGCGCTGAGGCACGGGTACCAGCTCAATATCCGCCCCGACCAGATCCATATTGGAAGGGATTATTTTTAATAAGGGAATATCGGTAGACAACACCAGGCTTGCCGGTTCGACCTGATCGACTAAAAGTTGATAGATGGAATTCTCAAACGGTTGTTTTGTAGCCCCAACCCCGCTGGTGGCATTCCCCTGGGGGTCAAAGTCGATTATCAAGGTCTTCTTATCCAAAATGGCCAAAGCAGCGGCCAGATTGACGGCCGTGGCTGTTTTACCCACCCCTCCTTTTTGATTGACCACTGCAATGATCTTTCCCATCAAACCCTCTTTTTGAAATGATGGACTCCACTATTACACAAAATAAACACTTTGAAAAGGGTTTTAGTGTTCCACGTGGAACATTATTTTAATGTTAGGGTTCTCTCACCTAAACATAAGTAATCTATATGGAAAGACCGTCTAGAAAAATTTTCCCTGGCCCGCCATCTCCGGCCGATTGAGCGCTCAGAGAACGTCGAGAAAATATTTATTCCATTGTAGCAGAGAGAATCTCTTGTGACCCAACTTCTATGGGAATTATTTCTCCCTTTGGGTTGGGATCACTGTCCATAAAGAATGGGATGAGGGGACCATGGTCAGAAGCGATTACCCCGTTTCTGACCAAGCTTTTTGCGCTCAGAGATTTATGTCATTGATAAAAAAGATAAAATGAGTAGACCTAATGACCTGCCCTCGTACCGGTTAATTCATTTAAAAAACTTTGGGCCGCCAATGACAGGTAGCGGTTTTTTTTATATATTACGCCGACTTGAATACGGCGATTCGGCCTAAAATCTCTTATTTTTATTGACGACAGCAGGCCAGCCTGGACCTCTTTTCTTATAGACACCTCCGGGACGATTGATATCCCGGATTTGATCATGACCAGATTCTTTATCACCTCGATGGAGCTAAGCTCCATTGCAATAGGTAATTTCACTCGGGCCGCCAGACAGGCCTGGTCAAGAATCCGCCGTGAGGAACAATATTCATCCAAGAGAATGAAGACGTAATTTTCTAAATCTTTTAATAACACCTGTTTTCTATTGGCCAGAGGATGGTCTGGATGGCAGATTACCACGTCAAACCTTGGAAAGAGAGGAATTGCCTCAAGCCCCGGTTTTAAATAGGCCAGTGTGGCAATACCCATATCCACTTCGTTTTGCATGACCTTCTCGATGGTTTGGAGTGAGGTGGTGTTTCGCACGACAATTTCAATCCCTGGATAACGGTCTTTAAAGGTTTGCAAGATTCCCGGAAGGAGATAACAGGCCGTTGTATCCGAAGTGGAGATGGTCAACCGGCCCCGTTCCATTTTCTCCAGATCGAGTAACTCCTGTTGGGCTTCGGCCAAAAGCCCGCGAATCTTTTCGACATAACCCAAAAAGACTTTCCCGGCTTCGGTCAGCTCGATGCTTTTAGTGGTACGGTGAATCAATCGCCTACCGATGGTCTCTTCCAGCCTAGCCACCTGAATACTCACAGCCGACTGGGTGCGGAAGATTTTTTCCGCAGCGTTGGAAAAACTTCCGGTGGTGGCTACGGCATAAAAAGCGTTTATTTGTTCAAAGGTGAATTCCATATATTCGCCTTACTAATAAATATTATAATAATTATTAATTTGACGAATGATAGCCTCTTCTTTATATTCTGTCAATATCAAAAAGGGAAATCAGTAGTAATATTTGAGACTGGCCCCTTTACCCCTGAATGTGGGGAACGGATGAAAAAAGCTGATTACAATAAAATAGCTCCCCTTTATGATAAAGGACGCTCCCTCTCGGAACAGAATTTAAAAATATGGCTGAATCTTATCGCTAAACGATCAAATACTACCGGAAACGTACAACTCCTTGATCTGGGATGCGGAACAGGCCGATTTGCTATTCCCATAGGACGTGATTTGGGATTCAGGGTAACCGGTGCCGACTCATCGAAAGAAATGCTGGCCAAGGCCCGGGAAAAAGACAAGGGCGGATTGGTTACCTGGGATTGTGTTGAGGCCCATGCCTTAAAATATCATGATAATTCTTTCGATGTCCTCTTTATGTCTCATCTGCTCCATCACTTAGATAATCCAGCCGCCGTTATTGATGAATGCCAAAGGGTTCTAAAACCTTCAGGCGTAATACTCATAAGATATGGCGCCATGGAGCAGATTCGGGATGATGTCGAACACTCTTTTTTCCCAGAAGTAATCGAGATTGACGAACAACGGACGCCGCCCGTTGAATTAGTGGAATGCTGGTTGAAAACAGCAGGATTTGTCGATATATTCTCCGATGAAATAGTTCAGCAGACTTTTCGGAGTGGCCTCAAACACCTTGAAGCCGTGCGCGTTAGAAATACATCCGTTCTGAATATGATATCCGAAGAGGCCTTTGAAACCGGAGTTGAACGTCTGGCTCAATACGTTAGACAAAATCCAAAAGACCGATGGCTTCTTTTTGATAGAATGACATTGACCTCCGGCCGTAAAAAAGAAATATAATTGTTTTCATGGACAAAAAACTTTTTCAAAAGGAGAAATTAGAATGCCTAAAATCGGAATGCCCAGTTGTGCGATGATGGCCGCCCGTTGGATTAATCCCTTACGAATCGCCGCGGAGAATGGTTTTGATGCCTTTGAAATCACCTGCGTCTATCCTTCCGCAGAACCTGAAAATACTCCTCCGGAGATTATAGCCAAGGCCAAGGAAATACTGAAAAAATCCGGAATAGAAGTTTGTGTTCATGCCCCTTTCTTTGACATGAATATTGCCGCCTTCAGCCCGGGCATCCGCAAGGCATCCGTCCTGATTACCCAAAAAACGGTGGACTTTTGCGCTGCGGTCGGGGGAAAAACCATGATCCTCCATTCGGGAACACAAACGTATGAGCAAATAAAAGGTATCCCCAAAGAGGATAATCCGTTGTTTAAAATCCAATGGGACAACAATATCGATTCGTTGAAACAGATCAACGATTATGCCAATGCTAAGGGAATTACCGTCTGCCTGGAAAACATCGGGTTTAACTCCGTCGATCAAAGTTTCCAGGACCTTCTGGAAATCAGAAAAGCAGTGGGCACCGGTCTGCAATTCACCCTGGATTTTGGCCATGCCCGCCTGGGAGAAGGAGCCGAAGCAGGCATCCGGATGTTGGGTGAGAATATCAAACATATCCATCTGCATGACAACCACGGAAAACGGGATGACCACTTGCCCGTCGGGGATGGCAACTCTGACTTTTCAGGGTACGTTGACTATTTCAAAACTTATTCCCATATCATCACACTCGAAGTCACTGAAATCAGCAAAGATCCTCAACCGATGCTGAGGAGTCGGGATAATTTTCAGAAATTGCTTTCTTAAAAAAATAATATATTAACGGAAAATTAAATATGTTGCCAAAAGGAATACTCTTTGACCTGGATGATACGATCATAGCCTATTCTTCGGTTGCCGAACCGACTTGGAGACGGATTTGTTGGGAATTTGCCGGCCGAATGGATTCCATGAATCCGGAGAACTTATTTCAGGGCATCCAGAAGGTCAACTACTGGTTTTGGTCAGACAAAGATCGCCACAAAAACGGCCGGAACAATATGAATAATGCCCGGAGGACGATTGTCACCCAGGCCTTTCAGGAATTGGGAATAATTGATCTTTCCCTGGCTTTGGAGATCGCCGACGCATTTTCCGAACAAAGGGAAGAAGAGGTCTATCTTTTTGATAAGGCGGAGGAGACCCTTGAGCATCTGACCGAACAAAATATCCGGCTGGCCCTGATGACCAATGGTGAAGCCAGAAAACAAAGAAACAAAGTCCAGCGGTTTAATCTGGAAAGGTTCTTTACCAGCATTCTTATCGAAGGAGAAATGGGATTCGGAAAACCCGAAGAAGCGGTCTATAAACGGGCACTGAAGGAATTTGGACTTGGGCCGGACGACGTCTGGGCCGTTGGGGACAATCTGGAATTTGATGTCGGGGCTCCGCAAAAGCTGGGGATTTTCGGTATCTGGAATGATTTTTCAAGACAAGGTCTTCCTCCCGGTTCGGGAATCATTCCGGACAGGATTATTCATGATATTTCAGAACTGTTGGAATAGAACATATTTTTTTGTCGGAAGATAAACCTCTATCCGCCGGTATCGTTCCGATGTTGATCCAGCATCCAGCGAACGCCAATGCCCAGAACGCCCTCAACTTAAAAGGCGATGATGAGGCCGGAGGGTTGGATTGTGTCCATCGGTTTGATGTTGAAGCGACCAAGGTAAACATTCTCGAGGAATTACTGCAACGGATGCTATGACGACGAAGGTGAAAATGAAGACGCACAACAAGACAGGTGGTGGCGACTCTTTATAGCGCGCCTGATCTGCACCGTTGGGCATTTTGAGCAAAAGCGCCGTTCTGGCAATGTTGAGGTGAAGATATGAAAAGAGTCTTGCTATTGTTGTGTAACGGCGTTGAGATTTATGAAGCGGCCGCATTTTACGATGTGTTGGGCTGGTCCGGAACATATGGCTTGAAACAAGTGTGTGTCGTTACGGTCGGTTTACAAAAGGAGGTCCAAGGGACCTTTGGGATTAAGGTAATCCCAGACAAGATTATATCGGAAATAAATGTTGATGACTTTTATGCCCTGGCTATTCTGGGCGGGTTTGAAGCCTATGGTTTCTATGAGCAGGCCTATTCTGAACCCGTGGCCAATCTGATTCGCCAGTTTGATGGGTTACAGAAGCCTATCGCCTCAATCTGTGTGGGTGCTTTACCGCTGGCTCATAGCGGGATTCTCAAAGGACGCCAAGCAACCACCTATCATTTGGATGAAGGATTACGGCGGAAACAACTGGCGAGTTTTGGAGTCCATGTTCTTGATCAACCGATTGTACGGGATAGGAACGTTATTACTTCCACTTCACCGGCAACGGCCATGGAAGTGGCCTTTGAACTTTTAGCGAGAATTACGAGCAAAGAGAATTCGGATCAAATGGGCCAAAAGATGGGATTCAAAGCTTAAATCCAGGCTCAACAAACCAATGTATCGGACGGTTTTCCACCGCCGGTCATCCGAAGCCTGCGGCAAAAAGGTGACATGAGTAAATTACCGAGCGTGATACTTTTTGATTTGGGAGGGGTTCTGGTCGATTGGGATGGGATTGAACCTTTAAAGAAATTATCGGGCGGCCGGTTAACCACGGAGAAGGCTCGCCGTTATTGGCTGGAATCTCGATGGGTTAATAAATTTGAAACGGGCCGGTGCACGACTCACGAGTTTGCTGTCGGGGTTATTGAGGAACTGCATCTTTCGCTTTTTCCAGATGAGTTTTTGCGGCAATTTATTTCCTGGGACCGGGGGATGCTTCCCGGTGCTCTGGACCTTTTAGAGCGATTACGGTCTAAATTCCTGCTGGTCTGTCTCAGCAACAACAATGAACTCCACTGGACCCCCCTTCGGGATAAAATTGGGCTGGACAAGCAGTTCGATTATTGTTTCATTTCACACGAGATTGGTGTCATGAAACCGAGAGAAGAGGCCTTTCTCCAAGTGTTGAAAAAGGTTGGGAAGAAAGCAGAAGAATATTTATTTTTCGATGACAATCAGGAATGCATTGAGACCGCCGCTAAGCTGGGCATGTCTGCTTTCTGCGTTCAAGGAGTTACCGGTGTGGAATCCGTACTTCAGAGAATGGGTTTTTCGTAATACTAATCGCAACAGGTAACCCCTTACCTTCATCTGACCTGGAGAGATCAGGCTGTGCCACATTCCAACGTTACTTCTATTTTGCATTTTTGAGCCCATCAAAGGAGTAAGTATGAGCACGTTTGAGAGGTCGAATTGGGGACAATCCGAGTATTCAAAGGACTATCGCGACAATTCGGATAATTATCTTCAAGAGCGGACAACCCTGCTTCGGATATTGGCTTCCTTCTACCGTAACTTTGTCAAAGGAAATGAACGTAAACGTATTCTGGATCTTGGTTGTGGCGATGGGGTTCTTGCGGAAACTCTTTATGCCCAAGATAAGGCTATTGAAATTACAGGCACGGATGGTTCCCGTGACATGATTGAAGCCGCCAAAATTAGACTGCAAGGGCTGCCGATTAATGAATTGTGCCAGATCTCTTTCGACGAAATCATTCAGGGTCAGTTCAGGCGATCCCCTTTTGATTTTATTGTCTCATCATTCGCCATTCATCACCTGGACTTGCCCCATAAGATCATGCTTTTTCAAAGAATCATAGAGATGCTGAAGCCGGGAGCATATTTCCTGAACATCGACGTTGCCGAAACCAATTATATGCCGTACACAAATTGGTATTACGTTTTGTGGAAAGAATGGATTATAACCCGACAACGTTGTTTAGGCTACCAAGAATCCTTTGCTCAGGTTCCCGAGCAAGCTCGGGCCAAACCGGAAAATCACTATGACTCTTTACCAAGTCAACTGACTGCTCTGGGATCAGCCGGATTCTCGGAGATTGAATGCCATTACAAGTATGGATTATTCTGCTTGTATGGGGGCAGAAAGCCTAATGAAGACTAACTATCGGACTCAGAAGACAATTCCCTCGGCAAGCCATCTTGCCGCCGGTCTTTCTACTGATCCACAACGATACTTAAAGGGATAGACAAAGGTGTCGGACCACTTTGAGTATTTGATCTGACAGGATACTTAAACTCCCGATCATTTTTTATTAGCTAAAGCAGCCCCAACAGCAATGGTCATGGCCGGGATAACCAGGTATCTTAATCCGATCTGTATAAAATAGGTGGCTATCGGCATCCCGGACATAGGAATTAATACCAATAAATCCAGTATAATATTTACAGCCAGCCAGATTATACCGATAATAACCCCCTCTTTTAGATAGTCGGCATTGATTTTCTTAAAATAGGAAACCAAGAGAAAGGCGGCGGAAACAGATCCGACGATAATCATAATGGACTTGAAAAGAAATATATCGATAGTCAGTTTTCCTTCTCTGGTGAAAAAAAAGAAAGACGCGATAAAAGGGATTAACCAGGATAAAAATCCGTAGAATAGGTTCCTGAGAACTTTTTTCATCATTTCATAACTCCTTTCATTGCGGATAAGGGGAAAATTGATCCGCAACGGCCCACCACCGGCCGTCCTCCTTTACAAAGACGAACATATCCCGGCCCCCCATCTTTACCATTTGTCCGCCGGTCTCGAAGGCCATGTCGAAATAGTAGGTGACTATAGCGGTATTTCCATAGACCTGGATCTTGGGGTCTACTTCTTCCCAGCGATGGACCTTGGCCACTGCCAGAAATCCCAGCCACCCGGCAACGCACTCTTCTCTGCCTTCTCGCCGGTATTGGTCTGTTGGAGTAATGGCCACCATGTCTCTGTGGAAGTAATCCGCAAGCTTTTCCCCATTCCCTTTAGTCCAGGCATCGTTCAAGCCGCGCAAGGATTCCCATACTTCTTGTTCTTCCGAATTCTGAAATGATGGCGTCACCTTTTTTTCTCCTTTCCCGTGCCCTGTTTTGTTTGGATATCAGATGAAAGCAGCTTCGCTTTCCTCTCCAGCCTTCTTTCTTCTCCGCAGGCCAGCATCTCACCACGCCGCAGGATCGGGAAACACCCATTACATGAGATACAGGCCGCCGGCCGGGTATCCCCTTTCTGCCAGCGGGAAATCAAGTGGGGTTCGCGGATAAAAGGTCGGCACAGGGAAACCATATCGGCATCATTACTGGAAATAATTTCCCGGGCTTTTTCCAGACTGCGGATACCATTCACCACCGCTACCGGCACGCCCACAGCTTTCTTCACCGCCGCCGCGTTCTCCCGGAAAACGACCTTGTCGACTTCACTCTTTTTCAATCCACTCTTGGTAATCGCCGCCGAGCCGGCCCCCACACCCGCGCTGATCTCGATACTGTCGATGCCCGCCTTTGCCATTTGCCGGCAGGTCTCCAGTCCCTCGGAAAAGGGCATGCCACCTTCCTGGTTATCCTCTGCTCCAAATTTAATCAATACCGGGTAATCATTCCCCACCGCTTTCCGGATTTTCCGAATCACCTCAAGATGAAAACGACGGCGATTTTCTGGACTGCCCCCCCAGCGGTCGGTTCTTTGATTATAAATCGGCGAGACAAACTGGCTCAACAGGTAGCCGTGTGCGCCATGTATCTGGACGGCATCAAACCCCGCTTCGCGGACCCGAACGGCCGCATCAGCAAAATCTTTAATTATCCCTTTGATCTCTTTCTCGGTCATCTCCTGGTGCGGGCGGCTCATTTCCGGCATTTTTGATACCGAAAGCAGAGTAAAGCCGTTCCGAACCAGGTATGGAGAATTAATCCCGGCATGGACAATCTGCATGGCAATCTTGCTGTCCCCTTCCGCGTGAACGGTTTTGACCAGCCGTTTCCAACCGGGCAAGAGATGATGGCTGTAAATGCCATACTGGCCCGGGTTGGCCTGCCCCAGCGGGTGAGAAACAAAGGCATATCCGGTCACAATAAGCCCAATGTCTCCCCGTCCCAATTCCCGGTATATCTTGATGGAATTATCCGTTACTCCACCGGATTCGTCCGCTGTGCCGTCCCAGGTCGCTGACCGCATCAAGCGGTTCTTCAATTCCAAATTATTTATTCTTATCGGTTCAAACAGTTGGTTTGTCATAATAAAACACCTTTACCTTTTTTAGGATTTTTTTTAACCGAGACTAGTTTCCCAGTTCAACAAAGACTTGTCAATCTAAAAGCTATTGAACCTTGAAGACGCCCGATATAACTGTTCGTCCTTTCAGCGAGGGTTCCCGATAAATAATTGTTGACTTCATCGGATCAGTTTTGTAACGATTTCTATTGAAAATTTTCTGGCCTGATGCCAGGATAATCTATCGTCGGCGGAAGCAAAAACCAAGAATACTAAAAAATTGTGAAAGGATCGGCCTATGAACTTTTCTAATGAATACAACGTGGAACAAAAAGAATTTGCCAAAGAAGTCCGAACCTGGCTGGAAAAGAATGTCCCAAAAGACCTCGTCAAGCCCCGGAGCATTTTTAAGGTGAGCCGCGAACAATGGGAGATGCGGCGCGATTTGTGCCGCAAACTCGGCCAGAAAGGATGGCTCTATCCCATGTATCCCAGCGAATACGGAGGCGGCGGCCTTGGTGGAGATAAATCGGCTGTTCTGAACAACGAGATGGCCGAAATTGGATTGAGCCTACCCCCCCTGTATGACTCGGGAAAACTGGCCGCTCCGACCCTTCTTGCCTGTGCAACGGATGAGCAAAAAAGGCGGTTACTACCTCCCATGCTAAAAGGGGAAGCGGTCACCTGGCAGCTTTTTACCGAACCGGAGGCAGGCACGGACGAAGCCAATCAACAGACCAATGCCCTTCGCTCGGTCAAAGAGAAAGATTATTTCATCGTTAACGGCAGTAAAATATTTGTCGGCGGGCTTTACGCTCCCCCCGATCAATTTTTACTCTTGACCCGAAGCAGTCTTGAAGCTCCGAGACATCAGAACCTGGCCATGTTCCTGGCCCCGGCTAATTTGCCCGGTGTTCAAATTTATCCCCTGGATCTTTTTCCGGACGGTACGCTTGGCCAGGTCTGTTATCAATCTTCGGATAGTGCACCGGGGGTGAAGCATTCCGTTTTTTTTGAAGACGTCAAAATTCATGAATCCTATTTGATCGGAGGAGACTATGACGGCTGGAAAGTTACTACTGCCACTTTAACGGTCGAACATGGGGATAAAGATACCGATCGTGCCGGTACCGGAGCCGCTTTTATTCCTCGTAATCATCTGGTAGAAAAATTTCTTGAACAGTGTAAAAACAATCCGGGTATCAAAAGCCGTTTACTGCAAAACCCTCAACTACAGACGGACATGGTGGAGGCCTATATCGCCGGTCAGATAGAACGACTTTTTTATATGCGAAACGCCGCCTTGCCCAGGGCCGGAAAACGTGCCGCTTATGCCGGCCCCCAAACCGCTTTGTTCACTAAAATGCTGGGATTGAACATGTCCGCTTACCTAACCAGGGTTCTTGGCCCTCAAGCCCTAACCAGTGATGATGAATGGGGTCTGGAGGGAGGCCTTTTTGAAGTTTGTGAACGAAGTGGGCTTTGTATCGCGCCGGGCGGTACCCCTGAGGCCTTGAAAATCGTCATATCCCGGGCCTTGCGTATCGGAAGGTAGTCGGACCCAAGGATTTAAATACCTAACCTTTTCAGTTAAGGAGAAGAATATGAGTTTGGATATTAGGCTTACCGAAAGTGAGGAAATACTTAAAACCGCTGCATTCAATTTTATGAAACGGGATATATCCAAGGAAACCCTTATGGCTCTGCATGATTCCGAAACAGGATTCAATGAGGATATTTGGAGGAAAGTTGTGGATATGGGCTGGTTGGGAATCGTTACACCGGAGGAGTATGGAGGAACGGGTTATCCTATGACCACCGCGGGGGTCTTGTTTGAGGCCTTGGGGGCCGCGCCTCTACCCGGACCCTATTTTTCCTCTGGGATACTGGGCAGTTTGATCATCCAGGAAGCCGGAACAGCGGAACAAAAAAAGGTTCTTTTACCGCAGGTGGCCGAAGGAACGATGGTGCTGGTCCTGGCTATGACTGAAGCTGAATATGGCTGGGAATCCGGCGCCATAAAAACCAGGGCCGAGAAAAAAAACGGGGATTTTATTTTGAAGGGCATCAAACTGTTTGTTCATGACGCCCAAGCGGCCACGCACTTCATTGTGCCGCTCCGCACTGGGCCGGACAGCGATTCCGTTTCCCTTTTCCTGGTGGACAAAAAAACGGATGGTGTTTCGATACGACAACTGCCCGGTTATTTGATCGGCCGGACATTTGAAGTTAAATTTAATTCCGTGAAGTTGCCCCAATCGTCCTTATTAGGAGAAAAGGATAAAGGCTGGTCCCCTTTGACCAGGGCCATCCAAAAATCCATTCCCGTCCTATGCGCCTATAAGGTCGGCGGTTGCCAGGCGGTTTTCAATATGGCGGTTGAGTACAGTCGGGTTAGGATTCAGTTTTCTCAGGCTATTGGTCGTTTTCAGCGAGTCCAGGAGACAATTATTGAAATCATCAATCAGACCGATGCCGCTCGCTGGACCACCTATGAAGCCCTGTGGAAACTGGATACGCAGGGACTGGTTCCAGAGAGTGTCCACCTGGCCAAGGCCGTGGCCAGCGAAGCATATTTTCAGGCCTGTAACCTGGGACATCGGGCAATAAGCGGTATCAGTTATTCGATGGAGCATCCCTTGAGCCTTCATACCAGGGCTTCCCGTTACCTTTACAATTATCTGGGTGAGCCGACTTATCACAAACAGCAGTTGGCCAAAATTCTATCATCCTGAGGTCATGGTTGTATATTGGGCATAAAGCCGCCGGCCTATTTCGAGCCCACGGTCGATAAAATCAGGACCATAGACCTTGCCGGTGCGGGTACGGAAGGTAGCTCGGATCCGTTCGATGCCTTCCATACTTCGGGGAAACCGCTCGAAAAGGAGAGGAATATTTTCGTTCTTTCGTAAGGCCAGCATAGCCCAGAGGGTTTCCGTGAAGTTTTCCGGCCCCCATTGGAATTTGTCGGCATCATAAAGGGCATCTGAAAGAAGTTGAGCATCGGGCGACTCAAGGGGTTCAGCCGGTTGAAAGGCCTCGTGGTTGGCAATGGCCTTGACGATTATCCGCTGTTCAGCCTCTTCAAGATCAAACTGCTCCAGAATTCTTCCGGCTTCAATGGCGCCGATATAGGCATGCTCGGGTTGTGACCGCTTGATGTCATGAAGAACACCGGCGATGTGGGCCAGAAAAGAAAGCCTTGGGCCGATTTTGCAATTTGGCGGCAATCCATCGGCTTCAATCAGAACAATAGCCCCCGCATCAATAGCCACGTTACGGATATGGGCCTCGGCATGGCCGGCGAAAAAACCCTCCAGTGCGACAATCCCTAAACACTTTTTAACCGTCTCATTTTCTTCAAAAGCCATCCGGGATATTTCGACTGATTCTTTTTTTTCTCCGTAGAATATCGGGGGACCCACGGTAACAGCGATCTCCAGACAGCGCTTCTTTAAATCCTGGTAATTGGCCATGGGGGGAGTCAGATGGGTTTTCATATTCAGCGGTTTATCTCCTGATAGGTATCCACGAAATTTTGTATTTTTCCCTCAATTAGGTCCTCGGCGCGCCGGACATCCTCAGGGGATGAAAATTCGGAAGACAAGCTTACCAGGATCTTGTCAAACCGGGATGGTTTTATCCCCCATTTTATTTCATAATCGATTCGGGCAATCTGATATTCCGATTGGGAGAAATAATATTTGCCCAACCGATTTTCGGTCGAGGAATAGGGCCAATACTCTTTCAGTTCAAAAAAGCTTTTAAGAGAATTCCGAATTCCCTCATGCTTAAATTGTTGAAAGCGAATACTTTCTCCGAGACGAGTCTGGGTATGGTGAAAAAATTCCTTGACCAGGTCGATGTCGGTGATGACCAGACCGTACAAATACCAATCATTAAGGACAGCAATGACCGCTCTCTGCTCGATAGAATCCAAATAAGAATAGCTCGGACAATAATGACCGGCGCATAATTCGGCCCCATAAAATGTGTGATGGCGGAGGTCGTTCCCTTGATGGCGTGAAGGATGGAGGAGGCAACCTATTTTTTTCTGTTCTACATCCAAGAAACCAAGATAGTCACAATTATGGATGGTCTCCAATAGCTTTGGGCTCCCGGCAAGAGAACCGGCCTTTTGGACATATTCCCCAAAGGGAATCTCCCCCTGGAATGAATTGAAAAGACCCGTCCTATTTTCCAATAGCGACTTCAAAGACTCCCGGGAGTGATCCTGGTAATTGTAAAGACCGCAGCAGGCCCCACAACCCTTTTGGGAATTCGGTTGGCAGAGGTGAACCGGATAAATCGTCGAACCAGGCAATGACTAACCCCTCTATGGGATCTCCGCAATTCTTGTGAAAAGATTTAGACAACCTTCATCGGAGGGTGAATCGTACCCCAGGCGGGAATTCGCTGCTACGAATATTATGGTAACGTCTCCCTGGAACTTTCATTAATCGGGTTTAATAAATCCCAGCCAAGGTTAGAATGATGAACTTGTAAAAAGTCTGCTAACGAGACGGCACAAAAAAAAGCTCCAGAGGCGAAGCATGCAAACCCTGAGGAATGAGACGCACATAGAAGTGCGGCGCAATCCCGAAAAGCGCGGGACAGATGGACTTTTTGCGAAGCCGTCTAGAATAACAAATCGAATAACTTAAAAGCCGCAGCACGAGCCGTTGAATTCTCGGGAAGGGTGCTGGTGGGTTTACCCTCTTTGTCAAACGCATAGATCATTTCGTCTTTGGGGATGACCCCCAAAAGAGTTAATCCCTGATCCTGCAGCAGGATTTCCCAGGCTTTAAGTTCCGCAAGATCCTCTGTTTCCGCCCGGTTGATGATGACCAGTTTTTTTTCTATCTTAAGCCCCAACTCCCGGGTCAATTCTCCAATACGAACAGCGGCCTGGAGACCCCGGCGGGAACTGTCGGAAACAATCAACAAGACATCGATCTCTCGGGTAGTCAATCGGCTGATATGTTCCATGCCAGCCTCATTATCGACCACTAGGTAGGGATAATTTTGAGATAATTTTTCAATAAATTGGGTCAATAGGGTATTGGCTGCACAGTAACAGCCTTGCCCTTCAGGCCGGCCCATGATGATCAGGTCGAAACCTTCGGACTCCACCAAAGACTCCTGAATCCTCATCTCCATGAAAATATCCTTGGTCATGTTGGGCAAACCGCCTTTTTTCATCTCTTCCCGGGCGTTTCCAATCGTTTGCCCAGCCGGGATTCCCAGGACTTCGTTCAGGTTGGCATTGGCATCGGCATCCACGGCCAATACGGGTTTGAGATCTTTTTCCACCATGTAGCGGATCAAAAGCCCGGCCATAGTGGTTTTTCCGGTCCCTCCCTTTCCGGCTAACGCAATGGTATAACTCATCTATCAATTCCTTCCTGCTTCACTCAATCTCTTTTCCAAACAGGACATAACATCCTTTTCTTCACTTCTTATCTCTAAATTCCAACCCTGCAAATTTCCATCTTCTTCAGAAGATGCCCTTTGTCCCCTTGCCCTTCGCCCTATTTTCCTCCCTGACTGTGCCTTTTTCTTTTTTTAAACTCTTTCCATCAAAAAGGAAATTCTATTAAAAAAAATTGAACAGGAATAGCGAGCGCATTCCCCGCAGCTTGCTGCGTGGGTTAGCGAGCGAACTACAACAAATAAACCCTTTCCTTGCCTGGAAGATTCCCTGCACCTTGGTGCAGGGAGCTTCAATTAATCAGGGCAGGACAATATCCCCCAGGGAAAAAGGCCTTGTCAGAAAAGACTTGGGTGTCGATACATACACCACCATCTGGGCCTTCGGTGGGAGCGGTTCTGAAAATTCAAAAATCCGCATTTCCCCCATGGACATCCGGGAGGGGTTATTTATCTTCTTTCCCTTGGCATCCGAAAATTCGATGGTGATCACTTTTTTATCGGGATCCTTGACATTCAAAATGATGCTGTTTTCCCCGATATCCGTCAGCGCACCGAATAATTCTTCAAATGCCCGGAGCAGGGTATCCCCGAGGTCCTTTTTGGCTTCTTTTTTCTTTTGCTTTTTCATTTCATTGAATTGCTTTTTGGTCAGGACCGCAATGTCCACCTGGACCTTCTTGAGTGACGGCTCTGAAAGGGTTTTGCCTCCCCTGGCGACAATGTCTTTGATCGTTGAAACCGCACCCGAATCGTTTCGGGGCACGTAAATATCCAGTTCACCCGCCAACTCTTTGACCACCTTGGCGTTTCTCGAGGGATTTTTTAACTGGAGGGTCAGCTCGCTTTTCCCCTGATCATCCGGTTGCTCAAAGTCGTCCTTCATCCCTTTTTCTTTTAACAGGTCTCGACCGGTGTCATCCGTCGCCTTTATGACCCGGGCTTTTACCCCCCTGGCTCCGGAGAGGTCGTCCCCCAGGACCGTCAGTTTCAATTCCAGTCCGGCGAAGAAAGATCCTGTTGTCCTGGTGTCCTTGACTTCTTTAACCATGACTCTGATATCTCCTGTCGCTATGGTGGCCATGGACAGGACGAAGAGAAAGGCCGATAGAACTATTGGCTTCATTTGTTTCATACTCCCTCCTTAATCCCTAAAGATGTATGGTTAAAATCTTTAAAACTTTTTAGCTTAACTCTGAGCTATTTTAAAGAATTATCCAAAAGAGTCTTATCCTCCCCTCTTTGGCATTATCGATCTTTCAGGAAGAAGAATGGGGTCAATTCTTTTAAAAGGTGAAAATGATTATCCATCAACACCTAGGCCAACAGATGAACAGTAAAGATTTTTTGGGATTGAACCAAGATTTCCATAAACGATCGTCGATCCTGATCGTTTTTGAAAACAGCTCTTTTCTCATTACCTCGACAGGATATATGATAAAATATCCCAGAATATTCTATTCTTAACGGTCTGGCTACAACTGCCTTTTATTAATTTGTAGATAAATTGTCAATTTAAAAGAATTGATCCTTAAATTCCACTTCCGGCTTTCAAGTCTTTTGTGGCCCCCGAAACCAGGAAACCTCCAAGGAATAGTGGAGACTGAACACCCAAAAGGTGCAAAGAATCCATCCCAGAAAAAAAGAGGCTATGGCATGGCTCGTGATTCAATTCCTTCCTGCATCATTCACCCTTTTTTCCATACAGTTTATCCTTTCAAAAACCCGGGGAAAGAGTTTTTGTTCGGTATGCGGAAGAAAAAGGGAGGCGATATAATGATTCATAAAATTATGGTTTTCACTTAACTCAATATTGGTGATTTTATTAAAAATCCTTTTTACATCGGTTCTGAGCGTATTGGAAAAACAGATCAACCGGGCCCCCAACAAGGACCCGTTTCCAATAAATTTAAATTTGTTTAAAGACAGATCCGGCAGCAGACCGATGGTGATCGATTTTTCAATATTGATATAATTTCCAAATCCACCGGCAATAATGACCTCTTCCAAATCGTTCATGGTCAACCCCACTTCACTGAGCAGGGTAATATAGCCGGCATACATGGCCCCTTTGGCCCGGATCAGATTATCAATATCCACCTCGGTGATGACCAGGTCTTGGCCGATCTGGGTGTCTTTGGCCCAGGCCAGAACGTATTCCATCCCGTCACTTCCCTCTCTAATCCGGTCCGTCTTTACCCCCTGTTTAAATTTCCCGTTTTGATCCAAAACACAGGACTCAAGCAACCCGGCGACAATATTAATTAATCCAGAACCACATATCCCTTTGGGTTTAACCATGCCGATAGTCAGGAGCATCGGTTCATAGGTGGTTGGATTGACATTAAATTCCTCAATAGCCCCTTCTGTGGCCCTCATACCATATTTAATCCCGCCTCCTTCAAAGGCCGGACCGGCCGAACAGGCGGCACAGGTCATCCATTCGGAATTGCCGATTACGATCTCACCGTTGGTGCCCAGGTCTATATAAAGGGTCAGTTTATCCTGCCGGTACATACCTGATCCCATAACCCCGGCAATGACATCCCCCCCCACATAACTGGCGATAGATGGGAACAAATAGGCCTGAACATGTTCCCCTAAATCGATACCAACCTCCCTGGCCCGAATCGGAGGGATATAATTCATAGGGGGCGTATAGGGGGTTTCCCTGATATACCTGGCTTCAATCCCTAAAAACAGGTGGCTCATGGTCGTGTTGCCGGCCAAGGTGATATGGGTTATCCCTTCCAGGGGAACATCGTGTTTTTTAAGTAATTGTTTAATGATCGTATTGATCGTTGAAACCACCAGATCCTTCATTTTTTGTTGCCCTTCCATCTTCTGGGCATAAACGATACGGGAGATGACATCCTCTCCATAACTAATCTGTGCATTATACTCAACATGCTGGGCCAGTGTTGCCCCGGTATTCAGGTCCAATAATTGGCCCCAGACGGTCGTGGTCCCAATATCAATAGCCAAGGCATAGTTTTGCCCGGTGGTATCTCCCGCTTCAATATTGATTAGTTCGGTTCTTCGAGTTTTTTTCCTTGGATTTCCAATGGTTACTGTTACTTTCCAATCTCCCTGCCTGAGAACGGAGGCCATTTTTCGAACGGTGTAAAAATCCACCATAATGTTTTGTATACTATGTGTCTGTTTTAATGAACGAATAACCCGGGAAAGATCGCTGATATTGTCGGCAATGGTTGGAGGAGGAACCTCAATATATTTTTTTTCAAAAGGGGGTTGAAATTTTCCATCGACAATCAAATCTTCTATCTTTAGTTGGGATACCACCTGCCAGGTTCCAGATCTGGGCCTATCCCTATCTAACACTTTGCGGTCCAACTGGGATTCTACGGGAATGGTAACTTCCAACTCACTGATAATTCTTGTTTTACAGGCCTGGCGCACTCCAAGAGCCAGGTCTTCTTGGGTTATTTTTTCCGTAGGTTCACTCTCCGCCTCTCCTTTGTCTATAATAATCCGGCATTTTCCGCAAACCCCTTCTCCACCGCAGGAGGCATTGATATGTACCCCGGCCTGCATAGCTGCCCTTAATAGATTTTCTCCTTTGGGAACGATTATTTCCATTTTATCCGGATTAAAAACGACTTTTATTTCTTCCATATATTTTTTTCCCTTCTCCTTCCCTTCCATAAAAGACCATCCATTTTTTGTCAAGTGAATAGGAAATAATATCCAAAGGAATCCCTTTCTAACTACTTTTAAGTTGCTTTTTTTAAGGTCCTCTTATATAGTATTAATTCAAGTTTCTTTTGAG